>Ga0102938_10001268_pt1 | contig 19058 bp, 14 predicted proteins | sample SalPonR2_B_D2_MG_FD_84516 | JGI IMG/M metagenome (GOLD analysis project Ga0102938, IMG submission 84516) | Salt pond soil microbial communities from South San Francisco under conditions of wetland restoration - Salt Pond MetaG R2_B_D2_MG | ecosystem: Environmental > Aquatic > Marine >...
CAAGACGAATTGCGGTACTCATTGACCGGCGAAGCGGGGTTGAACGATGGGGCCGCGTTCCCGTTCATCATGTTAGGCCTGGGTTTGATCGGATTGCACGACATCGGCGACTATGGATGGCGGTGGGTTGCGGTCGACTTGGTCGATGCCACAGGACTGGTGGTTCGCACTGATCTTGTTCTTTGTTCTCCGACCGATCGCGACCTATTTCGCACTCTGGCTGTCTGACATTACCCCGCTGCAAAAATACTTCATCGCGTTTTTCGGAATCCGGGGGATCGGATCACTTTATTATCTGAGTTACGCGATCGGCGAAGGGTTGTCGAAACCCGTCGCGGAACAACTCGGCGGGATCGTCCAAACGACCATCGCGTTATCGTTGCTCATTCACAGCAACATCGCCTCGCCCATGCTCGCCTACTACGCCACGAACAAACGTTCATGATCCGACTCCTCCTGCCCGGCGTTCGCGAGGCGGGAATGGCACTCCAAACATCTCCGGCTGAAACTCGTTGACTGGCATAGCTGTTGCTGTCTCGTTGCTGTCTCTCGGCGTTGCAGTCAATCACCCGGGAATTCTTGTTGAGAGCGAAAGGCCGAAAACTGATGACCGCCATGAAGGCATCCCGATCGATTTGGAAACGGTCGGCGTTGCGTTTCATCACGACAATCCTCGCGACGTATTTTCTGTTGATCTCGGCGGGTTCGACCACGTCGGCTCAATCGCTGCTCGCTTCGGATCAAACGAAGCCTGCCGGTGGACGACCGAAATCCACCGAGGTCGGGTTCTTCGAACTGATGGAGTCGGGCGGCGATGCGATGTTGGACCTGTTTCGGCCGAGCGGACATCGACAATCCGTCGGTTCACCCGAATTCAATTCTCAAGCCAGTCCTCGCGATACCGTGATGACGTTCGTCGAAGCGATGAACCACGTCGTCCAAGGACGTGACGAACCGTGGCCTCGCGCCTTGGCCGCTTTGCCCGCCCGAACCGAGGACGAAAGGCAAGTGGCCAAAGACCTGTTGTCCGTCTTCGATCGGTTGCCCGAACTGAGCCCGGGGAGCATTCCGGGTGAGAAAATGGTCGACCCTAACTGGATTGACCGAGTACCAGGAAGGTCGGGTTGAGGGCTTCGAAACGAGTGCGATCGAGTTGTCGGCAACTGCGTGAGATTTGAATCATTCGCAAATCCGTGTGCAGCTTGACGCTTTCCAAGGCTTGTTGCACGGCGACCAAATTGTCGGGGCTGGAAACGTTCACCACGATTCGTCCCCCACGTTTCAGACGCACCGCCGCCCCGCGGACCAAGTCGGGGACCATGCGTCCGCTGCCGCCGACAAAGATCGCGTCCGGGTCGGGCAGATCACGCCACGCGTCGGGTGCTTGGCCGTGAACGGGCACCAGCGAAGGGACCTCGAACATCGAAGCGTTTTCTAACATCAAAGCGTAATCTTCCGCGTCCATCTCGATCGCAAAGACCTGACCGCGATCGACCAAGCCGGCGGCTTCGATGGCCAGCGACCCGCTACCCGCGCCGACATCCCAGACGATCGACTGCGGCATCAAATCCAGTTCCGCCAGCGCGATGCAGCGGACCTCTTGCGGCGTGATCAAACCGCGTTTGGGACGCGTTTGCAGAAAGAAGTCGTCCGCATTACCGAAGCGACGGTTGCGACGGCCTCGGCTGGGACGATCCGCCGCGCCCCGGTGTCGGACCAACACCATCACGTTCAACGACGAAAAGGATTGCCGGGAAATCGATTCCAAATCTCCCTTGGTGACCGTTTCTCGCGGCGTGCCCAGGTTTTCGCAAACGTAGACCGTGAAATAATCGATCCGCCGATCCAGCAGCGTTTCGGCGACGACCGCCGGCGTGATCGTCTCGGTGGTGAACAGCCCGGCGCGGTCGGACGTGCGGATACCGTCGACGACGCGATCCAACGACGAGGTCGCCAGGTTGCTCAAGTAAGCGTCGTCCCAGTTCTCTTTGACACGGGCGAAAGCCAATTGCATGCTGCTGACGTGAGGGACGACTTCGAATCGGTCTTTGTCGATCGTGTCGGTCAAGTATTGGGCGATGCCGTAGAACAGCGGATCGCCGCTGGCCAACAAGACCGCTTGCTTGTCGCCCAGGCCCTGCAACGTTTCCCGCAGGCTGTCCAGGCTGCCACTGGTCGTGCGGCGATCCGACGGCCCGATCGGGATCGCTCGCAACAGACCGGCGTTTCCGATCAAGACTTCCGCATTGGAGATCAACTGTCGGGCTTGGCCGGTCAATCCTTCCAGCCCGTCGTCACCGATACCGACGATATGAACGCGTGGATTCGTCACGCCGATTGCTTCTTCAAAAAGTCGATGCTTTGCACGATGCTTTCCAACGGTGCGGGTGACTGGTCTTGTTCGACGTGACACTGATCGACGCCGATTCTTTTGGCCAATCTCATGATCGCCGGCATGTCGATGACCCCATCGCCGACTTCTTGAAAGGCATCGTGGGGCACTTGGCCTTCGTCGTAGATGACCGGCACGTCGGCTTTCAGATTCTTTAAGTGAACTTGACTGATTCGGGCCGCCAAGTGCCGCATCAAATGGATCGGATCCCGTCCGCCCAGTTTCGCCCAAAAGACGTCCAGTTCGAATTCGACCTTTTGAGGATCGAAACGTTTGATGAATTCGTCAAAGGCGGCTCGTTTGCCATCCAACTTTTTGAATTCGAAGGAGTGATTGTGGTAGCACAATCGCATCCCGGCGTCGCGAGTCTTTTCACCGGCTTCGTTCGCGTTGGACGCGATCTTGCGAATTTTGTCCAGGGTGTCGCGAGCGTCTTTGGCGATATAGCCGAACACGATGTGTCGCAGGCCGATGCGTTCGGCCAATTCGATCGTTTCCTCGACCCCCGGACCGCCGGGGCTTCCGGGCGACGTGATCGCTTTCCAATTCATGAAAGCGCTGTGAACGGCCAGCCCGTTGTCTCGGGCCATGGCGGCAAGTCGGATCGCGTCCTCATCGATCCTCATCAACTCGACTTGCTGGTAACCGGCTTGGGCGACCGCCCGCAGTGTCGTTTCGGGATCTTCGGCCATCTGATTACGCAGCGTGTAAAGCTGAAGCCCGATCCGGTCGACGTAGGGCAACGCTTTCGGTTCGGTCGGCCCACCGGATTCGGCTTGGCCGGTCGCTTTGTCGTCGGCCAGGGCTTTCAACGGGCCCGCCAGCGTCGAAGCGAGCGCGGAAACGGCGGCCGCTTTCAAAAGCGAACGACGTTTCAGGATGGTCAGCGATGATCGGTTCGTCTCGTTCATGATCGGCCCTGTGCCTTCAGTCAGCCGCAATCGGCAGGAAAAAATTGGAATAAGCGAACGAAGGAAAACTAATCCGATTGCTGGCGTCGCTTCCGTTCGCGAGCGCTGTAGCGTTCCAGCGTCCGTCGCTCACCGGCGGTCAGATTCTTTTCGCCCACCCGATGAATCTTAGCCAAAATTCGATCGGCTTCCTCCGCATCTTTGGCCAATTTCTTATCGGGATCGTGCAATTTCAACTTCATCCGACGCGAACGGGTCCGCCATCGGTCGGACCAATCGCCGATCCCCTCGCCGGGCGACAAGAAACGGAGGTTCCAGCCGCGAAAATAGTACAACAACGCGAACGCGGCACCGGCCAAGTGAACCTGGAACGCCGTGTTGCTCTCGCCCGAGAGCCCGAGTGCTCCCAAGAGATCAAAGCCGACGAAGAACACGGCCAGGATCCACGCCTTGACGGGGAACACGAACATCAACAGCACTTCCACGTGGGGAAAGTAGCACGCGAACAAAATCGTCACGGCCACGACCGCGCCACTGGCACCGATGGTCGTCGGAATCGCCGAAAAGGGAGCGCCCGTCACGATCGCTTGTGCGGCCCCGTAAATCGCCGCCGCCAAACCGCCCAGCACGATCGCCGTCATGTAGAACCGCAGAAATTCTTTCCCGCCGATTCGCTGTTCGACGATGCGGCCGAAGATGAACAGGCCGAACATGTTGAACAGGATATGCGAGATGCCCGAATTATCGTGCAGGAATCCGTAGGTGACGATCTGCCAAATCTTCCAGGGCTGCGTCAGAGACTCGGGCGAAACGCCGAACCAAGGGATCAGCCCGCCCTCGCGCCCGCCAAAGATCATGTCGGCAAAGAACACGACCACGTTGATGATGATCAACGTGATGGTCATGCTCCGCGGTTTCTCGATGCGATCCCAAGGCGTTCGTTCCTCGCCGCGTCCGTAGTCTCGGTCGTAAAGCCCCATGCGTGACTCTGTGAAGGTTTCAATGGATGGATCGCTGAAGCTTACCAAACGGCATGGCACCCCAGAAAGATCACGCGTGGGAGGATTTTGGTCCGGAAATCCCGGTCACTTTGTCGCGACTTTCTTGCCGAACAGCGGATGCGTCGCCTGGCCGCCGGCACGCAGGTAGGCGACCAGATCGGCGATCTCGTCTTGACTGAGCGTGTCGAGCAGGCCGCTGGGCATCATGCTGGTCTTCGCGGGCGACGTTTCCTCGATCGATTCTCGGTCGACGTTGGTCAATTGGGACGGATCGAGCATGTTCGTCATCACGCTCAAAGATTTTTCGCGTAGGTTGATCACGCGTCCCACCACCACACGGCCGTCGTCGGTCAAGAACTGCGTCGCGCCGTACTGGTCGCTGATGACTTTGGCCGGTTCGATGATCGAGGACAGCAGGTCCGTCACGCTGAACCGCCCCCCCGCGCCGGTCAAGTCAGGCCCCAGGATGCCGCCTTGCACGCCGATGCGGTGACACTTGTAACACTGTGCCGCGGCGAACATGGACTTGCCACGTTCGAAGTCGAAGGGGCGTCCGGGATCGTTCACCGAGGACGCCAAATCCTCGACGGTCCACTTCTGCACGAAAGGTCGGCTGGCCAGTTCGGCTTCCGGCTCGTCCCGGGTCGCCGGAGCCAAGACGTCGGCCAGTTGTTGCTGTTGGGCCTCGGACAGATGTTCGACGGCGGCGACTTTGATGTTCTTCAAAAAACCTCCGAAGGACATGCCCCCACGGGCGGCTCCCATGCTTTGGAACCAAGCGAAATAGTCACGCCGCGCGTCGTCGGTCCAACCGAGGTGTTGATCTCGCAGGGTCATCGCGAAATGGATCTGGCTCTCCTGGCTGGGCGAACTTTGGATCTGCTCGACGACCCGCGGGATGATGTTGGGGGCTTGAACGAAGACCAACAGTTGGGCCAATTCTCGATCCAAGTCGTTGTCGCCGCTGGGAAACTTTGCGTCAAAGGCGGCCAAGATCTGATGCCGCTCGGCATCACTGACCGTCGCCACGTCTTCATCACTCAGACGCATGATCGCCAGCGAATAAGCTCGCAGCAAATCGATCGTCGTCGACACGTCCAGCTTCGCCGTCTCGATGCCGCCGAGCGTTCGCATCACCGCGTCGCGATCCGAAGGCTCGCCCACGCGAGCGACGGCGATCGCGGCGTTGATGGCAGCCGGCGGGCTGGTCAAAGCCAAGGCCGCCGCTTGCCACTGTGCGGCCGGATGGTTTTCCAAAGCGACCCGCGAAGCGAAACGAATCGCGCCGTCCGTGTGTCCCAGATTCTCGATCGCCAAATCCAGCGACTCGTCCGATCCGGCAACGTGCAGGTATTCGATCCGGCGTCGAAGTTTGCGAAGCTCGCTCGCCGAGGAGTCCGATTGATCCGTCGCGACGGATGACTCGTTCGCGTCACCGACGTAGCGGATGCGATACAGCGCGCTTTGCGCTCGTCGGCCGCCGATGGTGAAATACATCGAATCGTCTTGCGGGCGGACGACCATGTCGGTCACGGGCAACGGGGCACCGGTGGAGAACGTCTCGAAAGTGCCGCCATAAGTGCTGCCCTCGGGCGTCAAGAACACCGCGTGGATGTTGCCGTAGCTCCAATCGGCGATGAACAAAGCGTCGCGATACTCGGTCGGAAAATTCGTGCCGTAGCCGAAGGAGATGCCCGTCGGCGAACCGGGCCCGATGTTGACCGCCGCGCCGAACGAATCGGGATAGTACGCCGGCCACTTGCCTGTTCCGTTTCGCCAGCCGAATTCCGCGCCGCTGATCACATGATTGACTCGCGTCGGTCGATACCAAGGCGTGCCGACGTCCCATTCCATGTCCGCGTCGTAAGTGAACAGCTCACCGTCCTTGTTCCAGGCCATGTCGTATTGGTTCCGAAATCCGGTCGCGACAAGCTCGACGTTGCCGCCGTCAGGATCGAAGGAAACGATGTAGCCGCCCGGTGCCATGCGATTGGCGTTGTGTCCACGAGCATCCGGCATCCGGCCCAACAGGTGATCTTCATCCCAAACCATCGGCACACGGCTGGTCGCGATTTCCTCGGGCAACGAGGTGTTGTTGCCGGCACACATCACGATCCGCTTCCCGTCGGGTGTCAGCAGCATCGCGTGCGGACCGTGCTCGCTGCCCCCGTTGAGCGGAATGATGTGCTCTTTCTTGTCGTACTGGTCATCGCCGTCGGTGTCGGTCAAACGCCACACGCCGCTGGGAAAGTCGCGGGAATTGACGTTGGCGTAAAGCGAACCGAAGGCACACAGCAAGCCTTGCGCGCCGGCGAATTCGATTTCCAACTTTTCGACTTCCGCCTCCCCCGACGATAAGTCGACGCGGTAAAGCGATCCGTATTGGTCGCAAGCGATCAGTCGGCCCTGAGGGTCGACCGTCAGGCTGACCCAAGACCCTTGGCCCTGCGGTCGGGCCGGTGCCGCGTCGGCGTCGTTCGCATTCTTCTTGTCGACCGTCGGGTCCGCCGGGACTTCGTAGACGAGTTCGACTCGGAAACCGTCAGGGACACTGATCTGATCAGGTGGAGTCACCCCCAGGCCGTCGGCGTGGCCGATTTTCGTGTCGGTGGCGATCAAAGCGAGCGATAACGCACACAAGGGGAGGATCAAAATTCGAGGCAATGTCATGGCAGGAGTAGTCCGGCGGGAAACCAAGAGCTATGGAAAGGAGGTGGGACGAATGTGAACCATCCTAACCGCTTTATGGGCATCGTACCAACGTAGAGTTTCGCATTCTGAGAGACTCGCGCAGGGGCGGGTCGAATCCGCCACAATGCCGTCCCGAATACCCGAGTCATGGTTTTTCGCAGACCGGAGCTGTTTCCGGTCGCCGGTAGGTCTTGGGCGTTTTCCGTTCCCTTTAGAACACTGCCGAGACACGACATGTCGATGATAAAAGACGCGGCCGCCTTGCAACGCACCGTGGGCTGGGATCGCGAGATCGCGACTTCGCCCAAGGAACGCGAAAATCTGCACAACTACTTGACCCTGCAATTGGCTTCGGCCGGTTTGGAACCGCCGGAAGCCAGCACGGTGCAGGACAGCCTGGGGGCTTTTTCGGGCGAGATGCTGGAGAGTCTGCGTCAGAAGAATCGGCTGCTGACCGGGTACCGTGCGCCGATCGACTCGCGAATCGAGACGTTCTTGAATCGGTATTTCGGCGATCTGACCGATGGCGATCCGGTTCGTTTGCCCGGCCGATCGCTGACGCTGGATCGGCACGGGATGGCGCGGGAATTGAGCCTGCCGGTCGACGGCGATCATTTCAAAAACGAGCTGATCGAATCGTACCGATGCGAAAACGGCATCTTGAACAACCCGCGGGCCGATCGCCGCACGACGGCGGGAACGTTTCACGTGGTCGACGGAGGCCTGCCGATTCCCGGTGACAAGCGAAGCGTGCCCCGCGACGTGGCGTTGAAACTTTTCCGTGCCGCGATGAACCCGCCCCGCGAAGCGATGCTGTTGCCGTACACGTCCCAGGCAAAGAAACCCGGCTACACGTGGGTGTCGTTGTTGCTGCGGCCCTTGGTTTGTCCGGAAGTCCCCGGCGTTTGTTCGGCCAAGTCGATCGAGATGCGTTTTTATGCGCCCGCGTCGTTGGTCAGCAACCTGGACTTCGTCGAAACGATTTTCGGCAACGCCGGTGATCCGTTGAACCCGGAAAACGATGCGGGCTTGGACGTGGAAGCTTGGAGCGGTCACACCGGGTGCGCCATCTTGGCGACGCACCTGACGCAGTTGACCAAGAAAGAACTCGGCCTGCCTCACTACGACGACGCCACGGACCTCCAGCGACGTGATTCGATGTGCTGGAAAGACGCGAGCGAAAAGTACAACGACGGTAGCGCGTTCAAGTTGGCCTGCCGAGATGAATCCGGCGTCATGGTGACGTTGATCGCCGACAACTACTACGGATACTGCAAAAAGGAAGTCAAAACGCAAGTCAGTTTCGCCGCGAACCTGATGGGCAACGTGGAAGAGGAGCACGCCGGCGGGGCTTTGGCGTTCGCGTCCTACTCCTTGGGCGAAGAATTCCAGGTCAACAGCCGAGGTTACACCGGTCGACATTTTGACGAAGTCGCCAAGGAGTACACCAGTTTCATCGACCCTCAGCCCGAAGGCTACGGAATCGATCGCTTCGATCCCAGCGTGGTTTACGTCCCCGAAGACGCGTTCGTGTCTTTGAACGAACGCTGCTTGAAATGGACCCGCGACGCGAAAGAAGTCCGAATCCCGCTGTCACCGGCCAACGTGTACGTGGCACCGTCGGGTTACAAGATTCGCCTGGAAAAGCATCCCAACGCGCCGTCATGGCGGCTGGTCGGCACGGTCGGCGAAGGCATCTTTTGTCACAAGCCTTGCACGGTCAGCGGCGGAGGCAAAAGCGAGATCAGCAAGAGCCTGCGGGATTACATGCTGTACGGCCCGATCTTCGTCGCCGACCGCGACAAGGACTTCGCCAAGCTGGATGAAATCTTCAGCCGCTCGTACGCCGATCGCTGGAGGTCCGATACCGATGACAGGCCCGATTACAAAGGCCGTGCCCCGAGAAGTGTCTTGGATCCGACACGCAGCATCGGCAGCATGATCCAATTGCTCAGCCCCCAGCCGAATTTCAGCGACGAATACTTGGCGTGGCTAAAGACCATTCCCGATCACGTTTATTCCGCGGCCTTGATCATCAAGCGGTTCATGCGTCCGGAAATGAACGGCCGCTGGAAGGATTACTTCTCGGTCGACATCGTCAACGGATCGCCGGGGCACGAATTGAAGCTGGGTTCGCGCCGCTTGGTGGGAACTTACTTGCGTGTCGGGCTGGACGATTCGCGATGGCGAACCTTCAAGCTGCGTCAGGATTTCATCGCCGCTTCCAAAGTCCAACGTGAAGACGACATCAGCGCCAGCGTCGTCGTGCCGGCCGATCAAGTCACCAATCCCGGCCCCGGCATCTCCCCGGCGGGCAGTTACAAATTCGTCGAAAATTGTGAATACCGTTTGTTCCAACGGCCCGATGATGCGATTCATCGGGGGCTGGATAAGCAAACCGAGGTCGATTTGTCCCGTCCGGGCAGCTTCATCAGCAACTTTGAACCCCTGCCGCCCGCCGAAGCGAAGCGGATCGTCGACGATGTGATCGATTTCGAAAGCTTCACCGATCCGATGAAGCAGATGTTGATCCGCGCTTCGCAGAAAACCTCGGGCTACTTCACGTGCACCGACCGGCCGCGAATCGTCGACGGCAAACCGACGAAAAATCCGCGGTACTTGCAAGACCGTCCGGACATGGTGTTCAGCCGCGAATCGTACGTCGCGATGCGAGGCGTTCAGCTTCATCGTGGGCTTCGCGACGACGAACCGATTCACATCCCCGTCGGCGCGGTCTTGGCCGGACGACGAAACAATCCGCCGGACAAGGCCGCGGGCATTCGATCGCTGGCCGTGTATTCACCCCTGCATTATCAGGAATTGCCCGAGTTGTTGATGGACTGGGTGTGTTCGTTGACCGGCAAAAGCCCCAGCACCACCGGAGCGGGCAGCGAAGGCGCGCTGACCAAAGGCCCGTTCAACGCCCTGGTGCCGACGGTCGATTTGAACGCGGCGGTCGTGTCGATGATCCTGACGGGGCTGGGCGGTTTCAGTACGGCGGCCGGACACATCGGACCGCGTTTCCAAGTCGGCCACGACATTTCGCTGTTGATCCCGGAAGTCTGGTGCCGCATGTCGCCCGACGAACGAGATCCGGCCTTGATGATCGAACGCGGGATGTTGGAAAAACTGGAAGACTTCACGACGGGCGGCGTCGTGATTCCGGCCAGCCGTTTGGGCTATCGGATCACTCGCAAGTTCGTGCACACGTACATGGCCCGTGTTTTCGATAACCCCGACGTGGTCTTTACCGACGACATCCTGCGACCCGAATTGCAAGACGAAGAATCCTTCGCCGACGGCGTCCTGCACATCGCCGAAGCCCAACAACGGGTCGCCCAGCGTTATTTCGACGACGGCAGCTACGAAATGGCTTGCCCGCCGTTGCAGGCGATCCTTTCGATCCTTGCCAAAGGCGATTTCGAAGGCAAATCGGTCGACGACCCGGACGTCCAAGCTCTGTTCGATCGTGACACTCTGCTTGCCAGCGATTGGTATCGGCGACGCTTGAAAGTCAAACAGCTACGCGATATCCAACACTGGAAGGCTTTCCAAGGACGCTTGACGACCTATCTGGCGGACCCCGTCAATCAGGACGCCGCTGCGGTGAACGCGGTCAAACAGCGTCTGGAGGTCACCCAGCAACACTTGGCCGATGCCGAATCGGCCGACTACGTCGGGCGACTGGTCGGGACACTGGGTGCCGACCCGATGCAACCGGCGATGACGGACCAGTCGATGCTGCAAAAGCTGGCCGGCGTTTGAAGCGAGACCAAAGATGTCCGGAACCGACGAAGCCATGCGAGCGATCACCGTCGTCACGACGGTGGCGACACCCATCGATGCGGATCAACTGGCCGGTGATCTCATCGATCGACGCTTGGCGGCGTGCGTACAGATCGACGGGCCCGTCCAGAGTCACTACGAGTGGGCGGGGAAACGTGAGGTCGCCACCGAGTTTCGGCTGACGATCAAATCACGCGTCGGAGTCTGGAAAGAGTTGCGTGCCAGATTGTTGTCGGTGCATCCTTACGACACGCCCGAAATTCTGATGTCCCAGGTCGACGATGCCGGTGAAGACTATTTGCGTTGGATCATCGACCAGACTTCGTCGTAAGCACTTCGGCACGAGTCTTTGGGTTGAATCAGCCGAAGAGCGTTGGCTCGCCGTTGATCGTTCGCCCTCTCCCGGCTTGTCCCGCAGGAGCGCGTGATTGCTGATTAGGTAGACCGATTAATTACCCCCGTCACCTTTTTGGGCGCCTGCACGTGTTTCGTCCGACGATGCCGAAACCACGCTGCGACGGCGGTAGGGGTTGAACAGCAAGTAGTTCAAGTGTCGATACAGATCGCTGTCGGCCAACAAGTCCGTGTGGGTGCCTTCGCCGACCAATCGTGGTCCGTTGAGCAGGATCACTCGGTCGGCGGTTCGCAGCGTTTGCAGGCGGCGCGGCAGGACCACGACCAGGCTGCCCCGTCGGGCGAGGTCGCTGAGGGCTTTCAGGCACGGGTCGTCCGCGATGTGCTCGGCCGGCGGCGATGATTCCTTCGCCAGAATGATCGGCGGTCGATGCAACGCCGCTCGGGCGATGCCCAACGCGTACGTGACTTCTGGACCGACGCGACTGTCGCCGGGCGTCAGGATCGTGTTCAAGCCTTCGGGCAGCCCCTGGATTTGTTCGTAGATGCCCAAGGCTTCCAAGGTGTCGTGGATGTCGCTGTTGTTGATCGAATCGTCGCCGCCTCGGAGGTTTTCCAGCACGGTGTCTTCCCAGATCGGGCCGCTCGGTTCGATCCACATCACGTTGCGGGCCAGGGCCTGGGGGTGCACGTCCAACAGGCGAATGCCGTCGATTTCGACGAGCCCGCTTTGCGGCCGTCCGAAACCCATCAACAGTTCCGCCAGCGCTTGCGTGGACACGTCCTCGGTGCCCAACAGGACGACCAGTGATCCGGGTTTCAATTGCAACGTCAGGTTGCTGAGGATCGCGGTGCCGTCGGAATCGCTGATCGAGACGTCATGGATGTCCACGGATTGTCGGATGCCGCCCAAGCCGACCCGTTGCTCGCTGGGTGCGATTTCGTTGCTGCGTTGCAAGTACAAGTAGACCGATTCGCTGGCCCTGCCGCTGATCCGCAACTGACCGGCCAGTCGAATCAGACGCCGCGCCGAGACCGCCGCGCCGGCAAGCGCCAAACCCAACACGAAGGCCGCGGGCAGACTCAGTCCGCGTTGGACGCCGAACAGATTGACTCCCAATCCGAGGATCAAAACCGCGATCGCGACCGCCGTGGCCAAGAACAGCACCGGCCACAACCGCGCCCGCCGCCCGTCTTCGATCGCGATGCGACGGTACAAGGTTTCCAGTTCGCTGCTGAACGCGTGATCGGCCAACCCGTCGGCTTGAAGCCGCGCCAACAGCGGCGCTTGGCCGACCAGTTCCGACATCCGACGACGTGTCCGCGGGACTTCCCAGTGCGTCAGTTGATCGTCGTCGCTGTTCCGCAGCTTGCGGTAAAGCTGCCACACCATCAGACCGCTCAGCACCGCCAGCAAGGCCAACCAGACATTGACCAGGATCGCCAGGGTGACGCAGCCCAGCAGAATCAAAATGCTGCGAGGGATCGACCGGTACCACAACGACAAACCCTTTTGCATCGCGGGCAACTGTTGGTCGATCAAGATTTCGGCCCGCAAGCCTTGGGCGGCGGCACCCTCGATCTCTGCACGACGAAGACTCTGGCGGAGCAACCGGGCGTGCAAGGATTTGACGATTTGGCGCGCGCGTCGATCTGCCACACACCGGGTCATCCAAATCGACAGGCAAAACACGCCGGCCAGCACCAAACCGACGCCCACCAGCTCGGTCAATTGACGCAGCTCTTCGTGCTGGATCAACCAGTTCGGCAGGGGAACGGACAGATTCGTTCCCAGACGTTGCTCGGATTGACGGAGGCCGCCACTGTCCAGCAGCACGGCGATGACGCCCAGCACGATGATCAACAAAGGGACCAACAGCCCCGCCAGGGCGGACCAGAAGATAGTTCCCAGCGATCCGCCGGCTTCCGGTTCACTGCGTGCCGCGGACAAGGTCGAAAAACGATTCAATTTGGCTGACTCCCCTCACCCGGCGGATGGATCGATCCGCTTTAGGCGAGGTCGCGATCTTCGAATAACAGCATCGCGAGCATCCAGATCGCGATCACGAACACTACAAGATAGTTGAACGCGCCGGCCAAGTAGATCAGGGGAATCGGATTTCCGGTGTCCACGGCGGACTGGACGTTGAAAACATTCAAATTGGGAACGATCACGGCGATCAATTTGCCGACAAAGCCGACCAGTTCGTTGTTGCCTTGAGCCGACGCGACCAGCGGACTGGTCAGATTGCCGATCACGTAAACGATGAAACAGGTGATGAAGTTCGCCAGCAGCGGCAGCCGCGTCGCCAACGCCACCGCGACGCCGCCGATCACCATCGTTTCCATGAAGTACAGCACCAACACCGGCAAGACCGACAAGACTTGTTCGTGACACTCCTGCCATTCGGGCACCGCCTTGGTCAGCTCACGCGCCTCGAACAGCGGTTTGTAACTGAGCACCAAAACCAGGACCGACGCCAAGATCAGGAACATGACCAGCACCGTCAGCATGATCCCGGCGTACTTGCCCAACACGAACGCGCGTCGGCTGACGGGTTTGCTCAGCACCGTCAGCGCGGTGCGGCCTTCGATTTCATCGCTGACCGTTGTTCCCGCGCTCCAGACCGCCTGCAACATCGCCAACACCATGATCAACGTCACGCCACTGTCCTTGAGCACGCGAATGTCGTCGCCCAACGTGTTGAAGGGATAAATCCCGAAAAACAGAATCCCGACGATGCCCAGCGCCAACAGGATCAAATACAGCGGCTGTGCCATCTCGTTCTTGGCCGTCGACAATCCGAGCGCCCAGACCCGCGGGGCGGCTTGGCGAAACGCCATCAAGGCGGTGATCAACAGAAACACGGCCACGGCCGAAAACACGATCGACGCGGCTTCGGGGACTTGCGGCAGCGTCTGGAAAGTGAAAGTCACCTTGGCCGGATCGATCTCGCGGTTCTGAATGTGAAGCTTCGCCGGGTCGGCGGGCAAAGGCGGCGTGTCACGGTTTTCGTACCGATATTCCAGCACGTCGCCCGCGTTGACGCGGTACGGCGTCGTCCCAAAATTCGCCGGGCCGTCGCCGTCGGCCAGCAACACCGTCCGGTCGCTGGTGATGATCAGCGACGACATGCTGCGGATGTCATATCGGATGTCCGCCGGGTGGAACGTGGCGTCGTCAGGATCCACGTCCAAGGATGCCGCGGGCACGTCGACGGTCAAGCGGGTCGTGCCGTCACCGACCAAGTGGACCGCGGGGATCGATTCCAGAATCCTCATCGGCTGGACGACCAACGGAGTGGCGAACAGCCCGACCAGCGCGAACGCACCCAGCGTTCCCAAGATGTACGGGATCACGCCTTCGCCGACCATCGCGAACCACTCCGATCGCGTACGATGCCACATCCCGTAGATCACCCCGAACCCCAGCACGATGCCCAGAATCATCAACGGCAGGGCCAGCACGGCCGCGTTCTCCGGAACCGTCGGCATGTACATGCCGCACAGGGCCAGCCCCGCGAGGACACCGACGAACAGCGATGCGGTGATCCCACGACGTGGCGAATCGGCCAGCTTCCCGAGCACCGGGACGTAGGACATCAAAGCCAGAATCGCGTAAAAAAACGCCGCGATCACGGCACCGGCCGCGATGCCGACGCTGAAAACCCAAATCGGGGTCAGCCAGGTCGGCACCCATTTCAAGACCTGTCCCAGTAACAAGCCGTCCTGCAGCAGCGGCGAACCGACGAAATCCGAAACGTGTGCGGCCGAAGCGGGCGAAAAACAAGCGTCAAGCATCGAACAAAGATTCCGAGGGCGCAAAGACTGCGAGAAGGCACTGAAAAACCGATTGCCCGTTTGCTACGCAGGGAAGGGGCGATTGGTTTGACACAATTCGCCGGTGCCGAGGCAAAGCGTCGCTAGCCGTGAAGGTGCTGCGACAACCGTTGACGGATGTCGTCGGGGATCTCCGCCTTCTCCAGCTTGCCGTGCTGGGCAAGGCGACAGCACACGGCGGTCAGTTTCCCCAGCGCGACATCGCGGCCGCCACAGACGAAGCGGACCGCATACTGGACGCTGCTGAGGCCGATCTTGGAGACCGTGACTTCGACGTCCAGAACGTCCTCGAAACGGGCCGCCGAGAAATAATCGCATGTCGCCGAGACCCGCGGCCAAGTCAACGGCAGCGTGCCGTCCTCGGGACGGGGCAAGACGGCGATGTGCAGCGATCGCAGCATCTCGTGCTCGGCGGATTCCATCATCGGAAAAAACGCCGAGAAGTGGACGATGCCCGCCGCATCCGTGTCGCGAAACTCGACTCGGCGGGTCGTTTGAAACATCGGGGGCCCGGGCGTTGAGGTGTCGTCGCCGATTATTCGCCGACGTACGGCATCAACGCCATGAATCGTGCGCGTTTGACGGCCGCCGTGACGGCGTGTTGGCTGACCGCGGTGCACCCGCTCTTGCGACGTCCGACGATGCGACCTTGGCGGTTGACCATCTTTTTCAGCAATTCGACGTCCTTGTAGTCGACGTACATCGGACGCGGACGCAGCCCATCGACGAAGATCGGATCTTTCTTGCGGGTACGGCTGCGGACGCGTGAACGTTTTCGGGCTCGACTACGCGAGCTCATCGGACGGGGAGGCATGGCGATTTCAAAAGGAGTGGCAGGACGAACGGACTTGGCGGCCGGAGTGATCTCTCACACGCCGGCTCGTCAAACTGCGGTCGCGGAGTATGCCCAAAGCGTCTTGCCGGGGCAAGGGGATCCGGCGATTTCAGGGGCGAGTCGGCGGGGAATCTGACCGCCGCAACGCCCGCAAGCTGCCCGGCACGTCCGGGTGGGGACCGATCGGCACGACCGACAGCGATAACTCCAAACGCCGTGCCTGCGGTGCCGCTCCGGCCGCCGAAAGCTTGTCGGCCAACATCACCAACGGCCCGGTCTGCAAAGCCATCGGCAGGGATTCGATCCGGGCGAGCAGTTTTTCGTGGTCTTCGCGGATGCGGATCGGCGTCGCGGTGCGGAGTTGCTGCATCGCGGCCAACGTCGCGACGTGTGGTCGATCGGAAAGCCCCGCCAACGTCCGCAGCGTCGCCACGGCCGTCGTACGATCCGACCGCAGCAAAGCCGACGCGACCACCAGCCGGACCAGCGGCGAGGGGTCGTCCGAAGCGGCTTTCGCGTCGTCCTGATTGATCCGAAGCCCATCGCGGCCGGCCCAAGTCAACGGCAACCACCCCAGGACCATCGGCGGCAACGGACGGCGATCGAGCTGCCGGACCAGTTCGATCGCGATCGAGCCGCGGGAAGCCCGCCCGGCGGCTTGCGCCGCCGCCATCGACAGCCACTGCTGGTGCCAGACGGGCGGGCGTGGCTCGATCGCCTCGACGAATTTCCGCAACGCCGCGTCGTACTGCTCGTCCAAAAAAGCATCGACGGCCTCCTTTTCGGAATCTCCGATCGCCAGCGGCCGAGCCCACAACACGCGGCCCGCGGAGACGACAACGGTGTCCGCGGGCGGCCTGCCCGTGTCAGCCTGGGCAGCGTCCGCCTGAACAGGGTCCGGCGTCGCGGCCGGCTGATACTCGAACCGTCGATCGGTCAGCTGCACGATCCGGCCGGTTCGGGTCAAGATCCCCGGCGCGAACCAGTGCGTCGCGTCTGTCTGACCTTCGGCGTCCGGGGAAGGGGCTGGAGCGATCCAAAAGACGGCCGACCCGGTGTCGCCGCCCGACCTGCCGCCGGCGGGTTGCCCTGCGGCCGAACCGATCAGACAAACCGTCCAAATCGACGCCCAAGCGGAAACGATCGGCCGCCGGTGACGTCGCAACATCGGCCGGCAGAATCGGCGCAACCGCACCGCTGGTGATGACCTTCCCGTTTGCCGGTCGGTCTGCATGTTCACGTCGCTGAGTTTTGTGGATTCGTCGGGCATCGTGTTAGACTAAAGCACGGGCCGACGCTCGACACGCCGCCGATCGGCGAATCGGGTTCACCAGAGGTCGGCTCGCCTTTTTTCATCCGTTCAATTTCCGGGACGACGTGCCGATGTCGAATTTCGATTCCGCGATCGACTCGACCGACTCGACTTCCCCGGGCCGGCCGCCGGAAAACCGCGCGCCCGTTCCCCCGCCCGCAACGCCCCCGCCCGGCACACGCCCGTCCGCACCGCTTCCGCCTCCACCGCCGCCGTCGCACGCCGGGCGACCGTCTCGTGCGACCGGCAAGCCCGCGCCACCGCCAATGTCGCCGGAGGACGACGCGACCGGGAACGACGCGACCGGGAACGACGCGGTCGGGTCGGCCAAAGGCATCCGTTGGCGGGGCGAACTGGACGGTTTGAAGACGTCGCCGGCCGGCACACCGGTCCCGGCGGCGACGCCCAAAACCCCGGCGGCGGATCCGGACGCTTCGACGCCCGAGCCTCCGCCGCCGGCCGCCGCGGACGACGCCGACGAGTCTCGCGACGCCATCTCTCGCAAAGCTCCGCCGTGGTTGATCAGCTTGATCTTTCACTTGATCGTCTTGGTGATTTTGGGCCTGATCACCTCGCCCGTCGGTGAAGGCTTGGGGGTCGTGATGTTGATCCTGGGCGACTCGTCCGGCGACAGCCCCGACGCGTTGGCCGAGTTTTCGATCGACCCGGTCGAGACGCTCAACGAAGACGATTCGGAATTCGACGAAGACACGCCGATCGATTTCGATACGCCCTTGGAGATTTCCAAGCTGGTCGTGGACGAACCGATCGATCAGGTGGAGATGGAGATCGGCGTCGGTCCGACCCTTCAAGTGACCAACCCGATGTTCGGCGGGCGGAGCGGCGCGACCAAGGAAGAACTGATCAAGAAATACGGCGGCACGCCTCAAACCATCGCGGCCGTCGAAGAAGGCCTGCGGTGGTTGAAGCGAAACCAACAATCCGACGGCAACTGGAGCATGCGAGGCCCCTACAACGACGGCGTGCGGAACGAGAACAAAATCGCCGCCACTGCAATGGCCGTGCTGGCGTTTTTGGGGGACGGCAGCACGCACCGCAGCGGGCCGTACGAGGAAACCGTCAACAAAGGCATCCGATTCTTGGTCAAGGAACAGCGTCGCGACGGATTCTTTTGCCGCGGCGTCCGCGACAACGACGAACAAGCTTACGCTCAGGCGCAGGCGACCATCGCGGTTTGCGAAGCCTACGCGATGACGGGGGACTCCTGGCTGAAACCTTACGCCCAGGCCGCTCTGGATTACTGCGTCGACAGCCAATCGGCACGTGGCGGTTGGCGTTACATCTACCGTGACATCGAAGCGGACCTGTCGGTCACCGGCTGGTACGTGATGGCCCTGCAAAGCGGCCGCGCGGCGCCGGATTTGGAGATCGATGACAAAGCCTTTTACGGCATCGAACGGTTCATGGATTCGGTCGCCGTCGACGGCGGTGCCGCCTACGGGTACATGCCCGGCTACGGCCAGACCGCGCCGATGAATGCCGAGGGCTTGTTGATTCGTCAATACACCGGTTGGCGACGAGATCACAAGGCCATGCGTCGCGGCGTGAAAAACTTGCTGGACAATTACAACTTCGACATCAATCAGTCCAACGTCTACTACTGGTACTACGCGACGCAAGTGCTGCATCACTACGGCACGTCGGCTTGGACGCTTTGGAACGGACGGATGCGAGAACAGTTGCCCGCCGCCCAGGTGTCTCGCGGCAGAGAACGTGGCAGTTGGGCACCGCAAGGCGACGTTTGGGGTGATCGCGCCGGCGGTCGACTGTATCAGACTTGCCTGAGCATTTATTGCTTGGAAGTCTATTACCGCCACATGCCCTTGTACGACCTATTCGAAGAAACGCCGTAGTCATGTCACTGTCCGCGGATCCGCTTGCCGCCTGCTTGCCCGACGGTGACCCGTTGGTGGTC
>Ga0102938_10001271_pt1 | contig 19039 bp, 11 predicted proteins | sample SalPonR2_B_D2_MG_FD_84516 | JGI IMG/M metagenome (GOLD analysis project Ga0102938, IMG submission 84516) | Salt pond soil microbial communities from South San Francisco under conditions of wetland restoration - Salt Pond MetaG R2_B_D2_MG | ecosystem: Environmental > Aquatic > Marine >...
AAAGCCCTGAATTACTAACGTAGTTCAGGGCTTTTTTTATGTTCGAATGTGAAGGCGGATCGAACTGACCGGTTCCCCCGCAGGGATGGCTGTGCCGGAATCCGCCCGGTCCCACGCGAGTATAAAGCCTCAAACCGTCATGTACGGTTTGAGGTTTTTTTATGTCTATGATTTAAGGCGGATCGAACCGACGGTTCCCCCGCAGGGATGACTATGTCAGAATCCGCCCGGTCCCACTTTCTGTTAAAGCCTTGTAAGACATCACGTTATGATCTTGCAAGGCTTTTTTATTTTGTGGTGTTTTTTCTTCCCGCTTAAAATTTGGGTACGATTTGGGTACTTGAGTAAAGTGCCTATGATATTTTGAAGTGCTAATCTGTAATTCACGTACTCTCTATCCAACCATGATCATGTGCTGTAAATTTTGTTTTGTGTTCTATTAATCAATTCTTCTGAAGAGAGGGCAAAAAAATAGCTCTATTAGGAAGTCTTTTGAAAATTACTATATTCAAAAAAAGTGATTACCACAGGGAAGATTAGAGCTTTACCTTTTCTTAGTTAATCATTTAAGACTCTTGACGATAATAGAATTTCTTCATCGGGGATATAAAAACCTACAGCTCATTTGCAGCTGAATCTCCACATCCATCTCTACTCAAAATCAAATCTACTATTCGTTATGTTGAATGCAACAGCTTTAACAGTGGCTTCGGGTGTATTGCTTGCAATTGGATTTATTTACAATCTAACTAAGATGTGGAGGGATAAAAATAATGAGCAAAGTCAGATTAAAAATCTTATTGATGCTCTTGGTGAAGCTACTCTGGATAATATTGATGAGAAACACCATCTAATTTCTGATGTTATTTATCAGAAATACGAAGGCAAACCTTTAGCCAAACATTGGAAAGAATTTGAAGAATCATTGGTATTTAATGATGGCCGTATAGAAAATACACTTGATGCAGGGCACTTTTTTAATGTGAAATCCTTGTGCCCGAACACTTTCGATAATGACATTTATAAGTGGGTTCCAAGTGCATTGATTGGGATTGGAGTACTGTTCACATTTATAGGTTTATTGATTGGTATATGGAGCCTGGATGTTTCGAGTGAGAACATAGAAAGCCTTAGGTCCGGAGTACAAGCTATTATCGATGGTGCATTTGTCGCTTTCCTCTCCTCAATAATTGGTATCTCCTTAAGTCTTCTTTTTGCCTACAAAGAAAAGTCTTTTAAGACTGATTTGAAGAAAACAGTCAATAAGCTTCAAAACTTAGTCGATTTTAAATACCCACGAACGAATCCTGAAAAGTCGCTAGTTCAAATCAGAGATTATTCAAAGGAGACTGAAGAACACCTTGGCGCTTTATCTGAGAAGTTAGGCTCAAAATTACAAGAAGTTGTCCGTGACATATCTGAGGATTTACGTGAAGGTATTCAAGATAGCTTAGAGAGATCAATAGGGCCATATATGGAGCAAATCGCAAATAAAGCGATGAACTCTTCAGAAACAGCTTTCTCAACTTTAGTTGATGAATTTCTTGAAAAGGTTGGTGATGCAGGTACGGAACAGCAAGAGCTAATCCGTCAGGTGAACCAGGAAATACAGACATCTCTCATAGAGTTCAGAGAAAAATTCACTGATCAGGTATCTGGGCTTAAAGAGAGTATTGAAAATCTGAATACTAGTTATCACTTCATTGAAGACAATTTGATAACAGAATTTGAAGATGCTATTAACAATTTGGAAGATGCTATCAATGGACAGCAAGAGTTAAAGGACATTTCTAAAAAGCAGATGGATGAACAATTGGAATTTGCGCAGCACACCAGAAATGCACTTGGAAGTCATTTAGTACAATTGAAGGAGATTCAAAGTAGTTTTGAAAAATTAATACAGTCCTTCACGATTGCTTCAGACAATCTAGATATCACCAATTCAAATAATGAAAAGGTCAATAGTTTAATAGCTGAAACGAGTCAGCAATTGAAAAAACCATTTAGTGAATTAAATAGTGAATATGAGAAAATGAGGGGTGAGGTAGAAAAAAACCTCAATCAAGTTTCTGTTGAGTTGAAAAAAACAATGGATAACTACTTTACAAAAGTGGAAAAGCAAACAAATGAACGTATGGATGAGTGGAATCGGCATACCTATGAGTTTTCAAAGGGTATGGTGGATGTGACCCGTCAATTCAACTATGTGATTGAAGAGCTGAATAGAAACGGTGTTGAGGACAAAGAATAATGTTTGACTACAAGAAGAATTCGTCTGAGGATGAAGAAAATCCTTTCTGGATCACTTATGCAGATATACTTTCCTCCTTATTAATTATCATCCTCTTAGTGATGGTGTTTGTCATATATGAGCTTATGAGCACCAAACGGGTCGTCACAGATAGTCTGGCTGAAGTTGCTAAAGCTGAAATGGTAAGGAAAGACATTCTTGAGACTATTAAGAATAGACTTGAAGAAGAGAACATAGAAATCACTATTGCTGATAACTTTAGTGTTTTAAGGATACCTGAATCGACCCTCACATTTGAATCTAACCAATACGTAATTCCCCGAAGCGAAAGTATTAGATCACAGTTATCCAGAATAGGAGAGATTCTCTACGAGGAGCTGACTGAGGATAGCAGCACTGTATATTTCGATACAATATTTGTTGAAGGTCACACAGATATTCGGCCGACCGATAGAGAATTAGGAAATTGGGGCTTATCTACTTTTAGGGCTATATCAGTTTGGGATTTTTGGAATGAGTACTCAAATGAAAATTTCGCCTCGTTGGTGAATTTAGAAGATGATAAACTTTTTTCGGTAAGTGGTTATGGTGAGACGAGACCATCGACTGCCCAACAGGTTAGCTTAGAAGATTATCGGAAGAACCGAAGGATTGACGTTCGTTTTACAATTAGAAGACCGACAAGTCTGGATCTCCAAGATATAATGACAAATTTTGAGTAATGATTTCAAGAGAGCCAAACATCACTGAGTGGGAGGACCTTTCTGGTTGGGATATTTTGTCTGAAAAAGTTGGCAAACTAAGTTCTGATTTGATTAAAAGAGTACCATCTTTTCAAAGGCTTTATGGTTTACTTAGTGATAATCCTACTGAAAGGCAGGCTCTAAATATTCTCAGTTCTGAGCCATTTGCTGCAAATGTTTTTGTGTATATACTGCGGAACAACACAGATTACTATGCAAAATATATGGAGAGTACTGAGATTATTGATCTGCTGGGTCGGCAACTCAAGGATGCGCCATCCTACACTCAGCGTTTGTTTAAACTTTCATATCTCGAAAATCTTCATCAATCAATAGAAACGAGCCCAAGAATAGTAGAGAGAATCATAGTTAAATTAACCGATGATGAGTTAATCTCAGTTGATTTTTTAAGAAGGTCGGGGTTACTAACCAGTACTCCTATTGAAAGCTTTGTTGAATACTGCTTTGATGTGGCGGCAAATCCAAAGAAAATAATTCAAGAAAATAAGGTTGAGATCTCTTACTCAAGTCAAACATTTAGGGAAATTGAGTCTCTGTATATTTTAAGAAAGATCGATCTTGTGAATCTAAAAGAGAAGACTAGTTTGCCCCATGACTTACAGGCCGGTGGTTTTTTCGAAGTGCCATATGAAAATTCTGAATTGTTGGGGCATGAAATATTACGAAGGATTTTAAGAAAAATATCCTCAGTAGATATACACCATGTCTGGGTAGATCTCATTCTTGATATTGCATCAGATCCCAGATCTTCAAAACAATCAGATAAATATATAAAATGGTGGGATAAGATCGATCAGAGTTTGATCGATGAGTTCATAAAAGTTCTTTCTCATAATGACATTCTTCTTTTCCTTGACGCTATTCAGGATTTTGCAGAAGAGAGTAACAATTCTGCAATGAAGAGGATGTATGAAAGCCGGAAGACACTTCTTAAAGGATTGGCAATTCAGGGGCTTATCGATGAATCAAGGTTGATATTACCATCGAGTGCAAGACGATTCATTCGAAGGCAGAGAAAAGGGCTGGATCAATCATTTATTGTTGACTTGAATGCCCGACAAGGACTGTGTGCAATTTATTTGAAGGTTGGTGACTTATGCATAGTTGAAGGAAGTCATAATTTTTCCATGAGACTTTTCTATGATCTTAGAGAAGTTATTAATCTTATGAACCCATCTCTAAGACACCTTCAGCATGGTACTCTAACAAATCTTGATTATAGGTATGAAAGGGAAACCGGTAGAGAAAGTATATCCTTCATGCATGACCCAAGAGGAAGATGGAAGAGAAAAGTGATCAAACTCATAAAGCAAGAAGTTGAGCTTGATGTGAGACCTTTGCTAACAGAAATGGAAGCCTTTAGAATTAGCGCTTATTGATATGGAAGGACCGCTTCATAAGATTTCAGACCATCTAACTGTTCAATTTACCCAAGAAAAGTTAGACTTCATTTTTTCAGAAGGTGTCACAGATAAGCTTAAAGATGGCAACTTCCAGCAGTTTGATGAAAGAACTGTGGAGGTCTATTTATCTCTGGAAAAAGAGTTGGCTGATCTTGGCTATGTTAACAAGTCTGATAACGGCGATATTTATTCAATCAAGACCGACGATTTTTACGATTTTGGCTGGGATGAAAGAGCCAACTTGATACATATGGACAATAAGTTGCGCGGGCAACTTAAAATTAAGCCAAGGGGAGGGAATGCTGCGTCTCCCAATTTTCAGATAAAAGTTGTGTTCCAGCCTGATGGATCGATCATGGAACGCCCTTTTAACGTATTTGGTGCCATTTTAAGAGTTGGCAGAAATCACTTTCACATGACTAAAGATGAGTTTGCTGCATTTCAAGTATATGTGAAGTACAATGGGAAGTCTCAATACACTGAAAATGATCACTATAATGTTGTAGCGCTATTTAAAAAAGCAAAGAGTAATCGTTTAAAAGTAGACGAATCACGTTTCAAACATCTGAATTTAACAGAACCAGACAGGATTACCCTCAATCTTACGAAAGAAGAGAATGGTGATTTAACTGTATCCCCCAATTTAGTCGGGGTAAATGCAACTAATCTCAATGCGCTGGAAAGAGAATTTGGTCTTATAGAATCGACAGACACTGAGAAAAATACGTTGCATGTAGACAATGATCTGATCATGCTTGATAAGCAAAAAAATCAGGCGGTTAAAGAGGTCGTCAGTAAGAAGAAAATCCCAAAAGATGACGTAGAAGATTTTTTAAAAAATCCGGGTTCTTTTTTCAACGGTGACTTAATCGATCTTGACACTGGGTTTTCTTATCGGGTGAAAGGTCTTGTAGAGTATACAAAAGTGAATTTTGCTGATTTAGATAGGGAAGATAATGATTGGTTTTTGCGAGATGATCCACCTCTAATTGAGAATATTGAGTCAGTTATTCACGATCAAACCGATCTCAATGATTTCAGACAGCAGTCTAACCTTGCGTATGAAGAAAACAGCTCATCGATATTATTCAATTCAAGCAAGATAAAACTGCCTTCCTCTAAAGAAGAGTTAGATGAAGAGCTGACGAGAATTGAAGAGAATCTTGAAAAAAAATCTGATGAGAAAAAGCAGCAAAAAGAGAAATCTGATTTAGAAAAGAAAAACCTCACGTTTGATATAGATTTCTTTGATCAAAATCAGAGTATTAAAGAGAGTTTCATACCTGCCGAAGTGCCAAAAACAGTATTTGATGATTTAATCTATCAGCCAAAGTATTACCAGAATGAAGGGATAAATTGGATATATAGCCTTTATGAAGCTTCTTTAAAATCAGAAAAAGATATTCAAGGCGGTATCTTAGCTGATGATATGGGACTTGGAAAGACATATACCAGCCTTGTCGCATTAAAAGCAATCATACAGAATGGGGCAGAGCAAAACCGCTATGGTAAACCGCATTTGGTGGTAGCACCTCTTTCGTTACTTCTCAATTGGAAAGCAGAGATAAAGAAATTCTTCTCAAAGTCCCCATTTTATGATGTAAAGATATTGAATGGTCAAGAAGACCTCGATGAATTTAAATTGAGGTCTGGTAATGAGCGAATGCAAATTCAGAATGATGAGGAGTTAAACCCGGATTCCATATCGTACTGCCTTAAGATTGGGAGAAAGTTTGAAAGTGAGAGATTAGACATCCCAAACCGATTGATTCTGACAACATATAGCGGATTGAGAAACTATCAGTTCTCGCTGGCCAGAATCGATTGGGGAGCTGTTATGTTCGACGAAGCACAAAATATTAAGAACCCCAACGCGCTTCAGACACGTGCAGCTAAAGCTTTAAATGCTGATTTAAAACTTCTCATTACTGGGACGCCGGTTGAGAATAAACTTGAGGAATACTGGTGTTTGATGGATACCGCAATTCCAAAGCTATTTGGGAATAGGAAATACTTTATCGAGACGTATGTTGATCCAATGAAGAACTCAGAAGACCCACAAACACAGATAGAGATAGGACAAAAGCTGTATGATGATAGTGGTAATTTTTTACTCAGAAGGTTGAAAGAAGGGGTATTGGATGAGCTTCCACCAAAATATATTTACAAGGGCATAACTGATGAGCATTCAACATATCGGAAAGACCTCGATCAACAACTGAGCAGTGATCAAATACAGCAGATTGATGAAGTTAGACAAATTTATGCTGAATCAGGCACTGAAAATGTAGCGCTCTCCTGCCTTAGTAAAATGAAAAATTGTTATCTGCATCCGCTCATGACCTTTGATTCTGGTGGCAAAAAAATGGATAACATTGATAGCCAAATGTTTTGGGATAAATCAGCGCGTTTGAGGGCACTAAAAAAGACGATAGATGAAGTAAAATCCAGACAAGAAAAGCTGATCGTTTTTGTGATATCCAAGGCAATGCAGAAAAAATTGAGGTATCGAATTATAAACGATTTTGGTGTCCTCCCAGATATTATATCCGGAGATACAAAGGTGAAGTCATCAGATTATTCTGAAACCCGAATGGGTATTATTGACCAATTTACAAAGAGCAAAGGCTTTGAGGTTATTATACTATCACCGATTGCGGCTGGGGTTGGACTAAATATCACTGCAGCCAACCATGTCTTTCATTTAGATCGGCACTGGAATCCGGCAAAAGAAGAACAGGCAAATGACCGTGTATATAGAATTGGTCAGGAAAAGGAAGTGCATATTTATTACCCTATTAGCAAACACCCCGGTGCCGATAGTTTTGACATCAAGTTAGATAACATGCTATCGAGGAAGCTGTTTTTAAAAGATGCTATTATGACTCTCCCTCAGGGTAATGAAAGAGAGCTCGCTGTGTCAGCAATGAAGAAATAAGGAAACTAAGTATTAAAGAAAAATACCGTCACTTACTATAACCGATGATTATATGGGAGAATATGTAACGATTCAAATTGCTGAATGGGGACCGGTTTCAGAAAAATTGATTAAGGTAATGGAGAATGTCATTTTAAAGGATCAAAAAGTGTAATAAATACGGTTCGAGATTAACCAAGCAGCAAGTCATAAGATCATATTCGAGAAATATTTATGAAACTATTCACAAGTAACACTAACTCACTTGAAAGAATTGCTTCTGAGCCTTTTCAATTAGAGCGGGATATTCAAACGCTGGTTGAAGCTAACACAGAGCTGTTATTCGGCCTCCAGTTTGTAAGCTCAGAGTTTTCGGTGGGCAGGTTTAGACTTGATACACTCTGTTATGATGAGGAAAGCCAGTCGTTTATCATTCTGGAGTATAAAAAAGACAAAAACTTCTCCGTAATTGATCAGGGATACTCTTACCTGTCGCTAATGTTAAATAATAAAGCTGAGTTTATTCTGGAATACAACGAAACCCAGGCTAAGAGCCTTCGCAGGGATGATATCGACTGGAGCCAATCCAGAGTGCTTTTTATTTCTCCCAGGTTTACCGATTACCAAAAACACTCGGTAAATTTTAAAGATGTGCCATTTGAGCTGTGGGAAATCCACCGGTATGAGAACGGAATGATTGGACTGCTTAAACATGAAGCCGACTCAAAAGAGAGCATTCAACAAACCTCTTCAAATAAATCGGATAGCGTTATGAAATCGGTGTCTGATGAAGTAAAAGTATATAATGAAGAATATCATCTTGAAAAGAGTGATAATCGACCTGAGGAGGTAAAAGAGCTCTATTTTAAATTAAAGGAGCGTATACTTGAGCTAGGAGACGATATCGAAATAAAGTATAAAGCTCAGACGGTACAGTTTAAGCTGGATAAATCTTTTGTGGATCTTATTATCTATAATTACGGAGTTGTCTCAATAATAAATTTAAAAAGAGGCGAGTTAGATGATCCGCGTGATGAGACAGAAGATATGAGCGAAAAGGGTCACTGGGGTGTAGGTGACTATAAGCATAAAATTCATCCAGGAGATGATATTGAGTACGCTATTTATCTTATTAAACAGTCGTATGAAAATAAATATCAGGCAACTTAATCATCCTGCTTCTAAAGCACTAATCAACCAATCACCCAATTCTCTAATCCCCAATAACCACCACCCATGCCCATAAAAAAATCTGACCTCTACGCCTCTATCTGGAAATCGTGTGATGAACTTCGGGGCGGGATGGATGCCTCGCAGTACAAGGATTATGTGCTGTCGATTCTGTTTATAAAATATGTGTCGGATAAGTATGCCGGTGCCGGGGAGTATGCCCCGATTCGAATCCCGGAGGGATCGTCGTTTGAGGATATGATCAAGCTGAAGGGGCAGTCTGATATCGGGGATCAGATCAACAAAAAGATTATAGCGCCTTTGGCGGAGGCAAATGACCTTCGCGGGGTGATTGACCAGACCGATTTTAACGACGATGAGAAGCTTGGGACCGGCAAAGAGAAGGTCAACCGGCTGAGCAACCTGATCGGGATCTTTCAGGATTCCAATCTCGATTTCGGGCAGAACCGCGCCGGGGATGATGACCTTTTGGGCGATGCCTATGAGTACCTGATGCGTAACTTTGCCACGGAGTCTGGTAAGAGCAAGGGACAGTTTTATACGCCTGCCGAGGTCTCGCGGATCCTGGCGAAAGTGATTGGGGTTGAAAAAGCGGATCAGCCCAAGCTGACCGCCTATGATCCCACGGCCGGATCGGGATCGCTGATTCTGAAAGTGGCCGATGAAGCGCCTGCCGATATTACGCTCTACGGACAGGAGATGGATGTGGCAACCACGGCCCTGGCTAAGATGAACATGGTGCTGCACAATCGTCCCGAGGCGGTGCACGACATCATGCGGGGCAACACGCTGGCCGATCCCAAATTTATCGAAAACGGATCGCTCAAACGGTTCGATTTTGTCGTGGCCAATCCGCCTTTTTCCTATAAGTCGTGGACGAATGGGCTGGATCCTGAGAATGATGAGTTTAATCGCTTTGAGGGATTTGGCATTCCGCCATCCAAGAACGGGGACTATGCGTTTCTGCTTCATATCGTGAAGTCACTGAAGAGTACGGGAACCGCGGCGGTGATTCTGCCTCATGGTGTGCTTTTCCGGGGAAACAAGGAGGGCGACATTCGTGAGAACCTGATCGAGCGCGGATACATCAAAGGCATCATCGGCCTGCCTGCGAACCTGTTTTATGGGACGGGCATCCCGGCGTGTATCCTGGTGCTGGATAAAGAGCAGGCCGGGTCCCGCGAGGGCATCTTTATGATTGATGGCAGCGAGGGCTACATCAAAGATGGGAATAAGAACCGGCTTCGGGAGCGGGATCTGCATAAGATTGTGGATCTGTTCCGGGAGCAGAAAGTTGAGGATGGCTACTCCCGCTATGTGCCGAATGATGAAATCCGCCAAAACGAATACAACCTCAACATCCCCCGCTATATTGATGGCAGCACCGAGGAGGATATTCAGGATATTGAAGGGCATCTGAAAGGCGGCATTCCTAAGCGGGATGTAGAAGCCATGGATCAGTTTTGGGAGGTCTATCCCGGGCTCAAAGATCAGCTATTTGAGGAGCTCCGTGACGGGTACCTGCAGCTGATCCCTGAGAAAGAAGAGATCAATGATACCATCTTCAGCCATTCGGAGTTTGTGCGGTATAGCGAGGAGTTGTCGGAGCTGTTTGAGGCGTGGACAAAGGATCACTACGAGAGTATGAAGGGCATCGATGAGGAGGTCCGACCCAAAGAGTTCATTGCGGAGATTGCCGAGGACCTGCTGAATCGTTACCGGGACAAGGCGCTGATCGATCCCTACGATATTTACCAGCACCTGATGAACTACTGGTCGGACACAATGCGCGATGATGTGTACATCATTGTGGAGGATGGATGGTCGGCCACGCTGGAGCCGGTGCGTAACAATAAGGGGAAGATCAAGAAAGGGGAATTTACCTGTGAGCTGATTCCCAAAAAGCTGATCATTGACCGGTACTTTGCGGATGAGCGAAACGAAATTGACGAATTAAAGCAGGCGGTGGATGAAGCGGCGCAGCTGCAGGAAGAGCTGGAGCAGGAACATGCCGTAGAGGGCGGACTTATGGAAGAAGCCCTCAGTGATGCCGGCAATGTGACCAAAGGCGAGCTTACCAAACGCATGAAAGAGATTAAAGGCGATGACGAGTTTGCGGATGAGTACGAGGTGATGCAGCTGTACAAGGACGCCTATGGTAACGAACGCAAAGCGAAGAAAGCCGTAAAGAAGGCGGAAAAAGAGCTCAACCAGCAGGTGCTGGACAAGTACCCGGAGCTCACGGAGGATGAGATTAAAACCCTGGTGGTGGATGACAAATGGCTGCCGGCCGTGCAGGGACATATTGATGGAGAAGTGAAAGCCATCTCCCGAAGCCTTACTCAGCGGGTGAATGAGCTGGCCGGTCGATATGACCAGGCGGTTATTGAGCTGGATAAAGAGGTGGATGAGTTAGAGGAAAAAGTGAATGGCCACCTGGAAGCGATGGGGGTTGCATGGAATTAGTGACGGAAGAGAAGAAAGGATTTAAAAAAACTGAGGTTGGTTTGATTCCTGAGGATTGGGAAATCAAAGTGATAGATCAATTAACATCTCGAGTTGGTGATGGTATTCATGCAACTCCAAACTATGATGAATCAGGTCCATATTACTTTATAAATGGAAATAATCTTGCTAACGGAAAAATACATATCACTGAAGCCACAAAGAAAGTATCAGAAGATGAGTATAAGATTCATAAACGTGATTTATCAGATACAACGATACTCCTCTCTATAAATGGAACCATCGGCAATGTGGCATTTTATCGTAATGAACCAGTGTTGCTGGGAAAAAGCGCAGCGTATATAAATATTGTTCCCAATGCCAAGAAGGAATATCTGTTTTATCAGCTTCAAACTGAATATGTTCAAGAATACTTCTATAATAATTTAACCGGCACAACAATTAAAAATTTGGGCTTGGGTACAATTCGAAGTACCCCAATCCCCCTCCCCCCAACCCTCGAAGAACAACAAGCCATTGCCGATGCCCTCAGCGATGTGGATGAGCTGATCCGCTCCCTCGATGCCCTCATTGAAAAAAAAGAAGCCATCAAAAAAGGCGTAATGCAGCAGCTGCTTACGGGTAAAAAACGTCTGCCTGGGTTTGATGGGGAGTGGGAGGTGAAGAAGTTGGGGGATTTAGCTGAAGTTAAAGGAGGTAAGAGGTTGCCTAAAGGCTGGAGCTTAAAAGATGAAAAAAATAATCACCCATATATTAGAGTTGCAGACATGTATTCAGGTGGTGTCGATTTTACAAATTTGATGTATGTACCTGAAGAAATATCCTCAGATATAAGCAATTATCGTATTTATGAAGAAGATTTATTTATATCTGTAGCTGGTACTCTTGGCATTGTAGGCGAAGTGCCAAAAAAGCTTAATGGAGCTAACCTGACTGAGAATGCAGATAGGCTTACGAGTATAAAATGTGACAAAAAATATCTTCTTTACTATTTGTTGTCTCCAGCAATTCAAGATGCAATTAAGGAATCAAGAACTTTGGGTGCTCAACCAAAACTTGCCATTGAAAGAATTAAGCAATTTGACGTTTTTCTTTCGAATGATTTAAGCGAACAAAAAGACATCGCCCAAATCCTGTCCGATATGGACGAGGAACTCCAAACCCTCCGCCAAAAGCGGGATAAAATGCGCCGGGTGAAAGAGGGCATGATGCAAGAGCTGTTGACGGGGAAGACGAGGTTGGTGTGATGTGGATTGGGTTGTTTAAATCACAATGCCAAACTGGCCCGGCCGAAACTACAACGGATTTTAATTAGAATTGCCATGGCTGCAACGCCTGGGCAGGATAACGCGCAAAGAATGAGCGGACTCTGAAAGAGTTCAACATGAATAGCGCCGGGTAAAACCCGGTGGTTAATATGTGGTCATGAAATAATCAGAACCCTGAAGGGGTTCAACCCCTCGCGGGGTTGTTGTTTGAGGTGGCGCAAATAATATCCCCGAGCTTCGCACGGGGCTATTCACATTCAATCCCGTTCGGGATTGGGAGTGCTGACGGGAAAGACGAGGTTGGTCGCTGATTAAACGCTTTATTGGGTCTCCACGGAATGCAGATAAGCGATCGTTTGCTCTCTGCATAGTGATTTGATCGGTCATGCTCAACAGAGTCACCACCTCAAACTAAATTTTTATATATTCGTTAACACTGCATTCTATAGTTAATTAGTATTCATGCATAAACACCGCATCATATTAAAGAACTTTGACTTAGAGAATGGGAAAATATCCTTCTCTAAGCTGGCAGAGCTTCAAGATAGATTGACGGCTCTTGCCGAAGGTGCGGTTTTAAATTTGATAGATGGGAGAAGTAAACCCGGCCGGGGACAAAAACCCAAGTGGCTAAATGAGGTCATAGATTTTCAGATAACCGGATTACATTCAGGCTCCACCATTTTGGACATTGAAGCTCCCAAAATTTCTCAAGTCTATCAGGGTAAGCAGTTTGGTATTTTTGATGAACCTGAAGCTGAAAAATTATTGAATGAAAGTGCATTCGGACTGTCAAGCTATTTGTATGATAAAGCAACTTGCCAGCCTGAATCATCCGGGATGTTGGATAAATATTTATTGCAGAAAATAACTGCTTTCAATAAAGTTTTGGACAATGATGAATCTGAGGTCAATTTGATTTCAAATGGCCAGAGTCACATCAAGTCAGTTTCGATAAAAAGAACATCACTGAAAAAAATATCCGTAACAGAACAGAAAACGAGAGACAGTGTTAAGACATCCATCACAGGCATGCTAGACGTGATGCGACATAAAAAAGAACAGATGGAAATCGTCACGACCGGAGATCAAAGAATACGTGCCTTTCCCGGGAGTAATCTGAACATCAAAAAGCTGAAAAACTTCTTTGGAGAAAACGTAAAAATAACGGGGCTTGCTCACTTTAAACCGGATGGCAATCTCAAATACATTGAGATATTAGATATACAAATAGCTAAGGGAGAAGAGAAATCTATAGAGGAACTAACACTACCCATTTTTGAGGATATAGATTTAAAACGGCTGGCAAAAGAACAAGACTGGCAAGGTTTTGACGAGCGTAAATTCAAGCAAGAGATACATAACCTGGACATTGAGGAATCTGTTGAGGAGATGCTTGAGGCCTTGAAAGAATGATCTGATCCATGAACTATCTTTTTGGCTCTGTGTCGATTAGTATAGATTGCGTATTGAATTAGATTGAGATGACTTGAGGCTGTTCAGCTAACCGGCCTCCGATTTGTGCAGGTGGTGTTTGCTCATTTGAACGCGATTGCGATGGGTGTAAAAACATTCCGGCCTAATAAAATTTATAATGACAACACGATGCGGACCTTTGTTTTTACATCACAACGCGTTCAAATGAGTCCACCGAAGCAAATCTTCAGCCGGCGGGTTTTGGATACTTTTGACCGTTCAAAAGTATCAGGGGAACACGAAAAGCTCATGACTTGAGTGCTTGATTCTGACAATCGAACAATAAACTGTGTGAGTATTTTGGCTGGGGCGAGAAGAAGAAGCAACAGCTTGAAAAGCTTCTTGGCTACTTTCTGCAAGTTCCAATTCAAACAGAAAGACAGATTAAGATTTTTGTTGAAATGGATGCCTACAGTAAACACAAAGATCCCGTAACAAAATATCCAGCCGGTTATTCATCAAAAACAGTCGGAAAAAACGATCTCTGGATAGCGGCAACGGCTCATATAACCAATTCAAAATTGGTAACCACAGATGGTGATTTTGATTACTTGGATGGGGTGTTTGTTGATTTGATAAAGCCCAAGGTTTAGGAAACGTCCGACAGAGATCAGAAACTGCAAATCCCCAGTTAAAAGCGAGACAAATACAAGCAGGTAAATCAGGGCATGATGCAGGAGCTGCTGACGGGGAAGACGAGGTTGGTGTGATGTGGATTAGGTTGTTTAAATCCTAATGCTAAACTGGCCCGGCCGAAACTCCAACGGAATTTAATTTGAATTGCCATGGCTGCAACCCCTGGGCAGGATAACGCGCAAAGAATGAGCGAACTCTGAAAGAGTTCAATATGAATAGCGCCGTGCGAAGCTCGGTGGTTAATATGCGGTTATGAAATAATCAGAACCCTGAAGGGGTTCAACCCCTCGCGGGGTTGTGTTGGGTTCTGGGGCCATTAATCACCCCGCATTTCATGCGAGGCTATTCATGTTCAATCCCGTTCGGGATTGGCTAAGCTTAAAATGCACGCCAGAGATTGAATTCTGTATTTGAAGGTATCAACCTCTTTCGACGCATCACACGGTAGAGAAATGAGCTACCTGCCGCTAATCGGATATAATCATATCAATAAAGGGCTCGAATATCTTCAGCTTTCCCAATTCCCCAAACACCGTAGGTGTTTAATGTGAAGTGTGCCGTGCGAAGCGCGGTGGAATTGAATGGCAACGACATAATTCAAAACCCTGAAGGGGTTCAACCCCCTCGGGGTTATGTTGAGTCCTGGGGCCATTAATCACCCCGCATTTCATGCGAGGCTATTCACATTCAATCCCGCTCGGGATTGGGGATGCTGACGGGAAAAATTCAATCAAAAAGCCATTGCCCAAATCCAGTCCGGCATGGTCCAGGAACTCCAAACCCTTTGCCAAAAGCAGTATAAAATTCGGCAGCTCAAGGAGGAGTCGAAGCAGGAGCTGTTGACGGGGAAGATGAGGTTGGTGTGATGGGGTTATGCATTTGTTAAAATATTGTTTCGTTTATTTCGTTTATTTGAGTAAGTTGGATAACAAAGAGTAATATTCGGAGTAAATATGGAAGCATTAAAACTACCAACACGCGAAGAGCAAGAGGTGGCTCGCCAGGGTAAAGACGCCCTTGAGCGTATCTCAGGCAAACATACAAGTCCCTCTGAGGCTATTGAGATCGGAGTTGAAGGGGAAGAAGATCATGTAAAAATCCCTGCATCGGCCTTTAAGTTTTTAAGTCATATTCTGGATCTGATGGCACAGGGAAAAGCGATATCCATCATCCCATCCGATACTGAGGTGACCACCCAGCAAGCTGCCGATATGCTGAATGTGTCCAGGCCGCATGTCGTAAAGTTGCTGGAAGAAAAAGAAATCCCGTTTCATAGAGTGGGTACCCATCGGCGCATAAAATTGCAGGATCTGGAAGCCTACCGTGAAAAGATGGAACACGAGCGAGAGGAAGCTCTTACGGAGCTCGCACAACAGGCCCAGGAATTAGATATGGGCTATTAAGAATATGCATTCAGGCAGATTCCGGGTTCTCCTTGATGCATGTGTTTTATACCCTGCTCCCATCAGAGACCTTCTGCTATCACTTGCTGAAGGTCAGCTCTACCAGCCGCTATGGTCGCATGACATTCAGGAGGAGTGGAAGCGAAATCTGCTGGTAAACAGGCCAGATTTAACAGAGACTCAATTAAACCGGACTATTAGCGCAATGAATGCTGCGTTTCGGAGTGCAAATGTGTCGAATTACGGGCAGTTTATACAGTCTGTAACATTACCGGATGAAAATGACCGACATGTTGTAGCAGCTGCAATCAAGGGAAAGGCAGATGTGATTGTAACGTTCAACCTGAAAGACTTTCCTTCTAATGAACTCAGTCCTTTAAATATAGAAGTGGTTCACCCCGACAAGTTCATCCTAAATGTTATAGATTTGGATGAGTCTGCCGCAGGTGTTTGTTTTGAAAAGATGGTGAATCGCCTAAAGAATCCACCTCTTACGGCCACTGATGTGTTGTCGGCGCTGGAGAAAACAGGGATTGAACGTGGAAGTGCCAGACTTCGGAAATTAGTGATGTAACCTGCTTATTAAAGGTTTTTACCTTTTTCTTAAATAAGTACATTCGTTATTAAAGATTTTGAGAAAAAAATTAAATAAGGCATGACAGACGTAGGCCAAATCGAGCGCAATACACAAGATCGGATCGTTCAATTATTTAAAAATCGATTAGGCTATGAGTACCTGGGTGACTGGCAGGACCGGGCGGAAAACAAAAACGTCGAAGAATCACCTTTACGCGATTTTTTAAAGCAAAGTAACTACTCTGAAACAGTCATCGATAAAGCGGTTCGAGAGCTAAAGGTAGCGGCGGGTGTTCAGTCGGAAGACTTATATGACAGTAACAAAGCAGTGTATAACATGCTACGGTATGGAATAGACGTACGCGAAAAAGTTGGGGAGAACAAAGAGACCGTTCACTTTATTGACTGGAATAGTGTTGAGAATAACCATTTCGCCATAGCTGAAGAGGTGTCGGTTGATGGAGCCAATAATAAGCGCCCTGATGTGGTGCTGTATGTGAACGGGATTGCGGTTGGCGTGATCGAGCTAAAACGGTCGAAGGTGTCGGTGGGTGAGGGTATTCGTCAGAACCTGGACAACCAGAGAGATGATTTTATCAAGCCCTTCTTCAATACCATGCAGCTGGTGATGGCGGGAAATGACTCTGCCGGACTCAGGTACGGAACCACCAAGACACCTGAAAAGTACTATCTCACGTGGAAAGAAGAGACGGATGAAGAGTTTGATTATCTGCTGGATAAACACCTTATGCAGCTCTGCAAAAAAGACCGGTTGCTGGAGATCATGCACAGTTTTATACTCTTTGATAGCGGAAAGAAAATTGTAAGTCGTCCTCATCAGTATTTTGGAGTTAAGGCTTCACAAAAGAATGTGTTAGAGAGTAAAGACGGCATTATCTGGCATACGCAGGGCAGCGGTAAGAGCCTGACGATGGTGTGGCTGGCCCAGTGGATCCGCGAGAATGTAACCGACTCGAGGGTGCTGGTGATCACAGACCGAACCGAGCTGGATAAGCAGATTACCCGTGTGTTTAATGACGCTGAAGAACCGATGGCGCGAGCTGAGTCAGGAGCGGATCTCATCGATAAGCTGAACAGTCATGAAATCCCTCTGATCTCCTCCCTGGTTCACAAGTTCGGAACACGGGATGAGGGTGACATCGGGGATTATCTCGCTGATATTCAAAAGAGCCTGCCGAAGAACTTCAAAGCAAAAGGTGATATCTATGTGTTTGTAGACGAGTGCCATCGCACGCAGTCGGGTAAGCTCCACACCGCCATGAAGGCGATCCTTCCGGATGCGACTTTTATCGGGTTTACCGGTACGCCCCTGTTAAAACGAGATAAAGCAACCAGTTTAGAAACGTTCGGCCCGTACATTCACACCTATAAATTTGATGAAGCTGTCGCAGATAAGGTGGTTCTGGATCTTCGGTATGAGGCAAGAGATATCGACCAGCAAATCACCGATCAGGAGAGTATCGACGAGTGGTTTGATAGACAGACGGAAGGCCTGAATGATTACGCAAAAATAGAGCTAAAAAAACGATGGGGTACCATGAAGCAGGTCCTCAGCTCACGGGACCGGCTGGATAAGATTGTGACGGATATCGTAAAGGATTTTCAGACCATGCCCCGTCTTGAGAGCGGTCAGGGGAATGCGATGCTGGTCGCCTCATCCGTGCTGGAAGCCTGCAAGTTCTACGATCTGTTTCAATCGATTGATTTTATGAAGGGGCATTGCGCTGTGGTCACCTCGTTTCAGCCAAATGTCAATGATATCAAGGGTGAAGAGACCGGCGCCGGTGAAACGGAAGAGCAGATCAAATACCGGATTTACACCGATATGCTGGACGGGCAGACGACCGAGCAATTTGAAGAGGCCGCCAAGAAGCAGTTCATCAATGAGCCTGCACGAATGAAGCTTCTTATTGTGGTTGATAAGCTGCTGACCGGATTTGACGCGCCCCCTGCATCGGTTCTATATATCGATAAGTCGATGCAGGACCACGGGCTTTTTCAGGCGATCTGCCGGGTCAACCGGCTCGATGATGACAGCAAAGAGTATGGCTATATCATTGACTACAAGGATCTGTTCAAAAGCCTTGAGGAGTCCATCGATACGTACACGAGTGGTGCGTTTGAGGGTTATGATGAGGAGGATGTTGGTGGGCTGTTAAAAGACCGGTTTGAGCAGGCAAGAGAGCGTCTGGATGATGCCCTTGATACGGTTCATGCGCTTTGTGAACCGGTTCACCCGAGAACCCAGAAAGAGTTTTTTAAATTTTTCGGGACGGATTCTGCCGGTAAGACAGAGGATGAAATTAAAGAAGACGAGCAGAAGCGGGTTAGCTTGTATAAACAGGTCTCATCATTGGTTCGGGCGTATGGTGACATCGCCAATGAGATGTCAAAAGCCGGATATTCCAGTGAGCAGGCAAAGGACATCAAACACCAGGTAAAGTTCTACTCAGACCTGAAAGAGGACGTGAAGCAGGCAAGCGGGGATTACATAGACCTGAAGATGTATGAGCCCGGCATGCGGAACCTGATTGATCGATATATCGATGCCTCACACAGCCGAAAAGTATCAACCCTTGAAGACTACACGCTGGTGGATCTGATTGTGAATAAAGGTCTGTCTGCCATTGATGAGTCGCTCAGCGAGAATATCAAAAAAGACAAAGA
>Ga0102938_10001272_pt1 | contig 19036 bp, 12 predicted proteins | sample SalPonR2_B_D2_MG_FD_84516 | JGI IMG/M metagenome (GOLD analysis project Ga0102938, IMG submission 84516) | Salt pond soil microbial communities from South San Francisco under conditions of wetland restoration - Salt Pond MetaG R2_B_D2_MG | ecosystem: Environmental > Aquatic > Marine >...
CAATGAACTCGTCATGGGTTGGCCCCGCCTTTCATTGCAATACCAATCTGAACACAGTCTCGAAAAAAGCGCAACTTCAAAACTTACGCGTCGGGTTATCAATAATCCGGGCTAGCGATTCTTGATGAAACAGGAGGAAATCAAGGCCGGTTGACGCGGCAGACTTGAACCGCGCGGCGGACTGTGCGATTCTGTGAGCCTCGCCAAGCGGCCCGTCCCGCAGCGATCCTCCCCGTGAGTCTTTTCAAAACGTCGGTCAAAGTATGCGCTTCCTCTCCGCGATTCTGATGTGTCTGTTTCCCTTGGCCGTCACCGCGACCGCTCAAGACGCCTCCGCGAGCGGAAGCGACTTCGATAGCTATTCGCTGTGGGTGTTGGCAATCGGCATCGTGTCGGTGCTGGGGCTGATTATCGGTCTGCGGATGAACGCCTTCCTGGCGCTGATCATTTCGGCCCTCCTGGTCAGCCTGATGGTTGTTGGCGACGAGGGCTTTCAGATGGAAAACGCCGGCGCTCGCATGAACGCCGTCGTGAACGCGTTTGGTAGCTCCGCCGGTGGAATCGGGATCGTGATCGCGATGGCGGCCATCATCGGCAAGTGCATGCTCGATAGCGGCTCGGCCGACCGAGTCGTTCGCACAGCGGTGAAGATCACTGGGGTCAACAAAGCCTCTGTCGGACTGATGGCCAGCGGCTTCATCCTGGCGGTACCGGTTTTTTTTGACACCGTGTTTTACCTGCTGGTCCCGCTGGCACGCAGCTTGTTCAAGCAGACCAGCCGCAACTACTTGCGTTACCTGATGGCGATCGCCACCGGCGGCGCGATTACCCACACGCTGGTGCCACCGACCCCCGGGCCGTTGCTGGTGAGCGCCAACTTGGGCGTCGATATCGGCACCATGATGTGGGTCGGCACCTTGGTCGCCATTCCCGCGGCAATCGTCGGTTTGTTGTTTTCCATCTTTATCGATCGCATCATGCCGGTGCCAATGCGACCGCTTGGGCCGGGCGAGGAAAAACACGAAACGCTCTCCGAGTCGCAACTTCCATCCCTATGGTTGTCGTTGCTGCCGATCGTGCTGCCCGTGGTGTTGATCGGGATGGGAACGCTGACCACCACGCTAGCCGATAAAGAAGACCGCGGCCGATTGACAACGGAGGACTTGAACGATCCGGTCGCCCTGCGGACCACGTTGCGCGAAGCGTCGTCACAGGACGCCGCTTCACAGGACGCCGCTTCACCGGCCACGCAGTTACTAACATCCGATCGCTTGACGGCCGAAGATCGCGAATTCCTAACCGCTACGGGACCTGTCTCCGAGGCCGAAGCGCAGCGGATGGCCGAGACCCTCAACGACCTTCTGCTGGCTAAAGACTTTTATGACGAGCAAGCGTTCCTAGGCGTTCCGGTATCGGACGTTGCCAAGAAACTGCTGGCCGCCGACCAAGTTCGCCTGAAACCGGTTCTACGGCGTCGAATGAATCGCGTGCTGCTGGAAGATGCCTTTCCAGGCTTGATTGAACCGCATCAATGGAACACCACGCTACGGCAATGGGACAATCGACTGGCCTTATGGAGCGACGCCAATTTCGCCCTGCTGCTTGCAGCGCTGTGTGCCATCGCGACCCTTAAATACGTGCGCAAGCTGTCGCTGAAACAACTGAGCTCGGAAATCGAAGAAGCGTTGATGAGCGGCGGCATGATTATTCTGATCACCGCGGCGGGAGGCGCCTTTGGGGCGATGCTTAAAGATGCCGAAGTGGGCGGCACCATCGAAGCGATGTTTGGCGATTCCCAAGGGGGCGGGATGTCGCTACTGCTGCTGGCGTTCGTGATCGCCGCGGTTTTGAAAGTTGCCCAAGGCAGCAGTACCGTTTCGATGATTGTTGCCTCGGGGATGGTCGCGGGGATTGTGTCGGGGCAAACGCTCGGTTTTCACCCCGTTTATCTCGCCACCGCAGTCGGTTCGGGATCGCTGATGGGCAGTTGGATGAACGACAGCGGATTCTGGGTATTTGCTAAGATGGGAGGGCTGACCGAAAGCGAAGCCCTACGCAGTTGGACGCTGTTGTTGGCCGTGTTATCGTTGACCGGCTTGGTAACGACGGTGATCCTCAGCCAACTCATGCCGATGGCGGGATAGCTGCCTGCTCGGTACCGCTCCTTTCCCTGACTAACGAGAGCCCTTTGGAAGACGAGCCGCTACAAACCTCGGGTTGTTTCACCGGCTGTTTTTATGTTTTGGGCGTCGCTGCGATGGCCTGCCTGCTGTTGTTTATCAATGGCGGGATGGTCATGGCATTTTTTGAAGCCGCCACCGAAACGGGGCCCCGCTGGCTTCGCAACAAGCAGTTGATGCAGTTCACGCTGTTTGTCGCTCCGGTGGTCTTGCTGATCCTGCAGTGGATGATTTTCGATTTTGTCCGTCGTGTCCTGCGGAAGTGAGCCCGCTCCGCGGCCGGTTCCGTCACGGATTTTTTCTCCGCACCACGCCGCTTGCCAGGCAACGGAACCGGCCACCCGGCAAGGTTATCCGAGCGACCTCGCACCGGCTTTGGTAAGGGCTTGCGATCGGATATTCTGGCAGGCGTGAGACAGGATTGTTTTGTTTAGCTACCGAGACCGGAATTTGTTATGTCTTCGACATCGATCGCCCAACGTTTGTATCGCGCCGATCAGCCCGCGCTGCGTTTCCTTCCTGAGGGCCCCTATCCATTGGGAAAGGGGCAATTCAGTTGGGTCGCGATCCAGCATGGCCCCGACGTGCAATACGGGTCGCTGAATCGATTCGACATGGCAACCTCGCAAAACAGCTCGCACATTTTGCCGGGGCGGCCCGGATTTGCCTTCCCATGCGACGACCAACGGCACTTCGTGGTCGGCTGTGAACGTCAAATCGGTCTGTTCGATACCGTCGATTCGGTCTGGACACCGCTCGTGGCCGCCGTGGATGCCGATGTTGAAAACACCATCATCAATGACGGAGTGATCTTTGCAGACAACATTGTGTTCGGCACCAAGGACCTTGAGTTCCAAACTCAAAAGGCGGGCTTGTACCTGTTTCGCGGCAGCGATCGCTCGTTGACGCGTCTGCGAGCGGATCAAATTTGCAGCAACGGCAAAGCGGTGGCCGATAGCGACGGCGCTTGCTGGCTGTACGATATCGATTCGCCTACCCGTGAAATCGTGAAATACCGGCTGGACGTTTCCACTGCAACGCTGTCCGATCGCACGGTCGTGGTCGATTTAACGGCCGATCCCGCAGTCCCCGACGGCATGATCTTAACGCCGGACAAGCGAGGTTTGATCGTCGCGATGTTCAACCCTCAACCGGCGGAATTCGGCGAAACACGCTGGTACGATTTAGCTTCCGGCACACTGGTCCACACCTGGCAGACACCGGGCTCGCCACAGAACACCTGCCCCAACTTGGTCCGGCATCAGGACCGAGTTTGGCTGGTGATCACCACCGCGGTCGAGAACATGCCGGAGGACCAACAACACTCCGCTTCCGAAGCGGGCAGTTTGTTCTTCGCACCGACCGAGTTCGATTCTGTCGGCGAGGCACCGCAGTATCCGCTGCCTTCGCTGGACGATCCCGCTATCTAGACCGCTTCTTCTCTTCTCCAAGACCCACTGAGCTTGCCTTGATGGCCGAATTCCTTAATACAACCCTGCCGAACGGTCTCCGTATCGCCGCTGAGGTGACGCCGAATGCCTATACCGCGGCGTTTGGCTACTTCGTGCGCAGTGGGGCGCGGGATGAAACCGATCCCGAATCGGGGCTCAGTCATTTTCTGGAGCACATGGCCTTTAAAGGGACCGCTCATCGCACAGCCGCCGAGGTGAACTGCGAGTTGGATGAACTCGGTGGACAATCCAATGCCTATACCAGCGAAGAACAGACGGTCTATTACGGAACCGTCCTGCCGAAGTACCAGCAGCGCAAAGTCGAATTGTTGACCGATTTAATGCGGCCGACCCTGCGTGATGCCGACTTCCAAACCGAACGGATGGTGATCTTGGAAGAGATCGCCAAGTATGAAGACCAGCCGCCGTTTGGTGCCTTCGAGCGATCGATGGAAAAACGCTACGGCATCCGTGGGCTTGGTCGCCGCGTGCTGGGCACCACGGAGTCGATCGAAGCGATGACGCCCGAAGCGATGCGAGCCTATTTCGAACAACGTTACCAACCTGCGAACATGGTGCTCGCCGCGGCGGGCAACGTCGATTTCGAGGACTTGGTGCGACAAGCGACCGAGTTAACGGCGGCCTGGCCGACCGCTCCCGCATCGACCGAGTTGCTCTATCCCGCTGCACCGGCACCACTGGCAGACTTTGTCGAAGCGCCCGCGGAACCAGTCGAGACGACGCTCGCTTATATTGTCCGGCACTACAACGGCCCCAACGCTCTGGACATGGATCGCGTGGCGATGCGTCTGCTATCGACCATCATCGGCGACGACGGGAGCAGTCGCCTGTTCTGGGAATTGATCGACACCGGACGTGCCGAAGCCGCGGCGACATGGACACAGGAATTTCTCGACAGCGGCCTGATGTTTCTCTACTTGGCCTGCGGTGTGGAGGATGTGCCATCGAACTTGCGTTTGATCGATGAAGTCTTCTCGCGCGTTCGCAACGAGGGGGTTACGTCGGAAGAACTTCAGCAGGCAATCAACAAAACGACCGCGGCGGCAATCATGCAAAGCGAACGCCCGGGCAGCCGACTGTTCTCGGTCGGGAACAATTGGCTGACGCGAGAGGAATACGTCGGCCTTGACGAAATGATCGCTCGCTACCGCAGCGTCGACACGCAAAGGATCGATCGGCTGCTGGAAAAGTATGACCTCAGCACGCTGGTCGAAGTCCACTCCTAGAAAGCCGAAGACGCCATCGACTTTCCGCCAAGTTCATTCGCCTGAATTTTCGCGGCGACGTCGGCGACGCCCCGTACGAGCAAACTTCGTTTGAACCTCACGCACCGCGGCAGCAAACTGTTCGACCTCTTCGGCGGTGTTGTAAAGATAGAAACTCGCCCGGGTACTGGCCGACAGGCCGAGGTCTTTATGCAGCGGCATCGCACAATGGTGCCCCGCTCGGACGGCAATTCCGCGTGTGTCCAACCACTGCGCGATATCGTGAGCGTGAACGTTATCGATCACAAAGCTGACGATGCCGCTCTTGTCCCGCGGATTGCGAGGCCCCAGCAGGTGGACACCTTCGATCTCGCTCAACAGCCGATGCGTTAACTCCGTCAGTCGCAATTCGTGCAGATGAATGCGTTCCAAGCCAACATCGGTGAGATAATCGATCGCCGCGGCCAATCCAATCGCCTCGACGATCGGCGGCGTTCCGGCTTCGAATTTGTCAGGCAGTGCGGCGGTGGTGAACCCTTCGGTGGTGACGGTATGAATCATCGCTCCCCCACCGAGGAAAGGTGGCATCGACTCCAGCACCTCTTCTCGACCATACAACACGCCGATGCCGGTGGGGCCGCAAATTTTATGGCCGCTGAAGACGACAAAATCAGCCCCCCAAGCTTGCACGTCGATCGGCATGTGGGGCGCCGCCTGAGCCGCATCGACCAACGTTGCGGCACCATGCTGCTGGGCTTGTGCCACCCACTTCTCAACCGGATTGACGGTCCCCAGTACGTTGCTGATGGCCATGAAGGAAAACAGCTTGATGCGATCCCCGTGTTGCTGCCAGATCGCATCCAAAGCCGCTTGATCGATGTGGCCATCGTCATCGAGGGGTGCGAACTGAATTTGGCATCCGGTCCGCGCGGCCAACTGCTGCCAGGGCACAATATTGGCGTGATGCTCCATGATGGTCAGCAACACGATATCGTTGGCCCCCAACTGCTGATCCCCCCAGGTCCGCGCGACGGTATTGATCGCCGCGGTTGTGCCAGCGGTGAACAGCACTTCATTAGATGATGCCGCATTCATGAACGCAGTTACCGACCGCCTCGCTTGCTCATACCGATCGGTCGACGTCTCACTGAGCGTATGAATGCCGCGATGGACGTTGGCGTAGTAGTCACGATAACAGCCGCTCATCGCCTCGATGACCTGGGTCGGTCGCTGCGTACTGGCCCCGTTGTCCAGATAGACCAGCGGAGCCCCGCTGGTGGCTCGTTGACCGAGGATCGGAAAATCGCCGCGCAGCGAAGTCGGCTCCAAGTCGGTAGCACGGTTAGAAAGCGTTGGATTGGACATCGATGAATGCGTTCTTAAAACGGATACGAATAAAAAGGATCGGCTACCAGCGAATCAACTGAATGGTAGCCAGCGCGATGCTGAAAGCGAATCACGTCGTCGGAGACCGCTGAGAGCAGGAAACCTGCCGAGCGGGATCGAGCCGAAGAGGGGTTCACGAGGGGTTCATGAGGGGTCGAACCGAGTCCTTGAACCCCACCGGAAACTCGCTCCCGGTTCGCGATGCCCCGACATTCCAAGGCGACAATCCCGAACGACGGAGAGTGCGCCGCCCAAAGGGGCTTCGGCCGATCAGGCGGCTTAGTCTTGGCCTTCAACCGGAGCGTGCATCGCTTTCTGGACGACTCGCCACGAGAGCAGACAGCACTTTTGACGATTGGGCGTTAACTTGGGTCCGAATAATTCGAGCATCTCGGTAGCCGAGAACTGTTGCAGTTGGTCCAAAGTCATCCCTTCGATTTTTTCCATCAGCATCGATGCGGAAGCCTGACTGATCACGCAGCCCTTGCCTTCGAACCATGCTTCGCGGACTTTGCCTTCGTCGTCGAATTTTAATTCGACGCGGACTTGATCACCGCAAAGTGGATTTTTGCCTTCATCGGCATGCGTCGCCGAGGAGCAGTGCCCCCGGTGATAAGGATCCTCGTAATGATCGAGGACGTGTTCTTCGTAAATATCTTGTTCGGAGGCCATTGGAAACAGTTGATTTCACAGGTAATTCGATATCAAAAGCTAGCGACCTTACTTGTCGGTGGCTAGTTTGCGGAAGTAGGCCTCGATTGCATCACGGTAGTGTGTGGGCAAATCGCGACCGATTTTCTGGAGCGCTTCCTGCCGCTCCGCGGGTGGTAGCTTACCCCAATCGTTGCGATTACCAAGATCACGTTGGTCGACATCTCCATTGCCACTGCCACCGGCGGCTTGGCTGTCTTGCATTGGCTGCGATTGCCCACCCTGCGAGCCTTGGCCTCCTTTGGAGCCCGATTGTTGTTGCTGCTGTTGTTGCTGCTGTTGCTGTTTTTCGATTTTGTCGATCAGCTTGGACAGTTTGTCAATTATCGCCTGTTCTTGGTCCTGAACCTTTTCGTTGGCGCGTCCCAAATCGAGCCGCCGTTCGACGTCACTCATCAGTCGAGAGATCTCGTCCAAGCTGTCTTCCTTGAGTGGCTTGATGTCAGCGAGCATCAACTTTGCCGTCCGAGCATAGCGTACGGGGCAATCCTGGTCATTCTCCAGAAGGGCCCTCAAATCCTCCAACGTCTGCTCTTTGTTCAGCAATGCGTGATTGCAAGCGGCACGATGAAACAGCAACGTGGCGGGATCGACGAAGGTTTTGAATTCGATTTCGGCAAACAGCGGCAAGGCTTCGTCGAACAGCCGTTCCCGAACCAGATCGCGGCCCACGTAGGCTTCCACAATGGTCCGCAGCGGGGTGCTTAGTTTGTTCCGTTTATCCATCGGAAGAGGCTGGTCACTTGCCGTCGCCTGGTAGATCTCGTCTACCGTCGGCACGGCGTGCGCGGCCGCCAACATGAAAGCTTCCAGGCGATCGGCTGCGGGCGTTTCCAATGCCGCGGCAAACAGTTCGGTCGCTTGCTCGGTCAATTGCGACGAAACATTCTGCTGCTGCAAGGCATCACGCAGCATCGCGGTCGCGACACCGCGATCGGGGGTCTGCCACTCGGCCTCCCGCTCAAGAGAGTCCGAAGCGGCCATCACGGAACCGATCGCAAGAAACCAGCAGGTGGTCAAGCATCCCCATCGAACCATCATCGTGTCCTTCCCCAAAAGTAACGTCGGAACCACGACAGGTCGCAGCCCCACTGACTGGTATACTTTAAGCCTTCGTGAAGGCTATTGGTTGCGCTTGAGCACCAAATCTCTGGTAATCGTGTAGAGGCGATTCTGGCGTTCGGCCAAATTTCTTAGTAATTCGGCGATTTCCGCGGGAGCGGCCTCGCCTCCATTTTGCAATATGCCGTCGTAGCGTTCCGTGGTGCTTTTGACCCGCGTCTGCATCGTACGGATCAATTTCAGTTCCGCCAGCGCGGCGACCAATGGCTGCTCCCCGTTGCCCTGTTGTTGTTGCTGTTGTTGTTGCTGCTGCTCCTGCCGTTGTTTTTCCAGGTCGCGTTGGGCTTTTTGCAAAGCGGTGATCATCTCTTCGAGCGCCGCCAATACATCCTCTTGAATGCCCTGGGTCACGACATCGATTTTAGATTGAGCCAGTCGATCGGCCACCGTCTGCATGTCGCCACGAATCTGCTGGACGACTTCAGGGAATGCGACGCTCGAGCCTTCTTCGCGCAACAGCAGCATCGCCCGGTCGGCTTCCAGCACGATTTGTTTTTCCTCGGTCGCCAGATTGCCGGCTCGCAAATCGGTTTGACGATCTCGATCGGCTACCGGCATCGCTGCCAGCTCACGTGTTTTCTCCAGCACGGCGGTTTGCATCTGCGCCATTTTACGCAGCCGAGCCTCGAGCCGCGCCAATTCGCGTTCCATCTCTTCCTCACGAAGCTGGCGCAGGATCTTTTCCAATTGGTCGATCGCGCGGCGAATTTCCTCTTCGGCTTGGCGTTGTTTTTCGACCGCCGAATCCCGCTTCGCTTCCTCCAAATCCTTCTGCGCCTGCTTCATCTGCTCCATCGCTTTCTGCAATTGCTGCTGAGCATTTTCCTGCGGCGTCTGCGGTTGCGATGGGGCTGACTGTGATTCAGAGGACTCTCCCGCTTCGGAGGGTTGGCTCTCACTTGGCGGGGATGGACTTTGTGCCTGCTGAGCCGCCTTCAGTTCCTGCTCGGCTTGCTTTTTCTCCGCAGCAGCTTGCTCAGCGGCCGCCTCGGCAGCCGCTTCCGCCTGCTCCGCTTCGGCTTTCTTTTCCGCATTCTGGCCCTGCTGAGCCTGTTCGTTCTTTTGTTTCTCTTCGGCTAGCTTCTGCTTTGCTTGAGCTTCCTTTTCAGCCGCCTCTTGGGCTGCTTTCTCGGCCTCCTTCAGCGCCTCGGCCGCCTGCTTTTTTTCCGCCTCCGACGGCTCGTTCTCTTGCCCCTGTTTTTCCTCTCCCGCAGCGGGCTGGCCCGCATCTTCCGCCGACGATTCTTGACCCTCCTGCGGCGAGGATTCCGAAGGCGTTTCGATGGCTTGATTCTCCGCTTCCATCTCCTGCTGCAACGCTTCGGCTTGGTCCAAAATACCCTGCTGCTCGGATTCCAAAGCATCGAGCTCGGCGCCGTTTTCCGTTCGCGCCCGAGTCCCCCGCTGACGACGTTCTTGGCGTTTCAGATCCTTGATCCAGTTGGTGATCCGCTCCTTCTCGTCGCGGATGCGTTGCGGTCGATCTTCGGTCAGCAACAATTTCAACAGCGATCCAAGGTTCTCCGATGCCGCCTTTTGATCATCGATCGCTTTTTGAAACTGAGCTCCCCGCAGCGCATCGGCTGCCGAGCTCATCCGATCCAAAATGAAGGTCTCGCGCGATTGCTTGGCCGCACGCCTCAACAAGGAGGCTCGCTCTGGATTTTCCGTCGCCTCGACTTCGGCCAGCCGAAGCAGCAATTCTTCGAGTCGCTGAAAACGCTCGGAGACCTGGCCTTGGCGGTCGATCAAAGTGCCCCCTTCGGCTGGCGCAGACGCGGTCGATGCGTCGCCATCGCCCGCGTTCTCGGCTCCGGCAACAGGCATCGCCTGATCGGCTTGGCCCCATGCCATGGACATCCCCCCAAAGGGAGAGCCGATGCCTCCGACAACGACGATCAACAACGCCAACAGAAAGCTGGCGTGCCGCTGACAAGCGTGCAACTGAGTCACGACGTTCTCCCCGGGTTAGTCTTTAAACAGATCGCGGATCCGTTCGGTTCGTTCTTGCTCGGTGTCTTCAATCAGACCTTCTTGAGCGTCCATCAACGAACGCAGCATGTCCAGGATCTCATTGTAGCTCTCCAAGTCTAACATTTTCTCGAGAACCGCCGTCAATTCCAGTAACACCTGGTCCGCCGATTGGATGGACAGGGCGGTCTGCTGACGTGCCGCGGCCGGTTTATCGATCCGCTGCTCAATCCCTACAATCTGTTCCGAGAGCCTTTTCAGAGATCCCTCAATTGTGGCCCGCAGGGGTTCCGCAACGCCGTTGGCCAGTCTTTCACGGCGATCGATCGAGTCCACACGGTTGTTTACCATTTCGGCCAAAATGTCATCCACCGAAGCGGCCAACCCGATCAGCTCTTCGCTTGTCTTGCTAGCTTGCAGTTCGGCTTGTTGGATCCGCAAACGCAATACCTGACGGGCGCGATTTTCCTCGGAGTCATTCGGATCGGCGGCGGCTGCGGGATCCTGGACCGCAGTCGACCCGACGTCGCCGGCCCAACCGTCGCGGCGGAGCAGTTCCAACAGATCGCGCAAGGTACGCGTTTCGTCGATCGTTTGCTCTAGCCTCGCTCGGAGCGCCAGCTCCCGTCGTTCCAGCAACGCCAACAATGCGTCGGGAGTCACAATTTCCAACCGATAGACCTCGGACCGCGAAAGATGGTCGGCCCCCAAATCGTAGCCATCGGCCGCTTCGCCAAAGACGTTGATCGCCTGCCCGGGCTGTAATGGTGCCAGGCGGCCGGCGGTGGTCAAATCGCGCAGATCGAGTGCCGTGGCAAACCGCCCTTCCCGATCGACCACCAAAGGCTCGCTGGTCGGCTGCGGACTTTGCTCCGAAACCGGCACCACCGAAACTTCGGCGGCGGTGACTCCGTAATCATCCTGAATCGTACCGACAATCGGCAGCCGCGCTTCGGGAGTGACAGCCAGATCGATGCCTTGCAACCTCAGTTCCATCTCGGGACTCATGTCGGTGACGACGCCGAGGAAGTATCGGAAGGGTGCCTGAGCGGTGATCGACTGGCGGTCCGCGGGCACCAACACCACGCTGGTCGGGGCCTGTAGGTCGTCGATCGTTAAGCGAAAAGTGAGCCCATCGGAGGCCAGTTCGAGATCGACATCGGAGAGAACCGTTTCCCCGCTAAGAACTTGCACATCGAGGCTCGCCAGAGGCTTACTAGCAGTCCCCTGCAACACGGCGCGCGAGCCTTCACGCAGCCTCAGGCCGGGCTGATAATCGGTCACCAAATCGGGCTGACTGCTGCTTGTGTCGGCGCGCAAGTAGTCCGGATAAAACGACTGAACCTGCAGTTGGCTGATCGACGGAGGCGACACCGTCTGAATGGAATAGTCCTCCAGTCGTGCGTCGAGTCCACGGACGGAAAACGACAGATCGCTAGCCAATCCGCTGAGCGGCGGACCATCCAGCGCGAAGGCTTGGTAGCCGTCGACAACCCGGCCGACGCGCCGCATGTTCGCTTGACCGCGTGTGCCATCGGACGTCCGGTAATACAACGTACAGACGTCGGGGACGATCGCATCGTCGGCTTTCGCTCGCACTTTCAGCGTGGCGCTGGTGCCTTTACCCAGCCGCACGACGCCATTTTCAAATGGAATCCGCACCAGAGCGCCGGTGTCGTCTTCCGCCGCCGTCACCCGCGGGACTTCGATACCGACCATTTCCAGCGACGCTTTACGAGGCCACGGTTGATCGGTCAACAACAACAAACGCGAAGCCGCCCGCCCGAACACGTTAGGGCTGAGCAGCAGCAGCGCCACGACCGCCAACATTAGCGGCACCACGACGAGCGCTTTGCGCTTAATCGGGTCCCAACAAAAGACGCGAGACGAATCAACGTTGCCGACCGATTCGACTGCTTCCTGATGCACCTGCTGGAGCAACTCCGGCGCGTGGGCATCTCCCGTACGACGGGGATCGCTTAACTGCACCGCTGTAACCAGTCGGCCACCGATTTCAGGATGCTGACGTTCTAACAACAACGCCAGGCTGTCGTCGGGTAGGGCTCGTTGCAAGCGTCCGACCAACAACCGTCGCACCAGCACGATCAGCACGCCGGCGAGAACGACCAGTAGAACCATTCGTGCCGAGCGCGGCATCTCGGTTCCGCCCAGAACGACCGGCAGGTAATCCAACAGCAAGCCGATCCAAAACGCGGCCAAGACGACGGCGGCCATCGCCAACACCGCATCCCACACGATGTAGGAGCGAACCCGTCTGCGCAGGCCTGATAACAGCGCCGCAAGGCGTGGATCGAGGTACGAAGATGAAGAATTATGTGCCATAGGTTTTTGATTTTACGCCAATCGGTGCAACCGTCGCACAACCCATTCGAACGTCAAACAGGTTGCTAACAACCACATCAGCGTGGCATTCAAACGGCGTGCAAAGTCACGATCCGGGGTACCGGGTAAGACGGTCGTCTGCGGTTGAGGCCGAATCGTTTCGGTCAGCTTTTCCAGGGCTTGCCCCGCAATCCCACCGCTTGGCGGGGATTCGCCCGAATTATCGATCGGCGTGAACTGGCCGCCGGTCAGCGCCGCGATCGCTTGCAGGTCGTCATCGTTGCGTCGCGGACGCTCCAGTTCTAACGTCGGCAAGCGGACTTGGATGGTCTGCCGCAGCACCTCTTCTTCCAGCGCATCGCCCAACGTTAATCGCAATTCATGGCTACCCGCTTCACGCACGATCAGCCGCCCACCGTAAGTTCCTTCTCGCGGTTCGCCCGGCAGAGGCGTCAAACGGACTCTTTCAATCCGCCCACCGGGTGCCAACAAATCGGCTTCGACAGCTGGCACACGGAGCGGTTCAAATTGCTTGTCCGTCAGCACGGCGCGGACGATCACCGACTCGCCAACCATGGCGCGCGGGCGGTCGACCAACAAGATTCCCCGCGTCGAATCACGCATCAGGCGACCTTCGGAAACCCACCGAAACAGTTTCGTGTAGTAATTGTCAAAGTACGCGTCGCTCACTCCCCGCAGTCGCCACATCTCTCCGCTACCTTGGAAGAAGACACGACCGGCACCGTAATACTGAGACGCCAAGTAGACCGGAAAGGAATCGTTGATCGAGGTCGTGGGATCGGAAAAATAGGCGTAGACTTTCGCGCCGGGTTTGGCATCTTTGACGCCGACGAAATCGTACACGCCACCCGATTCTTCCCACGCTTCGAAGCTGCTCTTCGGTTCATCGGTGACCCACAGGAATTCCGAACGCATCGCTTCGGGAGTAAACCGGAACGCCCATTGCGTCTCCCCGCCGACGCGACCGCCCTGCAGCAGCGGGTTGCTGGTCGCGAGATTGACGGGAAAAAAACCAGCCAATTTGCTAACGCGCGGATCGGTTCGTTTCGACGTCCATTCTGGCATATAAACCGGTCCTCCAACCAGAATCAAACCGCCCGCCTGATCCGATAACCAGCGGTCGAGCAACTCTAACTGAACCGCATCGAGCTGCAACCAATCGGGATCGAAAGCGATGATCGCGTCGTACTCAAACAGTTCTTCCGCCGTCGTCGGAAAACCACTCAACTGCTCGTCCGCATCTTGGCTCATCCCCGGTTGGCCGGTCTGCAACCAGACATCGATCCGCGTTGATTCGTCTCGATACAGCAGGTTGCGCACAAACCGATATTCACGAGTCGGCCCTCCGGCGATCGCCAGCACCCGCAGCTTTCGAGCGACCACTTCGTAGCGCGCGTCGCGTTGGTTGTCTTCGGCGTTTTGATCGCCAGGCGGGGCGACCACGCGAACGGCCAGTCGCCTTCGGCCCACCGCTTCGGGTTCGACCTCAAACCGAATTCCCGTCAGCGTGCCATCGACCGGCAACTCGACCTCTTGGCTGTCGATCACCTCGGCCGGCGGCGTTTCGCCATCCGGCCCATCCAACAGTTGCACCTGCACCCGGAGGTCATCGGTTCCGCTGGCTTGCAGCACCGCCGACAAGGCAAACTTATCGCCCGGGTAAACCCTTCGCGGCGCATCTAGATCGACGATTCGCACGTTCACCGGGGCTTCGGCCGAACCGATCCCGACCGGATAAACGGCCACCCCGCTGCGCGCCGCCAGGGTGGCCGCGGCAACTGCGGGAGTGCCCCCGTTGGATTGGCCATCGGTCAGCAGCACGATCCCCGCCAACGTGGCCGGGTCGTGGCGTGTCAAGACGCTGCGAATCGCGTCGCCAATGTGCGTTTGCGGCCCCGCCGCTAACAGCGATTGCGACCAGTCTTGAACCTTGGGCGGCGTTGCGGCCGGCTCGCTACCCGACGGCGGCGTCTCAGCCGGATCGAGGATCGGCGTGGCTTCCAAACCTAACAGCGACAGCAGCGACCGATCGGCATGCACCGTCCACGCACTGCCGAGAATGATCCCGCCGGCAACGGTCAGGACGGCCGCCCCCATCAATGGTTGCCCCAACGAGATGACTCGACCGGTCGCCCCAAGCAACAACGACACCGCGCACAGCACCAGCGCGGCGGCCAACATGAGGGCTCCGATCACCGCGGCACGGGACGATACGATCGGTTGGGTAGCTGCCATCTCTTCCGGCAACTGCGAGGCGGCGAGCGAAGCATCGATACGGACTTCCAGTTCACGCGGCTCTTCGCCTTGATCAAAACCATACACCGTCACCCGCTGTTGCTGCGACAAGCGATCGAGCACGCCCGAGGAGGCCAAGATTTCCGCGGCGATCTCGCTTCTTGAACGCGAACCGACGACGTTTTCCGCTGGCAGCGACATGCTCTGACTGGTGTCGACCAACACCGCCACTTCGCTTTCCCGGGTCACCAATTGTTGGACTCTTCGCGAGAGCCCAAAGAAGAAGAACACCAGACCTGCCAGCGTCGTCAGCCGCAAGAAAATCAGCGTCCAACGGACCAGCGGCGACAGTTCTTCGGCATCGCGACGATACAACCGAACCATCAACCACAGCAACAAACCGATCACCCCAATCGTCAACGCCCACGCCCACCAGCCTTCCAGCCAAGCAGCTCTTTCCAGCGAGTAAACGATCTCTTGTCGCGTCTGACCACCGGTGATGAGCGAAGCTGCCGCAGCATCGGCTTGTGCTAGGACATTCATGATGCGCCTCCACCGCGAGGCGGATGGTAACTGGCCCAGTAAGCGAGTGCCTGCTCACTGGCCAGCAACGTTCCCAATAGCGCCAGCAGCACCAGCGTCGTTGTCGCTCCGCCGCCGCCACTAGACTGTTCGAGAACCTCTTCGGTACTGAAAAATTGAATGGTTGTCGGTTGCAGATCTCGCAGCAGAGTCGGCTGGTCCACACGTCGCAGATCGCCTTCCCCCGGCTGCACCGCCGACGCGAGCGGCCGGACTTCGGCCTGACCATCGATGCGTGAAACCCACAATTCGGTCACTCCGGGAACGAGCATCGATTCCACATCCGCGTTGCCCGCAATGACCGCTTCCTGGGGATCGAGCACCAACTCCCAACCGGCGTCGGACTTTTCGGCTTGCATTTCCACGGCGATGCGGGGCGGTTCGTTAGCCGCGGTCAGCACCTGCACCGTGCGAGCATAACGGCCATCGGACAACGTCAAACGAATCGCATCGTCGACCGCTCGAGACGACTCGACAGCGGCTCCGGACCACAGAAACGCATTGGCACGAAGCAGAAACACAACAAACGTCGGGTCGCCGCGCCAATTGGTCCAGTTACCATCCAAGCCCGCCAAGACGGTGACAACGCGACCGCGGCCGACTTGGTGTTGCCGGACAAACGGCAGCCCATCGCGTCGGTTCAGCACCTCACGCACCGGATTCAGCAACGATAGCCGAGGATCGTCACTATCCAGATTCCAAGTTTCGACCAACCCCACGCGACCGAACGCGGCATCGCCGAGCGGCTCGAGCGGCTCGGTCAGCGGATGACTACCCGCCATCACGACATCGCTGCCCGCATTCTCAACAGGGCTCTGCTCGATCGTCGAAGCGAGAGCGCCGGGCAGCAAATTGCGTCCTTCGGCCAACAAGGCTTCGTTCAACTTTTGCGGTTGAGCACTGGCGCCCAAGAACCACGCCAAACCACCCCCTTCGTCGACATATTCCGCCAACGCGGCGGCCGAATTCTGCGTGATCTCTTCAGGATCGATGATGTAAATCGCTCGATACGGTCGCAAGTCATCCAGCGTCGCCGAACGGAGAAAACTGGTCGAACGCACGTCCGGAATCGCTCCGGTTTCGACTTGGCTGCCGGGGTTCAGCACCGAGGCGACGTGATAAGCCCCCAAACCTTCTGGATCGCGGTCGACGATCAACACTCGCTGGGCGTCGGAGAGTGGCAGGGTACATGACCGGGAATTATCGGTCGCCAGGGCATCATCGGGCAAAGAGACCTGAATCGCATGCGTGCCTGGATCGGTGATAAAGACTTGAAATTGCCGGACCGCTTCCTGTCCGGGCTCCAACCTCTCGATCACCACCCCCGGCAACGGTTCGACGACGCCCGAAAACTGCCGTGTCGGATCGGCCGTCTTGGCGGCCGATCCATAGCGAATCACGCGGGCCGCGACGTTGACGTTCGTGACCGGCGACGCGCCGTAATTTTTTATCGTGGTTTGAATCACCACCGGCACCCCAGCCACCCACACGTCGGCCATCGGTTCCAGTTTGGTCACTCCCAGATTAGATGCCGGCGAGGTGGCCGTGTCGATGCACCGCAGTTCCACACCGTCGGCTGACAATCCTTCCAACACCTCAGCCGCCCGCTCGGGCGTCTGCCAATCGCGGCTCCGAAAGTCACTGACGAGGTACAGCACCGTTTCGTCGGCCGGCGTCTTACCGATCAACTCTCCAGCCAACCGCAAGCCAGACACTAAATCGACACTCATCGGACTGGGACTGGTCGCCATCACGCGATCGATCAGCCGCGAGTCTCCCATAATCGTCTGAACGGACAAATCGGCCGCGGCGTCCCCGGCGGACGTTTGGCCGCGGGTCACCAAGTCCGCGCGGCTGGACCGCAAGACCGTCAGTTGATGCTGGCCTTCGGATGCCGCCAACCGCTCGGTCAAAGATCGCAGGGCAGCCAAGGCACGCTGGTACGTTTGCCCACCGCTGCTGGTATCGGCCATCGAGTAACTGTCATCCAGCACGACCAAGTGATGCGTCGTGCGACCTCCGAGGGCCCCCAACAAGCGACCGCCGCTAACCCAACCACACAGCATCGCGATCAGCAAAGCGGCCACCGCGGTCCGGGTTAACCACAGCAACAACTGCCGCAGGATGATCCACTTCTTCTGCTTGCGGTAACTGGCAAGCAGAAAATCCATGGCGGCCCATTGTTGCCTTCGATGCCGCAGCATGTTGATCAGATGGACCAACAGCGGCACCCCGACAAACAGGAAGCCAAGCGTTAAAGCAGGAAACAGAAACATACGTTGGCCAATTAACCTCTCAGGTTTGGCAGGCTTTTGCGGGCCGTTAAAAACTTCGCCAGCACCGCGTCGAGCGGCTCGCTGGTCCGGACCTGGACATAGTCGATCATCAAGCGACCGCAAGCGCGGCGCGTTTGTTCGAGGAAATGGTTCATCGCCTCGAGGTAACCTTCACGCAAGGCACGCGGATTACAGTTCAAAAAGTCGGGCGTCTCCAAGCCTTCGAACCGAGTCGCGCCGTCGAAGTCAAAATCTAACTCGTCGTCGTGCAACACATGCAGCAGCGCCACATCGTGGCCTCGCGCCCGCATCACTCGCAGCCCTTCTAGCAGATTGTCGACGCCCAACAAGTCCGACACGATGGTGACCACACCCCGACGCGGAATCGCCTGCGTGACTTGCTTGGCAACCCGCGGCAAATCGGTTCGCTCCCCGGTGCCGACTTCGTCCAAGGCGGTCAAAATCCGGCCCAACTGGTGGCGGTTACTTTTCGCCGGCACCGACGCCCGCATGTCGGTGTCGAAGGTAAACAACCCCGTGGCGTCTTGTTGCCGCAACGCCAAATAAGCCAAACAAGCCGACAAGGAAGCGGCGTATTCAAATTTATTTCGCTCACCAACGCCGTAATCCATGCTGGCCGATCGATCGACCATCAAATGCAGCCGCAGATTCGTTTCCTCTTCGTACTGCTTAATCACCAACCGGTCTTGGCGTGCATACACCTTCCAGTCGATGTGACGGATCTCATCGCCGGTGGCATACTGACGGTGCTGAAGGAATTCGACCGATTGGCCAAAGTACGGGCTGCGGTGCATACCCGACAAAAATCCTTCGACGACTCGGCGCGCCGTCAGTTCCAGCCGCCGAATCCGCTGCGTCGCTTCAGGACGCAAAAATCTTTTGGAATCGGGCATCGCGTGTCAGTTCGTCTTCCGTCTTGGGAGTGGCATCAACAATCCGCGTGATCACATCGTCGCTAGAAATCCCTTCACTCTCGGCAGCAAAGTTTACCACCATTCGATGACGGAGAACCGGCGGAGCAAGCGCTGCGATGTCTTCGACTTGGACATGAAAACGTCCGTCCAGCAACGCCCGAGCTTTCCCGCCCAGGATCAGGAACTGAACCGCACGCGGCCCCGCACCCCAGCCGACCAGTTCGTCGACAAAATCGGGCACGCCTTCACTGCCGACCCGTGTCTGGCGCACCAGTGACAAAGCGAACCGGACCACGTGGTCGCTGACGGGTACCTGACGGACCAAGTTCTGCAGAGCAATGATGTCCTCGCCCGATAAGATCGGTTTGATATTCGCGACCGCCGTGCCCGTGGTGCGACGTGCCACTTCGAATTCTTCGTCGAAGCTTGGATACTGAACGAAGATCTTGAACATGAAGCGGTCTTGTTGCGCTTCGGGCAGCGGGTACGTCCCCTCCTGCTCAATCGGGTTTTGCGTCGCGAGCACAAAGAACGGATCGGGCAGGGTGTGCCGCACGCGTCCCACCGTCACTTGACGTTCCTGCATCGCTTCCAGCA
>Ga0102938_10001276_pt1 | contig 19015 bp, 19 predicted proteins | sample SalPonR2_B_D2_MG_FD_84516 | JGI IMG/M metagenome (GOLD analysis project Ga0102938, IMG submission 84516) | Salt pond soil microbial communities from South San Francisco under conditions of wetland restoration - Salt Pond MetaG R2_B_D2_MG | ecosystem: Environmental > Aquatic > Marine >...
ACTGTAACGGTGGGCGGGCGAGGGCTCTAGCGCGATTCCCTGCGTAGGGCGGCAGCGGTGAGGGCTTCGCTGACGGCTCCCGAGAGTGCGAAAAGGCTCATCCCCCAACCGCGCGCGGGAGAGACCTTCCCTTGGATCGCGACGGCCGCGAACGCGACGGCATCGGAGGCATCGCTGATGCCCTGCGCCGCCACCCATCCGTCGACCGGACGACCCGAACGCCAGGCGTCCAGGGTGCCGAGTCCGATGGCGATCTCCCGGGCGCCGGCCAACCGGGCGATCCAGCCGGCCCGCTTGGCCTCGGCTTCGGATAGACCCAGTGCCTTCCCAAGGCCAGCGGGGCCGATGATCATCCCGGTGCCAATCACCAGTCGGGTGATTCCGAGAGCGGGCACGACTGCAGAAGGAACCGGTTTCATGCTTCGACGCTAGTGGCGCAAGCGACGACTCACCAGCCGACAGTCCCCGGGCCACCCTTGAACGGGCCGGTCACTTTGCTGGTGATCCACCCGCCGTAGAAGTCGCCGGGCTGTGACTGGACGATCTCGCCATCGACGGTGATCTCGTCCATCAGGCCCGGGTAGACGGCGACGTGGTCGCGCAGTTCGGCGAAGCGAGGTGTCGGTTCGGGGTAATGCCAGGCAGCGCGCTCAGCAACGGTTCCATTTGATCCCACGATGTCGAAGTACGCCGCCCGGCCCTTCCACTCGCAGAAACTGGAGCCGGCTGCAGGCACGAGGGAACCTTCGGTGAAGGACGCCAGCGGCACGTAGTACGTGGGCGGGTGGCTGGTCTCCAAGACCCGGAAGGCTCGGTCGGTGCGGGCGATGACCCCACCGCCGAAGGTGACGACGATGTCTTCGGTTACCGGATCGAGCGCCGGTGGCCTGGGGTAGTCCCATACCGATTCCGTCGTAGTGCCCATGCTTTCCTCCCCTTGCGCATTCGATAGTTGAAGGCTAAACTACTGTAAATCGAATGAGGAGGTCCCATGCCCGCCGTAACCGCCGACACCATGACCCTGCCCCGCGTGAGCGTGACACCGCAATCGACCCTGCGCACGGTGAAGACGGTCACCAGCGCGCCGCAGGGCTACGAAGGCGAAGGTTTTCCGGTTCGCCGCGCCTTCGCCGGCGTGGACGCCTTCGACCTCGACCCCTTCATCCACATGGACCAAATGGGTGAGGTGGAGTACGCGCCGGGCGAGCCGAAGGGCACACCCTGGCACCCGCACCGCGGCTTCGAAACGTTCACCTACTTGATCGACGGTCAGTTCCTGCACCAGGACAACCACGGCGGTGGCGGCACCATCCTCGAAGGTGGCACGCAATACATGACCGCGGGGGATGGCATCTTGCACATCGAAACTCCCCCGGAGCACCTCGTCGAAGCCGGTGGTCTCTTCCACGGACTGCAGCTGTGGATCAACCTGCCCACCGAGAAGAAGCGCATCGCCCCGCAGTACCAGGACCTGCAGGGCGACGAGCTCACCATGCTCACCAGCGCCGACGGCGGTGCGGTGCTGCGTGTGCTGGCCGGCGATATCGACGGCCACTCCGGCCCCGGCATCTCGCACACTCCGCTGTCCATCGCGCACCTGACCCTCGCACCCGGGGCGCAGATCGATATCCCCTGGCGCAGCGACTTCAACGCCTTGGCCTACACCCTCGCCGGGTTCGGATCCGTCGGCGCCGAGCAGCGGCCGGTGCAAACCGGTCAGATGGCGGTGCTGGTGAACGGAGATTCACTGCGCATCAAGGCATCCGATCAGCAGGAGTCGCGTTCACCCAACATGGAGATGTTCATCATCGGTGGCCTGCCGTTGCGCCAGCCCACGTTCCAGTACGGACCCTTCGTGATGAGCACCAAGTCCGAGGTGATCGAGGCGTTCGAGGACTTCCAAGCGGGTCGCTTCGGACACATCCCTGCCGACGCCATCCAGCCGCACCGGCCGCAAGGCTGATTCAGGCCTACACACTGGTCGCTTAGTTCTTCTGCGGCGGTCCGCCCGGCGGATCCTCGCGCTGTAGTTGTTGTACGTAGGCCTGCCACGCTTGGGTTTCGGGATCTTCTTCCAACTGCTCCCGCTCGGCGCGTTCCTTCTCCTCGGCTTCGGCCTCGAAACGCGCAGCCCGTTCCCGGTAGTAGCGGCCTAGCCAGTTGCTGAAGCTCCCATGCTTGCGGTATCGGTTCCACACGAAGATCGCGAAGATGCCGATGATCGGCCACTCGATCATGTACACGAAAGAGCGATCCACACCCTGAGTCCAGCGCTGATACTGGTTGACCGTCGCGTAGGCGCTGAGCGAGACCACGATCACCAGCGGCAGATGCAAAGTGAGGATGTCCTTCCACCGACTCCGGGGGGCATCGTCCTCAACAGAATCCGATGTCTCGGCTTGATCGCTCACGCATTCACCTCCTCGCGCTGCTGCTGAACCGGACGCGAGCCCGCAGCGAGTACGCCCCACAGCAAGGCGACGATGAGTGCCGTGGTGACGCCCAAGCCGCCATCGAGATCACGCTCATTCCACCACGCAAGCAAGGGCACACCGGCGGCCACGATGATCAACGCGGGTAGCGCTCGCCGGTCCGCCATGACGGTCCAAAACAACAGACCCAGCGCAATGAGGAAGACCACGAGCATGAGCGAGATCAATTGCTGGTTTCCGGTGCCGGCCCTGGCGAGCGTAGAAACCACCACCATGCCGACGACCACCATCACCGCTACCGCTTCGGGATACTCGCGCAAGAAGCGCGGCGCCTTCGGCCATCTCTCGCTCGGCACCACGCTGCGCACCGCGAGCGGGATCGCCAAGGTGAGCAAGCCGATCGCAGCGAAAGTTGCCGGATCAGAGGGGATCGGGACACCAGGCGGCGCCGTCCGAGCCAATGCAACCGACAGGCCAACGGCCGAACCCATCCACGCCAACTCCCAAACACTCAACTGCAACAAGAGCCGCTTCTTGTCGGCACCGTCCTCGTAGCGTCGGGAAATGTCCTGGCGCTGCCGCCAGCCGAACCCGATCAGCACGATCACGATCGATACTTTCGCGAGGATTACCGCCCCATAGGTGCTGGTGATGAGGGACGAGACCCCATCGAGCCGCAAGGACGCGTTGATCAGGCCCGACTGCACCAACACGATCACGCTGATCAGTGCCACAACGCTGAAGCGCTGCAAGACGACTAGCGCCTGAGGCGCGGATCGTCGTACGTAGTCCACGGTGGCCACCAGCCCACCGATCCACACCGATGCCGCGATGACATGCAGACCCAGGCTGATTGTTGCCGAGGAGTGGCCTTCATCGATTCCGGAGTGACCGGTAAAGCCCGGGAGGAAGGTCGCGACCATCGCGGCTACCGCGATGATGATGCCGGTCACCCGACCCAGAACCACCCAGGCGAGGATCGCGATGAATGCGACGATCAGCATCTGGATGACGATCACCCGTCCAAGGGTGGTTTGGGTGAGCAGCGACCAGATGATCGTTGGGTTGAGCGACTCCGAGACCGGCAGCGCCAACACTTCCGAAACCGTGAACACCGATTGCACGGCAAGGGCTGCCAACCACACCAGTGCCGCCAGGGAAGCATTGCGTCCCGAACGCGGATTCGGTCGCGGTGCAAGAACACCGCCCACTAGAGCGAATCCAACTGTCAACGCGGTAGCGATATCGCGCACCCACAGATCCAGCGGCAGCGACCACAAGGTGGCTAGCGGCACCACCGGCAGTCCCGGGATGTTCTGTTCGCTGAGTGCTCCAAGACCCCACAGCACCAAGAGCAGGACCGGAACCCCAGCCAGCAACGGGGCGACGAGATTCCGTTGGCGCTCTTGAGACTCGACGACCGGATCGGTGGTGGTCATCAGCTTTGCTGCTGGAATGTCCCGAAGATCGCCGGGTCGAGGTTCGGACTCTCAACCATGAAGGAGGTGCAAATCGCTCCCAGCAGGAATGCAATACACAGCCAGACCATCCAGTAGCTGAGGATTTGCGGCTGGTAGTGCACCGCCTCGCTCACCAAACCCTTGTGGGTCCTGATCAGCATCCCGAGTTGCAAGAAGATCAAGATGATCAGATTGAAGATGTTGCTAGCGCACAGCAGCAGCACCGCGGATGCATAGGCGCCATCGCCAGCGGCGAAGGGGAAGGTGCTGATCTGGATCCACTGGGCGACGAGTGCGCCCACGGACACAACGAGCGCAGCGCCGGTGCCTACAACCATGCCCGCGTGATTGCCTCGCTTGAGTTCCCGGTAGCCGAACCATGTCGCCAGGGTCGAAAGGACGACTAGCCCGAGAATGGCCCAGAACGGCCATTCGGTCGCGAAGGAGGCAGCCGGCGGGGTGGACGGAATGGTCTGGTTCGTCTCCGTTGCCGTCAGGGATGCGCCAGGGGGTGCCCAACCGCCGTTGACGTTCAGCGCCCACAGGTAGGAGTAGGCGATAACGATCGCGATGGTGCCGGCAGCATCCATCACGATCAGCGTCCACAGCCCCGCTCTCGCCCTTCGGGCGATCGTGCTGATCGGCTCCCCGGTGGTGGGGTACTTCGGCTCCTCGGCCCGAGGCTGCTCGGGCTTTGCTTGTGTGGTGCTCACCGGCTACCCACCCCTTCCGGGTGCAGATCAGAATCGGCCGCCTGGAGTTCCTTTTCATAGGGATCCGGTACGCCGTAGTTGTACGGCCTCTCGGTCACCACCGGCAGCACCGCAAAGTTCTCCAGCGGCACCGGAGTGGGCGTCTGCCATTCAAGCGACTTGGATCCGAACGGATTGGACGGTGATTTGTCGCCACTGATCCAGGACGAAATCACAGCGCCTGCGAAGATGAGCATGCCAAGGCCGATGATGTAAGCACCGATCGTGGAGATCCAGTTCGGAACGTTGAACAAGCTGTCGAACTGCAACACGCGGCGAGGCTGTCCCTGGAGCCCTGCGACGAACATCGCCATGAAGGTGATCTGGAAGCCAGTGAAGGCGGTCCAGAACCCGATGGAGGCGGTTCGTTCGTCGAGAACCCGACCGGTCATCTTCGGGAAGTAGAAGGCAAGGCCTGCCATCGCGCCGAACAGGCCAGCACCCATCAGCATGTAGTGGAAGTGAGCGACCACGAACATCGACCCGTGCATGTACTGGTCCACCGGCACATCCGACAGGTAGATACCGGTCACGCCACCGATCATCTTGTTGAAGATGACGGCGTAGACGGCCATGATCGGCAGTCTCGTCCACACGAGTCCACGCCACATCGTTCCGATCACCACGAGGACGAGGAATCCCACGGGAATAGAGATCATCTCCGTGGAGAGCATGAACGGATAGTTCGCCGCCGGCGCCCAGCCGGTCATGTACATGTGGTGAGCCCAGACCAGGCCGCTAAGCGCAACCACGCCCACGATGCCGGCTACCGCGAAGTTGAACGAGAAAAGCGGTTTGCGCATGAATACGGGCATTATTTCTAGGAGCACGACAGTGCCCGGGATGATGATGACGTACACCTCGGGGTGGCCCAGCAGCCAGAACAGGTTCTCGTACAACCACACGCTGCCGCCTTGCAGCGGGTTGAAGAAAGAGGTGTTCCAAATCCGATCGCTCAGCGCCATGATCTGGGAGTACTGGAAGAAGGGGAAGGCGTACAGGCCCATCAGCGCAGCGCCGAACACGCCGTAGACCAGGATCGGCGTCCGAGACCATGTCATGCCCTTGGCGCGCATGGTTAGCGCGGTAACCATCAAGTTCACGCTGGCCACACCGGTTGAGATCGCGAAGACGATGATCGTCATTTGATAACCGAGCATTGCGGGTGGGCCTTGTGATGCCAATGGCTGGTAGACCGACCAGCCGTCTTGGATGCCGCCGGTGAACAAAGTGCTGACCAGGCACACGGCCGCAATCACAACCAGCCACAGGCTCAGTGCATTGAGTCGAGGAAAGGCCATGTCCCGGGCACCGATCATGATCGGCATGATGAAGTTCGCGATCGGACCCATGACCGAGATGATCATCGCGATGATCATGGCGATGCCGTGGGTGCCGATCAGCGAGTTATAGAAAGCGGGCGAAAACACCTCGCCCCAGGTGACGCCAAGTTCGGTGCGGATCAGCATCGCGAGCAGGCCCCCGAGGCCGAGGATGAACGCGAAGACAACCAGGTATTGGACTCCCACCACTTTGTGGTCAGTCGTGTACTTGAAGTACCGCTTGACGCCAAGATCCTTACCAGCCATGTATTCCGCATCGGCGTGGGTCAGATCGCGTCCAAGGAACCAACGGATGGGGCCAACAAAGGCGCCGATGCCCGCGGAGAAGCCGATTGCCCACCCCACCAGGATCGCCAGGTACACGATGTCCGGCGCAGCTGGAGCGAAGGTCACGGTCGAAGCTCCCGACGGGACCAGGGCGTTGGCTACGAAGCCGGCAATGGCTGCAAGGCCGATACCGCCGATCAGGCCAGTACCCATGTTCAGCCGCCGCATCACGCCACCGGGCTTACCGTGCTGCCTGGGTTGCGGGACTTCCTCACCGAAGACGGTGGAGGTCTGAGCGATCGTTTCGGTGCTCATGCGGTTCGGCCTCCACCCATCTCGCGCATCACTGATTCGAAGGTCTCACCCTCCACCACCTCGACAGAGGTCTCCATGTAGGCGTGGTGCATACCGCACAACTCTGCGCAGCGGAGATTGAAGGAACCGAGCTTGTTCGGAGTCACACCCGTTTGGGTGATGGCTCCGGGATTCGCATCGATCTTGACACCGAGCTCGACCAGCCAGAAGTTGTGGATGACGTCCTTCGACGTCACGTTGAAGTACACCGGACGGTCCTTCGGAAGATAAAGAACATCGGTGGTGACGCCATCGTGCTGCGGGTACTCGAAGGTCCATACCCATTGCTGGCCGGTCACGTTCACGATGACGGACTGCTCGTCGCCTGGCTGCTGGTCAGCGGAAATGGTGCCGTAGGAGTTGTTGGTGATCTGCGCCAACTCGATCAGCCCCCAGACCACGAGGAAGAAGGCGAGCACGCTGGACATCACGGTCCACATCACCACACCGATGGTGTTGGTCCGGATTGCTGGACTCTCATCCTCGGGGACTTTGTCCCCTTTGTACTTGCGCCACTTCAGCAAGCTGTAAACGAGAACCGCATACACAAAGGCGACGATCGGCACTGAGACCAGGGTGAAGACGAAGACCGTCTCTTGGATATCCCCCATGATCTCCGAGGCTGGGGCCCCGGTCACTCGCATCGGGATCAGAATCAGCCAGGCCATGGGAGCCAGCAGGATTCCGAGGAGAATTGTCAGCCCGACGATGCCCTTGGCGTAGGGCCTCTTGAGCCAGTTGCGTACCCGGTGCATCGACGGCGGGCGATTGGTTGGCTCCTCGGGCTCATCCGGCGGCCCCGTCGGCCGGGTATCCATGGTTGTCACGCCACCACCTCGAAGGTCCCAGCCATCCAGCCACGAGTTTGCATCGGTCCACCGAACTCTTGGTAGTAGTCGCCGCATGGGAACTCGCAGTTCCACACGTATTTACCGGGATCGCCGGTGATGAAGGTGACCTCGATCGTCTGCGGATCTACCGGGTAGCCCTGCTTATCTGTCTTCGCGTTCGCCTTGTTCATCTTCAACGGCACAGACAAGAAGAACTCCGGCTCGTTACTTTCCGGGTAGTCATGGACGGTGAATGTGTGCCCGACCTCGTTTTGATCGATCTTGGAAACAGTCTTCCCATTCACCTTCATGGTGCCGTCCATAGAACCGTGCACTTCCGCGAAATACGGGTTATAGATCTGACCGCCGCCGTCGTACTGCGTAAATGTGATCGTGATCGCCGTATTCGCTGGAACCTTGATGCTGGTCGACGGGTGATAGAACGGCTGACCGGAGAGTTGATTCGCCTGGAAACGCGATTCCGTCCGCGGTGGCGGCACCGTCGAGGAACTATTGGGGTACACGTCCAACTCCAATGTCGCGTGCGGCATCTCCCCTTGCGGAGTTTGGATCGTGCCCGCCGGCTTCGCGGTAATCGGCGCCGGCTCGCGTTGGTTCCAGGAATTGAACGTGCCGACGCCAACGACGATCCCGACACCCACCAAAACCGTGAGTACCGCTATCAGCGCTCTCTTCACGTTCTTGCCTCCTGCATTGAACGGTTCAAACCCGACATTTTGGTGAACGTTATTCACTACGACTCGCGTGTGTCAACCGTACCGACTACGTGCCGGAGATACGGCAAATCGCCGAAAGAACTAGATGAACTGTCGGTTGGCTTGTGAAGCCAAGAACAAGCGGTAACGGAGGTTCCCGGGTGCACATATGGTGGGCCGCATGGGAGGAGTAACCCCCACGGGCGCAGCGATCGACCTCAATCTCTTTGTACTGGTCAATCTCGTCGCGCTCGCCGTGATCTACGTGTGGGCGGCCCGCCGGGCGTCCGGCGGCTGGTCCAGCGGTCCGACCATCGCCTTCTTCGGCGCGATGGTTGCACTCGCTCTGGCGTACCTGGGTCCCTTCGGTGCGTGGGCGCACGACGCCTTCTGGGCGCACATGGGCCAGCACCTTCTGGTGTTGATGATCGCCGGCCCGCTGCTCGTGTTGTCCTCACCGGTTCGGCTCACGTACGCGAACCTGGGGCGGGTTGGCCGTCAACGCCTCATTCGGGTCTTGCGCTCGAGGCCAATGGAGATCGCCACTAATCCCTACTTCGGCTGGTTCCTATTTGCCACCGTGCTGTTGGGATCACACACGCAGTTGGTGATGAACTGGGCGTTGATCAGTCACGACGCCATGGAGTTCGTAATTCGACCGATCTACCTGATTGCTGCCCTGATCTTCTACTACCCACTCATCGGCTGCGATCTGATTGCCAAGCGTCCTGGGCCAAGCGTGCGGTTGATGTCTTTGGGTTTGATGATGATCCCGGAAACCACACTGGGCATCGTTATCCACTTTGCTCCGGTGCCGCTGTACTGGCCGTACGAGATCACAGCAGCGGCCTACGGCATCGACGTCATGACCGATCAGAAGTTCGCGGGAGCTTTGATGTGGGCTCTTGCGATGGTGCTGGATGGCATGTGGATGATGGTGGCGGCCATCGAATGGTGGCGCGACCAGGAACGTGAGACTCGGCGCTTGGAACGACAAGAAGCCCGCGAAGCACAGGCGGCGGCCTCGTCGTGAAACGACAAGGAGTAGTAGCAGGCGTTGCTGCTGCAGTTTTCGCGCTGTCTGGTTGCAGCTTGCTGTCCCCTACCGAGGAGACCCTGATCCCGGTCGGCGCCGGTGAGATCAGCACCGATCCGGGCATCGGGATGACCGTGATTCCACCGGACGAACGCGGCGAGCCACTGGACATCGCGGGTGCGGACCTCGACGGTGGTGATCTATCACTCGCGGATTCGCGCGGCGACATCACCGTGGTGAACGCCTGGGCGACCTGGTGCGCCCCGTGCCGAAGTGAGATGCCCGAATTCGCCGAGGTTGCCCGCGAATTCGCCGATCAAGGCGTCACCTTCATCGGGTTGAACGTGCAAGACGACGTGGGCGCGGCACAGGAGTTCACCGCCGACACCCCTTACCGGAGCATCATCGATGAGGACGGCTCTCTGCTCGGCCGCATCCCCGATGTGCCGCCGCGAGCACTCCCGGTCACCGTGATCTTGGATCGCGAGGGACGCATCGCGGTGCGCATCGTCGGCCCTATCGTGCTCGGCACCCTGGACGACACCGTGCGCAGCGTCCTTGCCGAGGAAGCCACGCGCTCCTCCTGAGCCTGGTAGAAACAGCGTTCGTGGAACTCACCGGCACCTACGTCCCCCTCATAACAACCTTCGATGAATCCGGTCGCGTGGACCTGGCCGGTCTGGGGCCGGTCATCGAAGCCGACCTTGCCGCGGGGATAGCCGGGTTCGTCGCCTGCGGAACCACCGGGGAGGGTTACGCACTCTCGCTGGAGGAACGCCGCGCCGTCACCGCACGGATCAACGAGATCGTCGACGGCAGGGCCCCCGTCCTCGGTGGCGTGGGCGGCATGTCCACTGATCAAGCCCTCGACCACGCACTCCTAGCAAAGGCACTCGACCTCGACGGCCTCATGGTGGCCGCACCCGCCTACTGCCTGCCCACCCAGGTCGAATTGGCTCAACACGTGCGAGCCGTTGTGAGCGCAGCGGGTCTGCCAACGGTCTTATACGACTACCCGCAGCGCACAGGAGTGTCCTTCACCACCGAAGCACTAGACGAGTTGGCCGAAGATCCCGCGATCATCGGCATCAAGGAGGCCTCCGGAGACCTCGAGCGCATCGCAATCCTCCTGGAGCGCTACGCCGGAGTGATGGATGTCGTGTGCGGAGCTGATGCTGCTGCTCCGGTCTTCTTCGATGCAGGAGTGCGGTGCTGGATCGGCGGCGTGGCCAATGCGCTCCCCGGCGCGCACGTGGCCATGCTCGATCCCGAGCAGCGAGCACAAGTGCACGCTGCCGTCGTTCCCCTCCTGGAGTTCATCGAAGATGGTGACTACATCGCCAAGATCAAGGCTGCAATGACAATGCTCGGGCTTCCCGTGGGCATTCCCCGGGCCCCACTGACACCACTCGCAGAAGATGAACTCAACCACCTGGCTGAACTCCTTGCGGCGGCTCAAGACTGGGCTCCACCACTCACGGCAACGAGCTGACCGATGCGCGCTCTGGTGGTGGGCGGCGGCATCATCGGCGCGAGTTGCGCCGCATTGTTAGCCGAACGCGGGGCTGGCGTACGCGTGGTCGATGCCGGCAGTCCGCGGTTCGGGACCTCGCTGCAAAACGCCGGACACATCGTGGGCAGCCATTCGATTCCGTTTGCTGCACCAGGCATGGTGCGTGCCGGGATCCGATCACTGCTCACCTCCGATGGCGCCTTCGCTCTCTCCTCGCGCCCCGGGCGCGGCACCGTGCCTTGGCTGCTTGGCTTCGCGCGCAAGTGCACATCCGCCAACGTTGCGGCCCTGCAGCCGGGCCTCGACCTGCTCCTGCACCGCAGCGCGGAATTACTTTCGGCTGACTCCCGAATTACCCGAACCAAGCCAGGCTTGTGGCAGGTGTTCACATCAAACAGTGAGAACGCTTCACGTGAAGCCGAACATCTGCGAGCCCACGGAGTGCAAGTGCGCGACGTAGCGCTAGAGGAACTTCGGTCCGAACCGGGTATGACCGAGCGCACTGTCGCTGCCATCGAACTCGTCGAGGACTTCGGAGTGGATCCAGCTCAAGTATGGATGCGGATGCGCGAGCGCAGCGAAACGTACGGTGCAGTCTGGGAAGAGGGAGTGGAACTCGACTTGCGTGATGTGGACGCAGACGTAGTTGTCGTCGCAGCGGGTGCATGGTCACCGTCAACCGTTCGATCACTTGGAGTGGACTTGCCAATCCGCGCCGCGAAGGGCTACTCGGTGTCCATCGCGGGCGTTGACACGATGCCAACGCGACCGATGCTGTTGATGGATCAACGAACCGCACTCAACCCGATCGGCGACCTGCTTCGGTTGAGCTCTCGATACGAGATAACCACGCCGGACGATCGCGAGATCGTTGCCCACCGCATCGCAGGTCTCATTGACCGCGCCAGACAGGCGGTGGACTTGCCCGAGCAGGTAGCCGACGTTCAACCATGGACCGGGGTTCGGCCGGCCAGCATCGACGGTGCTCCCTACATCGGTTTCCTGCCACAGCGATCATCCACACCGGTGTTGGTCGCCACCGGACACGGGATGATCGGCACCGCGCTCGCCGCCGGGACCGCGGACCTGGTCACCAGGTTGGCCTTCGGGGACGAAGTGGACGAGCGCGAGGCTCGCCTCGGACCCGCACGCTTGCTCGCCTAGCATCGCCGCGTGGAGTCGGTCCGAACCTGGCAGTGCGTGGATTCGCACACCGAGGGAATGCCCACCCGGGTGGTCGTGGGTGGAGTCGGCACCCTTCCCGGCGCCACGATGGAGGAGCGACGTCGTTACGTGATCGACGAAGCCGACCACCTGCGTACCTGGTTGATGTTCGAACCGCACGGTCACAGCGCGATGAGCGGGGCGATCTTGCAACCACCTACCCGAGATGACGCCGACTGGGGCGTTGTCTACATCGAAGTCTCCGGATGCCTACCGATGTGCGGGCACGGGACGATCGGGGTTGCCACTGTGCTGGTCGAGACGGGAATGGTCGAGGTAACCGAACCGGAAACAGTGATTCGCCTGGACACACCTGCCGGACTTGTCGTGGCTCGCGTGCAGGTGGACGGGACTCGGGCGCGTTCGGTGACAATCGAGAACGTCCCGAGTTTCGTGACCGAGCTCGACGCCCACGTGGAAGTGCCCGGCGTCGGAACCATCGCGTATGACATGGCTTTCGGCGGAAACTTCTATGCCATCGTCCAACTCGATGCGCTCGGTGAGGCCGCCCCCACCTTCGACCGAACGAACGCATCTGCATTGCTGGATATTGGGATGCGCATCATGACTGCGGTTAACGAGAGCAATCCGCCTGTCCATCCACTCAATCCGGCGATCGATCACGTGCACCATGTGCAGCTCGTTGCCCCCGGTAGCACTGCGCAGCGCTCGCGGCACGCCATGGTGATCCATCCGGGTTGGTTCGATCGCTCACCGTGTGGAACCGGCACCAGCGCGCGGGTTGCGCAACTCGTTGCACGCGGCGAACTCGCACTCGGTGCGGAGCTGGTCAATGAGTCACTGCTGGGAACGCACTTCGTCGGCCGCGCAGTGGAGGAGACAACAGTTGCCGGGTACAGCGCCGTCATCCCGACGATCACCGGGCGAGCCTGGATAACGGGAACCTCTCAGCACATGCTCGCCCCTGACGACCCTTTCCCTGCGGGATTCCTGCTGTGACCGACACCCCGCGTGCCGCCCCGCGCACCCCGCATCCGGATCGGCTCAGCCCGCAAACCCCTGGGTACGCCGAGATCCTGGATGCCCACGATGCCGCTGAAGTTCGAGGAGAGTCCGGTTACCTGGATCCGTTTACCGGACTTTTCGTGATGACCGCCGGTTTCCACCTCAAGCGTGGGACTTGTTGCCACAATGGGTGCAGGCACTGCCCCTACACCGGAGCGCAGGAGGAGGGTGAGCAGACATGAACCGCGCCGAAGTCGAGCGTCTCTCGCGTGGCAAGTACCTGTCCCTGACCACCTACAAGAAGGATGGCACGGCGGTCGCCACCCCCGTGTGGGTCGCTCGGGACAAAGACGAAGTGGTGGTCATCACCGACGCCGGCTCCGGGAAGGCAAAGCGCATTCGAAACAACGGGCGCGTGGACCTCGCACCCTGCGACGTTCGTGGCCGCATCTCCGGTCCTAGCGTGGGTGGTCGCGCAACACTCACCGATTCGACCGGCACCTCGCAGATCGAGGGTCAAATCAAACGCAAGTACGGCCTGCAGTACACGGCGATCGGCTTGATGGAAAAACTACGACGACGCGAAGCCAGCGGATCCGTCGGGATGCGCATCGACATAGATAGCCCAGCGAGCTGATCGTGGGCGTTCGACCGTTCGTCGCCCCGAGGCCGGTCGAGTACGCACACGTGCCGGTTCCCGTGACCGATGAATCGGCGCCTCCTGGACTCCCACTTGGCCCACGCTCCCGCGTACCCGGCGAGATGCTCTGGCGTTTCCAACGCGACACCCCGAAGTTCCTGTTGTCTCTGCGCGATACCTACGGGCCGGCGTCGTCGTTCTATCTGAACCGGCAGTTGTTCCTCGGAATGTTCTCCCCGGCCATGGTGCACGAGGTGACCGTTGCGCAGCAGAGTTCCTTCATCAAGGGAGTTGGGTTCGAACGGATGCGCAAGGTGCTCGGCGAGGGCCTACTCACCAACGAGGAGCCCATCCACCTTCGCCATCGCCGGATGATGCAACCGCCATTCCACAAGTCCAGGCTCGATGGCTACGCGGCGCAAATGTCTGAGGTGACCGGGCAGACCATGGACGCTTGGTTGCCGGGCAGCACGGTCTTCATCGGACCGCAGATGATGCGCTTGACGTTGCTCATCGTGGCCCGAACGCTCTTCGGCACCGACGCTGACCGTCACACCGATCGCATCGCCCATTCGATGGACATCGCCATCGACCGCATCGAACGCACGATGTTGCCGGGACTAGATCGCTTCGATTCACTCCCACTGCCCTACTGGCGCGCCTTCCATCGCGCCGCCGACGATCTTGCGGATATCGCCGAAGAGTTGATTCGTGAACGCCGGGTGCGCGGTGTCGACGGTGATGACCTCCTCGGATTGCTCTTGGCCTTGCGCGACGAGGACGGCTCGTCCTTCACCGACGACGAAGTCCGCGACGAAGCACTGACCCTCATCCTCAGCGGGCACGAGACCACTGCCAATGCCCTGACCTGGGGATTCAGTTGGCTTGGTGGCCGACCGGACGTGCACGAAGCCTTGCGCGCCGAAGCCCTCAGTCAGGAATGGGTGACCGGTGATGCTCCGGCAACCGTCGCGGACGTCATGTCCTGCGAAGTCGCCGGACAGGTGGTTTCCGAAACGCTGCGGATGGCTCCGCCGGTGTGGGTGGCACCACGGCGGGCGCTGAAGGACCTCGACATCGTCGGTGTCCACGTTCCGGCCGGCGCCCACGTACTTGTCAGTCAGTACGTCACGCAGCGCGACCCCGAGTACTTCCCGAATCCCCATACCTGGGAGCCATCGCGCTGGACCGAGCATTTGCACGCATCCCTCCCGCGTGGTGCCTACTTTCCCTTTGGTGCGGGCACCCGCAAGTGCCTCGGGGATCAGTTCGCGCTGCTGGAGGCCCGCATCATCTTGTTGCACGCTGCGGCACGGCATCGACTCGTCCCCGCCGATCCGAACAACCCGATGCCCAAGGCCCAACCGCGCGCCACTTACCGCGCGGAGGGTCCGGTTCCCATGGTGGTGACCTAGGCCGAAAGCCGGCCGCGGCTTACCGTGTGCCCATGCGCCGTGGCCTGCTCCTCGCCCTCACCGGGGCCATCGCGTGCTCGCTGCTCGCCTCGGCCCCGGCAACAGCTGCGCCGGAAGCGCAAGCTGTCCCGAAGTGGTCGATGGCGCCGCAATCCAAGGATGCGAACGGCGACGGCTTCATCGACGGCGACGGCGGCGTTCCGCAGGCCCGACCCCTGGGCCTGAAGCCGGCTAAAAAGTTCATCGGCGCTGGTAACCGCATCGCCCAGCCATCGGAGCGCCTCATCGACGGCTCCCAGTCCTGGTATCTCAACCCGCGCGGCTTCCAAGTCCGCCTGAATGCCTGCACATCGACGGGCTCGGAATACCGGTGGCGGATCTACCGGGGTAAGCGCCAAGTGGAACTGACCAAATGGCGTCCCAACAAGTCCGCGTCGTGCACCAGCAACGTGCGGCTCCCGGAAGGGGATTACCGGTTGAAGTTGGAGGTGCGCTTCGATGGCACCAACGTCGACTACCAGTGGGTTGACGCCACCATCAAGGACTACCTCTTCGTAGTGATGGGTGACTCGTATGCCTCCGGTGAAGGCAACCCGAGGAACGTGCAGGCGTGGCTTCGCGACCCCGATCCTGATTTCCGTCCTTACTACGACGACGCTGAGTGCAATCGCAGCGTTCGAAGCGCACCCGCGCAAGCAGCCCTTGCCCTAGAGGAGTCATCCGACAAGACGTCGGTCACGTTGATCGATGTCTCCTGCTCAGGTGCGACGATCAACTCAGGGGTCCTTGGACCGCAGCGCATGGAGAACCAGGACACCTCGCAGATTCAGCAGGTGAAGCGACTCATCGGCAATCGCGACATCGATGTCCTGGTGTTTTCGGTCGGTGGCAACGACATCGGCTTCACCTCGATCCTCAATACGTGCGCCCTGAGTATCGACTGCCCGCTGGCAAGCGGAAACTCCGCGCCGCTGAATAGGTTCCCCACGGTGCAAGAGGGTGTGCAGACGCTGACGGGCAGGTTGCCGGCCGGGTACCAGCGCATCGCCGATTGCCTCGATGGCGGCACGTGCGAACTGGCCAGCGGCGAGCAGGTCGCGGGCCTCACGTTGGCCAGCGATGCGCAGGTGCTTCCTATGACCTACCCAGACATCACCCGCAACGCCGTTGGCGCTCCCTGCCGTTACCTGACACTGAGCCCGGCGGACTTCGCATGGGCTCGGGACACGATCTTGGTGCCGCAAGCGCCCGATCCCTACCGGTTCACCACCTTCTTGGGTTCGAACCGGAACCTGTCCACCGCACAAGGCACGCTCAATGGCCAGATCCTCGCCACCTCGCGGTTCGGCTGGTCCCCGGTGGTCGGCATCTGGGGAAGTTCCGGGGATTCGACGACCGGTCGCGGTGTCTGTGCGGGCGCGGATTCTTGGATATTCGGCATCACCGCGATTTCCGGTCCGTTCGCCTCGGCGTCCTTCCATCCGAACCCGGCAGGAACGGAAGCGATGGCACGTCAGTTAGCGCAGTCCCTGGGAGTCCGTTAACGTCTCGTCATCCCCAGCACCCTTCAGGAGATGACACGTGTCAGAAACACGCATCGGACTACTCGCCTACGGCGCCATCGGCCATGAGCACAACCAGGCGGTGCAGGCCACACCCGGCCTCACCCTGACCGCCGTATGCGACACCAATCCCGAGCGGATCGAGGTGGCCCGCGAACTTGCACCAGACGTTGAAGCCTTCACCGACGCCGAGGAGATGCTGGACTCCGGACTGGTCGATTTGGTTGTCGTCTCCACTCCCCCCAACAGCCACCACGACTGGGCGATGAAGGCTCTCGAGCGTGACCTGCACGTGGTGCTGGAGAAGCCGATGGCGCTTACCGCCGAGGAATGCGACGCCGCCTTGGCCTACGCGGCCGAAAAGGGCAAGACGCTCGTGGTCTACCAGAACCGGCGCTTCGATCCGGATTTCGTGACCATGCGCCGGCTCATCGCCGAGGGTGCGATCGGCGAGGTGTTCCATTACGACAGCTTCGTCGGCGGCTACTCCCGTCCTTGCGACTACTGGCACTCCGATGCCGCCGTCTCCGGAGGTGCGATCTTCGACTGGGGTTCGCACTACCTAGATCAGGTGCTGAACATCTTCGATGCCCCCATCGCCTATGTGTCCGGCCTGAACCACAAGCGCAAGTGGCTGCACGCCACCAACGCCGACCACGCCGAAGTGAGCGTCACCTTCGAAAACGGCACCCGCGCAACCTTCGTGCACTCAGATTTGGCCGCGGCCCGCAAGCCGAAGTTCCATGTCCTGGGAACCGAGGGTGCGATCGTCGCCGAATGGGATCCGGCCGCTGAGCCCGCTGTCGCCGACCTTCCGGCACGCGTTTTCCTCTACGACAACACGGGCGCTGCGCAACAGATCCCACTTGACGACGTCACCCCCTTCACCTTCCACGCCGAACTGGCCGGGTTCCTGGCCGACGGATCACCGATGCAGGTGTCCCCGATTCAGTCACGCAATGTGGTGGCCGTGATGGAGGCGGCTGAGGAGTCGGCTCGCGATCTCGGCCGACCGGTCGTGCCGCGACTCACCGGATGACCGTTCGCTGGGGGATCCTGGGCGCCGGTTGGATCGTTAAGACCGCGACAGCAGGCGCGCTCCGCTCGGCACCGAGCGCAACGTTGGCGGCTGTTGCCGCCCGTGACCTTGAACGCGCGCGCGATCTTGAACCCGAGCGGGCCTACAACGCTTACGCCGATCTGCTGGCTGACGATTCCATCGACGCGGTCTACATCGCCCTCACCAACGATCAGCACGCGCCTTGGATCCATAACGCTCTGGCTGCCGGCAAGCACGTGCTGTGCGAGAAGCCACTGACGCTCTCTACCGAGCAGACGCAGGAGGTCTTCGCCGCAGCCGAATCAGCCGATCGACTCCTTGTCGAGGCGGCCTGGTCGATGTGGCATCCCCGCATGCAACGACTGACCCAACTCGCATCCGATGGCTCCATCGGAAGCCTCGAGGACTTCCTGGGCACCTTCACCTTCGAAGGTGTTCCGGACGGCAACTACCGACTCGATCCGAATCTCGGCGGTGGTGCGTTACTCGATATCGGCGTCTACCCCCTGCACGCCCTGGTCGCTTGCCTGCCCGATGTCGATGAGGTGCGACCGGAAGTGGAACGGGTGACGGGCGGCCTCGGTGTCGACATGACCACCAAAGCGCGGCTGGACTTCGGCAGCTTGGGCCGCGCCTCCATAGTGGCATCGTTCGCCATGCCCGAGTCCCAACGGCTATTCGTCCGCGGCAGCGAAACCGAGGTGCGCATTCCCGACGAGCAGGCCTTCACCAGCTGGCGCGAGGCCACCGAATTGCAGGTAGGCGAGCACACCGAGCGCTTCGCGCCCACCGATGCCTACCGAGACATGTTCGAGGCGGTGAGTGGGCGGATCCTGGGCCGCGAGGAGTGGGTCCTGCCGCCGGCGCACTCCCTTCGGGTAGCCAGCCTTGTAGACCTGCTGCGGTGATAGCCTTCTCTTCCTCGCGCCGCTAGCTCAATTGGCAGAGCAGCTGACTCTTAATCAGCGGGTTGTAGGTTCAAGTCCTACGCGGCGTACCACGCGTGATCATCAATTGCTGCATTTCGCGTCGCAAGATGCGCTCTGTTACGACGCAAACTGCAGGAATTAATGGGTGTCAGTCGAGCGCTAGGCCGATGAGTTCGTTGTCGGCGAAGGTGTTCTCTAGGGTTCGCCCGTTCACGATGACCGTGGGAGTGCCCTGCACACCGCGCCCAAATCCGTTCTGCGTGGACGCGGCGATGAAGGGAATGTGCCGACCTTCATCGATGCACGCGATGGTTTCACTCGAAGCACCCAATTGCGATGCGATCCCGGTGAGCAACTCCGTGGCGAATTGAGCGGCCGGTTCGCTGCTGCCTGGTTGGGCGAAAACCTCGGCATTGAAAGCTGTGAACCCTTCAGGGCCCTCCCCTTCCAGCACGCAGGCTGCGGCGCTTGCGGCTCGCGCGGAGGGACCTGGCGGATCCAAGGTCGCACTTTGCT
>Ga0102938_10001278_pt1 | contig 19002 bp, 13 predicted proteins | sample SalPonR2_B_D2_MG_FD_84516 | JGI IMG/M metagenome (GOLD analysis project Ga0102938, IMG submission 84516) | Salt pond soil microbial communities from South San Francisco under conditions of wetland restoration - Salt Pond MetaG R2_B_D2_MG | ecosystem: Environmental > Aquatic > Marine >...
TCCGCATCTGTTCCGCCGACGGCGGACAAAATTTCGAAACGGCTTCCGTCCACACCGTCGAGTGCGACGTCAAAAGGGGTCGCCGAGGCGATCGAATCGTTTTCACCGATCTCGTCATCGGCCAACACGAAATCAAGACCCAGCGTTTCGACGCCGAAATCATAGGGCACCACGGGCGCGTCCGACGCCTGCCGGTCGGCGGCGCGATAGTCCAGTTCCAACACGTAATCGCCGACCGAATAAACGTCGCCGTCGGCCGACGTCACTCGGACGAACAGGTCATCGTGCCCGGCCAAGCCGTCGACCCGGACGGCCACGTCGTTTTCAAAGACGGACCCCGCCGCGGCGGAGCCGAGCACGGTGCCGTCGGCGGTCAAAACTTCCACGCGGGCCTTCAACAGACTAATCGTTTCCGCGTTCAAACGGACCGTAAGCGAATCCTGTGACGTAACGGGCGAGAAACGATAAACGTCCACGTCGGCAAGGTCTCTCAGGCTGCCGCGAATTCGAACCGTGTCCTCGGCGGCATCGAAATCGATGGGCTGCGGGATCACGCTGGCAATGGAGATCGAATCATTCGAAGTGGATTCGAACGCGTCGGTACGAGGGCCGTACAGAGACTGAATCTCCGCGATGTCAAAATCGGTCAGCGCCCCTTTGGGGGCGGTGTAGTTTCGGAACATGACCGACCAATCCAAGGCATTGTCGGCCAGCCCGAACGCGTTGCCCGATTCGTGCAGCAGTAGGCTGAACAAGTCATAGGTCGGTTCGATCCCCGAGGATTCGGCGGGAGCCGTGCCGTCGGCCCAATCGTGAAAAGAAAACGCGTTGTCACTGTTCAGCAGCAAATCACCGGACGAAGTGCCGGCCAGAATCTGATAGGGCAGCGTGTTGGCCAACGCCCCGGATTGCGAAATCGCACCGATGCGAAACTCTCCGAAACGGGGATCACCGACGGTTAAGCCGGGCGTCCCGAAATCCGCGTTTTGGTCGTTTCGCAGACCGACGTTGATGTCGGCGTGGTAGGCCCAGGTTTGAAAAGCGCGCAACGCCAACTCTTGCCACTGCTGACGATCGGTGATGGCGTCGAGTGTTTTGTTGACTCGGTTTTGTTGGCCATGAACACCGACACCATCGGCCGGGAAGCTGATCGACAGCGATTGGGCGTCGGGCCAAGGCATTCCGAAAGCGACCAGCAACCTTCGGGTTTCCAGAGTCTCCGGCGCCAAGGTTCGACGCAGGTTTCTGCGTTGGCTGGGATTCATCAACGATCTCCTCGTGAAATGCTTGCAGCCTCGACTGCAGATCGAATAATTCGTGTCAGTCCTCGTCAAACAATGACGCGGACTCGTCGGTATCTTTGGAAAGCAAGAGTGATCGCGACCGCATGGCGAGTTCGGCCGTTCGGACGATCGCACGGTAGCCCGGAACGTTGGCAAGCGACTGAAGATCCGGATCACGACGCACCGATTCCAGGCCGTAGCCCGAATGAATCGCGTTGGCCAACAGAGTGGTCGAACGCGGGTATTCGGCCGGGTTTCCCGAAAGGGCAAGGACGCAAGCGGCTTGATAGAGGGTGCGGGCATCGTTGGGCGGCACCAACGCGGCGTTCATCGCGCCTCTGGCCTCGTCATCGCGTCCCAGCCTGGCCAGCAGGACTCCGCGGTCGATCGTCGCTCGTTCGTCATCGGGGGCGAGTTCTTCGACTTTGGCGAGTGCATCGATCGCATCTTCTGTCCGTTGCATTCGCGTCAAAACGGATGCCAGCCGGTATTGGACTTCGGAGGACAACGGGCGAAGTCGTGCGGCTTCTGTGAGATCAGTCAACGTGCCGTCGAGATCTTCCGGCCGTCGGTATTTGGCTCGATTGAGCAGTTCCGCAAAGTCATCGGAGTCTTTCGACATCGCGTCTTGGTAGTCGCGTTCAGCGAGTCTCGATTCACCTTGACGCCGATAGATCACACTTCGCATGACCAACAGCGAGATGCTCTCGGGCTCTTGCCGCAAGCCCTCGTTCAGGCTCACGATCGCTTCGTCGTACTGTTCGCGCGCCGCCAGACATTGTGAATGCGACCACCGTGCAGAAACGAGAGTGGGTTCCAGTTCCAGAGCCCGCCGAAAATCTTTGATCGCCGCCGGGTATTGTTGCAGACTTTGAAAACAACGTCCGCGTAGATAGCGGAGTCTTGATGATCTCGGCGAACGCTCGATGGCTTGGGTGAAGCACAGTTTGGCTTCCTCGTACCTTTTCGCACCGCGGTGGGCGCGGGCCAACATCGTCCAACGAAGCGAAGACGGGATGACTTCCTTGTCGGCGAGTGATGCCAAGAGGGCTGATGCATCGTTGAATCGATGATCTTTGATGTCGCGAACCGCTTGCAGGTAGGCTTCCTGGTCGCCGGAAAACGGCAGCCCGGCGGCACGCCGACGCAACCCGCCGGCGGTGTCGAGATCGCCTTGCAACTCCGCCAGATCGGCCCGCAAGAATGTCAACGAACGCGACCGCTCCGGTCGGCTCGGCCCGGCGGCGATCAACGTCTCGGTCGCAGCGACGAGTTTAGGCAAACGCGATGCGGTGCCCGATGGATCGGTTTCGATTGCCAGGCCGTCGGAGTTCCGAGCGGGCGATTGCAACCGTTCGATTTCGTTGATCGCGGCGTGTCCCAGATGCCGAAACAATATCTCGTAGCGAGCTCGGGCGTGCGATGGATCGCTTCCGGCGGGCCGCACCCAATCAGCGACGGCGTCCGGATTCAACAGCCGTCGCTCGGCCAACGGACGGATGATTCTCTCCAGACTCGCGTCGCTGGCACGCTGTGGATCGACGATTTGGCCCGCCAAGAGCGCCGACGACTCCGCGGCAAAGTCGTTCAATTCCATCTTCGCAGACAACTGCACGGCATGGCGTCGCCACCGCCAAGCCAGCGGCCCCACGAACATCAGCGTCAACAAGGCGATCATCGCGACGCCGCCGCCGGAGGTCCATCGGGGGTGTCGACGAAACCATTTCGCGATTCGGCTGCGTAAGGGTTCGTTCGCGTGAACCAGCGTCGCGTGCTTGGCTTGGCGAAAGATGTCTTTTTGCAAATCGTCCGCCGAGCCGAATCGATCCGCCGGATCAAAGGCTAGGCATTTTTCGATGATCCGCCGCAGGCCGATCGGCACGTCGACGTGGTCGTCCCAGGTGACCGGTTGTCGACGCCCCTCGGCAGCGATTTCCAGATCGATCGCGGCGGCCGATCGCGGTGACGGAAACGGCAGGCGTCCGCTGACGAATTCGTACATCATCACGCCCAGGCCGTAGAGGTCCGTCCGTGGGTCCGGCGGAGTGTCGCATCCCATCAAGCCGTGATAGGTCTCCGGTGCCATGTACGGAAGGGTTCCGCCGACACGATGATTCAGCGGGGTGTCGACCGACCGAGACAGATTGAAATCCAACAACGCCGGTTCACCGTCGTTGCGAATCAGCACGTTGGCCGGTTTCAAATCGCCGTGAAGAATGCCGCGTGCGTGCGAATGCGCCAAAGCCCGGGCGAGCCGGCCGAAGATCCACAACGTCAATTCGTTGCGTCCCAGCCCCGTCAATCGCTCCAGCGGAATCGGAATCGCGCCGCCCGCGTCGCCCCGCGACGTCGTCGGGGACACGCCATCGTCTGGTGATTTCGAAGGACTCGTCGAAGCGGCGGACGCGGAGTTCTCGTTCGGCTTCGAAAGGTGCTGACTCGGTTCTCCTGGTCGGTTGCCGAGCTGCAGCGTCGATTCTGTGGGGACCACCGTGTCCTCACAATGGCCTTGCAGCATCCGCACCAGGGTTCGGCCGCCACGGTCATGGGCGTGGACATGGCGTCGCAAAAATTCCCGAAGCGTCAAGTCGCCCGCGTAGGGCATGCAGATCACGGTGCGGTCGGACACGCGATGGACCGAAAACACCGGCACGATGTTGGTGTGTTGCAGGCTGGCCATCCGTTGCGATTCGGACAAGTCTTCGGCGACCACCTTCAACACGACGTAGCGTCCGGCCAATTCGCCTTGGGTCGCCAGATAGACTTCGCTGAAGCTGCCATGACCGATGCACTGGTGGACCTCGAAACCGATGTCCCGCAAACCTCGAAGCAGTCCCGGATCGATGGGCAACAAGGTTTCCGGATCGCGACGGTCTCGGACCGACAGTGCGCCCGGATTCGACCGAGCTTCTTGCACGACGGGCCCCGGGGTGGCCGTGAAGATCGGCATCCCCAGATAACGCGCCGCGTCCTCGGGCAATCCGACCAGTTTGCGGGAGCGTCGGTCTTCGAACGCGATCTCGGCGGCGCTGCGAGGGTCGGCCCAGATCTGGGGAAAGCCCGCCCGATAGATGGCCAGATCCACGTCGTATCCGGCGGTGTAACGTCGTTCGATGTCGACACGAACCAATTCGGTGATCGCGGATTCTTCGCCACCAAGCCCGAATTCATCCAAGACGAACTGAATGCGTGTCGAGGAGTCGTGGTCCCAATCACTCTCAAACGCCTCGACTGCTTCCTCAAGCAAATCAGCGTTTTCGGTTTCCAGAATCATCGATCGTTAGGCCCTCGTGTGGGAAAGAAGATCGCCCCGCGACAAAACAGTCACGCCGACAGAACGAAAAACTGTCTTAGGGAAGACCACAAAAACGACCGGTCGCCCGCCAACTATTTCCGAATTTTTCCGAATTCGTCTCAAGTGCGGGGATTCAAACGCTGCGGCGCGGACTTTTTGAATGTCAGTTCGATGACGAATCGCGGAGTTGCGCCGACAGCTGGCTGCGACAGCGTTGTAAGATTCGCTCGATGCTGCGGCGACTGCGACCGATCCTCTGACTGATTTCTTCGACGGAGTACTGATGCAGTCGTAGCGTGACGATTTCCTTTTCGGCGGGACGAAGCGGTTCCAAAAACTCGCGGATCCCCTCTTCCAGGACCTCCAACGACTGGCCGTCGATCACCTCGTCCCAATCGATCGTCTCGTCCAGCCTCCGGTCACCTCCTTTGGAAGGCTGGTTCATCTCGCGATACCTCTTCTGGAGCTTTCGCATCGCGATGATCGCCATCAGATTCCACAAGGTCGATCCGGCGGGTGCTTCGTAATGACCGGATCGGACGCCCATGAACACGCTCCGCAGGACGGACTGAACCACATCCTCCGGTTCGGTGCTCCGCCGCATTCGCGAACACATCTTCTTGCCGATCATCGACATCAGACGACGCGAGTAACGGTCGTACAACTGACTCGCCGCGTTTTCGTCGCCCCCACGAAGGCGACGCACCAAGACTTCTTCGGGTGGTTCGGCGAGGGACAACCTCAAAGTCTCCGAGTGGACAGCGAAAGGCCGGGCAGACACAGGCCCCTAACATACCTTCGGGCATCACCGAACGACAGAAACGTTCGGGAAAAGTCGCCGAGAAGTCGATCGAAAGTTTTTCGCCGGAGCCATCGCCCGCCGAAGGCGGCTCGCCTTGCCCCTTGGCGAGCCGCTCTCGACGGACGGTTTGATCGACCGCGGTGGATGCGGCTTGGTGCCTCAAGACGAACGATTTCGCATTGAAGGTGCCCCACCGATTACCGCATCCACCGTGGCGTTCTCAGGACGATTCGGCGACCGAGTCGACGAGACGCCCCGCCGTCGGAAAAGTTGTGTCAGAATCGTCTCGGCCGTCCGGAGGCCTTTCCGCTAAAAGAGAAGACCACAAATCCGACGCGTCAACCGCCAGAAATCTCGGAAGAATCTCCGGGATTCTCGAAAATCGCCGTTTTTTTTTCGTCCACCAAAGCATTCCACGCCCCCCCGCCATGACCGAAACCGATTTTTTTGCCGCCCCCGCCGACCGGGAAAGCTTGCTGACTCATGCCATCGGCCCCCAAGGAAAGTTGCCGCTGACCGACGAAATCCTTCGCACCTGGAGCAGCGGCGACATTTTCGGCCTGACACAAAGCGTGGGCATGGGGTTCGACCCCCGACGGGTGCTGGGCGATCAGTACTTGATCCTGAGCACACAGGGGGGCGTGCGCAATCCGGACGGCACGCCGCTGGCTTTGGGTTATCACACCGGTCACTGGGAAGTCGGCCTGATGGTCCAAGCCGCGGCCGAACAAATCACCCGTGACGACGGCGTGCCGTACGCCGCGTTCGTCAGTGATCCTTGTGACGGTCGCACGCAAGGCACCCGCGGGATGTTCGATTCGCTGCCGTATCGCAACGACGCCGCGATCGTGATGCGACGTTTGATCCGTTCGTTGCCACGGCGAAAAGGCGTCATCGGTATCGCGACATGTGACAAAGGTTTGCCGGCGATGATGATGGCTCTGGCCGGAACGAAACAGCTCTGCAACGTCTTGGTGCCCGGCGGGGTGACCTTGCCGCCCAGCGAAGGCGAAGACGCCGGGAAAGTGCAGACGATCGGGGCGCGTTATTCCAAAGGCGAAATGACTTTGGAGGAAGCTTCCCTGGAAGGCTGTCGGGCCTGCGGAACCCCCGGCGGCGGTTGTCAGTTCTTGGGAACCGCGGCGACCGCGCAGGTCGTCGGCGAAGCGCTCGGGATGACCGTGCCCCACGCGGCGCTATGCCCGAGCGGCCAGCCGGTCTGGTTGCAAATGTGTCGCGACGCCGCGATCGTCGCGGCCGACATGCACGCGCGCGGCGTCACCCTGGGCGACGTTCTCACGGACGATTCGATCCACAACGCGATGTTGGTTCACGCCGCGGTCGGCGGCAGCACCAATCTGCTGTTGCACATTCCGGCGATCGCCGCGGCGGCCGGACTTCGACGTCCCACCGCCGATGACTTTCGCGCGGTCAACGCGTCGGTGCGACGGTTCGTCGATTGCTTGCCCAACGGACCGGTCGGGCACCCCACCGTTCGCTTGTTCTTGGCGGGCGGCGTCCCCGAAGTCGCGTGGCATTTGAGGGAACTGGGTCTGCTGCGTGGCGAAGCGTTGACGGTGACCGGCATGACGTGGAACGACTTGCTGGACCGCTGGCATACGAGCGACCGCCGCGAAGCCTGTCGAACCAGACTGGTCGAAGCCGACGGCGTCGATCCGGACGAAGTCATCCTGCCGCCGGCCGTCGCCCGCAAACGCGGATTGACCAGCACGGTTTGTTTTCCGCACGGCAATTTGTGCCCGGAAGGCTCGGTCATCAAAGCCACCTCGATCGACCCGTCGGTCCTCCGCGACGGCGAGTATCACAAGAAAGGCCCGGCGCGGGTCTTCGTCTCCGAACGTGACGCGATCGCGGCGATCAAAGGACAAGGCGAAACGGAAATCCGCGCCGGCGATGTGATCGTGCTGATCGGCCGCGGGCCGCTGGGCTGCGGCATGGAAGAAACGTACCAGATCACTTCGGCGCTGAAGTATTTGTCGTTCGGAAAGGACGTCGCCTTGGTCACCGACGCTCGTTTTTCCGGGGTCAGCACGGGAGCCTGCATCGGCCACGTCGGCCCGGAGGCGTTGGCGGGCGGACCGATCGGCAAAGTCCGAGACGGCGATACGGTGGAGATCCACATCGACCCGGAGACGATGGTGGGCCGCGTCGACTTGATCGCGACGGTCGACGGCCTTTCGCCCGAGGAAGCTTTACGGTCGCGTGATCCCCATCAGGACTTGATGGTGGAAGCTGAAATCCCCGACGACACCCGGCTCTGGGCGGCGCTGCAACAAGTCGGCGGTGGCACCTGGGGCGGCTGCGTCTACGACGTCGACGCGATCATCGCCACGCTGGAGAAAGGCCGCCGGGCGGAAGCCTGACGGGCGGGGCTGGTCGCTTCCGAGTCTCCCGCTTTCCTCCTCCCTTGCGGTCAAGCGCCGGGGGCGGATAATCGAACCTGTCAATTCCCTCCGAGGAATTTCCGTCGCACAAAAAACTGACAGGACCTTTCGAAATGCCTTTGGTGCCCCTTCGCGTTGTTTTGGACCACGCAGCCGAAAACGATTACGGCGTTGCCGCTTTCAACGTCAACAACATGGAACAAATTCAGGCGATCATGGCGGCCGCCGAGGAAACGGATTCGCCGGTCATCATTCAAGCCTCTCGAGGCGCCCGATCTTACACGCAAGACAACTACTTGCGTCACCTGATGATCGCCGCGACCGAGCTTCACCCGCACATCCCGACCGTCATGCACCAGGACCACGGCAACAGTCCGGAAACCTGTCAGTCGGCGATCGAAAACGGTTTCACCAGCGTGATGATGGACGGGTCACTTGAAGAAGACGGCAAGACGCCGGCCAGCTACGAATACAACGTCAAGGTCACCGCCGACGTCGTCAAAATGGCACATGCCCGCGGCGTCAGTGTCGAAGGCGAACTGGGCTGCCTCGGTTCACTGGAAAGCGGCGAGGGCGAACAAGAGGACGGCCACGGCGCGGTCGGCGAACTGACCCACGATCAACTGCTGACCGATCCCGACGAAGCGCAGCGGTTTGTCGAGGAAACCGACGTCGATGCCTTGGCCGTCGCCATCGGCACCAGTCACGGCGCGTACAAATTCACCAAGAAGCCGACCGGCGAAGTTTTGGCGATGTCACGAATCGAAGAGATCCACGCCAAATTGCCCAACACCCACTTGGTGATGCACGGATCCAGCAGCGTGCCGCAAGAATTGCAAGACATCATCAACAAGTACGGCGGCCAAATGAAGCAGACTTACGGTGTGCCGGTCGAAGAGATCCAACGCGGCATCAAGAGCGGTGTCCGCAAGATCAACGTCGACACCGATTGCCGCATGGCGATCACCGGTGCGATCCGCAAGGTCTTTGCCGAAGACCCCTCGGCGTTCGACCCTCGGGCTTACCTGAAACCCGCTCGCTCGGCGATGCAAGCCGTCTGCGTCGCACGGATGACCAGCTTCGGCCAAGCCGGCAACGGTTCCAAGCTGCGTCAGGCGATGGGCGTCACCGCCTGATCTTTTTGCACAACATGACGACATTCATCGAAAAGCCGGCGCGGGATCCTCGCGTCGGCTTTTTTTAAGGTCCCCCCGGAAACCTCGTGGCAAGCGACTGCCGGTTTGCGTGCGCCAGATAGGCTTCCGTCCGAGCTTGCCTCGGCGGGGCAACAACTGCCAGCTGCCATCGTCGATCTCATCCCGCTCGCCGACCAAAAAGGGGACGGGGGGATTTTTTTGAACCGGGGGAATTTTTTTTCAGGTTTTGCGATCACCCTCGCTTGCTGGGTAAGGATCGATGCGTTGTCCCAGCCGTTCCGTTCGCTCGTGATGAGCGACGGCTACGAACCGGGCGAGCCGCATTGGCAGATAAGTTCCGATGGTCGCATGACGCTTTCGGTCATGGCGGGAGATGAGTCGGACGTGCAGGCTCGAAGCGACGCGGAAGAGTATGTCGTATGGCGTGATCCTTGGCACAAGGTCTACTACAGTCCTACGATCTGGGACTTGAGCGACCGTGGCCGCTGAATGGACTTGGCCTCGGTGCATGACTCGCCCGGGCGACTTGTTCGACATCTTGTCGACGGGCAACAAGTCTCCGAAGAACCAATCGCGCCGCAACACTTGGCGAAAACGATTCGCTTCGGCAACGTCGAAGTCGGCAATTGGGGACAGCCCTACCGCAAGACGTCCGCCTTCGCCGTCCGCAATCTGCACGGTGCGATCGACGAGGTCATGCTGTTCCGTACCGCTCTCACCGGCCAAGAAATCGCCGAGATTTACCGAGCCGGCTCGGCTGATACGCGAGTCAAAAAACCATGACCGGAATGGGAGTCTCCAATCCTGAGCCAACGGCTCAAACCGAAAGTCATTTTTGCACGGTCTCGTGTGCTAGACTCTTGTTCTGCGATGACCATCGTGCCAGCGTAGGCACAGTACGCTCTATTGCTTTTCAATGAGGTATCAGAACAGCGATGTGTCATTCCCTCTATCGGAGAGTCATCCTCCTGTCGCTACTGACCGCTAGCAGCGCGATCGCAGAGGACTTCCCCGCGACGCCCCAGGGGGTCGACGCTGTCGATCGCGATGGACGCAGCGAAGAGACCGCCTCGGCTTCGCAGGCGTATGCCTTTGACCGAGTTGACGGCCACGTCTCCGTTCGGGCAGCACAAGCTGAGGAGATCGTCTTCCCCGCCGACGCCGGGGTGGTCGACGTCACTCAGCCGCCGTATGGCCTCAAGGGCGATGGGCAAACCGATAACACAGCCGCACTCCGTCGCGAGTTCGACGAACTGCGAGGCAGCAATAGCACACTCTTTTTTCCCAACGGCACGTACCTCTTTGGCGACCGAATCAACATCAGCGGAGATGAACTCAGCAAACCGCATAGCCGTGACCGCTTCCTGAACCTGCAGGGCCAAAGCCAGGCGGGCGTCGTCCTGCGTCTCAAGCCCGACTCCCCAGGATTCGGCGACGCCGACAAGCCAAAAACCTTTATCAGTTTGTACGAGGGCAGAAGCACGGGCGACGCGATGCACACCTACGTCCGCAATCTCACCATCGAGATCGGCGAGGGCAATCCCGGCGCGTCGGCGTTGCGTTTCCTCACCAATAACTCGGGCGCCATTTACGACGTCACGCTCCGATCACTTGATTCGAATCGACGCGGCGCGATTGGGCTGGACCTGCGGCAGAGCCAACAAGGTCCAGGGCTGATCAAACGCGTCACCGTGGAAGGATTCGATCACGCCATTGAACTCGGCAACAGCTTTTCGATGGTGTTCGAGCACATCACGTTGCAGGATTTTCGTCGCGTGGGCTTTGCAAACAACAATGCCCGGTCGATCATCCGAAACTTAGTCGCCTCCGGCAGCGGGCCGGCGATCACCAACGGCAAGAACGGCAACCTCACGCTCGTCGAGGCGGAACTGTCCGGCACAGGAGATGCCGCGATCGTCACCGGAGGCGATCGCTTATTCGTCCGTGACGTGCGTACCAACGGGTACGATGCCGCGGTGCGCGACGCCGGCGGCGCGTCCGTGTCCGGCCCGCTCCGAGAGTGGTTTCCCGGTCGGTCGCGGTCGCTGTTTGATGCGGCTGATCAAACACTGCGTCTGCCGATTGAAGAAACGCCCGAGGTCCCGTGGCAGGCGGATCCGAACAAGTGGGTCAAGGTTGAGGTCGGCCAGGACACGCTGCAGCGGGCGATCGATCAAGCCGCTGCTTCGGGCGCGACGACCGTCTATTTTCCCAAACAGGACAAAGCCAATAAGTATGTGCTAACCCGACAGGTACGCATCCACGGCAGCGTCAACCGCATCATCGGCATGGAGAACATCCTCTGGATCGATGCGAAGCTGCCGGTGGGCGAGGTGGCGATGGTGTTCGAGGATCTCGACGGCCCGCTGGTCTTCGAACGATTCTTCAACATCCTCAAGCATGGTGGGTGGGGCGGGCTCAAGGACGAGGGCGAAGAGCGCTACCTCTTCGAGAATCGCAGCGATCAGCCGATCGTCATCAGGAACATCGCCCACGGCGCCTGCGTCCTCAAACAGCCCAACCCCGGCAAGACATGGTATCTCGAGGACGTGGTCAGCAAGCTCCAGGTCGGCCGGGACGAGAAGGTCTGGGCCCGCCAACTCAGCCCCGAGTCGCCTGAGATGCAGATGGTGGTCGTCGACGGCGGCCAGGTGTGGATCCTCGGGATGAAGACCGAGGGCCGCGCCGCCCACATCGTCGCCCGCAACGGCGCGAAGGTCGAACTGCTAGGCGGCGTGAGCTATCAGTCCTGGAAGAACCAGCCTCTCGATCCGCCAATGTTTACGGTGGTCGATTCGGACGCGTCTTTTACGTTCGGCTTCTACCACTGGAATCTGCATTTCACGACGATCGTGGAGGAGACGCGGGGCGGCAAGACCAGAACTCTGGCTCGAAAGGAACTGGAACGCTACCACCTGCCTTTGTACAGAGCAGGCGGGGGCGAAGCAGCCAAGCCCCAGCCGGGACCGACTCCGGAATAGCCCGACAGGAGACAGGCAACCGATCCTGCATCCCACGTTCGTCACTATCCAGAAGGTGCCGCCCACCGAGCCAAGTCATTCGGGAATTTCATGGGAAGCGACTGCTGGACGAACGTTCCTTTGGTCCCTCACCAAAAAAGGCGGCCGCTGCCGTTCGTCTCTGCCGGCCGTCGGTCGCTCCTTGGCAGCACGCGAGCGACCACTGGGTCGGCTCCGACGAAGGCAGCTTGAACCCGGTAACATGAGCCTTTTCCCGAGCACTCTTTGCTGATCCCGAGCGGCGGCGTGAACCACGAACCCAAGATCATCCCGGATCGACTTTTTTGATGGATCTTCATCGCTTTCTGGATCGGCGGCGACGCTGCGTCGCAGGGACCTTTTCCTTTTCATCGGCGGGCGATGCCCAGCGGTCATGAGCCGAGATCATTTCTGGCCGATTGTTTTCGATCGGGTCGAGCGACGCGGTGACGCCCCGGCGTTGATCGCCGCCGATCCCGCCGGCGACCGGATCACGCTGAGTTGGCGACAACTCGCCTCGGCGGCCGAAGCCGTTTCGGCGACGCTGGCCGCGCGGATCGGTGATGACGAATCGCGGCGGGGGCCGACACGTATCGTCCATCGCTGCAGCAATCGTCTGGGCGACGTGCTGATTTGGTTGGCCTGTTTGCGTGGCAACCTGATCGACGTTCCGATCGACGGGCGACTGCCGGCGGCGGCCCTGGACGACCTGCGGCGGCAATCCGGCGGAGTCTGGATCGACGACGAAACCTGCGAAAGTTTCGCCCGCCTGTCGTCGCCCCCCCCGCCGCTCGATCGTCAACGGCAGACGGTCAATGGCGATGCCCCCGCGTTGATTCTGTGGACCAGCGGGACGTCGGACCGTCCCAAGGGCGTCGTGCTTTCGCATCGAGCCTTGGTCACCAACGCGGCGGCGAAACTGAAAGCCGTGCCGCAATCCCCAGACGACGTCCGCTTGACGGTGCTGCCGATTTGTCACGCCTACGCTCGGACGTGCGACCTGGGAACGTGGCTGTTGAGCGGATCGACCTTGGCACTCGGATCGGGTTTCGAGGGCTGGCGGGGACTCGGCCCGTCGGTCCGCCCGACGATGATCAACGTCGTGCCGTCGCTGGCCAAGCGGATGTTGCGTGAAGCGGTCGATGGCGACGCGACGCATCGATTGCGGGTGCTCGGGTGCGGCGGGGCGGGGCTGGATCAAGCCACGTTCGATGCTTGGCAAGCCCGTGGCGTTGCGGTGGTGGCCGGTTATGGTCTGACGGAAACCGGCCCGGTCATTGCCAGCGCGTCCAGCTCCGGTGCAACCTTCGGTAACGTCGGCCGCGTTGTGGACGGCTGGCAGACCCGGTTGGTGGGCGAACGGTTGTCGGTCCGCGGACCGTCATTGATGCTGGGCTACCTGCAAGGTGAATCGATCGATCGACGCGGCATCGATTCGGACGGCTGGTTCGTCACGAACGACTCGGTCCGCATCGACGCGACGACCGGTGAAGTGACTGTCCTCGGACGTACCGACGACGTGATCGTGTTGCCGTGTGGTCACAAGGTCCACCCGGCGGCGGTCCAGCAACGATTGGAATGCGTCCCCGGGGTTCAGCACGGCTTGGTCGACTCGGACGGGCAAACGCTGACCGCTTGGCTGGTCCCCGATCACGAAAACGCGTCGATCGATATGGCGGAGATTCGCCAAGTCCTCGAGGCATTGCCGGCGTACGCCCGCCCGACCAGGATTCACACCGTCTGGCCGCCACCGGAATTCGACGAGGGCTGTGTGACGATCAAAGGCACGCTTCGTCGCAAAGCTTTTTTGGCCGGCCTGGCGAATCGCCGGGTCGACGAAGTTTGCTCGGATCCTTGGTAACCCTCCGCGTCGCAAAACATCCGCTCGGCGGCGCCCTTTCGTCGCGGGCTCGGCGTCTCTCTTTCGTCGCGGGCTCGGCGTCTCTCTTTCGTCGCGGGCTACGCCGGATCGTAAGCGGCGGCGCCCAGGCCGCGACCGCGGGGCAGGAACATGCACATCAGGATGCCCAGCAGGTACAGAAACAGCAGCGGGATCGCCAACAACACCATGCTGGTCCAGTCCGCCGGCGTGACCAACATCGAGATCACAAAGATCACGACCACGGCGACTCGCCAACTGCTGGTGTACGCTTCGGTTTCCAACAGCCCGATGCGTTGTAGGAACAGCATCACCAAGGGCAGTTGGAACGCGATCCCGAAACCCAAAGGCAACAACAGCACGAAACTGATGTAGTAGTTCAAACGGGGTTCGAAGGCCACGTCCATGCTTTCGTTGAACTGCAACAAGAAATGGATGACGTACTGCAGCACGACGTAAAACGCCATCAAGACACCGGACACGAACAACGTCACGCTGACGGGCAGGTACAGATGCACGTACTTGCGTTCGTGGGCGTGCAGCCCCGCCGCCACGAATGTCCACAAGTGGTAAAAGACCATCGGTGATGCCAAGACCGCGCCGAGAACCAGGGCGGCCTTGAACCAGATCATGAAACCTTCGGTCATTTCGAACGAGCTGACGTTGGTCGGCTGCTTGCGGAGCTGGAACTGGGGAGGCGCGGTGGCCAAGGCGGCCAACTTTTCGGCCATCAACAAAGCGGAATCGGGATCGGCCGCTTCGGCGGGGTCCGGTTCGGTGGGGTCGGCGTCGGGAAGGGCGCCAGCGCGGAATTCGCCGAACGTGTCCTGCAGTTCCGACGGAATGGTGATGACTTCCTCGACCACGTAGGCGCCATCGGCGAACGCGTCACGGAGCGGTTTGAGCACTTCCGCTTTCGGATCTTCGAACCCCAACTGGGCCAGCCCGCGTTCGGCGTTGTATCGATAGATCGCTTGTTCCAGCGGCGTTTTGACGTACGCGACGATGTTGTTGGCAAAGATCAATCCGACGCTGACGCCGAGGACCAACCAAATCGTCGCGCGGGTTAACGCGCGTTGCAATTCCTTCAAGTGTTCCCCGAAGGTCATGGTCGAATTTTCGAACAGGTCGTCTTTGGGGTTAGCGATACGGTCCACGAAAAACCAAGTGGGTTGCGGGAATCAGGCGGATTGCGAAGGAGACCAAAGGACGGCGGCGGCTTTCGAAATCATCCCTCGCCGGGTTCCCCAGTGTACCCGCTGAACCGAAAATCGGACCAGGGACATGCCGCGTCGGTCGATCGGCGGGATCCTGACGGTTTTACTTGCTTTCCGACGACAAGGGGCGAAGGGCTTTCATGAATTCGATTCCACACCAAACGACCCGCGAGACTGAGGATCCAGAACCCCGGCCGCTGCGTTTCACGCCGTTGCTGAAACAGACGATCTGGGGCGGCCGGCGGCTGGGCCGGCAATTGGGCAAGCCGATCGGCGACGGGAATGACTACGCCGAAAGCTGGGAAGTGGTTGACCACGGACGGGATCAAAGTGTCGTCGCGGACGGGCCGCTGGGGGGTCTGACGCTGGCGGAACTGCTGACGCGATACCCGGCTTGGCTGATGGGCAGAGCGCGGGCGGACCGTGTGAGTCCCTCGGCTCAGGGCTCGTCGGCTCAGGAGCGTGTCGGTTTTCCGCTGCTACTGAAGTATTTGGATTGCAATCGCGTGTTGTCGGTGCAAGTTCATCCGGACGACCGGCACGCGGCGAAGATGGAACCGCCGGATCTGGGCAAGACCGAGGCTTGGTACGTCGTCGCCGCGGAGCCGGAGAGTTTGATCTACGCGGGTTTGCAAAGCGGCGTCGATCGGGAAACCTTGGCCGCGGCCGTGGAAGCCGGTCAAACGGAGCAAGTCCTGCACTCGTTCCATCCTCAGCCTGGTGATTGTGTGTTCATCCCGGCGGGAACGGTCCACGCGCTCGGCGCGGGTTTGGTGATCGCGGAGATCCAGCAGTCCAGCGACACGACGTTCCGGCTGTTCGACTGGAACCGCGTCGATGACGAAGGCCGTTCGCGGCCGCTGCACGTCGAAGCCTCTCTGGAGGTGACCGATTACACCCGCGGGCCGGTCTTTCCGAGGCCGACCGATCCGTCGATCGGCGGATGGCAGTCTTTGGTGAGCTGCGAAAAATTCGTGCTCGTCGCACTGACGCTGGGCGTGGGGGCGGTGGGCGGTGATGACCGGTTTCACATCCTGACGGTTCCACGCGGGACGGCGACGTTGCGGATCGGCGAAGCCGAATCGACTTTGGCGACCGGCGAAACCCTGTTGATTCCCGCCGCGATGGGGGCGATCGAAGTCGAACCGGCCGAGAATTCGGTGGTGCTGGCGATGCGGTTACCGGAGGAAACTGTGTGACCGGAACACCCGCGTGATGTTTCCCGGATGCCGCCGGTGGTGTCGTGATCCGGCCGGACCGCGTCGGTCGATGCTTTGAAGGTTGACTTTCGCGGGCCGCAACCCGTAATGATCGAGACGGCGGATCCTGATCGCGACTTCGATCGCGACCGAAGCCCCGCCCGAAACCTCCCCTAGGAATTCCAGCCATGAAACGATCCGGACACTGGCCGATCTGCGTCGCGATCGTGATCACCGTCGGACTGTCCGCCGCCGGTTGTCGTGGCCGCGGCTTGCTGCCCCCGGCCGGAACGATGGGTCAGCAACAGGCCGGTGCGGTCGTTCACGACCCGTATCCCCAAGAAGACATCGCACCCTCGGACCTGGGCGCTCGTCCGCCTAGCTATCAGCGTCCCTTGGCCGAACCGGTGCGCAACCGTTTGGTGCCGGATCTGATGCCCTGGTTGGGCCGCTAGTCCTTGGTTTGCGGGGGCGTTCGGGTACACTTCGGGATTCTTTTCTCAACCCGACCCACACCGCCCCCCATGCCCAAGCGTTCCACTTCGAAACCTTCGTCCAAGCGGGGAGCGCCGAAAACGAAAACGCCCCCGTCCGGTCCGCAACGGCTGCAGCGTGTCTTGGCCGCCGCGGGTTTCGGCAGTCGACGCCAATGCGAAGAGCTGGTCGAAGCCGGCCGGGTGATGGTCGACGGCGAAGTCGCCAAACTCGGCACGACCGCCGATCCGGCCGCCAGCAACATCTTGGTGGATGAAAACCCGATCCGGCCGGCCAAGCACGTCTACTACGCCGTGAACAAGCCGACCGGCGTGGTCACGACGAACCGTGACCCGCAGGGCCGTCCCCGGGTCATCGATCTGGTGCCGCCGACCGAACGGGTCTTTCCGGTCGGACGATTGGACTTGAGCAGCGAGGGCTTGATCCTGCTGACCAACGACGGCGACCTGGCGCAGCATCTGGCACACCCCAAATTCGGCGTCCGCAAAGTCTATCGCGTCACGGTGGCCGGCAAAGTCCAAGGCGAAACGATGCGCAAGATGCGTGAAGGCATCTACATCGCCGAAGGCATGGTGCGTGTCGAAGGCGCCAAGATCATCAAAGCTCGGGCTCGCGTGACCGACATGGAAATCGTGTTGCGCGAAGGCAAGAACCGCGAGATCCGGCGTATCCTGGCCCGATTGGGACACAAGGTGCAACGTCTGCGACGCATCGCGATCGGGCCGCTGCGACTGGGCGACATCCCGGCGGGCGCCTATCGTTCGTTGTCACGCGAGGAAGTGGTCAAACTGCGTGAATCGACCGTGGAAATCGACGAATCCGCCGACGCGACGCGGCGCGGGGCGTCCAAACGATCGGCAAAGAAAAAATCGGGTCCCCGCACGAAACCCTCGGCCAGTCGACCTTACGCGCCGCAGCGGGCCGCCAAGGGGACCGCCGGCAAAACCGCCAAGGCGGGACGCAAAACGGCCAAGAAACGCGGCCCCGCGCGGGACGCCGCCGGACCGGCAAGGGCCGCGACGTCCGAGCGAGCCGGGAGCGCCGGGCCACGCGTCGGCACCGTGATCGGTGGCGACCAGCCCGTCGCCGAATCGCGCCCCCGGGACGAGAAGAAACGGGTGGCCAAAAAACGGAGTGCGAAGAAGAAAGTCGCAAAACGGACCGCCCGCGGCTTCGGCAAAGGCAAGCCGAGCGGCCGAAAAGCCGGCAAGCCCGACCGGCGTGGTTAGACCCTTTCCCGAGCCGAACGAACCGACGCCGAGAATCGCCGATGACAGAACTTCACGCCGACTACTACGCCGATCGGCTGGTCCAAGTCGAAACCCCGCTGGTCCGCAACGAACCGATCGCCCGCGACACGCTGCTGTGTCGTGTCGAAGCGGCCGAGATCGCCGGCCGCGTCGTGCCGGGACAGTTCGTGATGATCCGCATGGCCGGTCACGACTCGCCGCTGATCGGTCGTGCGTTCGCCGTTTGGGATGTGATTTCCGACGACGACGGGCGGCCCCGATGGATCGACTTGGTGTATCTCCGCAAGGGCACGTTGACCACCGCGCTCGCCGCCGCGCCGATCGGTTCGCCGGTCGTCCTGTGGGGACCACTGGGAAACGGATTCGATCCACGGCCCTGTGATCGGCTGATCATGACCGCCGGCGGGATCGGGCAAACGCCGATGTTGCTGTTGGGCAAGGAAGCCATGGGCGTGGACCGGTACGGCGAACCCCCGCGCGCGAACCACTGGGCCGATCGAGTCGAAATCATTTACGGGGCCCGATCGGCCGACCTGCATGCCGGCGTCGACGATTTCCGCCGCGCCGGTTTCGAGGTGACTTTGTGCAGCGATGACGGCAGCGTCGGCCTGGCCGCCCGTGTCCCCGACGTGCTGGCCGAACGCTTGCAGACAATCGGCGACACCGAATCGCTTCGCGTGGTGACTTGCGGACCGGAGATCATGATGCAAAAAGTCGCCGTCGCCTGTGAAGCGAGAAACGTGGATTGCCAAGTCAGCATGGAGACGCCGATGGCCTGCGGGATCGGGATCTGCTTTTCTTGCGTCGCCAAGATCCGTCAGGACTCGGCCCGGCAGCCGTGGGATTACAAACGCACCTGTGTCGAAGGCCCGATTTTCGACGCTCAACGGATACACTGGGATGATTAAAAACGCGATCCGCCGAAGCTGTCTTTTGTCCGCCTTGTCGATCGCCGTGATCGGATGCGGCGGCGTCGGCCTTTCGGTTATCAGTGGCGCGCGGCTGGCCGGGGCAGGCCGGA
>Ga0102938_10001279_pt1 | contig 18999 bp, 19 predicted proteins | sample SalPonR2_B_D2_MG_FD_84516 | JGI IMG/M metagenome (GOLD analysis project Ga0102938, IMG submission 84516) | Salt pond soil microbial communities from South San Francisco under conditions of wetland restoration - Salt Pond MetaG R2_B_D2_MG | ecosystem: Environmental > Aquatic > Marine >...
CCAGAGCGATGACACTCATCGCCAGAGCCATATTGAAGCCGTGCCAGATGGCAATATGGTAGTCGGGGGTCGCTGCTCCAAGGATACTTCCGGCCGCAACATTGACCATGGGCGCCGCCAGGGTCATAGGGAAAAGACCCACCAGCACACACAGGGCCATCAGTACCTCCGCCGGCAAACGCATGCCATGGGGTGGTTCATGGGGCTTTTTCGGCAGATCAGTAAAGGGTTCCTTGAAGAACACATCATGGATCATGCGGATCGAGTAGGCTACAGCAAAGATAGCCGCCAGGGTCGCACCTACCGGCACAATCCAGCTGAAGGCCCCGAACAGGTTGGGGCCCAAGGTCTCGGCGAGGAACATCTCCTTGCTCAAGAAGCCGTTGAACAGGGGAACACCAGCCATCGCCGCGCAACCGAGCATGGTCAGGGTACCGGTTATCGGCATGTACTTCCACAATCCCGACAGCCGTTTCATGTCACGGGTACCGGTTTCGTGGTCGATAATCCCGGCAAGCATGAACAAACCGGCCTTGAAGGTTGCATGATTCAAGATATGGAACACTGCGGTAAAGGCTGCCAGCGGGCTGCCAAGCCCGAGCAGCAGGGTAATCAGGCCGAGGTGACTGACGGTGGAATAGGCCAGCAGTCCCTTGAGGTCATCCTTGAACATGGCCATATAGGCAGCGAACATCAGGGTGATCAGACCAACGGGAGTAACGATAAAAAACCACAGGGAGCTGCCGGAGAGCACCGGGAACAAAAGTGCCAGCAGGAAAACCCCGGCCTTGACCATGGTTGCCGAGTGGAGGTAAGCACTGACCGGGGTTGGTGCGGCCATGGCATGGGGGAGCCAGAACTGAAAGGGAAACTGTGCCGACTTGGTAAAAGCGCCCAGCAGGATCAGAATCAGGGTCAGCGGATAGAGGTGATGGGCGTGAAGGATCTCTTTTGATGCCAGAATCGTGGTCAGCTCAAAACTGCCGACAATAGTGCCCAGCAGAATAAAACCGGCGATCATCGCAAAGCCGCCGCCGCCGGTAATCACCAGGGCCTGACGCGCCCCTTCGCGGGCATCGGTGCGGTAACTCCAGAAACCGATCAGCAAAAAAGAACTGATACTGGTCAGCTCCCAGAACATCATCAACAGCAGGATATTCTCCGATAGGACGATCCCCAACATCGAGCCCATAAACAGCAGCAGATAGGAAAAGAAGCGCCCCATCGGGTCATCGGCGGAGATATAAAAGCGGGCATAGAGAACAATCAGCAAACCGATGCCGAGAATCAAAAAGGCAAACATGAAACCGAAACCGCTGACCCGAAACGCGAAATTCAATCCGATCGCAGGAATCCAGCTCCAGCTTGCCAAAGGCATCTCGCCGTTAAACACCGCCGGGGCCTGTAACAGCAGCAGCAACATCGACAGGCCGGCAATAGCTCCAGCGGTTAGCGCATTCAGATTGCGGCTGCGAAACAGGGAAGGGATAAAGGCTCCCAACAAGGGGAGCAAAGGGATCAATGCAAGATTCATTAGTTCATCCTGTCGGGCTTTGCATTTGTTTCAAAGGACGATTCAATGGTATAAAAAATACCGTCCAAAAAGGTATTCAATTCGGGAGGCAAAAGCAAGAATTATCGAAACCACTGTTTGTAAAACGCTACTATAGCACAACATTTAAGTGGCGGAAAAAAGCCTCTATGGGCTGTTTCCATCAAATTACCGCAGAGAATTGGGGCATTGTTTATCTACAATATCCCAACTGATAGTAAAACGCCTTTCTATCTGGTTCAAGGAGATCGCTTCATGAAACAACTACGCTGTGCCGCCATTCAATTCAATATCGCTCTGGGAAACATCGATAGCAATCGCAAACGGGCCGCTGCCGCCCTGCGCCGGGTCGCTGCCGCCGGCGTTCAGCTTGCTGTTTTGCCTGAGATGTGGAGCACCGGCTACGACTACCGCCACCTTCCCACCCTGGCCCAGCGCACCCCCGCGATTGTCAAAGAGCTGCAACAACTATGCGCAGAACTCGGTCTGGTCAGTGTCGGCAGCCTGCCGGAGTTGAGCGAGGGCAAGATCTACAATACCGCCTATGTCATTGATCAGGGAGAAGTCGTCGGCAGCTATCGCAAGCTCCATCTTTTTTCCGCTATGGGGGAGGATCGACACCTCGGATCGGGTAGCCGGAGCCTGGTCGTCTCTACCTCTGCGGGCAGAATCGGTGTCACCATCTGCTACGACCTGCGTTTTCCTGAGCTCTTCCGCAAGCTGGCCCTAGAAGGAGCCGAGGTCATCTGCGTACCGGCGGAATGGCCGAAACCACGCGGGGAACACTGGCAGACCCTGTTGCGGGCCAGGGCAATAGAAAATCAACTCTTTGTAGTGGCCGCCAACTGCTGCCGGGTGCAGGGGAAACTGGATTTTTGTGGCATCAGTCGCATCATCTCGCCGTTGGGGACGATCCTCGCTGAGGCCGAAGAAGAAGATATCGAGCTGATTGCTGATTGCGATTTTGCTGAAATGCAGACCTATCGCGATCAGATCAAGATTCTGCATGATCGGCGCGCCGATATTTACGGCACCCCCTGACGAACCCGGATGAGGCTGATTACTGGGCCAACTGCTGAGCACTCTGGCGATAGGCCGGGGGCACTTCTTTGAGGCTGTCGGCAAAATGTAACACGCCGGCAGCGTCAACATAGAGATAGCGCGACTGAGCACCCTCAGCGGAGGGATCTTTTTGCGCCTCAATGGTCTGGCCGATGCGGTCATCGCGGCCATCAGTGTGCCCCAAGGTCAGTAACCGCGTGCGAAAATCACGGTAAAACGTCTGGGCTTCCTCCAGTACCGGTGTGGTAAAGTGGCGCCTTATCATCAATTGATCAACTACCACAACCAGTACCATAGTTAATATCACCCACAAGATAAAACGAATGAATTTCAAACCGTTGCCTCCCACCGTGAAAAAATCTCAATATCGCTGAACAGATCACATCATACTCAACGGAATTGTCTGGCTGCAAGGTGTTCCATTTTCACTATAATTATGCGAGAATCCGAACATGTATTACACGAATGAATTGCCCTAAGGAGTCAAACATTATTATGAGCACCACCGATTACGATGTCATTATTATTGGCGGCGGTCCGGCAGGAATGACCGCCGGGCTCTACGCTTCACGCGCTTGCCTGAAATCCCTGATGATCGAAAAAATGATCCTCGGCGGTCAGATGATGACCACCACCCTGGTGGAAAACTGGCCCGGGTACCCGGGCGGCATTGAAGGCCCGGAACTGATGATGCGATTTCAGGAGCATTGCGTCGAGTTCGGTCTGGAGACGGCCTACGGCACGGTCGAAAAGATTATCGACAATGGTGAGGTTAAAACCCTGCTGGTCGATGGCAAGGAAATGACCTGTAAAGCGGTCATCATCACGACCGGGGTTATTCCGCGCAAACTGGGAATCGACGGTGAAGCCGCCCTGGTCGGCAAAGGGGTTTCCTATTGCGCCACCTGTGACGGCGCTTTTTTCCGCAACCAGCCGATTGCGGTGATTGGTGGCGGGGATACGGCAGCAGAGGAGATCCTGTTTTTGACCCGCTTTGCCAGCAAGGTCTACATGATACATCGTCGCGATCAACTTCGCGCCACCAAAATCCTCCAGGATCGCATTTTTGCCAACGAAAAAATCGAAATGGTATGGAATTCCGTTGTTGAAGATTTTGTCTCCGACAACAGCGGTCTGACCGGTGCAATCCTGCGCGACATGAAAAGCGGCGACAACCGCCAGATTGACATCAACGGCATGTTTGTCGCCATCGGCGTCACCCCGACCACCGGCTTTGTCAAGGGGATGCTGGCCATGGATGAAGACGGTTATATTCGCTGTGGTGAAGACACCATCACCAATGTGCCGGGTATCTACGCCGCCGGTGATTGCCGCACCACGGTCCTGAAGCAGGTATCCACCGCCGTCGGCGATGGCGCGGTAGCCGCTATTATGGCGGAGAAATACATCGACGAACTCAACCATTCGTCCTGAACTTAGATGACAGTTGCGGTGGACAGGTCGCCGAAGCTCTCAGAGCAGGAGGGGGAATATGCTCGCCAAAGTCACATCCGGTGCCCTGATCGGCATTAATGCCTATCCGGTTACCGTCGAGGTCGATATCGCCCAGGGTCTGCCACAGTTTGCTACCGTCGGCTTACCTGAGGGCGCAGTCAAAGAAAGTAAGGATCGGGTCAAGTCAGCGATCAAGAACTCCGGTTATGAGTTCCCCGCACGGCGCATCACCATCAATCTCGCCCCTGCCGACATCCGCAAGGATGGCGCGGCTTTTGATCTGCCCATCGCCATAGGCCTGCTAGCCGCCACCGGCGTTGTCAATGCCGAACGTCTGGAAAAATTCATCCTTCTTGGTGAACTGTCCCTCGACGGACAGGTCAAACCGGTACGCGGAGTTCTGCCGATAGCCGTTGTCGCCCGCGACTGGGGTGATCTGGCGCTGATTTTGCCCATAGATAATGCCGAAGAAGGTGCCGTCGTTGCCGGCCCGGCCATCTATCCGGTGCGCGATCTGGCAGAGGCGGTGGCTCTGATCAATGGCGAAAAAGAGTTCACTCCCTTTGTCATGCCGCCAGCCACAGCGACAGCCCTACAAACCGCTGACAGTGAGGATTTTGCTGAAGTACGTGGCCAGGAACACGTCAAGCGCGCCCTCGAAGTAGCAGCGGCGGGATCTCATAACATTTTGATGAGCGGCCCACCCGGTAGTGGCAAGACCATGCTGGCCCGCCGGCTGCCGACCATCCTCCCGGATTTTTCTTTCGAAGAAGCGCTGGAAACCACCAAAATTCACTCCGTCGCCGGCCTGCTGTCCCGCAACAAGGCGTTGGTGCGCCAGCGGCCGTTTCGCTCCCCTCATCACACCATTTCCGATGCCGGACTGATCGGCGGCGGCAGCTACCCGCGCCCCGGCGAGGTATCCCTGGCCCACCGGGGAATCCTGTTTTTAGACGAATTTCCCGAGTTCAAAAAGAATGTCCTGGAGATGCTGCGTCAACCGTTGGAAGACGGCCAGGTCTGTATCAGCCGCGCCGCCTTAAGCCTGACCTATCCAGCCGATTTCATGCTGGTTGCTGCCATGAATCCTTGCCCTTGCGGCTTTATGGGCGACACGGTCCACGACTGCACCTGCACCCCACCGTTACTGCAGCGCTACCGCAGCAAACTTTCCGGCCCGCTGCTGGACCGTATCGACCTGCATGTTGAGGTCCCCCGAGTTACCCACAAGGATCTTACTGAGATTGCCGCGGGGGAAGCTTCCAGTGCTATCCGCGAGCGGGTCAATCACGCCCGTAATCGCCAGCGCACCCGTCTCGCCCCCTTTGGTCTCCACGCTAACAGCCAGATGCAGGCCCGCCACATCCGTAAATTCTGCAAACTCGACCCCCAGGGCGACGCCCTGCTTGAACAAGTTACCGACAAGCTCGGGCTTTCAGCACGCAGCTACACCCGCATCCTCAAACTTGCCCTCACCATCGCCGACCTGGCCGGCAGTGAGCAGATCGAGCGATTTCATTTAAGTGAGGCTATTCAATACCGGGGACTGGATCGCAAGACGGGGTGAAAATCAGTTCATTGTCACCAACAACACAACAGGAGGGGCCTATATGCACAAGATTCCACAGATTACCATGTACGCCAGACAAGCTGGAGTTTCCATCTCTCCCCATGAACGTCATAGCGAAGGGCGGCCAGCTGAAGGACGTATTGTCCTGCGTTTTTTCCGCCTAGAGAGCGGCAGTAGCGCCATCCGTTTTATTGTCGAACCCGTTGAGGCCTTCGCCTTGTTCAGCAAAATCCAGCGGATAGTTCACGACGGCGGTCAGGAAAGCCTTAACCACTCGTTTACCGGACCGGACAGCGAGGTTCATACCCGCCTGACCGTCGAGCACTGGTCCCGCAATGGCAAAAGCGGTTATGCTGTGTCGGTGAAACGGGGCGAGGATCAACTGAATGTACCGCTTCAGCTTGAACAATTCCTCTATGTCGCCGAATTCTTGCGTCACCTGTCACTGCAGCAAGCCTGGATCAAGGAGGTGGAGCGAGCTGAAGGATAATACGGACAGGGTCCTGAGCTAAGGGCCCTGGTTACTAAGAATCGCTCTTACAGCTGAAACAAAGGGATAAAAAAAGATGACAAAAACCAAGGGGCAGCTCGAAGCACAGATCAGCGATGCCATCATTCGCTTCGAAAAAGACTACATGGGACGCGGGCCGCTGGAGACCAAAACCTATATTCTTGACGACCTGGTCATCGTCAGATTGAAAGGCGTGTTAACCCGAGCAGAGCGCCAGCTCGCTGAATCAAACCCTGCCAGCAACGGTCGTGAATTGATCAAACGGATGCGTCACGCCTTGCTGGAAAAAGGGCGGCCGATGCTGGATGCGATTGTCGAAGACGTTGTCGGCGTTGCAGTCATCAGCCTGCACACCGATTTAAGTACTGCAACCGGTGAGCGACTGATTGTTTTTTCCCTGGCAGAAGTGCCGGATTTATCCGGCCACCCGCAGGGTTAAGAATATCCTTGACCTTTCAATGCTCAGCCACTATTTTACTTCGTCAATCAACAGGAGATGCAGAAGGTCGTATAGACAAGCTGCAGTCAGGTCACTTGATTTGAAGTGCGCCCTTCTCGTGTTGAACCCCCATAAAAAAGTCTAAGTCAGATTAAAAACCGCCTGTATGCGGGATTTAAACTCAATAGGGCTGTTGATGCGTTATCGGCATTGACGGCCCTATTTTTATTTCATCGTAACTATTCAGCTCCGTTCTTGCACCGGGCCGGGGGTCCTGTGACAAGGGTGTCTGTCGCCATGGACGGCGACAGTCAAGCGGCCAGGGATGGCGAAGAGCGTCCCTTGGCATAGGATCCCCGACCCGGTGCTCTACAGATCATTTCGTCAATAACTTAAGCGGCATAGAGCCGCCATCCATACAACAGCGACAGGAGAAAAGATCAATGACAGCGAACAGTTCAAACGCAGCGCCGCAGGACCCCATTCTGGTCGGTATTTTAACCGGCAGCCCCAACGACCTGCCGAAGGTGGTAAAAGTCCGAGACACCCTGGATGAACTCGGTATCCGCAGCGAGATTGTGGTCGCTTCGGCGCACCGCACACCGGATAAGGTCTTTGCCTATCTTGATCGTGCCCACAAAGAAGGGGTGCAGGTGCTGATCGGTTGCGCAGGAGTTGCTGCGCACCTGGCCGGGGTGGTTGCCGGACATACCCGTCTGCCGGTTATCGGATTACCCCTTGGCAATGGCCCCCTCTCAGGGTGGGACAGCCTCCTCTCTACCGTACAGATGCCACCTGGGGTACCGGTAGCGACCGTGGCGGTAGATGGATCCCGTAACGCGGCGATCCTGGCTGCACGTATTCTGGCACTGAAATATCCCACTATCGATGCCGCCCTGGAGAAATTGGCCGAGCAGGAACGGCAGCGTTATGACCAGACCGCAGATGAGGCGCTGGCGGCCTTGCGGTCGGCCTGAAAAACTAACCCGCCGCAAACAGCAGGTTGGTGGAATTCAGAATCCAGGGCATTATCTTAGCGGCAATGCCTTCTGAATTCTGACTCCGGCATTTCTTCAGATTAACGCAGCAAACTGCGGGGAATCAGGTCCGGTTTTTAATTTAAAAAAAGGAGAATAACCATGCGTGATGTTAACAAGTTCATCTCCGGCTTCAAACGTTTTCAGAGCGATTGGCTGGGACCGGATGCCGGTCTTTTTGATCGCCTGAAAAAGGGGCAATCCCCTTGCACAATGGTAATTGCTTGTAGCGATTCACGGGTCGATCCCCTCTTTCTCACCAATAGCCATCCAGGCGATTTGTTTGTTGTCCGCAACGTTGCCAATCTGGTTCCACCCTGCGAACCGGATGCGGGACATCACGGTGTCAGTGCCGCCCTCGAATTTGCCGTCTGCCATCTCAAGGTCGATAACATCATCGTCATGGGCCACTCCCAGTGTGGCGGCATCAAAGGACTAATGGAAGGGGTCTGCGGTTGTGGTGACCATTCATTTATCAGCAACTGGGTCGGCATTGCCCACAATGCAAAAGAAAAGATCCTGGCAGAACTGCCAGACAAACCCCTGGAAATGCAGACCGGCGCCTGTGAAAAAGCGGCTATACTAGTCTCCCTCGAAAATCTGATGACCTTCCCGTGGCTTAAAGAGCGCGTCGAAAAGCACCATTTGGCTCTGCACGGCTGGTATTTTGATCTGCAAGCGGGCACGCTGTCAGGATATTCTGCCGACAGCAACAATTTTGAGCTGATCAGCTAAGGGCAAACCCCGAAACGTCCAGAAAAGCAGACAGATCCTGCGGCAAGGGCGATTCGATCAGCAAGGGGATAGCGGCAAAAGGATCCACGAAAGCTACTTGCCGACAATGTAGAAATAGCCGGGACAAATTATCTGGGCAGGGGCCACCATAACGCCGGTCACCAAAAAGAGGATGCCCAATCTGCTGAAACTGACGACGGATCTGGTGCTGGCGCCCGGTCGCCAGTTCAATCTGCAGCAGGGACGCGTTGTCACTGACGGCCAGCACCTGGTAACAGGTAACGGCAGTTTTGATCTTTCCCTTGGCCGGAATCTCGTCAGTTAACGTGCCGTTAATAGCGATTTTCCCTTTGACCAGCGCCAGATAGGTTTTTGTCACAGCCTGGGTCATCATCATGGTGCCCAGCACCGAACAACTCTTCTTCCCTTTGCCGAACAGCACGACCCCGGAGGTTTCACGATCGAGGCGCTGAATCGGTGCCGCCATAAAATGATCTCCGCGGCGGTCGAGCAAATCGGCCACCCGGGCGGTGAGGTTATCCACCTCGTGCCCCTGTCCGGCATGGGTGGCTAATCCCGACGGTTTGTCAACCAAGAGCAACTGCTCGGTCTCATACAGAATAGTCAGCGTCAGCTTCTCACTCTGTTCCAACAGATCGATCAGACGGCGGCTGTGGGGTAGCAGGATGCGCTCCCCCATCGCCAGAGCGGCATCCAAATCATTACTGCGCCGGACCTTTCCATCCCTTACCAGCTTACGCAGATACGCCACAGGAGCCGCAGGAACCCGCTGTTGGAGAAAATTCTCAAGCGACAATCCAGTCTCGTCACTAGCAACAAACATTTCAGGCATGATGTTCGAGACTCCGTTGGCAACAGGGTGTTAAAAAAAAACGCCGCCGACCAGCAAAAACTGATAGGCGGCGGGTTAGGGTTTTCTGGTTGGCGTTACAGGCTAAAATTCTGCATCGCGCGTACGCAGGTATTTATAATAATCGGAATCGGCGGAGATCACCAGTTTACCGTTTTTGGTCAGGGTTTTCTGGTAGGACTCCATGGTCCGTAAAAAGGCATAGAGTTCCTTATCCTGATTATAAGCATCGGCATAAATTGCAGCTGCGCGGGCGTCGGCATCACCACGAGTTTCCAGAACCTGACGGTGAGCCTCAGAACGGATCTGCTGCAGTTCCAGGTCCATTTCACCCAGAATATTGGCTTTTTCCCCTTCACCTTCCGAACGGTAGCGGGCTGCAACCTGTTTACGTTCATTGATCATCCGCTCATAGACGCGCTCACGCACCTGCTCAACGTAGTTGATGCGTTTGATCTGAATATCGACCAATTCAATACCGTAAGCCGGGGTGCTGGTGCTGGCGCGCTCAAGAACATCGCGGAAGATGGTTTCGCGGCCGATCATTTCATCCACCCCGATTGCTTCGCCGTCAACCTCAAAGGCTTCATCAGCGTCGGCCTGATAATCACTGCCGCGGACCAGTTCCGCCAGCAGGTGGCTGGAGACCGCATCACGCACTACCGAATCGAGAATATTATCAAGACGGCTCAAGCCCCCCTGGATATTGAATACGGTTCGATAAAAAACCAGCGGATCGGTAATCCGCCAACGGGCCGTGGTGTTGACCCAGATAAAGCGCATATCCTTGGTCGGAATCTGATTGGGTTCGCCGTCCCACTTGAGGATGCGTTTTTCGAAGCGGTTGACATTCTGAGCAAAGGGGAGCTTAAAATTCAGCCCTGCCTCAGTAACGGTACGTACCGGATCACCAAACTGGGTAATGACCACCTGCTCAGCTTCGTTTACGGTATAAAATGCGTCCTGGCCGACAAGTACAGCGACCAGAATAATCACAACCAATAATCCTTTTTTCATCGGGCGGCTCCTTCTGTGACTTTGCGCAGGGGCAGCAGGGGTAGTGCGCCACCGTTTATGTCATCCATGATGTAGGTTTCATCGAGTTGCGGCAGCACCTGCTCCATGGTTTCGATAAAAATCCGCTGACGGGTCACCTCGGGCGCACGCTTGTATTCGGTCAGCAGCGCCAAAAACCGGTTGGTTTCACCGCGGGCGCGATTAACCCGTTCTACAGCGTAACCTTCGGCCTCCTGCAACGATCTCTGGGCCTCACCGCGGGCGCGGGGGACTTCTTTGTTATACTGGGCACGCGCCTCGAGGATCAGGCTTTCCTTCTGCTGCTCGGATTCGTTGACCTCATTAAAGGCGCCTTTGACCGGATCGGGTGGAGTGACATCCTGGAAGCGGACGGTGACAATCTGCACACCGATATCATAATTATCGAGGGTTTCCTGCAGTGACTCTTCTACTTCCAGTGCCAGGGATACCCGTTCGGTGGTTAGAACCTCCGTAACATTGGCGTTACCCACCGCCCGGCGTACCATAGCCTCAGAAACATCGCGAATGGTGCCGACGGGATCGTGGATTTTAAAGACATACTTATAAGGATCACGAATCTGGTATTGAACAATCCACTGAATGTCACTGACGTTCAAATCCCCGGTCAGGGTCAGGGACTCTTCTTCCATTCCTCGTGTGGAAAGAGCGGGGCGGCCGCCCGACTCAGTCGACCGGAATCCGAACTCTTCTTTGAGCACCCGACCGGTAGGGACCAGATAAACCTGATCGATCCCGAAAGGTACCTTGAAATGCAATCCCGGTTCGGAGAAGGTCGCAAACTTGCCGAACCGCAGCACCACACCGGTTTCTTCAGTATTGACTTCGTACATACTGCTGTAAGCGCCGATGATGATGACCAGCACAGCGACAATCAGGATAATCGGTCGCGCACTTTTTTTCGGATCCAGTTGCATTTTTTCTTTAAAGCGATTGGTCATGTCGATGACCTTTTTCTCCAGGTCTTCCCCGGAAGGACCTTGTCCCCAATTCTGCATTGCTACCTCTTTTTTCTGTGCCAGGGTTGATGAACGACGACTTGTTATAACTTAAGCCTGCCATGAACATTTCAATATAACAGATTTTTGTTTCTGGTGGGGGATTTTCGGAGCCTAAGTTTCGCTTTTTGCCTCACCCGGTACTGGTCAGCACTTTGGAGGATGGCTATACTATCAGTATCGGAGCACAAACTCGACCAAACAAAGGAGTAAAACCATGAAGGTGATTGTCGATCTTTGTATCGTCCCCCTGGGGGTGGGGGTTTCGGTTTCCAGCTATGTCGCGCGCTGTCAGAAAATTCTCGAAGACGCCGGACTAAAAATCAATCTGCATGCGTATGGCACTAATATCGAAGGCGAGTATGACCAGGTGTTTGCGGCGATCAGAAGGTGTCATGAAGAGATTCACGCTGCCGGCGCCCCCCGCATCAGCACCACCATCAAATTGGGGACACGCATCGACCGGGAACAGACGATGTTGGACAAGATCCGCAGCGTTGAAGAAAAGAGAACCGCAACCTAAAAAAGAAAGCCACCGGCTGACCGGCTTACTTTCTGCTCCGGTTCAGGCCGTTCAGTTCACCTTTCAACTTGTGATAGCTGGCCAAACGATCACCATCGAGGGTTCCGGCATCTGCTGCCTGCTGAACAGCGCAGCCCGGCTCACAGGTGTGACTGCAATCACGAAAGCGGCAGTGCTGCGCCAGGGCATCAATCTCGGCAAAGGATTCGCTCAGATCCGCACTTTCCCCCCACAGATGTAGCTCGCGCATGCCGGGGTTGTCCATCAGGATGCTGCCGTTCGGCAGCAGAAACAGTTCCCGGTGGGAGGTGGTATGGCGCCCCTTGCCATCGGAACTGCTGACCGCGCCAACCTTCTGGCGCTGATGCCCAAGCAGGCCGTTGGCGATAGTCGACTTTCCCACCCCGGATGACCCCAACAGGGCGATTGTTTCTCCCGGCTGGAGATACTTTTGCATGGCTGCAAGCTGGACCTCGTCGCGGGCCATGCACAAAAGAACCGGGGTTGTTCCGGCAATCGCCAGAACCTCGTTCAGACAGGCTTGTGGATCGGGGTGCAGATCGGTTTTGTTGAGCAGCACCACCGCGTCGGCACCGCTACTGATGACTAACGTGAGGTAGCGTTCAATCCGGCGCAGGTTGAAATCCTGATCAAGGCCGCTGACAATCAGAACCAGATCGACATTAGCGGCGATGACCTGTTCTTCTGAACGCTGCTCCCTGCCCTTGCGCTGGCCGGGCAGGTTGCGGGAAAAGGAACTTTTGCGTCTGAGCAGAGCAACAATGGTTCCCCGTTCTTCTGCTTGGGGTTCAACCACAACCCAGTCGCCGACAACCGGCAAATCCGGCCGGCCACTGGAGGCGTGACGGATTTTACCGGAAAACCGGACCGTGAGTTCACCCGCCGGCGAGATCACCCGGTAATAGTTTTTCTCGCCACGGATGATCCGTGCCGGCAGCCGCTGCTCCCCTTTCCAGGGGGCAAATTCCCGTTCAAAGTGGGCTGACCAGCCCCAGTCTTCTAATATCATGCCGTTTCTTCTTCCCTGGCTGCCTTCACCCGATATAGCGTGAGAGTAGCACGGAAACAGCTGTCTCAACGGATAAAATGCGGCGTCCCAGATGGACCGGAGCAAAGCCTGCCGCGCCCAGCTGGTCGATTTCATAGGGGATGAATCCCCCTTCCGGACCAATCGCCAGGCAAACCGGGACCTGCGGTTGCGGCGGAAAAGGGGTGCCACCACCCGGATGCGCCACCAGGTTGGCGGTGCTGCTACTGAATATGGGCAGCTCATCCTCGACAAAAGGGCGGAAGCGCGGACACAGATGGATATGCGGCAGGATAGTATCGCATCCCTGCTCAAGTCCCAGAAGCAGCTGTTCATGCAATTGTGGCGACGCCAGCAGCGGACTTCCCCAGTAGCTTTTATCGACCCGATAACTGTTGATCAGGTAGCAGGATTTTACCCCGATACTGCTGATGGTGCGCAGGATTCGGCGCAACATTTTTGGTCGCGGCAACGCCAGAATCAGCGTCACCGGCAAAGACGCCGGCGGTGACTCGTTGAGGTGAACCTTTAAGGTCAGAGCGGCAGAATCAACAGAATCAATCACCCCTTGGCCCATCAAACCATTGACCTGACCGATGCGCAAACCGTCACCCTTACCTTTACCCAGCAGGGTGGTGATGTGATCAAAACGGCGACCACTGATTCTGACGCGGTTATCATCAAAAAAATCATCATCGTCAAGCAAGATCAGATTCATAACAGTCGCGTCAACGATGTTCCCCCGGCTGCCAGAAGATATCTGCCTTGCCGCCGTCATTACACAACCGCGCCCAAACAAAGCACAGATCTGAAAGGCGGTTAAGAAAACCCAGACACAGGGGGTTGATCTTTTCCATTTGCGCCAAGGTGACCAGCTCGCGCTCACAACGGCGGGTGACGGTGCGGGCCAGATGGAACAGGGCTGCTGCGCGTGTGCCCCCGGGGAGAACAAAATTCTGTGCCGGTGCAATTTGAGTTCTGGCCGCTTCGAGCCAGCCTTCCAGGGTGTCGATCTGCCCCTGGTGAACGTTGGGGATGCGGGCAGCAAATTCGCTGTCGGCCGGAGTAGCCAGTTCTCCACCCAGGTTAAACAGTTCGTTCTGCACCTGCAGCAGCTTGTCCTTGATTCCTGCCGGCAACTCTTCGCAACGTACCAGCCCCAGCACGGAATTGAGCTCATCAACGGTACCATAGGTGTTGACCCGCTGTGAGGCTTTGGAAACGCGGGTTCCATCAACCAGGCTGGTCTGCCCTTTGTCACCACCGCGGGTCATGATCTGGTCTAGAGTTGGCATAATAAGCCTCCCTGAGCTTGGGCCACAATTCATAAAAATTCGGATTTCCAGTTTACGTAAATAACGGCAGGATGACTAGCCCCCACAAATTCGCAGTTCTGCAAAAAAAACTGCGATAGCTTTCACAAATGCAAACCGCTGTTTTGGTTGGGATTCTGATCAATTGATTTTATTGTAATTATTGTTTTTTTCCAGGTAGTTAGAAATAAAACTTCTTTTCTGTCTAATGTCAAAAGGGGTCTTCTCGCCCCTTGTCAATAATTGCAAATCTGCGAAAAACCACCTGTTGCCGTATTTTTTAATAATCGCGTATCTTCATTTAACTATCTGAAATCAAAAGAATTATTATTTTTCACAGATTGGCATGCAGGTTGCCTTAAAGAAGATCATTCAATCGCACCCAGGAGAACTGCCATGGCAATCTGTCCCTACTTTGATCAAGACCAAACATTCTGCGACGTCGGTGAAGACTATATTTCCCCCTACGATGTTGTTGCCATGTCTCATTACTGCTCGAGCAGGTACCGGGAATGTGACAAATATCCGAGCCTGACCGAACGTTACCCGGAGATACTGGCGCAAGTGGGCTGCCATGAGGCGATCCCCAAGCAGGTTGTAGAAGCCCAACCAATCTACACCTACGCTAAACCGGTAAAAAGAGAAGTCGTCGAGAAGGTGCGGATTCCCCTCGCTATCAAATTCGACAATAAATGGCCCTTATTCCACCGCCTGAATCGTGTGATGTCTACGCAACAATCTAATGTCATAACACCAGAGGAGAGAGAAGTAATGAAACCAGAAACCATCAAAAACCGTGGCAAGCAAGTCGTCTTTGCCGGACTCGGCATCAACCTGGCCCTGGGCATTCTTTATGCCTACAGTATGCTCAAGGGTGAAATCAGCAAATTGTTTGCCGGCTCCGGCGACCCCTACGCCACTGCCTGCCTGGCTTTTGCTCTATCGATGATTCTTGGTGGCAAGATGCAGGACAAGGTCGGCCCACGCCTGACCGCTATTCTCGGTGGACTGCTGGTTGGTGCCGGCTTTATCGTCTGCTCCATGACCTCAAGCTACTGGGGTTGGGTGTTCGGCTTCGGAGTTCTGGCCGGCCTCGGCATCGGCTTCGGCTATTCGGCGGCTACGCCACCCGCACTGAAGTGGTTTTCTCCAGCCAAAACCGGGCTGATTGCCGGAATCGTCGTCTCCGGCTTTGGTATTGCTCCGGTGTATCTGGCACCCCTGTCTCAATACCTGCTGGGTCAGTACGGTCTGCATAGCACCATGATGATTCTTGGTGTTGCCTTTATCGTTATTGTATGTGGCATGTCGATGCTTCTTGCCAATCCCCCGGCCGGTTTTACCGTCGCTCCGAAAGATGCCACAGCCAGCGTCAAAACTGCCCCCACTGCACCCACGGTTGATGTCGGCCCGCTGCAGATGCTCAAGGAAGGTCGTTTTTACACCCTGTGGTTGACCTTCTTCATCGGGGCCGGGGCCGGGCTGATGGTGATCGGCAGCATCGCCGGTATCGCCAAACAGAGCATGGGTGAAATGGCCTTTATTGCTGTCGCGGTCATGGCCGTCGGCAATGCTGCCGGACGGATTGTTGCCGGCATTTTATCCGACAAAATCGGCCGCGCTTCGACCCTGACCCTGATGCTGGTCTTCCAGGCCGCCTTGATGTTTGCTGCTATCCCGGTTGTTTCCGGTGCCGGTTCCGGCGCCCTGCTGGTAACCCTGCTGGCGAGCTTTATCGGCTTTAACTACGGTTCCAACCTGTCCCTGTTCCCCTCTTTTGCCAAGGATTTCTGGGGGGCCAAAAACTACGGGATGAACTATGGTATCCTTTTTTCATCCTGGGGAATCGGCGCCTTTGTTCTGGTAAAAATCTCGGCACTGCTCAACGCCAAATACGGCGGCATGGAAAGTTCCTTTATGGTTGCCGGCGTTCTGTTGCTGGTCGGGGCGATGATGGCCATGTCCCTGCGTCCACAAAAGGCCGCCGTACCGGCCACCGCACCGATCTTTGTCGAAGAAGAAGATCTGGTTCTGGAAAAAGTACGCGACTAACTGTCAACCCTTCATGGTGCTAAAAGACAGCCCTCTATTGTGAGGGCTGTCTTCCCTTTTACAGGAGCCGACATGACTGCACCATCACTTCGCCCCACTCAGCACGAACTCCCCGCGCCGGCACTCCTGGCACTAGCCGCTTCACTACTGATCTATCTGTTCAGCCTGCTCGGTCCCTACAGTCCTCCGGTTCTGCTGAGCGGCATCATTCTGGTAAGTGGCGGGATAATTCAACTAACCTACGGATTACGCAGTCATCAGCAGGGGCATCCACGAGCGGCAGCAACATTGCTCCCCTTCGGATTCTTCTGGCTGTCGCTGATCAGTTACGAAATCTTTCCTGAATTGGGCATTGGCCGTCATCCCAACGCAATGACCATGTTCTCTTACTTGAGCCTGTGGGCCCTGTTTGCCGCTATTCTATTTCTCGGCAGCTTCCGCCGCAGTATCGCAGTACAAACCCTGTACGGTGCCATTATGTGCTCCTTGCTGGCCCTCTCGATGAATCACTTAAGGGATGATCAGGTGTTTCTGTTACTTGGCTGCCTGTGCGGTTTTATTGCTTCACTGACCGCCCTGTATATTGCTGTTGCCCAGACTATTAATGAAAGCAGGGGACAGGAAGTTATTCCCCTGGGTCACTGGAACGAACAATGGGATGAACAAGGCAAGTAACGCACTTGCCTCAAACGCTGTTTTGGGATATTTTTTTTGTGTCTGTTCAGGATCGGGCTGGGGATCCTATGCCAAGGGATGCTTTTCGCCATTCGTGGCGACAGTCACCCTTGTCACAGGACCCCCCAATCCTGCGCAAGGACAAAGTAGAATGGTTACATTTTTTAAGATCAATCCAACTGTCGTAATTTTTTTTCGCAGCCGCCAACAAGCACATCTGCGGGGATAACGGGGTAGAATGAGTCCTGCACAACAAATGACATTACTGGGGCTGGTTGCTCTGGCCTACTATGCCGTTCTGGTGGCATCGGGCGTTGTCAGCACCGATGTTATGCCCCAATTTGTTGTTTCGGCGGTCATATTTCTGTCGTCCGGACGGCTACTGCGGGGATTGGCACGCAGCCGCACCAAAAAAGAAGAACATAAGGACAAAAACGGCAAGCCCCGCCCCGAACCCAACTGGGCCCTGCGCACCCAGATTCTGAACTGGGTGATGGTCATCCTGATCATCTGTGCATTAGGGCTGTGGATTATGAAACCGGTGGGTGTTTCCTTTTTTGAAATGTTTGGATTCGGCTGAGCCCGGTTCTACTTTCCCCTATCACCGAGCAAATCTTCCTTGCGCAGTCCATACTTTTTCATCTTCCGATAAATCGTCGCCATATTCATCCCTGCTGTGGCCGCCGCTTCCTCAATATTTCCTCCGGCAGCACTGAGCAACTGACGCAGATAGTCGATTTCAAAACGCGCCAGGGCATTGTTGTAATCGTCGCCGCCGGCAGACATCTCTTCAATATCAATAAACTGGGCCAGGGTCGTCAGGCTGATCTGATCCTCGGTTTCAATAGTAATACAGGCCTCAATAACATTTCTCAGCTGACGGATATTTCCCGGCCAATCATAATTGGTGGCCGCTTGTTGAGCTTCTGACGACAAACTACTGATATTGGTAGAAAACTTACGATTCTGCTCACGGATAAAGTAGGACGCGAGCAACAGAATGTCGGGCTGACGCTGACGCAAGGGGGGCAAATGCAGATTGATAACGTTGAGGCGATAGAACAGATCCTCGCGGAAGGTTCCCTGTTCGACCTCCTTTTCCAGCTCGGAATTGGTGGCGGAAATAAGCCTGACATCAACCCGCGTCGGCGTGGTATCCCCAATCCGCCGGAATTCCTGCTCTTGAAGAAAACGCAGCAGGGTTTTCTGGACATTAAGCGGCAGGTTGCCGATTTCGTCGAGAAACAGGGTCCCTCCATCGGCCGCCTTTAGCAGTCCTTCCTTGTCGGTATCAGCGCCGGTAAAAGCCCCTTTTTTGTGGCCGAACAGTTCACTTTCCATCACTGAGTCAGGTATCGCGCCACAGTTGATGGCAATAAAAGGCTTGTCTTTACGCGGTGAATTGTAATGAATCGCCTGAGCAATCAACTCCTTGCCGGTGCCCGATTCTCCGGTAATCAAGGCAGAAGTGTCGCGCACCGCAACTTTTTTTACTTTTTCCAGTAGCTGCTGCAGAATCGTCGAGGTACCGATGATCTTGTCAAAATTGAACTTGCCGGCAAGCTCCTGACGGAGCTGCTCATTTTCGCTGAGCAGCTGGTTATGTTTGAGGGCATTACGCACCCGGAACAACAGCTCATCCGGCTCAAAGGGCTTGGTCAGCATATCGTAAGCCCCTTTGCGCAACGCCTGAATCGACATATCGACGGTGGCAAAAGCGGTGATCATGATCACCGGAATGTCAGCTTCCTTGGCCTTGATCCGCTGCAGCACTTCGAGGCCGTCAATACCCGGCATCTTGATATCACTGATGACCAGATCCCACACCCCGGGGCGAAATACCTCGATCGCCTCAAGGGGGTCGGTGAAAGTGCGCACGGCATGGCCATCATCCATCAACACCGCCGCCATCATCCGACACAGCCCCTCTTCATTATCAATAACCATGATCTGTTTTGCCGTCATTCTTCATTCCCCTGATATTTTCAATATAGTCTTCTATCTGGCTCTGGTTATACAGGAAGCACACAATCCAACCTGAGTATCTGTACAACCCCGGGTTGGGGGTCCTATGACAAGGGTGTCTGTCGCCATGGACGGCG
>Ga0102938_10001280_pt1 | contig 18984 bp, 13 predicted proteins | sample SalPonR2_B_D2_MG_FD_84516 | JGI IMG/M metagenome (GOLD analysis project Ga0102938, IMG submission 84516) | Salt pond soil microbial communities from South San Francisco under conditions of wetland restoration - Salt Pond MetaG R2_B_D2_MG | ecosystem: Environmental > Aquatic > Marine >...
GAAGGGCAAACCCTGTCATGATTCTTGCTTTAGGGAAAAAAGACGACAGATATGATTTTAAAGACATCGAGAGAAAATCCATCAATGGGATTGCCCAAAGGGGCATTTTTCTATTGCCAAACACAATTTTTGGAAACTAATCATTTCTGTTTTTGTTTTCTTCGTAAAATTTTTCATAATGCGCCAATTCTCTTTTTAGCAGATTGGGCGTGTCAAGCCCGTAGGGGCAGCGAGCCTTGCAGTGGCCGCAATTGATGCAGTCGTTTATCTTTTCCATTTTCTGATGAAATTCATCAGTCATGAAGTTTTGGTAGACTGCTCTTCTTAGAAGCAGGGAAATTCTCGCGGCGTTAGGAATATCAATATTTGCAGGACAAGGCAAGCAATAGCCGCAAGCCCTGCAAAAGTCGCCCGAAATTTCAATTCGGTCTTTATCGATGTGGGCATAGTGTGTATCATTCAACTCGATGTTATTTTTCTCATACTGCAAGAATTCATCAAGTTCCCAGATGTGCTGCACTCCCCAGATGGGAACGACATTTTCATATTGCCTTAAAAATGCAAACGCGGCCGAAGAGTCTGAAATCAATCCACCCGACATGGCCTTCATGGCAATAAGACCCACATTGTTTTCTTTACAGATATCGATTAGTTTCAAATCCTCTTCAGTCGACAGATAATTCAGCGGAAATTGTATGGTGTCGTAATTGCCTGACTTGGCTGCCGCAATTGCCAGATCCCGCCTGTGATTTGTCAATCCGATATGTCGAATCAAACCTCTCTCTTTTGCTTCCAAAAGTCCCCCATACAGTCCGTCAGGGTCGCTTGGATCGGGCAATTCTTTTGGATTGTGAAGCTGCAGGATATCTACATAATCCGTTTTTAGATTTTTAAGGCTGGTTTCAAGATGCGCAAGCAATCCTTTTTTATCCTTTGCATGGCTCTTGGTAGCAATGATGATTTGCTTTCTTACGCCAGACAATGCATACCCGAGTTTTTCTTCGCTATCGCTGTACATCCTTGCCGTGTCAAAAAAGTTGATGCCATTGTCAAATGCCTTCATCATCAAATCTTTTGCTTCATCAAATGAAACGCGCTGGATGGGCAATGCGCCAAATGCCGTCCTTGAGACTTTGAGCCCGGTCGATCCAAGTTTTGTCTTTTGCATGGTTTTCCTCCATTAATATTGTATGAAAATATTCTACCATATTCATGAAATTAAATTGAATCAAAAAACCCCCATAGTTAATTTCGGAAAAGCATGGGGACGGGGGCTATATCGTTGATTAAATCATGACGTTCAATCAGATAGCACCAGGAACCTGGAGGAAAAGGGGAGCAACAAGACATTTGTTTTATGAGGTTTGCGGAGGGTTTTTCATCAGTATATCGACAAGGAAACCTTGTATGCATGAGAAAAAAAGCATAACTACAGTCAGTACGAAAGCGTACTCAAAACCGAAGTATACTATAAGCATAGGCAAAAGAGAGAGCTTTATACCGCGGGCATAGAGAAAAATCGCTATTGAACCATTGCTAATGCCCTTGTCCATAAATTCTTTCATTAGAGGATACCAAGCATATATTGGACCATGGCTTAATGTGCCAAGAAGCAGCATTGCCATGTATTGAATGAATCTTGGGCTTCCGTCGATAAAGTGCTTCAGTTTCTTTTCGTCAATAAGGTTGAAAAGGAACATGAAAATAATAACCACTGCAAGTATGGGAATTATGCTTACAAAAAGCCTTGTTGCATAGGTGAGTGCCGACATAGTTTTAGAGGAATCAAGTAAAAACAGAAGAATATAAAGGGCGAATACGGAAGCAGGGAAAATCCATATGCTTCTTTTTTTCTTGTTTTGTTTATTATCATTTTTATTGTTTTCGCTCATTAGCTGATTCCTCCAATTATCCATATGGTTGTCATTGATATACATATGGAAAGAATTACGCTTAGTGAATTCCTTATAAGAGTAAAGCGGCCTCCAAGTATTTTGCTTTCGACTGGGATTTGAACGAAACCTACGGTTACCCATGCTACTAAAAAGGATGTGACTGCAAGTAGACTGATTCCCGAAGCGAGCATTTCCTTCCCAATTATATAGCTGTTGATGGAATTTCCGGCAAGTATGCTTCCGAATATTGCTCCGAGTGCGGTGTCAACCAATGGTTTGCCAATGAAAAGAGTTGAAATGGTTTCGAATGATACGAAGGTTTTAATCAGGCTGATAAGCAGAATGACGCCAATCATCATTGGTATGTTCTTCAGAAATCCCTTGCTTGTTTTTATAAAAATTTGTATTTTAGATTTTTTGTTGTTCATACAAGCCTCCTTATAATGTGCATATGCTAATAATAACACAATAAATATAGAAATGCATGGGTACGAGGCTTTTGCTTCAACCGATTGGTTTCATGGAAAAAACTTTCGGTGAGTCGGACACTTAAAGACAAGTGGGAAAGTTTTTTACCGGGAGCTTTTGGCCTTCATCGGACTGGGAGACCATATCGGCGAAAAATGGAAGCGGCTTTTTCCATAAGCAGGTCGTCCGCCGCCGGGACATTTCCCAGGCGGTAGTCAAGGCCCAGTTCCTTCCATTTATATTCCGCCATCTTGTGGAAGGCCAAAAGTTCCACTCTTTCGATATTTTTGAGGCCTTGGAGGAAGAGGGCCAGGGTTTCTAGATCGGTGGCAGTGTCGGTGAGGCCGGGGATAAGAACGTACCGGATCCAGACCGGTTTTTTGATTTCTGACAGGTGCCTGGCGAAGCCCAGGGGATCCGCCAGTTGTACGCCTGTGATGGCTTTGTGGGCTTCCGGGGTTAGGGCCTTGATGTCCAGCAGCACCAGATCTGTCTGGGAAAGGACGCCTGCGGCTTTTACCGGAGAAATGCAGCCGGAGGTGTCGAGCGCCGTGTGGATGTTCTCGCGGCGGCATGCCCGGAACAGAGCCTCTACAAAATCAGCCTGCAGAAGAGGGTCCCCGCCGGTTGCCGTGACCCCACCGCCGGAAAATGCCATGAAGGGCTTATATTTTCGGATGTCCTCCATGAGGGCTTCAACGCTGTATTCCCTTCCACCTTGGAGGCTCCAGGTGTCTGGGTTGTGGCAGTACAGACACCTGAACGGGCATCCCTGGGTAAAGAAGACGTAGCGGATTCCGGGGCCGTCGACGGTCCCGCAGGTTTCAATGGAATGAATCTTTCCGGTTATGGTCATTATAAGAACTCCTTTTGATCAGAATTGTTTGTGGAAGGTTCGGGTTATGACGTCCATTTGCTGCTCTCGGGTCAGCTTGATGAAGTTGACGGCATAGCCGGATATCCGGATGGTAAGCTGGGGATACAGCTCGGGATGTTCTACGGCATCCAGCAGGGTTTCCCGGTCGAATACGTTGACATTGATATGGTGGCCGGATTGGCTGAAATACCCGTCCAGAAGGCCGGTCAGGTTTCCTGTTCGGTCTTCTTCGGTTCGTCCCAGGGCCTTGGGAACGATGGAAAAGGTATAAGAGATTCCGTCTTCTGAGTGTTCATAGGGCAGTTTTGCCACTGAAGCCATGGAGGCCACGGCGCCGTTGACATCACGGCCGTGCATGGGGTTGGCTCCGGAGGCGAAGGGTTCCCCGGCCTTGCGGCCGTCCGGCGTGCTCCCGGTTTTTTTCCCGTAGACAACATTGGAAGTTATGGTTAGGATTGAAAGCGTCGGAACGGAATCCCGATAGGTCTTGTGTTTTCTGAGTTTTTCCATGAAACGCTTTACTACGTCTTGCGCGATTTGGTCCACCCGGTCGTCATTGTTGCCGAATGCCGGATAGGGACCTTCTATTTCGTAGTCCACGGCCAAGCCGGTTTCGTCCCGAATGACCTTCACCTTGGCGTGCTTGACGGCGGATAGGGCGTCGGCGACGACGGAAAGTCCGGCTATTCCGCAGGCTGATGTTCTCAGGACATCCTTGTCGTGCAGGGCCATCTGGACTCGTTCGTAGGCGTATTTGTCGTGCATGTAATGGATGATGTTCAAGGTGTTGATGTAAAGTTGGGAAAGCCAGTCCAGAACCTGGTCGAACTTGGTCAGGACCTCGTCGTAATCCAGGTATTCCGACGTGATGGGGGCGAACATGGGAGCCACTTGAACTCCTGTTTTTTCGTCTCTGCCGCCGTTGATTGCGTACAGAAGGGCCTTGGCCAGATTGGCTCGGGCGCCGAAAAACTGCATTTGCTTGCCGATTTTCATGGCTGATACGCAGCAGGCGATTCCGTAGTCGTCCCCATAAATCGGCCGCATAAGGTCGTCGTTCTCGTATTGAATGGAGCTGGTGTCTATGGAGACCTTGGCGCAGTAGCGCTTGAATAGCTCAGGCAGATTTAGAGACCAGAGCACGGTCAGATTGGGTTCGGGTGCCGGTCCTATTGTGTAGAGTGTGTGCAGGGTTCGGAAGCTGCTTTTGGTGACCAAGGGTCTTCCGTCGATGCCCATGCCGCCTATCACTTCCGTCACCCAGGTGGGATCCCCTGAAAAAAGCTCATTGTATTCGGGGGTTCTAAGGAATCTTACTATGCGAAGCTTCATGACAAAATGGTCCATTAGCTCTTGTACGCCGGATTCGTCAAGAATTCCGAGAGCCATGTCTCGTTCGAAGTATATGTCCAGGAAGTTGGAAACCCGGCCCAGGGACATGGCGGCTCCGTTTTGTTCCTTGACGGCTGATAGATAACCGTAATAGGTCCATTGGACTGCTTCCCGGGCGGTTTCCGCCGGACGACCCACGTCGTCTCCGTAGGCGGCCGCCATGGTTTTGAGCTCTTTTAGGGCCAGAATTTGTTCTGCCAGTTCCTCGCGGAGCAGGACTACGTCAGCTGTCATGTATTCCATGTCAAGCGATTTTTTCTCTTCTTCTTTGGCTTCAATGAGCCGGTCGACGCCGTAAAGGGCTACCCGCCGGTAGTCGCCGATGATGCGTCCTCGTCCATATGCGTCGGGGAGTCCGGTGATTACGCCGGAGCGCCGGGCAGCTTTCATGGCTTCCGTGTAGGTGTCGAAGACACCGTCGTTATGGGTCTTGCGGATTCGCTTGTCGAAAATCTCCATGGTGGCGGGATCTGGTGTGTAGCCGTAGGCTTCAAGAGCGCTTTTGACTATGCGGATGCCGCCGTAGGGCATGATTGCACGTTTGAGGGGCTTTTCAGTCTGAAGTCCCACAATCCGCTCAAGGTCGCGATCGATATAGCCAGGGGCGTGGGCGTCTATGGTGGAGATGATTCTTGTGTCGGCATCGAGAATGCCGTTCGCCCGCTCTTCTTTCATGAGAACCTGAAGTTTTTCCCATAGCTTCAGTGTGCTTTGTGCCGGACCAGCAAGAAAGGCTGCGTCCCCTTCATAGGGCTTGTAGTTCTTTTGTACGAAATCCCGGACATCTATGGCGTTGGTCCACCTGCCGGGAACAAATGATTGCCAGGCTTTTTTCATACTTGCACCTCCGGTTGAAATTGTTGTAGTTGGGTCGATTTACTAATATATACCCGGCCGGCAGGGCACAAACCATGCAATTCATTGCACGTTAAGAGGGGCAATGACACTATTTGTTCAAGCATTGCCATAGTAAAATTGAATACTCCGCTGCAGCCAATCAAACTATTCTATATTCGTTGTATGGGATGGCTTTTTTAATATAATTAAGATGTTCGCAAACAAAATAAAACAAAAACAATTTGGAGGATATAGACTATGAAAATCAACAAGCTCTTTAGTATTCTTTTGGTATTGGTTTTATCATTGGCTTTGGCTGCATGCGGAAGTGGTGCGGAAACACCCGAAGCGGATGCAGAAGCAGCGCAAGAGGCGGAAACAACTGAAGGTGTGGCCGAAGCTGCTCAATTGGAGGATAAAGTTGTCATTTATTCGACCCACAGCGAAGCAATGCTTGAGCTGGTTGCAAGCGAATTTGAAAAAGAAACAGGCGTAGCCGTTGAATTCATTAATCTTAAAGGTGAATTGGCTGACCGGGTTCGCGCTGAAAAGGAAAACCCGCAATCAGACGTAATGTTTGGCGGAGCATCTTCGGTATTCATGGAATTGCAGGATGAAGATTTGTTTGAAGCATATGAGCCGACTTGGGGCAGCAAGATTGACGGGCTGTATAAAGATGCTGAAAACTATTGGTATGGAACGATTCAAACACCGGTAATGATTTTCTATAATAGTGAAGTCATTTCTGAGGAAAACGCGCCAAAGGACTGGACCGACCTTGCAAGTGATGAATACAAGGATCAATTGGTGTTTAGAAATGCATTGTCGTCTTCGGCAAGAGCAACTTATTCATCTTTGTTGCAACAATTTGAAATGGCTGGAGATCTGGACGGCGGCTGGGGCTACATACAAAAGCTTGACGCCAACACAAAGCAATACTACAGCAGCGGATCACTCATGTTTCAAGCCATAGGCAGACAAGAGGCAGGGATAAGCTTTGCGACACTCAATTCAATCATAGACAACAAGGTAAACAACAAGATACCTCTTGAAGTTGTAAATGCTGAGAGCGGTTCGCCAATAATAACCGATGGAATCGCATTGGTGAAGAACGGTAAAAATCCAAATGCGGCAAAAGCCTTTATCGATTTTGCCGGCAGCGCGAAGATACAGGGCATGCTGGCTACTGAATTCAATCGTATGCCTACCAATCCAGATGCAATTGCAATGTCTCCCCAATGGATGGGCGAGATAGAGATTTCGCCTATGGATGTTGATTGGGCTGATCTGGCAAAAAAACAATCTGAATGGATGCAGAAATGGGATGCGGAATTTAAAGACAATGCCAAAGACCCAAAGTAACATAATTTGATGCGAGGGAACAACATGAATATGGTGACTATCAAGGCCATCGGGAAAAGCTATGACAACAAGCAGGTGTTAAGGGATATAAACTTGTCAATCAGAGAAGGGGAGTTTTTCACACTTCTTGGTCCCTCAGGCTGTGGAAAGACTACTCTTCTTAGAATTGTTGCGGGATTTGTCTATCCCGACAGCGGCCGCGTTATATTCAAGGACCAAGACATAACGGAATTGGCCGCAGAGAATAGGAATGTAGGCATGGTTTTTCAAAACTATGCCTTATTTCCTTTTATGAATGTATATGAAAATGTGGCCTATGGCCTAAAGGTAAGCAAGGTAAAGAAGAATGAAATAGAGAAAAGGGTCAAGTCGTATCTGAAACTCGTCAAACTTGAGGGCTACGAAGACAGAAATGTTTCCGAACTGTCGGGAGGGGAGCAGCAGCGTGTTGCTTTGGCAAGGGCTTTGGTCGTTGAACCGCGTGTATTGCTTTTGGATGAGCCTCTGTCCAATCTTGATGCCAGGTTAAGAGACAAGATGCGTATGGAGCTCAAAGAGATACAGAGGAAACTGGGAATCACGTGCATCTTTGTAACCCACGACCAGAAGGAAGCCTTGACCATGTCTGACAGGATAGCGGTTTTCGACGGGGGACAATGCATACAGGTGGGAACTCCCAAAGAAATCTATTCCAATCCTGTTGATACCTTTGTGGCTACATTCATAGGCGAGACAAATCTGTTTGAAGCGAGAGTGGACAATCGGCGGGCTGCGATAAATTCTTCTTTTGCCCTGTCTTTATCATCAGACAGAAAGGGGAAATTCATATCTGTCAGACCTCAGGATATTCTTGTCAGCAAAAGCAAGATTCAAGAGGAAAACAGCTTTGAGGCGACTATCATAAAGGTAATTGTAGGCGGAGGCTTGGAGGAATACCACTTGCTCATTGGAGACATTGAATTGAGGGCCATAAAACTCAATACCATAGTGGACTTTGAAGGCTTCAGAGAAAACGACCGTGTATGGGTATCTGTTGACCCCAGGGCTGTTCATGTTTTGCGGAAATAGGCAGGCGGTGGAAGAATAATGAAAAGCTCAAACAAGCATATCTCCTTATGGAGGATTTCAACGACTGCATTATTGATGTGGGCCTTGATTGGCTTCATACTTTACCCTGCCTTAAAAACACTGCAAATCAGTTTGATGAAAGACGGTGCGGCAAGCCTTGCCAACTATATTGATTTTTTCAAAATCCCCGCATATTCCTCGGCACTTATGAATTCAATAGTACTGGGCATCTTGACTGTTCTTGTGTGCGGAGTCATAGGAACCTTCTTGGCTTTTGTGGTTCATTTTTTTGAAAATCCCTATGGCAAGCTTTTGGACAAGCTGCTGCTATTGCCGGTGGTATTGCCCGGGCTGATTATCGTGTTTGCATTCGTACAATTATATGGAGAAAGCGGATTGGTCACAAGCGCTGTGCAGGATTTGTTGGGCATTGAGAATATGGAGTTTCGATTTGCCGGCTTATCGGGAATTTTATTTGTACACGCCTATACGCAGTATGTATATTTTTACATGAATGTGTCAATTGCGATCAAGCATATAGACCGTTCCGCCATTGAGGCGGGAAGAAATCTTGGGGCATCCAAGCTTAAGATATTTACATCCATCATTGTTCCATTCATCAAACCGGCCTTGATAGCTTCCGGCATAATAACCTTTATGACTGGGGTTGGATCTTTCTCGGCGCCGAGCATTATCGGAGGAAGCTATAAGGTTATGACAACTCAAATCCTATTGTCGAAGGCAAATAATTTTATGGATATTGCAGCAACGCAAGTAATACTATTGATGGCCGTTTCATTGATTTATCTTTTCATATTCAGATTATATGAAAATAAAAACACCTTCAACTCGTCGGTCAAAGGTGTGGCCTTGAAGCCTATAAAAATAAAGAGTGGACCGGTCAAAGCCTTGACTGTTGTTTTTTCGGCCGTATTGGCATTGTCCATTTTACTTCCCATCATAACAATTGTAGTCCTGTCTTTTGTAGAACCGGGCACATGGATGATTGATATATATCCGAGCGAGTTTTCCTTGGATAATTATATAAGGATATTCACAAAATCGAGATCGCTGGCACCCTTCCTGAACAGCAGCGCCATGGCATTGATAACAGCAGGACTGTGCATTATTGTTGCTGTGCCCGCCTCATACATTGTTGTCAAGACGGATTCGAAACTCAAAGCCTTGATCGAGATGCTGGTCATGCTTCCCTGGGCTATCCCGGCAAGTGCGATTGGAATCAATATGATCAATGCTTTCAATCGACCCACAATCTTCACAATCAACCGCATACTCGTTGGTGAATATATGCTTTTGCCGATAGCCTACGGAGTATGCCTTTTGCCGCTCATGTTCAGGACAACATCAATCTCATTCCAGAACCTGAATGACAGCTTTATCGAAGCCTCTAAAAGCCTCAGAGCCAAAAGCTTTCAGACCTTTAGAAGGGTGGTTTTGCCAATGATAAGACCTGGAATCGTGGGAGGAACCATGCTTATAATAATTCGAAGCATGGGTGAATATACTGTTTCCGTATTCCTATATACAACCAGGAACAAACCGATCTCAATAGCCATGGTAAATGGAATTTTCGAATATGAAATAGGGCTGGCAATGGCCTATGGAGCATTGGTGGTCATATTGGCCCTGGGGGTGGGAATCTTTGTCAATAAACTAATGAGCTATAGCGGAGCATCAATCTCAACCAAATGAATGATTTGACATTTATGGGGCAGCCCGCGACAAACTGCTGCGGCAAGGCGGCGAAGCTGTAATCGATAAGGGGAAACGAATTTGATGAAAGGCCTTTCTGTTGTTTGACGGAGAGGTCTTTTTGCAAGTTGACAGATTCCGGTTTTGTTTTGCTTTGCAGGACAAGGCCCCTGTCCCCCTATCTTTTAAAAAATCATTTTGAAAAGGAAGGAAGAGAGCTCTGCAAAATAGAAATACTGAATCGGGGGTGGATTCATATGGCCATAAAGATATTTCATACTGCGGACTTGCACATAGGAATGAAATTCAGCAATTACCCTGAACCGGCAAAGGGAATGCTTCGCCAGGCCAGGGTCGATGTTTTGAGAGGCATGGTGGATGTTGCAAACAGAGAGCGATGCAACCTGTTTGTAATTGCGGGAGACTTGTTCCACAATACCACCGGAATACGGAAATCGGACATAAACAGCGTTGTTTCGATACTGGAGTCTTTTCAGGGTGAGTGCGTCGCCGTTTTGCCCGGAAACCACGACTTTGACAATGAAATGGTTCAGCTCTGGAAGAGTTTCAAAGCACTTGAATTGGAAAAGATTGTATTTGTGGCCGAGGAGAGGCCTTATCCGCTTGACGAGTTTGATCTAAACGCGGTGGTGTACCCCGCGCCTTGCCACTTCAAGCACTCCGGCAAGAACAATATAGGCTGGATAAAGAGTGCGGCGATGGATGATGGAAAGGTCAACATAGCAATTGCCCACGGTTCCATTGAGGGCGTTTCCCCGGATTTTGAGGGTGAATATTTTCCGATGGAGCAGGGGGAGCTCGAGGCTCTTCCCGTAGAAGTATGCCTTTTGGGACATACCCATGTGAAATATCCGGTCGGAAGAGGAAAAACCGGAGGAAAGGTTTTCAACCCGGGAACGCCGGAGCCTGACGGTCTTGACTGCAGGCACGAGGGAAATGCATGGATAATAAGTGTGGATGATGAAAAGAAGGTTTCCGCAGATCCTGTCGAAACGGGGATATTCCGTTTTGTAGACAAAACTGTCGAGATTCGAGAGAGTGAAGACTATGAAAATATAGAGAGAGACCTGCTTGGCGGAAAGAGCGAAAAAACAATTGCAAGGCTGAAGCTCGCAGGCAGGGTAGACGAGGACGTCCTCAAGGAAAGGCTCTCTGTTTATGAAAGGCTGGAGGAGGCGCTTGTCTGCCTCATGACTGACGATTCGGATTTGGGAGCAAAGATAACCCGTGAAACGATATCCGGCGAGTTTTCGGAAGGCTCATTTCCTCAAAAGTTCCTCTCCCTGCTTGCGGACGACGAGGAAGCTCTTAGAATGGCCTATGAGCTTGTTCTGGAGGTGAAAAAATGATAATCAGAGGATACAGCTGCAAGCGCTTTGCCGGCATCGCGGATAAGAACGTGGAGTTCGGGGAAGGCATGAACGTTGTGCTTGGGCCGAACGAGGCGGGCAAGAGCACAATTGTGGAGGGAATGTATTCCGTACTGTTCAAGCCGAGCAATATCGGAAACAAAAAAACTTCCGACAAGGAGTTCAGAAGCAGATTCATGCCGCTTTCATCAGGGGACAGCATAGACGGCAAGCTTGTCATTTCGAGCGGCGAAGGAGACTATGAAGTCAAGAAGGAATGGGGCGCGGTCATGTCGTCAGAGCTTTTATTGCCCGATTCGGGAATAGTCCGGGAAGAAAGTGTGATTGAGCGAGTGCTTGGCGGCATACTGGGTTTCGGAGAAGGAACCTACAGAAGCATCGTATTTTCCAACCAGAAGCTCATAAAGTCCGCGATTGAAAACATAATAAAAAACAGGGAAGCTACGGACGAAGTGGGATCCTTGCTTAGGAAGGCCATAATGGAGCTTGACGGGATATCGCTCGATGATTTGGGAAGAAAGATAGACATGGAGATCAAATCACTCACCGGAAGGTGGGACATGGACAAGGAGTATCCGGAAAACAACAGGGGAATAAACAACCCCTACTCAAACGGCTTGGGTCATATAGTCACGCATTTTTATAAAAAGGAGAACATCAGCAGAGAAATGCAGTCTGCTTTGGAGATCGAGACAAAAACTGACAAGATCGTTTCAGAGATAGAAGAAACAGAAAAAGAAGTTTTGCAAATGAAGCGGAAAAAGGAAAGCATGTCCGAGATGGAGCAGGATGTTCACACGCGAATGGTTCTGGAGCCCAGACTCGAGAGTCTGAAAAGAGAGATGGCGGCACTTGTGGAAACCAGCAGGGAGTGGCCTAAAAAGGAGCTCCGGCTCGAACAGCTCGAGGGAGAGATTTCCGAGCTTAAAAAGAAGCGAAGCGAACTGGAGAAAGAAAAGGAAAAAGCGGGAAAAGTCCAAGAGAAACGAATACTGGAAAGAAGACTTGAAAGAATAGAAGAGATTGAGAAAAAAGTTCTTGAAAGCGAAAAGGCAGCCGGCTCCATGAAGGATGTTTCGAAAAAGGACATTGAGGATATCGACCGTATTTCACATGAAATTGCAACGGCCAAGGCCAAGATGGAAGCGGGGAAAATGTTTGCAAAGGCGAGTGGAATAAAGAGCGGCATTCGCCTGTTTGCTACAACTGACCTGAACGAGCCCTCGGAATTGATTGAAGGAGAGGAAATAAACGCAAACGGATATATAAGGATTGAGAGCGAAGAACTGGGCAAGATTGAGATTAAGTCCGGAGAAATGGATTTCGCCGAATTGAGGCGGAAATATATCGAAGGCAAGGAGGGGCTTGAAAAGCTTCTTGATGAAATTGGAGCAAAAGATATTGAGGATGCCCGCTTGAGGTTCAGGCGAATCGAGGAAACAAGGAAAGAGATTGAAGGCGGCCGCCGTCAAATAGAAGAGCTTCTCGACGGAGAGAGCAGGGAAGAGCTGGCCGGCAGAATTTCTGCATTCGGAGATTTCAGCAAACTCAGGGAATTGACCGAGCTTGGAATCGAAGACGGGAAGTTATATGATAAGAGTCTTGAACTCAAATCGGAAAAGGATTTGGCTGAAAGGGACATAGCCAAATGGACCGAAGCATATGGCGACATGGACGGACTGTTTGACAGGACCATGCATGTGAAAATGGAAGAAAAGGATGCAGGGAAAAAAATGAAAAAAATCGCCCCCTTGCCTGAGGGCTGCGCATCCGCCGAAGAGTTTTTGCGTGAATTGGCGGATGCAAGAAAATTATACGAAGACCGGGCGGCTTCAATTTTGGAACTCAAGAACAAATACTACGAATTGGAAAATGAAAAGCCCGAATTGACATATGAGGAATTGTCGAGCCTTTTTAATGACGAAAAAAGAAAATTTGAAAAAAGCCTTTTCAAGGCAAAAAAAATGATTGCCATCAAAAGCGCATTCGACACTACCAAAAGCGGAATGGACAAGGATTCTTTCAAGCCTGTGGTGGACGCGTTTTCGAGACATCTTTCCCTATTGACAGGCGATGCCTACAGGATATCCGGCATAGAGGACAATTTTGACTTCGCAATAAAGAGTGAGTCTGAAACCCCAATGCCGGTCGAACTGCTTTCGTCGGGAACCTATGACTCCGTTGCGCTTGCCCTCAGGTTTGCCATATTGGACAACATACTGAAAGGGGAAAAGGGCTTTCTTGTCCTTGACGACTGCCTTGTCGATATGGACCCGAAAAGGAAGGAAAGGGCGGTAGAGCTTATAAAAGCTTTTTCTAAAGAGCACCAGGTTATTTTCACGACCTGCAACCCCGACACTGCAGAAGAGCTTGGGGGAAACATCATAAAGATGTAGAGCAAAACAAACGAAAGCGAGCATCCCTGAATGAAAAGGATGCTCGCTTTTTATTTGCTATTGATGGATGCGAAGCGCAAATGCCGCACCCTATTTTCTTTTGAGTTCAAAACGGTCCGCATTCATTATCTTGTTCCATGCCTTTACGAAGTCGTGCGTGAATTTTTCGATGGCGCCGTCTTCGGCATAAACCTCGGACAGGGCCCTGAGTTGTGAATTTGACCCGAATGCCAGGTCTACTCGGGTTGCCATCCATTTGCGTTCTCCGCTCTTGCGGTCCAATCCCTCGAATATGTCTTCGCTTTGCTCTGACTTCTTCCATTCTATTCCCATGTCGAGAACATTGACAAAGAAGTCGTTTGTAAGCACTCCAGGCCTTTCGGTGAAAACGCCGAAGGGGGAATGTCCCCAGTTGCATCCCAGCGCCCTCAAGCCTCCGATGAGTACAGTCATTTCAGGCGCCGTAAGGGTCAGAAGCTGGGCCTTGTCAAGCAAAAGGTCTTCGGGGCTTACAGAGTATTTTTGCCTCTGGTAGTTTCTGAAGCCGTCTGCGCAGGGCTCGAGCAAGGAAAAGGAATCGGCGTCGGTGTCTTCCTGAGAGGCGTCGTTTCTACCAGGGGTAAATGGTATGTTTATATCCTGGCCGGCTTCTTTCACCGCCTTTTCTATGGCGGCGCAGCCACCCAGAACTATGAGGTCGGCAAGCGAAACTTTTTTGCCGCCGCCTTGCGAGTCGTTGAATTCCTTCTGTACGGCTTCAATGGCGGCAAGTATAGTGGATAGTTCTTCCGGCATGTTGACTTCCCAGTCCTTCTGGGGAGCCAGCCTTATTCTCGCTCCGTTTGCTCCTCCGCGGAAGTCCGACCCTCTGAAGGTCGAAGCCGAGGCCCATGCGGTCTGAACAAGCTGGGAAACAGAAAGTCCGGACCCGACAAGCTTTGTCTTGAGGCTTTCTATGTCGCCATGGTCGATTGGCTCGTGGTCTGCTTCCGGAATTGGATCCTGCCAGATGAGCTTTTCATCCGGCACTTCGGGTCCCAGGTAACGCGATAAGGGTCCCATGTCCCTGTGTGTAAGCTTGAACCATGCCCTTGCAAAGGCGTCTGCGAACTCTTCGGGATGCTCGTGGTAGTGTTTGGCTATGGATTTGTACACGGGGTCCATCCTGAGCGAAATGTCTGCAGTGGTCATTATGGGAGGCTGCTTGCCTGTTCCATGCGCAGAAGGAATGTTGTGGGCTGAAGGGTCGGAAGGCACCCACTGCCATGCTCCTGCGGGACTTTTTTCGAGATTCCAGTCGTATCCGAACAAGGTGTCGAAGTAGCCCATGTCCCACTTTGTGGGAGTAGGATTCCAGGGACCTTCTATTCCGCTTGTTATTGTTTCGTCTCCCTTGCCTGAGCCGTAGCTGTTTTTCCAGCCGAGACCCATGTACGCAAGGTCGGCTCCTTCGGGCTCCGGACCGACATGCTCGGGGCTTGCCGCACCGTGGCATTTTCCGAAGGTGTGCCCGCCCGCTATGAGCGCGACGGTTTCCTCGTCATTCATAGCCATGCGGGCAAAGGTCTCGCGCACATCTTTTGCCGAAGCCAATGCGTTGGGGACTCCGTCTGGACCCTCCGGATTTACATATATGAGTCCCATCTGAACCGCCGCAAGGGGATTTTCAAGCTCGCGGCCTCCGGAATACCTTTTTTCGCCGAGCCACTCTGTCTCCTCGCCCCAGTTTATGTCTTCCTCGGGCTCCCATATGTCCTCGCGACCTCCTCCGAAGCCGAAGGTCTTAAAGCCCATGGACTCCAGGGCGCAGTTGCCTGCAAGAATCATGAGGTCGGCCCAAGAAATACTTTTTCCGTATTTTTTCTTTATAGGCCAAAGCAGCCGCCTGGCCTTGTCCAGGTTGGCATTGTCCGGCCAGCTGTTAAGCGGAGCGAACCGCTGGTTGCCTGTGGCCGCGCCTCCCCGGCCGTCGCCCTTCCTGTAGGTTCCGGCGCTGTGCCAGGCCATCCTTATGAAGAGGCCTCCGTAGTGGCCGTAGTCTGCAGGCCACCAGTCCTGAGAGTCGGTCATAAGGTCGTACAAATCCTGTTTGAGCTTCCAATAGTCCAATTTGCTGAATTCTTGGGCGTAGTTGAAATCCTCGTCCATGGGATTTATCTTGTCCGAATTCTGCCCAAGTATTTTCAGGTTCAGTTGGTCGGGCCACCACTGCTTGACGGAGGTCCCGCTGGTTTTTCTTTTGCCTGTCGCTCCGGTGACAGGGCATTTCCCATTGCTCATTTAGACACCCCTTTCAAACTGTAAATTTTAATTGCTTTTTCATTACGATATTTACCCGAAGCTTTTGCAATTAAACGAAATTGGCGAGAAGTGGTGCAATGGAAAACCACAATACGACAATCTCCTTAAATATTAATATTGATGGAAAAGATTAGTGGAAGACCTATGGCAGTTTTATTCAAATATGCTCAGATCATCCCGTAAAAGAGTAGTTGAGTCCGTAGACACGCCATCGAAGGAGTCATTGAAATCCTTAAAAAACTTTGAGCCTAAATGATTGTATATGTCCGCAATAGCGGGCGCGTCGCAATCGGGATATTCATCGCGAAGTTTGTGAAAAACATAGTAGTGAATCTGCTCAAGGCAATGAAAGTCGACAATTTCGGTAAATCTGAAGGAATTACTACTGAATGGAAAGAAACAAGTTTGTCGGAATTGCTCGGAACGATAGTATATTTTGTTATTTTGATTCCGATAATCATATCCGCTTTAAACATTTTGAATCTTGAAAGTATTGCATTGCCTGCAACCAGCATGCTTGCAAGAATTTTCAACTTTATACCCGTTCTATTCTCGGCAATAATCATTGTAGTGTTTGCATACTTCATTGGAAAGATTGTGGGTAAGCTCATAGGAGGCATATTGGCGAAAATAGGCTTCAATAGAATCCCGTCCATTCTAGGACTTAAGGAATCCAGAATGGAGCTTTCTGTATTCGCGGGCAAGCTGGTGATGATAGCCATAATTCTATTCGCGTCAATAGAAGCTGCGGATGTTATAGGTTTTGCCAAGATTTCAGGATTGATAGAAAAAGTTGTTATTCTTGCGTCGAATGTGCTCATAGGAGTAATCATCATAGGATTGGGACTGTATGTAGCGAACTTGATATCCGGGTTAATCCGGAATTCAAAGGCAAAAAGCTCGAAATCCTTGGCGCTCATAGCTAAGGTGGCCGTATTGTTGCTTGCAACCACTATGGGACTCAGCCAGATGGGACTTGCTGAAAACATAATCGAATATGCCTTCATTTTCTTTGTTGGAGCGTTTGCTGTAGCGGCAGCCATAGCTTTCGGTTTTGGAGGAAGAGAATGGGCTGCTAAAAAAATCAATGAAGTTGAAAGCAAGATTAAGGAGTAAGACTGGTTATTCAAAGCAAAAAAGAATATAAGAATGGTAAAAAAAGGCAGGATCTCTTTTCGATTGATATATGGTTCATAATCGAGAAAGAGTCCTGCTTTTCTCTAAAAACTATTTCAATACTTTTTCAATGAAGACATCTACAATATCGGGTGGGAATTGGGTTCCTTTACATGCCAGCAATTCTCTTACAGCAGAGTTTTTGTCCATTGCTTTTTTATAAGATCTTTCCGAGGTCATAGCTTCGTATGCGTCTGCGACAATGAGTATTTGTGAAACTATGGGTATTTTGTTTTCTTTGAGTCCTTCAGGGTAGCCTTTACCGTCCCATCTTTCATGGTGGTGCTTTGCGTTTTTGGCAATTTCACTCAATGCTTCATTTTTTATAATCGCATCATAGGCCCATTCAGGATGCTTTTTTATTTTGCCATACTCTTCCTTGCTCAGTTCTCCCGCCTTGTTCAATATGTTTTCAGGAATCAACATTTTCCCTATGTCGTGAACAAGACCTGTCAAATAGGCTTCATTGATTATTTCGGGCGGGAGTCGCATTGCTTTTGCTATTTGCTTTGCAAGCAATGCGACTTTTTCGCTGTGGCCCTTTGTATACTCGTCGTGGATTTCTAGGAAATTGGTTATGGTGGCGAGTATGTCCTCTACATATTTTTTTCTTATTGATATGTCCCTTGCAACGGTCAAAATATATCTTTTGCTGTTTTCCTCATAGAGCTTTGTGTTTATTTCAACAGCGACAGCAGACCCGTCACGCTTAATCAGCTCCGACTCAAAGGTTGTTTCAAAACCTAAAGGAACGGTTGAAGCCAAATCTGCCAATCCGGGTGTGGGGTCCAGAGATGATATGTTCTTTCCAATAAGCTCATCTGTCGTGTAGCCGCTTAGCTTTTCGGCGGCCTTGTTGGCTTTTTTTATAATGACTTCTTTTTTTGAATCATTTACTTCAGAAACGCATATGCCGTCTTGAATCTTGTTGAAAAGGTCCTGATATTCCAACTCCTTCTTTTCGATGTCGCTTATGAACTTGCTCTTGGTTTTTGTGAAATGGTTTATATTTTTAAGCCATGATATGACTTCGTATTCCTCTATTTTGTTGTCTCTGTAGCCTTCTGGCTCCACATAAAAAGGATTTTCGTTTATCATACCGTCATATATTATGAAGGGATGAAGCTCGATTATGCTCTTTATCATGCTTGGACTGAATTTGTTCATATTGTATCGGCACAGGGCGGTAACGGGATGGCCGTTGAAAACTCTGTCGTTGAGTTTCCACTCGTATTCGATAATCTTTTCCCTTCCGTCTTCGTAGTCGAGAACCCAGCTGAGCTCTCCGGTTACGGCGAGCCCTGAAAATCCGTCTCGGATTGCATTCTTGCTTTCGGACTTCAATAAATCCACCATTTTATCGGGGATGAAAATTCCGTGCTTCGAATAGGCTTCGGACTTGTCGAGTATGAAAAGCCGGCCTTCATCTAAGGCCTGCTTGACATCAATGAGCCTGGAAAGGAATTCAAGCATTTCATCGGTGTCGGTGTCTCCATTTATATACATGCAACTTTCATTGCGGGCGAGACTCTCGGCAATGAAAGATGCTACAATTTTTCCTATTCCTTCATTTCTGTATAAAAGAACCAAGTGGTCTCCGGTATCTATTTTCTGCATGTACTTAAGCGATTCGACCATTTTTCCACCTCCGAATGATTTGAATATTATTCTCATTATACCTCAATGACAAAAAAAAACACAAAAAACAATGAACAGAAGAAACAATGTGGAAATACGAATGTCGGCACAGAGACATAAGTCCTGCTGCGTAAATATGATCCGAATCTCTGTTGGAGTGAATACTCAGTGTGAAGCTGGTGATTGTAAATTGAATTGAAATACATGACAGAGAATGCGGAATGATGTAAACTTATAATGTATGCGAATAAAGAATGGCATCAATTCCAGACACGGAAAATCAAATGCCCTATAATAAATTAGCCGGAAACGGATGCGACGCGGTGAAACGTCTTTCCAATGGAGCAGGGGATGGACTTTCAGGCAAGCGAAAAGAAGGGATTAGAAATGAAAAAGATCTCAATTGTGGCCATTGCAGCCATCTTAATAATTGCGGCAATACTTTTGCCGGCATATGCCGCAGAGGAACC
>Ga0102938_10001281_pt1 | contig 18980 bp, 21 predicted proteins | sample SalPonR2_B_D2_MG_FD_84516 | JGI IMG/M metagenome (GOLD analysis project Ga0102938, IMG submission 84516) | Salt pond soil microbial communities from South San Francisco under conditions of wetland restoration - Salt Pond MetaG R2_B_D2_MG | ecosystem: Environmental > Aquatic > Marine >...
AGCCCGGCTCGCCCCAGGTCATACAGCGTCAGGATGCGGCCGTTGTTCATCTCCAGATACCCGTCCAGATCCCAGGGCATGCAACGCAAGGATACATGGTGGGTGTCAAGGATCCCGATCGCCGGCTTGCGGCGCTCGGATGCCACGATGGCCGCGAGGCGAAGAAACGGATACATGCCCGCGGTGGAACAGCACCTTTGCGATCCCGTCAAGCGCGCCCTCGCGTCAGGCAAGCCGGGCCCGCGTGCCCGCCCCCCCCATCTTTATCCTCCAAATATGGCGGGGGGAGGCGAAGCCGGGGGGCAGCGCCCCCCAACCGCACGCTTGCAGCCCGCGTCCCGGCCCATTATCTGCCTTGAAAGCCCGAACCCGAGGATGCCCGGACCATGACGTCGCTTTTCCAAATCCTGATGCTGCTTATCGACGTGGCGTTCTTCATCGTGATCGCCCACATCATCATGAGCTGGCTGATCAATTTCGGGGTGCTGAACCTGGGCCAGCCGCTGGTGGCGCAGATGTGGGATGGCCTGAACCGCCTGCTCGAGCCGGTCTACGGCCCGATCCGCCGCCGTCTGCCCGCGATGGGGGGGCTCGACCTTGCGCCGCTGATCGTGATCCTGGGGCTTTACGTGGCCGAGATCATCCTGCGCAACAACGTGGCCCTGTTCTTGTAGCGATCAGCCGCCGGCAAAGCCCGACACCCCCTTCGATCGCGCCCGGCACGCCGTCGAAATCGGCTCCGGCGCACCAGGCACAGCCCCCGGCCGGGACCGTTGCTTGCAGATCCCGGGCATGGGCTTCGCCCTTGTTCAGCACCAGCGCAAGGCAGATCGCGCCGGCCAGTGTCAGGGTCTTGAGCAGGTCGGAACGGGAACGGCGCGGCATCGGGGCCTCCATCTTGCGCGGAACGTGTCGGACGTGGTCTCAATCAAAGCGCGCGGCCTGTCCCGAGGCAAAGCACGCCTGCGTGAGATCACGCGCACGTGAAACGGGCTTGCATGCGCCGGTGCGGCGGTGTGGAAATCCGAAAACGGCCTGAAAGGATGTGTGATGGTCAAAATCGCGATGTGGTCGGGGCCGCGAAACCTGTCGACGGCGATGATGTATGCCTTTGCGGCGCGCGGTGATTGCGCGGTCTGGGATGAACCGTTCTATGCCGCCTACCTTGCGCAAAGCGGGTCGGATCATCCGCTTGGCGCCGAGATCCTGGCCGCGCACGAGGCCGATCCGGGCCGGGTTGCGGCCCGCTGCGCCGGGCCCGCCCCGGACGGGCAGACGCATTTCTACATGAAACACATGCCGCACCACATGTTGCCGGGGTTCCCGCTGGACTGGGCCGAGGGCTGCGTGAACGTGCACCTGATCCGCCACCCGGCCCGCGTGATCGCCAGCTATGCCGAAAAACGCGAGGACATGACGGTCGAGGATATCGGGTATCCGCAGCAGGCCGGGATATGGGCGCGCCTGCCCGGCCCGGTGATCGACAGCGCCGATATCCGGCGCGATCCCCGGGGGATGCTGGCCCGCCTGTGTGCCGAGGTCGGGCTGCCCTTTGCCGACGGGATGCTGCATTGGCCTGCGGGGCCACGACCCTATGATGGGGTTTGGGCGCGGCATTGGTATAACGCGGTGCACCGGTCCACCGGCTTTGCCGGGGCCGAGGGGCCGTTGCCGGTCGTGCCGCCGGACCGGCAGGCCCTGCTGGATCAGGCGCTGCCGGTCTACGAGGCGATGAAGGCGGCCGCGATCCGTCCCTAGGCCCGGTGTCATGGAACCGTCGCTTGCAGCGGCCCCGAAGTTGAGAGAGTGTTGGACATGAAAATCACGACTTCCCCCCTGTTTCCAAGCTGGCAGGACGTTGCCAGCGATCTTGTCGCCACGGCAGCCGGTCGGTCGCCCGCGGACCTGGTGATCACCAACGCGCGCGTGGTTCTGGTGCAGACCCGCGAGGTGATGGAGGGTTGGCAGGTGGCCACGCGGCACGGACGCTTTGCCTATGTCGGCCCGGATGCGAGCCATTGCATCGGCCCCGACACGGCGGTCGAGGATCTGGGCGGCGCGTATCTGATCCCCGGTCTGTGCGACGGTCACATGCATATCGAAAGCGGCATGCTGACCCCGGCGGAGTTCGCCCGCGCGGTCATTCCCCATGGCACGACCAGCATGTTCACCGACCCCCACGAGATCGCCAATGTCTTTGGCCTGCGCGGTGTGCGGCTGATGCATGACGAGGCCTTGATGCAACCGGTCAACATCTGGACGCAGATGCCTAGCTGCGCACCCTCGGCGCCGGGTCTTGAGACCACGGGCTACGAAATCGGCCCCGACGATGTGACCGAGGCCATGGCATGGCCGGGCATCATCGGTCTGGGCGAGATGATGAATTTCCCCGGTGTGGTGGCCGGAAGCCAGCAGATGCTGGCCGAGATCGCGGCGACGCAGGCGGCGGGCAAGACCGTGGGCGGGCACTATGCCTCGCCCGACCTCGGGCCCGCGTTTCATGCCTATGTGGCGGGCGGCCCTGCTGACGATCACGAGGGCACCTGCGAGGATGACGCCGTGGCCCGCATGCGGCAGGGCATGCGGTCGATGATCCGGCTGGGATCGGCGTGGTATGACATCGAAAGCCAGATCACCGCGATCACCGAACGCGGGCTGGATCCGCGCAACATGATCCTGTGCACCGATGACTGCCATTCCGGTACCCTGGTGAACGAGGGTCACATGAACCGCTGCGTGCGGCACGCCATTTCCTGCGGCTGCGACCCGGTGATCGCGCTGCAGATGGCGACGATCAACACCGCCACTCATTTCGGCCTGGAACGCGAGATCGGCCAGATCGCCCCGGGCCGCCGCGCCGACATGATCGTGACATCCGATCTGGCCGCCCTTCCGATCGACCGCGTCTATGCACGCGGTCAGGTCGTGGCCGAAGACGGGGCCTGCCGTGTGGATTGCCCGCATCTGGACTGGCCCGAGGATACCCGCAGATCCGTGCATCTGGGCAAGACGTTGCAGGCCTCGGATTTCGAGATCGCGGCCCCCGACGGGGCGACCGAGGTCACCGCCCGCGTCATCGGGGTGGTCGAGAACCAGGCCCCGACCGAGGCCCTGACCGCGACCTTGCCGGTGCGGGACGGCAGGGTGGAAGGGCGCGGCGACGTGTGCCAGATCGCGCTGGTGGAACGGCACCGGGGCACGGGTCAGGTCGTGAACGGCCTTGTCTCGGGGTTCGGATACCGGGGCCGCATGGCCATGGCGTCCACCGTGGCCCATGACAGCCACCACATGATCGTCGTGGGCACCGACCGCGAGATGATGGCCCGCGCAGCCATGCGGCTGGGCGAGGTGGGCGGAGGCGTGACCGTCTGGAAGGACGGCAAGGAACTGGCGCTGGTCGAATTGCCCATCGCGGGCCTGATGTCGGACAGCCCCGCCGCTGATGTCGCCGCACAGGCCGACGCCATGGTTGCGGCGATGCAGACCTGTGGCTGCACGCTCAACAATGCCTATATGCAGCACTCGCTGCTGGCGCTGGTCGTCATCCCGGCCTTGCGGATATCCGACCTCGGCCTTGTCGATGTCACCAAATTCGAGCTGACCGATCTGCTGATCGGGACGCCTTCATGACAAAACAAAAAGAAGACCGTGACCATGAACGAGCACTCAACCCTCAAGATCATCTCGCCTGACCAGAAAGCCCGCGAGTTTTCCGATGCGCAGACGGCCGTTGCCTACCTGGCGACCCTGTACGCCGAGGCCACGCAGTTCCTGTGCGCCCGCTTTTCCGAGACGATGAGCGCGGGCGCGCCCGACCACACCCGGTACCGCGCCTATTACCCCGAGATATCGCTGACAACGACGACCTTCGCGATCACGGACAGCCGGTTGAGTTTCGGTCACGTGTCCGAACCGGGCAGTTATGCCACCACGATCACCCGGCCCGACCTGTTCAAGAACTACCTGGAACAGCAGATCGGCCTGTTGATCAAGAACCACGATGTGCCCGTGCGCGTCGGCCCGTCTATGACGCCGATGCCGGTGCATTTCGCGGTGGCCAATGATTCCGCGATCACCGTGCCGCAGGAAGGTGCGGGGGATTTCACCCTGCGCGATGTCTTTGACGTGCCGGACCTGGCGACAACCAATGACGACATCGTCAACGGCCTGGACTTTGCCTATGAAAACGGGGCCCGCCCGCTGGCGCCCTTTACCGCGCAGCGGGTCGATTATTCGCTGGCCCGGCTCAGCCATTACACGGCGACCGACCCGGCCCATTTCCAGAACCACGTGTTGTTCACCAACTACCAGTTCTACGTCGATGAGTTCGAGGCCTATGCCCGCGCCGCGCTGGCCGCGCCCGACAGCGCCTATACAAGTTTCGTGGCGACCGGAAATATCGAGATCACCGATCCCGAAGCCGCCATCCCGGTGCCCGCCAAGATGCCCCAGATGCCGACCTATCACCTGAAGCGGGCCGATGGCAGCGGCATCACGCTGGTCAATATCGGCGTCGGGCCGTCGAACGCGAAAACGGCGACCGACCATATCGCCGTGCTGCGCCCCCATGCGTGGCTGATGGTGGGCCATTGTGCCGGCCTCAGGAACAGCCAGCGCCTTGGCGATTTCGTGCTGGGCCATGCCTATCTGCGCGAGGACAAGGTGCTGGATGACGACCTGCCGATCTGGGTGCCGATCCCGGCACTGGCGGAAATCCAGGTTGCGTTGGAAACGGCCGTGGCCAGCGTGACCGAGCTGGAAGGGTATGACCTCAAGCGGATCATGCGGACCGGCACGGTGGCGAGCCTGGACAACCGCAACTGGGAATTGCGCGACCAGACCGGTCCGGTGCAGCGCCTCAGCCAATCGCGCGCGGTCGCGCTGGATATGGAAAGCGCCACCATCGCCGCCAACGGGTTCCGGTTCCGGGTGCCGTACGGCACGCTGCTTTGCGTGTCGGACAAGCCGCTGCATGGCGAGCTGAAGCTGCCCGGCATGGCCTCCGATTTCTACAAAACGCAGGTCTCGCGGCACCTTTTGATCGGAATTCGCGCCATGGAAGCCCTGCACAACATGCCCCTTGAGCGGCTGCATTCGCGCAAATTGAGGTCGTTCGAGGAGACCGCATTCCTCTAAAACGGTAAAAAAGAGCACAATACCCCTATTTTTGTGCTCGATTGTGCACTCAAGGCGTTGTGTGGACCTACTATATTCGGTTAGCTTTCCGCCAACGGGCTCTAGGGCTCGGGCAGTATTCAGGAGAGACAATACGATGGCTCAGAAACCAATGACAAAAACGCAACTCGTGGCCGCCCTGGCAGACGAGATGGGGTCCGACAAGAAAACCGCCGCCGCAGCACTGGATGCCGTGACCTCGGTTGTGACCAAGGAAGTCGCCGCCGGCGGCGCCGTGACCCTTCCCGGCATCGGCAAGGTCTATTGCCGCGAGCGCCCCGAGCGCATGGTTCGCAACCCCGCCACGGGCGAACAGATCAAGAAAGAAGCCGACAAGCAGGTCAAGATGACCATCGCCAAGGCTCTGAAGGACAGTGTGAACGGCTGATTGCCGTCCTACGGCTTTCGTGAAAGGGTCGCGCTCGCAAGGGCGCGGCCCTTTTGATTTGGATAGGGCGGGTCGTGGATTTTCGCGCATTGGCAATGGGGCTGGTCTTTGCCCTGATCTGGTCATCGGCCTTCACGTCCGCGCGCATCATCGTCGAAGCGGCCCCGCCCCTGACGGCGCTTTCGATCCGGTTCTTGCTGTCGGGCGCGTTGGGCATCGCCATCGCGCTGGCGCTGGGGCAGACCATGCGGCTCTCGCGGGTGCAGTGGCGGTCTGTCCTGATCCTCGGCATCTGTCAAAATGCGCTTTACCTCGGGCTGAACTTCGTCGGCATGCAAACGGTCGAGGCCTCGCTGGCGGCAATCATCGCATCGGCCATGCCGCTGCTGGTCGCCGCCGCGAACTGGGGCCTGTTCCGCGAACGCTTGCCGGCGCTTGGCCTGGTGGGGCTTGCGGCGGGGTTCTCCGGCGTCGGACTGATCATGGTGCAGCGCGTCAGTGGCGGGGCCGACGGGTTCGGCATCGTGTTGTGTCTGGGAGGTTCGGTCGCGCTGACGGCCGCCACGCTGGCGGTGCGCAGCGCATCATCGACCGGCGGCAACCTGTTGATGGTCGTTGGGCTGCAGATGATCGTGGGCGCCGCCGCCCTGGCCCCCGTTGCCGTGGTCATGGAAACCTGGTCGGTCGCATGGTCGGCGCCGTTCGTGGTCGCGTTTCTCTACACGATCCTGATGCCGGGTCTTGTCGCGACCCTGATCTGGTTCTGGCTGGTCGGGCGCATCGGGCCGACGCGGGCCGCGACCTTCCATTTCCTAAACCCCGTCTTCGGTGTCGTCATCGCGGCGGTCTTGCTCAGCGAAACCCTGAGCCTGAGCGATGCCGTGGGCGTCGTGATCATCGCGGTGGGCATTCTGGCGGTTCAGATGGCCAAGGCACGTTCGTGATCCCCTCGCACCGCGACCGCCGAAACAGGGCCGCCTCGCGATATCTTTATCCTTCAAATATGGCCGCCGGAGGCATCCGGTCCATGCCAAGGGCGCAACCGCCGGGATATCCATCGCCCCCCCCGCCAAAAGCGCCCGATTTCTTTCTCAAAGAAATCGGTCCGGGCGGCGACGCAGTCGGCGCAAGCCCCCGATCACGACCATGTTTGATGACAGGGAGGTAGCGGCCGGGTCATCAGGTCATCATGGAAATGTTTCTCTCATATGGCGCGGGCCTGCTGACGCACATCAACCCCTGCGTGCTGCCGGTGCTGCCGATCGTGCTGGCCGGTGCGCTCCAGGCCAGCCGCTGGGGGCCGCTGGCGCTGGCGGCGGGGATGGGTCTTGCCTTTGTGACGCTGGGGTTCGGCGTCATCGCCGCCGGCCATCTTGTCGGCCTGACCGAACAGACCGTGGCGCGCGCGGGCGCTGTCATGATGATCGTGTTCGGGCTGATGATGCTGATCCCGCAGGCCTCGGCCCGGTTTGCCACCGCCACGGCGGGTGTCTCGGCGCGGGCGGATCGGGGGATGCACGGATTGGCGCAGGAGGGATGGCACAGCCAGTTTCTCGGCGGTCTTCTGCTGGGCGCAGTCTGGAGCCCTTGCGTCGGCCCCACGCTTGGCGGCGCGATTTCGCTGGCCAGCCAGGGCGACGATCTTTTGCGGGCGTTCGGTATCATGGTGTTCTTTGCCCTTGGCATCGGCACGATCATCGTCGGCCTTGGCTACGGGGCGCGGTCGCTGCTGCAGCGCCGCGCGGCCGTGCTGCGCCGGTTCGCGTCATCATCCCGTCCGATCCTGGGCGGTGTTTTCGTTTTTGTCGGCGTGGCGATCCTGCTGCGCTGGCACCACATGGCCGAAGCCTGGCTGCTGGATCGGATGCCGATCTGGCTGCAGGACCTTTCGGTCGCGCTTTGACCCTTCAAGGAGATTTCCCATGAACCGCCGTCACATGATCCTAGGCACCGCTGCCATCGGCCTGCTGCCCTTTGCGGCGCGCGCCATGACCGACTACGCGCCCGGCCTGGTGCGTGAACGCCTTGCCGCCGGTGACACGGTGCTGGCGGATTTCTCGGCCACGTGGTGCGGGACGTGCCGTGCACAGGGGCGCATCATCAGCGCCTTGCGCGAAGGCAACGCCGAGTATGACGCCGCGATCACCTTTGTCCGGGTCGACTGGGACCAGTATGGCCGTGCGGACCTGGCGCAAAGCCTGGACATCCCGCGACGGTCCACGCTGGTGTTGCTGCGCGGCGATCAGGAACTGGGCCGGGTGGTGGCGTCTACCCGTGAAAGCGACATCGCGGACCTGCTGAACCTTGCGCTGGTCAGTTGACGATCAGGGCGTGACCTCGGCCACCAGGCTGAGATTGTCGAGTGCCCACCGCGGTTCCGGATCCGTCGCGGGGCCGCCGGCGGGCGGGTGCCCGGCTATGTTCAGAACCAGGGCGGTATCGGGTGCGGCGATGCTGATGCGCACGCGCAGGACGGTCTCGTACAGGGACGGAGTGCCGCTGCCATAGGCGCGTTCGCGCGGCGCGTCGACACTGCGCGCCAGGACATTGATCGTGTCGCCCTGCATCAGGTCCGAAATCGTGTTGTCTGCCAGGTCTGGCCGCGAAGACAGGCTGTGTCGCAGCACCTGCTGGTCGCCGATCGACACGGTCAGGGTCTCGGTTTCCCAATCGTCCAGTCCGATCAGGTCGAAACTCAGCGCCACGCGGGCGGTGTTTTCGGGCAGGTCGAACCTGCGCGACACCGGCTCTGACAGAGGCACGGGCCCGAGGACCCCGCCAAGACCGGCCTGCCCCAGGTCAACAGGGCGGCCATCCCAGCCCCCGGCATCGCGGTTGTAGTCCTCGAACGCCACAAGTGTCTCGTTTTCGTCAAGCGCGCGCAATCCGCCGATGCCGTCGCCGAATGCGCCATCGCCCCCCGACGTGTCGATGCGGATCAGTATCCCGGCCAGAAGCGCACCGGCCACAAGGCCGCACGCGATCAGCGTCCAGTCCAGGCGGATCCGTCCCGCAGGTCGTAAAAGGTGCTTAGAAGCGCCCATAAGCAAACATCCGTAAAAAACCCCATTTTGTCCGAAATTGATTTAAAATGTGTCGAAAAAGTGGCGCACACGGGGTTCTTTGGAAGCATTGTCAACTGTGGTGGTATTGTGGTCGCCGCGGACAGGTGATTGTTCCCGCGGTTGGTCCAATGGCCGAGGATTTGACCTTGTAAATCAGCCAATTCGGCCCTGGTTGGTCCCGATCTGCCCCCGGTGAAGCAGGATGTGATCGAGCAGAATACAGGCCATCATGGCCTCTCCGACGGGCACGGCGCGGATTCCCACGCAGGGATCGTGCCGCCCTTTGGTCACAATTTCGGTGTCCTCGCCGGACTTGGTGATGGTCCTTCGCGGCGTCAGAATCGACGATGTCGGCTTGACCGCGAATCGCACCACGACGTCCTGACCGGTGGAAATCCCGCCAAGAATGCCGCCGGCGTGGTTCGAGTGGTACACAGGTCCGTCCGGGCCCATCGAGATCTCGTCGGCATTGGCGCTGCCCGTCAGCGCGGCGGTTGCCATGCCATCGCCGATCTCGACACCCTTGACCGCGTTGATCGACATCATCGCCGCCGCAAGGTCGGTATCCAGCTTGCCGTATACCGGCGCACCCAGACCGGCGGGAACGCCGCGCGCCGTCACCTCGATGACCGCGCCGACACTGTCGCCGGATTTGCGCAAGCCATCGAGATAGTCGGCCCAATCGCCGGCTGCCTGGGCGTCGGGCACCCAGAACGGGTTCTGTGCAATCTGATCCCAGTCGAACCGGTTCCTGTCGATGCCATGGGGGCCCATCTGGACCATGTAGCCGGTGATCCGCATATCCGGCGCCAGGATGGCCAGCGCCGCGCGTGCAACGCCACCTGCGGCCACCCGTGCTGCGGTTTCGCGCGCGCTGGACCGTCCGCCGCCGCGATAGTCGCGGATCCCGTATTTCTGCCAATAGGTGATATCGGCATGGCCGGGGCGGAATTTTTCGACAATGTCGCCGTAGTCCTTGGACCGTTGATCGGTGTTGCGGATCATCAACTGGATCGGTGTGCCGGTTGATTTGCCTTCGAACACGCCTGACAGGATCTCGACCTCGTCGGCCTCGCGACGTTGGGTGGTGTATTTGTTTTGCCCCGGTTTGCGTTGATCCAGCCAATGTTGAATCGCCGCCGCGTCGATCGGCACGCCCGGCGGGCAGCCATCCAAGGTCGCCCCAAGGGCGGGCCCGTGGCTTTCACCCCAGGTGGTAACGCGGAATAGGTGGCCAAAACTGTTGAGGCTCATCGCGGTATATCCTGTCTCGTTCGATGCTTGGCGTAGCCTTATGCGACACAAATGCCAACCCGCTTGCATGTCCCAGGCACCGGCGCTACGTCTGATTACACCTCGGGGTGGCCCATATGGGCCTGAGATGCGCAGTTTGCGAACCCGTTGAACCTGAACCGGTTAGGACCGGCGGAGGGAAGGTTTACGGGATCGCATACCGCGCCCGACCTCACTTCGCCCGTCGCCATGGAGGAGTGAGAATGAGACACACCATCATCGCAGCGGGATTGTCTGTATTCGCGGGGGCGGCCTTGGCCCAATCCCCGGTGCTGACAGTCTATACGTATGACAGTTTTGTCGCGGATTGGGGGCCAGGCCCCGCAATCGAACAAGCGTTCGAGGCGCAATGCGCCTGCGATCTGCAATTCGTGGGCGCCGGCGACGGCGCGGCGCTGTTGGCGCGCATCAGGCTGGAAGGCGCGCGCACCGACGCCGATATCGTGTTGGGCCTTGATACCAACCTGACGGCGGCTGCCGTGGAAACGGGGCTTTTCGCACCGCATGGCATCGTGGCCCAAGGGCTGACCCTGCCCGTCGCATGGGACGATGAGACCTTCCTGCCTTATGACTGGGGCTACTTCGCCTTCGTGCATGACGTGGATCTGGAAGACGCGCCGGCGAATTTCGAGGCGCTGGCGGCCTCCGATGTGTCCATCGTCATCCAGGACCCGCGGTCATCGACGCCGGGCCTGGGCCTCTTGATGTGGGTCGAGGCCGCCTATGGCGACCGCGCGGCCGAGATCTGGGAGGGTCTGGCCGACAATATCGTGACGGTCACGCCGGGCTGGTCCGAGGCCTATGGCCTGTTTCTCGAGGGCGAGGCGGACATGGTGCTGAGCTACACGACCTCGCCCGCCTACCACCTGATCGCCGAAGAGGACGCCAGCAAGACCGCCGCGGCCTTTTCGGAGGGGCATTACCTGCAGGTCGAGGTGGCGGGCATGCTGGCCGGCACCGATCAGCCCGCGCTTGCGCGGGCGTTCCTGGAGTTCATGCTGAGCCCTGCCTTCCAGGAGGTGATCCCGACGACCAACTGGATGTATCCGGCGGCCTTGCCGGCAGACGCCTTGCCGGACGGGTTCGAAACGTTGGTGCAGCCCTCACAAGCGTTGCTCTTGTCGCCGGAAGCGGCGGCAGCGGCCCGCAACCCGGCGCTTGAGACATGGCAGCGCGCGCTCAGCCGGTAACCCCCCTGCAATGGACGGGCGCGGCGATGGCCGCGCTTGTCTGTCTTGCGGTACTCGGTCCGCTGGGCGCCGTGCTGTGGCGCGCCGACGGGCCGATCCGCCTGGGTGCGTCCGACTGGTCGGCGATCCGGTTCACCCTGCTGCAGGCGGCCCTGTCGGCCCTTGGCAGCGTGGTTCTGGCCATCCCCGTGGCCCGGGCGCTGGCACGGCGAACCTTTCGCGGCCGGCAGGCACTGGTCACGCTGATGGGTGCGCCGTTCCTGTTGCCGGTGATCGTGGCGGTTCTGGGCCTGTTGGCGATTTTCGGCAGGGCGGGGTGGCTGAACGGGGCGCTGGGCTGGATCGGGGCGGGCGATGTGCAGATCTATGGATTGCAGGGGGTTGTTCTGGCCCATGTGTTCCTGAACCTGCCACTGGCGGTCCGGTTGCTGTTGCAGGATTGGCTGTCGATCCCGTCCGAGCGGATCCGGCTGGCCCATGCGCTCGGGTTTTCCCATGCCGACATGCGCCGCCATTTCGAGTGGCCGCTGCTGCGCGCGACCCTTCCGGGGGCGGCGTTGCTGATCTTCCTGATCTGCACGACCAGTTTTGCCGTCGCGCTGATCCTGGGCGGGGGCCCCGCAGCCACGACCGTCGAGTTGGCGATCTACCAGGCGTTTCGGTTCGATTTCGACCTGGGCCGCGCGGCGCTGTTGGGGATCGTTCAGGTGGCGATCTGTGTTTGTGCGGGCCTGATGGCTTTTGGCGTGACGCGGCGGCGAGACATAGGCGCGGGCCTTGACCGCGCGCCGATGGCTTGGCCGGGCGATACGCGGGGGTCGCGTTGGGGCGACACGATTGCGATCACCGGTGCGGCGCTGTTCTTGCTGTTGCCGCTGCTGGCGGTGGTGATGCAGGGATTGCCCGCGGTGTCCGGCCTGCCCGGCCTGGTCTGGGCCGCGGCCGCCCGGTCGATCGTGCTGGCGCTGGCCTCTGCCGCGCTGGCGGTTTCGCTGGCGGTGCCGATGGCCATCTTCATGGTGCGATTGCGCCGGCCTGCGCTGGTCGAAGGCGTCGCGTTCCTGACCATAGCGGTGTCGCCCATGGTGATCGGCACGGGGTTGTTCGTGCTGATCTTTCCGGTGGCTGATCCGGTGGCGCTGGCGCTGCCGGTGACCGGCCTGGTGAACGCCCTGATCAGCCTGCCGTTCCTGTTGCGGGCGCTGGTGCCCGCGGTGCAGCAGGCCGAGGCCACGCAGGGGCGGCTGGCCGATGCCCTGGGCCTGCGGGGACTGCAGCGCCTGCGCCATGCCCTGTTGCCGCGCCTGTCACGGCCGCTGGGGTTCGGGGTGGGGCTGGCGGCGGCGTTCTCGATGGGCGATCTTGGCGTGATCGCGCTGTTTTCGACACCGGGACAGGGGACATTGCCGCTTGAGATGTATCGCCTGATGGGATCGTACCGCACCGATGATGCGCAAGGGGCGGCAGTCTTGCTGATGGGGCTGACGCTGGCGCTGTTCTGGGCCTTTGATCGCGGAGGACGCCTGAATGCTGACGCTTGAGGACCTGAGTCTGAGCCAGGACGGGTTCGACCTGTCGCTGACCGCGGATATCGCGCGCGGCGACCGGGTGGCGCTGTTGGGGGCGTCGGGCAGTGGCAAGAGCACGCTGTTGTCGCTGATCGCCGGCTTCCTGTCGCCCGACCGGGGGCGCATCTTGTGTGACGGTCGGGACATGACGCACGCGCCGGTCGCCGCGCGGCCGATGTCGATCCTGTTTCAGGACAGCAACCTGTTTCCGCATCTGAGCGTGTTCGACAATGTGGCCCTTGGCCTGCGGCCCGATCTGCGGCTGAGCGCGCAGGACCGTGTCCGGGTGGACGATTGCCTGTCGCGTGTCGATCTGCACGGCTTTGGCGATCGCCGCCCATCGGCCCTGTCGGGCGGGCAGCAGGCGCGGGTGGCGCTGGCCCGGATGCTGCTGCGTGACCGGCCGATCGCGTTGCTGGATGAACCCTTTGCCGCGCTTGATCCGGGCCTCAAGACCGAGATGCTGGCCCGCATGCGCGAACTGTGTGACGAGCGGGGCCTGACGCTGGTGATGGCCTGCCACGACCTGCGCGACGCGGAACGGCTATGTGACCGGCTTTGGTTGCTGGAAGATGGCAAGCTGGTGGTGGATGCCGCCATGTCTGACGCGCTGGACAAGCCGCCGGATTTGTTGCGCCCCTGGATGTAGCGCCCGCGCTGCGCAAAAAAAACGCGCCCCTGAGGGCGCGTTTCGATGTCTGGCCTTGGTTGCCAGATTATTCGGCGGGCGTGGCGCCCTTGGCACGGGACTTGACCGGCGCCCAGATGCGCTTGTTGGTCAGGTACAGAAGGACCGACAGGATGGCGAGCATCAAAAAGGCGGTGAAGCCCATCTGCTTGCGTGCCATCAGGTTCGGTTCCGCCGCCCACATCAGGAATGTGGACACGTCCAGCGCCATCTGTTCCACCGTTGCGGGGGTGCCGTCGTTGTAGACCACGGCGTCGTCCCACAGTGGCGGGGCCATCGCGATACGACCGCCGCTGAAGGTCTCGTTGCCATACAGGATCGCCCCGAATTCCTCGTATTCCGACCCGGTGTAGTGGGTCAGCAGAGAGGCAATGTATTCCCCGCCGCCGATCCCGCGGATCAGCGGGTTCAGCGCCAGGCCGTAGGGGCCGTGGAAGCCCGCGCGCGCCTTGGCCATCAGGCTGAGGTCGGGCGCGTTTTCCAGGCCGGAGGCCGGGAAATGATCGTTCGGCGTGGCCGCGCGCCAATCCTGAAGATCGTCGTCGTACACTTCGATGAAGTTCTGGTCGATATAGGCCAGCACTTCTTCCTCGCTGAGGCCCGGACCATCCTCGGCCGACAGCGTGCGCAGCGGCACATACTGCAGACCGTGACAGGCGGAACAGACCTCGGTGTAGACCTGAAGGCCACGCTGGATCTGGTCCTGGTCAAAGCGGCCGAACGGGCCTTCGTACGAAAACGCGTAGTCTTCGACATGACCGGTCGCACCCGCGGCAAGCGCCGCCCCCGAGGAGAGGGCCAGCGTCGCGGCAGCGGCGGTGCTGATTGCAAGTTTCCTGAGCATTCTCAGTTTCCTTTCTCTCACTCGGCCGGGGAAGCAGCAGTGGAAGATCCACCGGCGCTGCCGCCTTTGCCAAGGTGCGATTTGAAATCGTCTTCGATGGTCTCGGGCTGCGGCAGCGGTTTCTCGATGACACCCAGAAGCGGCAGGATCACCAGGAAATACGCAAACCAGTAGGTCGACCCGATCAGCGCGATGTAGGGATAGATCCCTTCGGCCGGGCGTGCGCCCACCCACATCAGAACGAAGAAGTTCACGATGAAGACCCAGAACCACCACTTGAACATCGGACGATAGCGACCGGACCGCACCGACGAGGTGTCGAGCCAGGGCGCCAGCGCCATGACGATGATCGCGCCGAACATGGCAACCACACCAAAGAACTTGGCGTCGACGATGCCGGCGGTCAGGAACTCGGCGATGATCACGACCCAGACTTCGCCGTCAAAGGCACGCAAGATCGCGTAGAACGGCAAGAAGTACCATTCGGGAACGATATGCGCAGGGGTCTGCAGCGGGTTCGCCTCGATGTAGTTGTCGGGGTGACCCATGAAGTTCGGCATGAAGCCCACGATGGCAAAGAACACCGCCAGGATCACGGCCAGCGCGAACAGGTCCTTGATCACGAAGTAGGGCCAGAACGGCAGGGTGTCCGCCTCGGCTTCCTTCTTGGAGGTGCGGCGCACTTCTACCCCGGTGGGGTTGTTGTTGCCGGTCGTGTGGAACGCCCAGACGTGCACGATCACGAGGCCCAGAATGACGAAGGGCAGCAGATAGTGCAGCGACAGGAAGCGGTTCAGCGTGGCGTTGTCCACGGCCGGTCCGCCCAGAAGCCAGGTCTGGATCGCTTCGCCGATGAAGGGGATCGCGCCGAACAGGCCGGTGATCACCGTTGCACCCCAGAACGACATCTGGCCCCAGGGCAGAACGTAGCCCATGAACGCCGTGCCCATCATCAGCAGGTAGATCAGCATGCCGATGATCCACGTGATCTCGCGCGGGGCCTTGTAGGACCCGTAGTAGAGACCGCGGAAGATGTGCATGTAGACCGCGATGAAGAACAGCGATGCGCCGTTCTGGTGGATGTAACGGATCGCCCATCCCCCGTTCACGTTGCGCATGATGTGTTCGACCGACGCGAAGGCCAGGTCGACATGCGGGGTGTAGTGCATCACCAGAACGATACCGGTGATGATCTGCATCACAAGGCAGAACACCAGAACGATGCCCCAGATCCACATCCAGTTCAGGTTCTTGGGCGTGGGGATCATGATCGTATCGTACATCAGGCCGAGGATGGGCAGGCGTTTTGCAAGGCCCTTTTCCCAATTCGATTTCGGCTCGTAATGATCGTGAGGAATTCCAGACATGTTGTAAGTCCTCCCTTAGCCCAGAAGAATCGTGGATTCGTCGATGAATTCCGCGACCGGGATGGGCAGGTTTTCAGGAGCCGGTCCGCGACGGATGCGGCCGGCCGTGTCGTAGTGAGAGCCGTGGCAGGGGCAGAACCACCCGCCGAAATCGCCTGCGCCATCACCCAGGGGCACACATCCGAGGTGCGTGCAAACGCCCTGCATGACCAGCCATTCTTCGGCGTTGGTGCCATCGGGCAGGGGCAGGGTGCGGTTGATGTCGGTGGCTTCCGCGTCATCGCCCAGGTTCGGGTTGCGCGCGTTGTCATCCACCAGCTCGCTCAGTTCGACGGCGTTGGCCGCCTCGATCTCGTCGGCGGTGCGGCGGCGAATGAAGATCGGTTTGCCCAGGAACAGAACGGTCAGCTGGGTGCCTTCGGCCACGCCCGACACGTCAACGCGCATCTGGCTTGCGGCCTGCACGTCGGCAGACGGGTTCATCTGGTTGACCAGCGGCCAGACGGCGGCACCAACGGCAACGGCGCCCATGCCTCCGGTCGCATAGTACAGAAAGTCGCGGCGGTCGCCGCTATGGTCTTCTGCGTGTGACACGGTTTCGCGTCCCCCTTTGTCGTGGCCCAGAGACATGGGCCTGAATACCCTCATCGGACGACAGAATCCTCCTGTCACCCGGCTGATCGGTGTCTATGGCGTGGCAAGATAGGCGTCTAGCGGACAAACGCGCGCATGTATGCGGAAATGTCGCACCGTGTCCGAAGAATACGGCCCAAAAGCCGGAATGTTCGCCTTTGCGGATAGTGAGTGGTCTGAAAACTCCGTCAGGTTGAAAAAGCATTCCCCCTGCGCGGCCAGCGCCGGGTTCAGTCGAGGTCCAGCCGCATGACCCGGTGCAAGATGCCCGAGCCGTCGTCATATTCGGCGCCCTCGGCGACAAAGCCAAGGCGTTCGTAAAAGGGAATGGCGTAGGTCTGGGATTCAAGCTCGGCCCGGGCGAACCCGGCGTCGCGTGCGTCGTGCATCACCGTTTCCATGATCTTCCGGCCAAGCCCGGTGCCGCGGTGGGTGGGCATCACGGCGACGCGCCCGATCTTGGCGGTGTCGCCTTTCGCGATCAGCCGCGCCGTGCCGGCAGGCCCGACGGCATCCTCGGCCAGGTAATGGGTGCAGGTCGCGTCGTGATCATCCCATTCCTCGGCCTCGGGGATCTGCTGTTCCTCGATGAACACCGCGCGGCGCACCGCAAAGCAGGCCGCGCGGGCGGCGTCGGTCGTGGCCCTGGTGATCTTCATGCCGGGGCGGTTGTCACCATCGATGGACGCTCGGCAAAGGCGGCATACCATGCCGCCAGCGCCTCGTGCCCGTCGCGCCAGCCCCGTTCGTCATGGCGCAGATCCAGGTACCCGAGTGCGCAGCCCACCGCGATCTGGCCCATGTCGAGGGGCCCGTTCAGGTGGCTCATCCATTGCCGTTCGAGCGCATCCAGCGCGCGGGCGATCTTGGCCCATTGTCCGTCGAGCCATGGGTGAAACCAGATCTCTTCGGGCCGGTGACGTTTTTCGTAGGTCATGTTCACCGCGCAATCCATGATGCCGTCGGCGGTCGCCTCGAGCGTCAGGGTCTCCCACAGGCGCGTCTCTGGGTAGAACCCGCCGCCCGCATGCTGATCGAGGAAGCGCGTGATGACCCGGCTGTCATACAGCGTCGGGCCGCCCTCGCGGGTGAGGGCGGGGATCTTGCCCAGCGGGTTGGCGGCGTGCAGGGCGGGGTCGCCGCCCAGGGGCGAGGCCTTTATGTCGACGAAGGGAACGTCCGTGATGCCGGCCTCGGCAATCAGGACAAGGGTCTTTCGCACGAAGGGCGACGCGGGCGAGCCAAGCAATTCCATGTCTCAAGCCCTACGCAGGCGGACCCGGCCAAGGGCCGCCGCATCCATCATGACGCCGGGACCACGTTGCCCGATCCGAAAGGTGCGCTTCCACCGGGCGGATCCATTGACCTCGCCCGTGTCGCGACGCAGGTGCAGACCCTCGGGGGCCTCGTCCAGCGCGTCTTCGACCGGCTGGTTCAGCCTGCCGCGTTGCACGATGCGCGTGGCGGCGAAGGTGGCAAGCGCCACCGCGCCATAGCGCAGCGCCATCGCCGCGATTGGAGTGAACTGGATCGCCATGGGCACCTCCCGGCCGATAAGGTCGATGGGTCACATGTAAGTAACCGGCACGTCTTTGTCTATTTCCGGAACGCCACCCTTCATCAGGGCCGCCAGGGTTTCGACCTCGTGGCCGATGGGGGAATGACGAATGGCATCCGCCGCCGCGATGCGGGCGGCATCGGTCTTGTTCTGATTGAGCTTCCACGTGCCTTCGACATCCAGCACGGTGAACCGGAACGGCAGGATTTGCCGCATCATCCGGTCGAGCGTTTCCTCGGGCATCTTGTCGACGGTCCAGGGGCGTTTGGGCGCCAGCCTGTCCTCGAACCCGGCGGACAGGCCGTCGAGATGCGCGCGCATGTCGTCGGGGTCGGCTGGTCGCAGCATGCCGCGCAGGTGCACGGCGACGTAGTTCCACGTCGGAACCTGGGCCGGGTCGTCGCCGTACCAATCGGGCGAGACATACCCGTCGGGGCCCATGATGGCGATCACCGCCGGTGCCGGCGCGGTGACCGCGCGGGCGATCGGATTGGACCGCACCAGGTGCAATTCGGCCTCGTCGCCCGCGTCATTGAGGAAAAACGGAACATGGCTCAGCAACGGCACCGGGTCGCCGTTCAGGCACAGGGTTCCAAAGCCGCGTTTGCGTGCAAGGTTGAGGTTCAGGAACTGCGGTTCCTGGCGGAAGGCGGGGTTTGGGTGCATGACGGGACCTCCGGTTGCGGCGGAGCCTACCCATGCCCCGAGTTTCCGGGCAAGGCCGCAGCGCATGCAACCAGACCGATTCGGCGAGATTCCGAGACTCGCGGGCGCCGCCGCCACGGTCGCGGCGCTGCCTGTGGCGCTCAGGCCGGGGTCGCGGACAAGGCCTGTGCGGACGCCAGTCCGGTGATCGTGGCGGTCACGATCCGGCCCTCGGGCTGGTCCGTGGCGAAAGACACCTCGGTGAACTGTTCCGTCCGGCCCATTCGCGGATGTTCCAGCAACACGCGATGTGTGCGGCCGACCTGTGCGGCCAGATGCCTTGCGACCTGCACATCCCCAGCGGCGCGCAACCGTTTGGCCCGGTCCTTGATCATGCGACCATCGACCTGCGGCATCCGCGCGGCCGGGGTGCCCTGGCGCGGCGAATAGGGAAAGACGTGCAGCCAGGTCAGATCGCATTCCGCCACCAGCCGGAGCGAATTTTCGAAATGCGCCCCGGTCTCGGTCGGGAAGCCGGCGATGATGTCGGCGCCAAAGGTCCTGTC
>Ga0102938_10001285_pt1 | contig 18952 bp, 21 predicted proteins | sample SalPonR2_B_D2_MG_FD_84516 | JGI IMG/M metagenome (GOLD analysis project Ga0102938, IMG submission 84516) | Salt pond soil microbial communities from South San Francisco under conditions of wetland restoration - Salt Pond MetaG R2_B_D2_MG | ecosystem: Environmental > Aquatic > Marine >...
ACTGTTCGCACCGCACCTCACCGACGCGCTCGTGCAGCGCTGCCTCGCCGCCGCGGATCAATCCGGGGTGGATGCGATCTTCCGCGACGTAGACCTGCCGCTGCGCGGCGGCTGCGGCCAGGCGCCCGCGGACGCGGACTGACTCAGCCGGTCTTGCCGAAGTCCATCTCGTGCAGGCCGCACTCGCGCTTCAGCCCGAAGAAGCGGGTGCCGGCGGCATCCTCCACTTCGTGCAGCGGCCGGGTGGTGTGGACGTCGCCGATGGAGACGTAGCCCTGCTCCCACAGCGGATGGTAGGGCAGCCGATGGCGCGTGAGGTAGCGGTGGATGTCCCGCTCGGTCCAGTCGACGATGGGATGCAGCTTCCAGCGTTCACCGTCCCCGGAGACTACCGGCAGGCTGCCGCGGGAGTCCGACTGCTGGCGTCTGAGGCCTGCGATCCAGGTGCCGGCGCCGAGCTCCGCGAGCGCCCGCTCCATCGGCTCCACCTTGTTCTCCCGGTTGTAGTCGTCGATGCCTGCGCCACCCTGTTCCCAACGCCGCCCGTAACGGGCTTCCTGCCAGGCGGCGCTCAGCACCGGACGATAGACGTGGAGACGCAGCGAGAGGCGCTCGGTCAGTTCGTCGACGAACCGATAGGTCTCGGGGAAGAGGTAGCCCGTATCGATGAGGATGACCGGGAGGTCGGGGTCGACGCGGGTGGCGAGATGCAGGCTGACCGCCGCCTGGGCGCCGAAGCTCGAACTCAGCACGTGGTTGCCGGGCAGATACTCCAGCGCCCATTCGATGCGCCGCGCGGCCGCCAGCGGCGCGAGCCTCGCGCTGGCCGCCTCGGCGGCGAGGCGGCGACTGTCGTTTTCGCCGAGCGCTCTCATGCCACCTTTCCCTCGTCCGCGCGGAAATCCGGCCCGGAGGTGACGGCCCGGATCACGCCGGCGCGCACCAGGAAGTCGCCGAAGCGCTCTGCGCCGTCCCGCTCCGCGGCGTAGCGGGCGAAGAGCCCGTCCAGTTCCGCAAGAATGGTTTCTTCGTCGATGTTCTCGCGGTGGAGACGGTTCAGCCGGTCGCCGCTGAAGCCGGCGCCCAGATAGAGGTTGTAGCGGCCCGGTGCCTTGCCCACGAGGCCGATCTCCGCCAGGTAAGGCCGCGCACAACCGTTCGGGCAGCCGGTCATCCGGATCACGATCGGCTCGCCTTCGAGTCCGTGCGCCGCCAGCCGTTCCTCGAGCCGCCCTACCAGGTCCGGCAGATAGCGCTCGCTCTCGGCCATGGCGAGCGCGCAGGTGGGCAGCCCCACGCAGGCCAGGCTGTGGCTGCGTAGGGCGGACGGTGAGCCGGCGCCATCGACGCCATGCCGCCGCAGGATGTCCGACACCCGGTCGCGGTCGCCGTCGTCGAGCCCGCTCAGGGTCACGTTCTGGTTCGGTGTGAGAATGAAACGCCCGCGCCCGAGAGCCGCCACCTCGCGCAGCGCGGTCAGCAGCGAGACGGGCTCCCGGTCCGCGATGCGGCCGTTCTCGATGAACAGCGTGCGATGCCACAGCCCGTCGTCGCCCTCGACCCAGCCGTAGCGATCGCCGGTGGTGGTGAAGCGGAACGGCCGCGCCGGCGCGAGCTCGAGACCCGCCCGGCGTTCCACCTCGCCGCGGAACCAGTCGACGCCGCGGTCCTCGATGGTGTACTTCAGCCGCGCATGCTTGCGATTCGTGCGGTCGCCGAAATCCCGCTGGGTGGTGACCACCGCCTCGGACACCGCGATCACCTGCTCCGGCCTGCAGTAGCCGATGACGTCGCCGAGCCGCGGCCAGGTATCCGGCTCGCCGTGGCTCGCTCCCATGCCGCCGCCGACCACCACGTTGAACCCCGCCAGCTCGCCTTCTTCCTCGATGGCGATGAAACCGAGGTCCTGGGAGTAGACGTCGATATCGTTTTCCGGCGGCACCACCAATCCCATCTTGAATTTGCGCGGCAGATACGTGGTGCCGTAGATCGGCTCCTGCTCGTCCCGATCGGATTCGTCCCGACCGGATTCGTCCCGACCGGATTCGTCACGGTCGGACTCGAGCTTCTCGCCGTCCAGCCAGATCTCGTGATAGGCGCCGGTGGCCGGCGTCAGGTGGGCGCTGACCTCTCGGGCCAGTTCCGCCACACGCGCATGCAGCACCGAGCGCCAGGGATTCACCCCCGCCATCACGTTGCGATTGACGTCGCCGCAGGCGGCGAGCGTATCCAGCAGGCACTCGTTGATGCCGCGGATGGTTGCGCGCAGCCGGGTCTTGATGACGCCGTGGAACTGGAAGGCCTGACGGGTGGTCAGGCGCAGCGTGCCGTTGGCGTGGGTCCGCGCGAGTTCGTCCATGGCCAGCCACTGCCCGGGCGTGCAGACGCCGCCGGGCACCCGGGCGCGGATCATGAACGAGTACGCGGGTTCCAGCCGCTGACGTCGCCGCTCGCTGCGCACGTCCCGGTCGTCCTGCTGGTAGATGCCGTGGAACTTGGACAGCTGGGCGTCGTCCTCGGCGATCGCGCCGGTCAGCCGGTCCTCCAGGCTCCGCTCGAGAGTGCCCCGCAAGTGACGGCTGCCCGCCTTGATCCTCTCGACGTCGCTAGGTGTGCCGCTCATCCCGCCTCCTCAGTAGACGTCGCGCTGGTAACGGCCGGCGCGGCGCAGCTGCTTCAAATACTCCCCGGCCTGCTCCGGGCTGCGTCCGCCGGCCTCGGCGACCACGTCGATCAGCGCGGCATGGACGTCCGGTGCCATGCGGACGGCGTCGCCGCACACGTACAGGTGGGCGCCCTCCTCCAGCCAGGCGTACAGATCCCGCGCGCGCTCGCGCAGGCGATGCTGGACGTAGACCTTGTCCGCCTGATCCCGCGAGAACGCGACGTCCATGCGGTCCAGCACGCCGCGCTTGCGGAAGCGGGCCCATTCGATCTGATACAGGAAGTCGCTCGCGAAGCGGCGGTCGCCGAAGAACAGCCAGTTCCGCCCGTCCGCGCCGCCGGCCTCGCGGTGTTCCAGGAAAGCCCGGAAGGGTGCCACGCCGGTGCCGGGGCCGATCATGATGACGGGCGCGGAGGCATCCGCCGGCAGTCGGAAGCGGGGATTCGGCTCGATACGCGCCTCCAGCGTCGCGCCGATCTCCAGCGCGGCGAGTGCAGTCGACGCCGAGCCGTAGTGCCGCCGGCCCCAGGCGTCGTACTCCACGGCCGCCACCGTCAGGTGCACCTCGTCCGGGTTCGCGAGCGGACTGGAGGCGATCGAATAAAGCCGTGGCTTGAATCCCCGCAGGCAGGCCACGAGTTCGTCTGCCGACAGCTCCGCCGGGTGGTCGTGCAACACGTCGATCACCTGCCGGTCGGCCAGGTAGGCGGCCAGTTCCTTGCGGTGCCCGTCCGCCAGCAGCTCGGCCAGCGCGCCCGCCCCGCCGGCGCCGGCGTACCGCTCCAGGAAACCGGCACTCGCCTTCGTGATCTCGAAATCGGCGGAGAGCGCATCGGCGAGCGTCCGGCCGTCGCCGAGGGTGCTGGCGCCGTCGAGCCCGGCGGCCTCGAGCACCGCCTCCACGACGGCCGACGGGTTGCGCGTGACCAGCGCTACGGAGTCGCCCGGCTCGTAAGCCAGGCTTTCGACGGCGAATTCGACGTGGTGGACACGCTTGTCGGAATCGCGGCCCGTGATGCGCTGATTGGCGACCAACTCCGCCATGACCGGACCGGCCGCCGCCGGCGGCGGCTCGGACGGCACCGCATGCAGGCGCGGCGCCGGCTCGTCCAGTCGCTCACGGGCCGCGTCGAGGACGGCATCGGTCCAGCGGGCGGCCGGGCCCTCGTAATCCACGTCGCAGTCCACCCGCTCGCCGTAGCGGCTGGCGCCGAGTGCGGCCAGGCGTTCGTCGAAGTCCCGCCCGGTGCGGCAGAATTCCGCATAACTCGAATCGCCGAGGGCCAGCACGCTGTAATGCAGCGATCCGAGCTTCGGCGCCTTCGGGCCGCAGAGGTACTCGTACAGCATCTCCGCGTCGTCCGGCGGATCGCCCTCGCCGTGGGTGCTGACGACGACCGCTAGCAGCGTCTCCCGGCGCAGCTCGGCCGGGCGGTAGTCCGCCATGCTGACGGCGCGGGAGGCCAGGCCACGGGCGGCCGCCTCGGCCTGCACCGCCTCGGCAATGCGCCGCCCGTTCCCGGTCTGCGAGCCGTAGAGGACAGTCAGCCGCTGCCGGGCGTCTGCCCCGGCGCCGGCCGATGGCGCCGCGGCGGGATTTACCTCGCGCCCGGCGGCGGCAAGCCCCGCCAGATAGCCGCTGGCCCAGGTCAGCTGCGTCTCCGAAAGATCGGCCACCGCCGCCTGCAGCCGTTCCCGGCGCTCGTCCGTGAGTGGCGGCTCTATCCGATCTGCTGCGACTCCGGTCATGGGCTCCCGCCTCCTGTTGACACTTACCCGACGACCAGCGTGGCCGGCCGAGGGTGCACGATAAGGAGTCTTCGCGAGACCGGGAACGTATTTGTTGTTATCGCGTTATATCGCCCGGCGCATATGCAGAGCCCGCGCGACCGATGGCCGGCTCTGGCGCCCGTTCGCGGAGAATCTGCCCCTTCTCGGTTACGAACGGGTTACCGGAAACGGCCCGGGAAGGGCAGAAAACCGCAAAAACAGCAGGTTGCCGACCCCCGCGGAATACCCCCATTTTCTGGGCGGGAAAACTGGACTACTCTCGGACCGAATCACCGGCGTGATAACAATGAAGAATCAGAATCCAGAGAGCAGACACGGAGCCGGATCAGTCGACTCCTTCGAAGCCGCGTTCTCCGCAGTCGATCTCGTAGATCAGATTCAGCGCAGGGCATTACAGGAACGATTCAACCGGGCACCCGCCCAGGCCTATCCGTCCCTCGACACCGTGCGACGGGCGATCACGGATTCGGATTAGGCCGGACTGAGCCCTGCGGCCTCAGCCGCCGCCGCCCGGTGATCATCGGGCGCACCAGTTCGATGCGGCCGACGTATTGCACGATAAAGACGGCCGCGACATGTATCAGGGCGCCTATCCACAGGGTGTGCGCCGCATAGGCGTGCACTTGCTGCAGCAGCTCGTTGCCGTACAGCGCATCGACTTCCTCGTGCAGCCAGCCGGTGCACGCCAGCACGGCCACCAGCAGAAACATCAGGTAGATCATGACCGCGCCGAACGGGTTGTGGCCCGAATCGGCAGGGAGCCGGCGCGCAGCCAGTTCTCGCAAGTGACTGCGTATACGGGCCCGACTGACGGGAAAGTCGGCGAAGCGGGCATGCTTCGTGCCCAGGAAGCCCCAGAAGATGCGCCCCAGTACGCCCGCCGCCGCGGTATAGCCGAGCCAGGTGTGGACGTCTTCACCCGGCTCGGTCAGCCAGTAATTGGCGAGGACGATTGCGGCCAGCGTCCAGTGGAAGATCCGCACGACCGGATCCCAGATTGCAACGGACTCCGACCGGGTCAACGGATCAGCCTTCTTCCCGCTTGACCACGCTGCCGTCGACCGGGTTGAAGTAAATCTCCACCTTCGTCTGCTGCGGGTCGAACCCGTAGATCTCGTAGCAGTTGCCTTCGGTGACCTTGAAGGCGTTGATCTTGTAGCCCTGGTCGATCAGGTTCTGCTGGAACGCCTCGGCATCCTGCCAGGCCGAGCGCGGCTCCGTGGTGCACTGGGTGGTTTCGCCACCGGCGCAACCGGCCAGCACTGCGGTAGCTGCGGACGCGAGCAGCAAATTTCGAGTAGTCATAGCATCCTCCATTGCCGTTGAAAGCGCGACGGAAGGGTAGCATATGCTCCCTTTGGTCCGGCCCTTTGGATCGGACCGAAGGGCCGGACCGCTCAGGACGGGCCGCTGAACAGCACCACTACGCCGATCGCGATGAACACGGCGGCAGCGATTGCGTTAATGAGACGCATTGGCAAACGGTCGGCGCTGAAGTACCCCAGCAGCACCACCGGCACGTTGGCCGCCAGCATGCCGATCGTCGTGCCCGCCACGACGAGCCAGACCGCCTCGAATTGCGCGGCGAGCACGACGGTCGCAATCTGCGTCTTGTCCCCGATCTCCACCAGGAAGAAGGCGATCAGCGTCGTCAGGAAGGCGCCGTAGGGATAGCGGGCGGCTGCATCGTCCTCGTTGTCGGGAACGAGGACCCACAGGCCCATCAGGATGAATGCGCCGGCGATCAGCCAGCGGCCGACCTCCGGCGGCAGCCAGTCGGCGATCAGCGCACCGATCTCGGCCGCCACCCAGTGATTGGCGATCGTCGCCAGCAGGATGCCGGCGATGATGGGTGCGGGCTTGCGGAATCGGGCGGCGAGGACGAGGGCCAGGAGCTGCGTCCTGTCGCCGATCTCGGCCAGCGCCACCGAGAAGGTGGATATGAGGAATGCTTCCACGCAGGGGCCTCTGAGTGCGGGCGTGCATCTTAACGAGCCCGGAGAAATTCGACCACTGGCCGCAGGCCCGTTCCGAAGAGCGCCAGAGTCAGATCCGCCAGGGAGGAAACCGGCGGTTCCCGCCAGCGAACATCAGGCAGACCTCATTGCCGGCCGGGTCGGCGAGGCGTGCCTCTCGCCAGCCCCAGCGCTGCTCCGTCGGCGTCGTGTCGAAGGTCATGCCCTGCTCCCGCAGTGCTTCCACATGCCGATCCAGCGCCTCGGCGGACTCGTGATCGAAGTAGATCACGGTGCCGGTCCCGGCCGCCGGGACGGCAGCCGGATCGACGGCGTGCAGCGACAGTGTGGCGCCTTCGCCGTTCTCGCTCTCGAACCGAGCGTAGCGCGGCGGCGCGTCGACGATCTGGACGAGGCCGAGTGCACGGTAGAAGGCGACGGATTGGGCGTAGTCCACGCAGGGGATGGTGATCTGGTTGAGGGTCATTTCTCGATCTCCGGATTCATCTGCACAAGTTATTCAGCGCCGCTCCATCGCCATCCGCGTGGGCGCCTCGATGCCCAGCGCCGGAAAGATGCGCTCGAGCAGGTCGCCCATGATCCAGGGACCGAAACCGGTGCGCACGACAATCGTCTCCGATTCCGGCACGATGGTCACTCCCTGGCCCATGAACCCCGACAGCTCGAACACCGGCGAGGGCTTCCCGCCGTTGCAGCCGCCCCGGATCCAGACCATGGCGCCATAGTTGCATTTCGACTCCGGCGACGGCGTCCGGATGAAGTCCACCCAGCCCGGAGGCAGCAGTCTGCGCCCGCCCCACACCCCGTCGCGGGCCAGGAAGAGCCCGAGCCGGGCCCAGTCCACGGCCGCGGCATGCATCGCGGTGGAGACGATGAACTGCCCGGACGGGTCCCGATCCAGCACCACCCGGCGCATGCCCAGCGGTTCGAACAGCGCCTCATAGGGATAGCGTGCCCAGGCGTCGTCATCCAGCCCCGAGGCGGCCTGCACGACCGCGATCGCCAGCTCGGCGTCGCCGGCGGCATAGTTGAATACCTCCCCGGGCGGATGCGCCAGCGGTTTCCCCGCGGCGAAATCGCTCGCGCCGGGCGCCATCAGCGTCGCCGTCGCGCTGTCGCCCGGACCGTTGGCCTCGCTGAACTCCAGGCCGCTCTGCATGCGCAACAGGTGCTTCAGCCGGATGCCGGCGCGTTCGTCGGTCCATTCGGGGCGCAGCCCTTCGTCCTCCAGGCCGATGCGTCGGTCAGCCGCCATCATGCCTGCCAGTATGCTCGTCAGCACCTTGGTCATGGAGCGCCCGTTCTGTGGCGCGAAGCGGTCCCAGCCCGGCGCGTGCCGCTCGTACACCAGCCTGCCGCGGTGCACGACCAGTACCGAGCGGGTGCCCCGATCAATGCCCGACTCGGTGGGCAGAAACTCCGCGGCCACGGCCGTCTCGAGTGCCTCGTAGTCGGGCACCAGGCGCTCGGGCTCCGGATACAGGCCGTCACCTTCGGGCCAGGGGCGCGGATCGGCCGCGACGCCCGTCCTCACCCGCATGCCGAATTCATCTATCCGGCCGTCGCCCCGAATGCAGCTGCCGTCGGCGCGCTGGGAGACCCGCGCCGGAAACAGGCCGAAGAAATGGGCCCGCACTTCACGGCCCTCCCGGTCCACCTCGGCCCGCACCCAGGACAGGCGGGGATCCAGGTATGGGCCCAGTTCGGCCCGGCGGATATCATCTTCCGTCCGGCCCTGCAGGAAGATGCCATAACAGAGATCATTGGCCACGACGGTCGTGGCCAGCGCCGCATGCCGGGCGACGAAACGAAGTTCCGTCACGACCCGCGGCGGCGCGAGCAGCAGCCACAGGATGAGACCGGAAGACAGGATCAGTAACGTGTTACGCCAGTTGAATTTCGACATTGTCACTCCCCGGTTATCGGAAGGCCGGGATGTTAGCGGCGCGGCTCATAACTCGTTGTTCGATGTGATTAAAAAGCGTAGATCAGTGACGCACGTGAAGAATTCGGGACGGAAAGGAAGCACGGTGGGACGATCATGAGCCGCAATAGCGACTCCCCGGGCGGCCGTTTGCGCCTGGTCCGGTCGTTCCTGCTGCGCCGCATCCCGTTCGTGCTCGGCTGGCGCAATATCGCCATCCTCGGGGCAGCGCTCGGCGTGCTGTCGGTGGCGGTAACCCTGCTGCTGGAACCCTTCGGCACCGCAGACTACGAGGCGCCCTGGCGCACCCTGCGCCTGTCCGGCTATGCGCTGTGCTTTCTGCTGCCGTTCCTGGCCCTGCACGCCGTAGACCGGCAGGTCTACCGGTGGCAGGGCCGGCGCTGGTGGCTCGCGAACGAACTCGTGACCCGCAGCGTGCTCATCGTCGCCATCTCCACCGCCAACTGGCTCTACAACATCCGCGTCATCAACGACATCAGGCCCTCGTTCGGCTACTGGGCGGACTACATGATCAGCTTCGCGCTGCCCGGCCTGCCCGTGCTGCTGCCCACCGGTATCCTGCTGGCCTGGTTCCTCGCCACCCGCTTCCCGGAGCCGGAGCCGGCGGCCCGCGACCGCATTCGCGTTCGGGGCGAGGGCCGGGACGAGCGCCTGGATTTCGCCATGGGCGAATTCCTCTACGCCGAGGCCAGGCAGAATTACGTCGCCATCCATCTGGCCGGCCCGCAAGGCGACGACTCGCGGCTGTTACGTCTGACCCTCGGCGAATTACAGCAACAGATACCCGGCAGTGCGCGGATCCACCGGTCCTATCTGGTGAATCCCGGCCGGGTGCGAGAGGTGCGTGGCAACGCCCGCAAGCGTGAGGTGGTGCTGGACGGCGTGGAGCAACCGTTGCCGGCCTCGCAGCGGCTCGATCCGCAGCGCCTGGAGATCGTCTGACGGCGCCGGCCCTTCGGTTCGTACGCGGCGCCGGCGCTCAGGGCAAGGAAAAGCAATCGAGATCGTCGGCCGCAATCACGGGCCCGTCGTAATGCTGCCGCACCCGGTCGATGTTGCCGTCCAGATCGCGCAGGCTGCGCGCCATGAAATGACTGAGAACCAGCTTGCGCGCCCCGGCACGGGCGGCCACCCGGCCGATCTCGCCGGGCGTAGCGTGCAGCCGGCTCGCGGCCCCGCCGATGCCCTCGGGGATGGCCATGTGCATCACCAGCAGGTCGGCCTCCCGGGCGAAGTCGACGAAAGCGGCTTTCGAGCCGTTCTGGTCGCCCGCGAACACGATCGAGGTTTCGCCGGCCCGCACGCGGAATGCCAGTGCCGGCACGATGCCGTGGGGCACGTGCATGGCGTCGATCACGAGACCGTCCTCGCTGTCGAACACGCGAGTCGTATCGGATTCGCGCGGGACCACAACGGTTTCGAGGGCAGGCAGCCCGCCCGAACCGTCGAGATAGCCGGAGAGATAGCGGTATGCCCCCGTCTCGGCACTCAGCAGGCCCTGGAGGAAACCGTCGAGGCCCGGAAAGCGGTCGCTGCCCGAGGGCCCCGCTACCCTCAGCGGCATGGAGCGATCCGAGAAGAAGCCGGATTTCAGCAGCGCCGGGAAGTCGGCGGAATGGTCGGTGTGGAAGTGGCTGAGACCGATGAAATCCAGCTGGCCGAAGTCGGCGCCGATCTCGCCGAAACGCAGGAAGGCCCCGGATCCCGCGTCGATAAGGACCCGGGATTCGCCGTCGATCCAGACCATGTAGGCAGTGGAGGCGCGGGCGTCGTCGGCAATGGGCCCGCCGGAGCCGAGTACCTGCACGGCGATGCCTTCGCCCGGGCAGGACCCCGCTGCTGCATTGCCCGACCCCAGCATCAGGCATGCGAGAAGCAGGCCGGCGCCCAGCCTGGCCGTATCGGTCCTGCGGGAAGTCTCTGCTCCCGTCATTTTCCTCCGCCCTCCGCGAACGTTCTCAATCCAGATCGGCCAGTGCTTCCAGCGTCTCTTCACGGACCCGGTCGATAGCGGCGCTGACGCGCGCCTCGGCCGCATCCTGCCGGCCGAGCGCCGCCCAATCCTCATTCCAGGTGGCACGTAATTGGTCCGTGGCCGCCTCGACGTGATCGGGCATGATCTCTGCAAGATCGTCCAGCAGCAGCACGCGGGTCCAGCCGGCCCGCGGGTTGCCGCGCTCTTCGTCCCTGTCGTAATGGCTGAAGAAAACGATCTGTTGCAGCTCACCGATGGTCAGGATCATCTCGAACCCGGCTGCGCGCAGGTTGCGGTTGTGCTCGGTGAGTTCGTTGCGCCAGGTGTTATACGTGAGCCCGACCAGCGCGACCGCCAGGCTGATCAGGGCGACCACGTTACGTTTCACTTGTGCGCGTATACCGTCCTTCATGTCGTGCGGTTCGCCGGCATTACGGTGCACTCTCACCGCTCGCTCATGGGACCCGAGTGTATGTGCGTCGTGGTGTGGAAGCTGTACCAGGCGAACCAGAACATCCGATGGGTGACCAGCCGCTCGCCGTTGTCACCCCGCACGGCGGTCACCTCGCCGCTCGGCCGCATCTCCCAGCGCACGCCGGGATCACCGCTCTGCTCCAGTGCACCGTGGGCCTTCAGCACACTCTCCGTGACGGCGTAGGAGGCATCGCCCACCTCCACGCCATGCACCACCGTCTTCGGATGCAGGCTGCGGTCATAGTCCACCGGAAACAGCAGTCGCCTGCTCTGGTCGTAGTCACCGTATGGGGTCTTGTTCGAGTACGGGCGATCGAAGCCGGTCTCGGTGGACAGCACCCGGGTATCCGGATGGGCCTCGCGCCACCGAACCCAACGTGTGATGGTGACCGGGATAGTCTCCAGCGTCTCCCCGCGCATCGGGCCGGCGAATGCCTGTCCGGTGATCTGCTGCCAGAGCGACTCCGTGGCCCGATCGTACAGAATCAGGTCGCTCTTGCGCAGGAGTCCGGACACGCCGAACTCCACCACCCGGTCGCCGAACTTCCGCTCGAATGCGATCCCCGACCCGCACAGCGGGCAGTAGGTGATCGCCACGGGCCGGCCGCCGATCTCGTCATTCACGATCTCGTGAAAATTCAGGATGGAGATCGGGTACGCGCGCGCATCGCCGTCGATTTCGATACCCATCACGACGTCGGCTGCCGCGATGAAGTCCGCCTCGTCGGCGGCCACGAAACGAGGCTGATCGATGGAGGGGATGCAATCCCGCGCGCCGCACCCCTGCTCGACCTCACTCCAGTCGACATCGGCCGGCGTACTCTCGCCGTAACCGAAGGTATCGCGCAGGATGTCGGTTTGCCAGCCCTGCGACGCAGCCATACCCGGGAGGAGAAGAAGGAACAGTACGGCCAACCCGAGTGGGGAGGACGCTCGTAACTGTCGCTCGCGCCGACCGTACTGTCCTGTTCTCATCGACGGTCTCCGTCAGGCGGCGTGACGGCCGCCCTCCCAGGCCTGGCCGGCAAACGCGTCGTCGAGCGGCGTGCCGGCGAGATGGTTGGTGTAATTGCTGAGTGTCTTCATCGCCAGGATGGTAATGACGTCGAGCACGTGGCGTTCGCCGTAGCCTGCAGCGGCGAACGCCTTCAGTTCGTCCTCCGGCACCCAGCCCTGATGATCGCGCATGGCTGCCGCGAAGCGTGCCACCGCCTGCAGCCGCTCATCCGGCAACGCTTCGCCGTTGCGCAGGGCATCGAGTACCTCGTCGGACATCGAGGTACCCTTCGCCAGCGTGCTGTGCGCCGCCACGCAATAGCCGCAGCCGTTCTTCGCGCTCACGGTCAGGAACACCACCTGCTGCTCGGCGGGGTCCAGCGCCGCCTTTTCCAGCGCCTGGCCGATCGAGGCATAAGCCTCGGCCGCTGCCGGCGAGTGGGAGAAGACGCCGAACAGGTTGGGCAGGAAGCCGTACTTCTCCTTCACCGCCTCCATGACCGGACGTGACTCCTCGGGTGCGCTCTGGGTGTCGTGTACGCGAAACTGCATGATCTCTCTCCTCTGTTGCTCGTGTCGGATCCCGCAGCGCCTCGCGGCGGCGGGACGAATGGCCGTCGCGTGGACGTGGATCAGCCGAGCGACTGCATCGCCAGCTCGGCGATAGCGACCAGCTCCTTGCGCCGGGCTCCCGCCTTGGCCAGCGTGCGCAAACCGCTCATGGTGCAGACGACGTGGCGGCCGAGCAGCTTCGGATCGCGCTCCGGCGCGACGTCGCCCTCTTCCTGAGCACGGCGCACGGCATCGGTAAAGACCCGGGTGAAGGCGTCGATGCTCGCCGCCACACGGCCGGCCACCTCCGGGTCCTTCTGGCCGAATTCGGCCGCCGAATTGAAGACGAGGCAACCACGCCGGCCGTCCGCGCACTTCGTGTCTTCGGCCACGGATTTCAGCGTGCCCTCGATAAACGCCAACCCCGAGTCGGCGCTCTCCATGGAGGCACGCAACTCGCCGACGAGATAGTCCCGGTACCGCTCTACAGCCTGCAGGAAAACTTCCTGCTTGCTGCCGAAAGCCTGGTAGAAACTGCTGCGGGCGATGCCCATGGAATCCAGCAGGTCCTGCAGCGACGTGGCCTCGAAACCACGGCTCCAGAACAGCTGCATCGCCGCTTCCAGCGCGGTATCGGGGTCGAATTCGAGTGGTCGTCCTCTGTTCATGCCTTCAATTTAGTACTGATCAGTTCATAATGCAAACGAGAGGCCTGGCAAGCCCGGCTACGCCTGGCTACGGCTGGCTGCCTCACACCGCCCCGCGGGGGCCGCCGGTTGCACGGGCAATCCAGTAGTCCAGGCTGAAGAAGCGTCCGCCGCCGGTGAACAGCAGCGCGATCACCATCACGAAGTAGGTGGCCGCGAACTCGATGCCGTTGTTCAGGATCGTGATGGAGCCCCGTGCGGTCAGCCAGCTGTAATTCCCGTGTGCCTTCAGCAACTCGATCGCCATCTCCTTGCGCTCCGCCGCCTCCATTACGCGCTCGTTAGCGAGCCAGCTGGAAGCATCCGAGATGGCCAGCCAGCCGTTGTCCCAGTGGACGGCGAACATCGCCACCAGCATCGTGAAGGCCAGCGGTATGGCAATGAGGCGCGTGGCCAGGCCCGCGATGAGCAGGATGCCGCCGAAGAACTCGGTGCCGGCCGCGAGCGCCGTCATCAGCGCCGGGAAAGGCAGGCCCAGACCCCAGTCCGGATTGCCGAACCACTGGGCGGTCTGTTCGAAGTTGGCAAGCTTGTTCCAGCCCGCCTGCATGAATACCGGCGCCAGATACAGGCGAAGCAGCAACGGACCGATCCCGTCCAGCGGGCCGAGCGCCGCAACGAAACGGTCATAGAGGGAACGGGTGGCGGTCAGTACGTCGGCCATCGGGAACTCCTTTCTGGTTGTCGGTATGCAATCGTTAGCGACGCAATGCGCTGATTGAATCTGCCGTATGCGGCTTGCTAATTTAGTACCGATCAGTTCAGAATACAAGTATCACGTCTGACAGATCTACTGGAGCGATCGACCATGAGCTGGATACACGTACACGCGGAAGACGGCGCGGAGGGCGAGATCGCCGAACTGTACGACCGCCTGCGGCAGCAACGGGGCAGGGTCTCCAACATCCTCAAGGTCCACAGCCTGCGGCCGTCGGCGCTGGCCCATCACCTGGATCTCTACATGGGTCTGCTGTTCGGCTCCGGCGGCCTCTCCCGGGCCCAGCGCGAAATGATCGCGGTGGTGGTGTCCAGAGAGAACCAGTGCGAATACTGTGTCAGTCACCACCGCGAGGCGCTGGCGAAGTACGTCAAGGACGAGGATCTGCTGAACCGGGTCTGCAGCGACTACCGGGAGGCGGACCTGCCGCCCGGCGATCGCGCACTGCTCGATTACGCCCGCAAGCTGACGGCCTCGCCCGCAGGCGTCGAAGAGAGCGACGTAGTGACGATGCGCCGGAGCGGCTACACCGACGAGGACATCCTGCTCGCCAACCTGATCGTCGCCTATTTCAACTTCGTCAACCGTATCGCACTCGGCCTGGGTGTCGAGCACAGCGAAGACGAGGTGGGCGGCTACAAAGTCTGAGGGGGAACACTGGATATGGAATCAGCTAACCGAAATCTGCGAATCTCGTTACTGGCTCTGCGCATCGGCGTCGCCATCGTCATGCTGGTGTGGTCGGTGGACAAGCTGCTGCGCCCGGAGCATGCGGCCGGCGTATTCGGCACCTTCTACGCCATGCCCGGACTGGGTGAAACCGTCTTCTACGTACTCGGCGTCCTTCAGCTGATCGTGGTTCTGGCCTTCCTCGCCGGCGCCTGGCGCACCTGGACCTACGGCGCCGTACTGGCCATGCACACCGTCTCCACGCTGTCTTCCTTCCGACAGTATCTGGCGCCGTTCGAGGGACCCAACATCCTGTTCTTCGCCGCCTGGCCCATGCTGGCGGCCTGCCTGGCCCTGTTCCTTCTCCGCCGGGAGGATACGCTGCTCAGCGCCAACGTCGGCAACCCTCGCGGGTAACATCATGCGTGGCCTCGCGGTCATTGCGGCAGTTCTGGCGCTCGGCGCCTGCGCCGGGCCCTCGCCCGACCTCGCGCGGCTGTACTCCCTGCAGTCCAATCCGGACATCCAGCCGCCGGTGGTTCTGATCCCGGGCGCCCTCGGCTCCCGGCTCGCCCATGCGCACAGCGGGCAAGAGGTATGGCCGGGCCCCGTCTGGAAGATCGTGTTCGCCGACTACTCGGAGCTCGCGCTCGAGATCGACCCGGAGACGCTGGAGCCGCTGCCCGACGAACTCGTGGTATCGGGCCTCACGGACAAAGCGGCAGGACGGGATTTCTACTCCGAGATACTCCGCGTCCTCGAGCGCTACGGCGGCTACCGCAGAGCCACGGCGGGCGAGCCTCCCGGCCGGGGCGCGAAACACTATTACGTGTTCACCTACGACTGGCGGCAGGACAACGTGCGCACGGTGCGAGAACTCGATGCCTTCCTCGAGCAGATCCGCCGCGATCACGGCAGCCCCCGGCTGAAAGTCGACATCATCGCGCACAGCATGGGCGGCCTGATCGCCCGTTACTACGGCCGCTACGGGACGCAGGACGTCCTCGACGACAACGACTTCCCCGTGAGCAACCGGGGCGCGGAGCACATGCGGCGGGTCGTGCTGCTCGGCACGCCCAATCTTGGCACGGTGAAGGCTTTCCGCACGCTGCGGGAAGGCTCGAAGGTGGGACTGAACCGCATCCCCCGGGACGTCGTCGCCACCTTCCCCAGCACCTATCAGCTCCTTCCACACCCGCTCAATACCTGGCTGGTCACCGCCGACGGCGAACCTCTGGAGCGCGACGTTTTCTCCAGTGAATTCTGGCGCCGTTTCGGCATGTCGGTCTACGACCAGGGAGTACGTGAACGCATTTGCGAAGACATCGACGACCCGCAGCGCGCCGAGCAGCGGCTGCGCACCTACGAGGCCTATTTCGAGAAGCGCATCGAGCGGGCCCGACGCTTCGTCTGGTCGCTCACCGTGCCCGAACCCGAGCCCACGGTGCGCTTCATAACGTTCGGCGGCGACTGCACGCTGACGCCCGCCCGCATACTGGTCGAAGAATGGGACGGCGACTCCAGGCTCCGGCTCGAGCCCTCCGAGATCCGCGACCGGCGCGAAGGCATCGACTACGAACAGCTGCTGCTCGAACCCGGTGACGGGGTGGTGACGAAACCCTCGCTCATCGCCCGCCAGACGCTGGATCCGACGGTGTCACGGCACCGGTACATTTACTTCCCGCTGGACTACTCGTTCTTCCTGTGCGAAGACCATGACCAGCTGACCGGCAATATCCACTTCCAGGACAATCTGCTGCACGTGCTGCTGTCCGCGGACAGCACCCGGATCGGTCCCGAAGCACGGGAGAGACAGCAGTGAGCGGCGGGGGACAGGGAGCCGGTGCCTGGCTGCGCGCGGCGTTCAGCCCCCACATCGTGCGAGGTGCGCTCGCCGTGGCATGCGTGGTCGGCGTCGTCCTGAATCTCATCAACCAGAGCGAGCGGGTCACGCTGGGCCAGGGGGTCTCGCTGCCGCATCTGTTCCTGAACTTCCTCGTGCCTTACCTGGTCGCAACCTGGAGCGGCGCGCGGGCCGCACTCCGACAGAAGGACACCAACATATGAAAGTACTCTGCACCTCGCTGGCCCTGGCCTTACTGCTTGCCGCACCCCCGGTCGGCGCGAGGGAAGCGGCCCCGCCGCTGCCCCACGGCGCGGACGCGCCGGCGTGGACTCTGCCCTCGCCCGCAGGCGAGCCCGTGGAATTCCCGGCCGACGCGGACGGCCGGCCGGCGGTCCTGCTCTTCTGGGCCACCTGGTGCCCCTGGTGCAAGGCGCTCATGCCCCATCTCCAGTCCATCCGCGAGGACTATGCCGAGCGGGGCGTGCAGATATTCGCCGTCAGTGTCTGGGACGATGGCGACCCGGCCGGCTTCATCGCCCGCAACGACTATGACTTCACAGCGGCGCTGGAAGGCGACGAGATCGCCTACGGCTACGGCGTCACGGGGACGCCGGGCCTGTTCGTCGTCGACGGCGACGGCAGCGTGGCCATGAACCGCTTTCTCATCGACCTGACCGAGCGGGTGTCGCCGCCGCCCGGACGGGACAGCCTGCCGCCGGCGCAGTCCGCGGAAGCGTGGGCGGCACTGGTGCGCGAGACGCTGGATAAGCTGCTGGCCGAGTGAGACCGGCCGGAGCGGCTTGAAAGACGGATCGCGGCCGTGGACCATGGTCGGACCGGGGCGACCCTGTCGGTCAATCGCCCCCCGGTCCGCGAGACCCCTGAAATGAGCGACTGCTGCTGCGCCAACACGATCGAGACGGCCGCTCTGGAGCGGCGGCAGCGCCGCGTGCTGGCAGTTGTGCTCGCAATCAACGTGGCCACCTTCGTCATGATGGTGGCGGCCGCCATCCTCAGCGGCTCGTCCGCCCTGCTCTCCGGCATGCTGGACAACCTGGGGGACGCCCTCACCTACGCGCTCAGTTTCGCGGTGGTGGGCGCCACTGCGAAGGCCAAAGCCCGAGTGGCGCTGTTCAAGGGCCTGCTGATTACCGCCGCCGCCCTGGCCGTGGCCGGGCAGATCGGCTGGAGCCTTTTCAACCCGGGCGTGCCGGTGGTGGAGACGATGACCCTGGCCGCCGTGCTCAACCTCGGTGCCAATGGGGTCTGCCTCGCCCTGCTCACGCCGCTGCGCGACACGGACATCAACATGGCGTCGGTGTGGGAGTGCTCGCGCAACGACATCTTCGACGGCGTGGCCGTGATCGCCGCGGCCGGTGCCGTCTGGATCTTCCAGTCCGGCTGGCCGGACCTGCTGATTGCCGCGGCCCTGCTGGTGCTGTTCCTGCGCTCGGCGCTGCGGGTCGTGCGCAACGCGCTGGCCGAACTCCGCCAGCCGGGCCCTCACCCCTCCGTCTGACGCCGGCCCTTGTCCGGCGCTCGTCGGGCCCTTGTATTGGGCCGCGCCGGGATCGATCATACGGACACACTCCTCGACGGTGACCGCTCATGGCCATCAGCGTATTCGACCTCTTCAAGATCGGCATCGGCCCTTCCAGCTCTCACACGGTTGGGCCGATGAAGGCGGCCGGACAGTTCGTCGCGCGCCTGCGCGAGGCGGGCGTATTCGACCGGGTCGCGCGCGTCCGCGTCGAGCTCTACGGCTCGCTCGGTGCCACCGGCCGCGGCCACGGCTCCGACAAGGCGGTCATCCTCGGGCTCGAGGGCGAGAGCGCGGAAGACGTGGACGTCGCCTCGATCCCCGAACGGGTGGAGGCCGTGCGCGAGGGCGGGCGGCTCCGACTCGGCGCCGAGCGCGAGATCGGCTTCGATCATCGCGAGGACCTAGTATTCGACCGGCGCCAGAAGCTGCCCCATCACCCGAACGGCATGCGTTTCACGGCGCTCGACGAGGCCGGCGAGACCCTGCTCGAGGCCGCGTTCTACTCCGTCGGCGGCGGCTTCGTGGTGGACGAGGAGGACGCCGAGAGCGGGCCGATCAAGAAAGATGACACCGAGCTCCCCTATCCCTTCACGACCGCGGTGGAACTTCTCGGCCACACGAAACGAACCGGCCTTGCCATCAGCGACATCATGCGGGAGAACGAGACGGCATGGTGCACGGCGGAGGAGATCCGCGAGCGGCTGCTCAGGATCTGGCGAGTGATGGACGAGTGCATCGACCGCGGCTGCGCCACCGAGGGCACGCTGCCCGGACTGAAGGTGGAGCGGCGCGCGGCCGCGCTGCATGCCCAGCTCTCGTCCCAGGCCGAGCGCTCGCTGAGCGATCCGCTGACGGTCATGGACTGGGTGGATCTCTACGCGCTGGCCGTGAACGAGGAGAACGCCGCCGGCGGCCGGGTGGTCACCGCGCCGACCAACGGCGCCGCCGGCATCATCCCGGCGGTGCTGCGCTATTTCGTGCGCTTCCGCGGGGCGGATGAGGACGACATCGTGCGCTTCCTGCTGACCGCCGGCGCCATCGGCGTTCTGTTCAAGGAGAACGCCTCCATCAGCGGCGCCGAGGTCGGCTGCCAGG
>Ga0102938_10001287_pt1 | contig 18938 bp, 13 predicted proteins | sample SalPonR2_B_D2_MG_FD_84516 | JGI IMG/M metagenome (GOLD analysis project Ga0102938, IMG submission 84516) | Salt pond soil microbial communities from South San Francisco under conditions of wetland restoration - Salt Pond MetaG R2_B_D2_MG | ecosystem: Environmental > Aquatic > Marine >...
ACGTCCTGGACGTCCCGGCGGACTGGGACTTGCTGCCGCCGGGCGATGCCGGTCTGACCCGACGCGTCAAGTCGCTCGGTCCGACCTGGACCGTCAAAGAAAAGAAGGGCCGGCGAACTTTTTCGCTGGGCGTTTGGGCGGCGAAAGAGCAAATCGAGTCGGCCCGCCGCGAGATCGCCGAGACACGTTCGACCGACGCCTACAAAAAGCGATTGGCGGCCGACAAGAAACGTCGAGACGAGCGACAAGGTGATTATGTCCAGGATTTCCGGCAGGCGATCTTGGATTTCTTGAATTTTCACCCGACCCACCGGACGCTGGCGGCGACGATGGCCACCCGGATCGCCGATCACGCGACGCCGGTGGGCAGCGGGACCGTGGCGCGGACGAAACGCATCCCGATCGAACGCCGCGCCGCGGCCGCCGTGATCGCTTGGATGCGTCACGCGACGACCGAGTACGATGACATGAAGATCCGTCGGGTCAAAGGAGAACGACGAGCGGTTCGTCGTGAATTGGCCGAGCGATCCAAAAAACTGCTCGATCGGTACCGCCGTGGTGACGCGACCCCGACGGCTTCCTGCGTGTTGACCGCCGCGGTGACGCGAAAAGAAGCGACCCGTGATTCCGACGCTCGTCGTGCCGACGCTCGTCGTGCCGACGACTCGGAGGGATGATCCTCGATGAAGCTTCCTGATCCTCGTTCCCGCGCGACCGTCGGTGCGAACATGACGCCGATGATCGACGTCGTGTTCTTGTTGATCATCTTTTTTTTGGTTTCCAGTCACTTGGCGAAACAAGAAAGCCGCATGCCGCTGGACTTGCCCGCTGCCAGAACGTCCGCCGATGCGGACACCGAGCGTCAAGCGCTGACCATCAACATCAACACGGACGCGGAGGTCTTGGTGCTGGGCAAGTCGGTCGGCGAAGCGGATCTCCGAGCCGTGTTGGCCGATCACGTGACGCGGGACGGCGACGCCGCGGCCATCCGAATACGTACCGACCGCAACGCGGAATACCGAACGGTCCGACCGGTGTTGCGAACCGCCGCGGCGTTGGGCATCACCGACGTCAGTTTGTCGGTTCGCTCGGCGACGTCGACGAACGTTCCGACGGCGGGGAATCGTTGATCGATCATGCGAGTGCCCAATCAACGCGACCAGAATCCTTTGGAAGTGAAGATGACACCGATGATCGATGTCGTCTTTTTGTTGCTGATCTTCTTCGTCTGGACCAGCAGTTTCGAACTGCCGGAATTCGATTTGCCCAGCAGCATCGCCGAGCCGCCCGACGGATCCGCCGAGGTCTCGCCTGCCGAATCGGTCGTCGAACCGTTCGACGAGATCATCATTCGTTTGATCAGCGAGGACGACGTGGTTCGCATCGAGCTGAACGGAAAAACGATCGCCGGCCAGATCGAACTGAGTTCGAAACTCCGCCAGATTCTTTCCCTGGGGGTGCAGCCGCCGGTGATCGTCGATCCCGACGACCGCGTCACCATGTCCGACGCGGTGGCCGCCTACGACTCGGCTCGTTCGGCCGGGGCCGAGCGGGTTTTGTTCGCCGTTCGATCCGACCCCGCGACGACGGCACCGGGAACGCCATGATGCGACGATTTTCCATGGGCGTCCTGGTGATCGGGTCGATGACTCTGGTCGTGCTGGCCACGGATCTTGTCGGCCAGGAGTCGGGCGCTCCCTTGGTCGGACGGCGGACGATCGATCGCCAGGCGGACACGGTCGCGGAATTGATTCGCCAGAATCGTTTGGACGAGGCCGCCGCGTGGTGCCAAGACGGACTGACCCAGTCGCCCGCCGATTCGGATCGTCACGCTTGGTGGTTGGCCAAAAGCGTCGAAGTCGACATGGAGAAAGCGTGTAATGACGGCGTTCCCGATGAAGCGACGGTCGCGGCGGTGATCGAGCCGGCCGAAAAACTGTTGCAAGCCTATCCGATGCACCGGAGACGCTTGTTCGTCAGCCACGCGATCGTGATGGCCGAACTCACCGCGGCCTCGGCTGACGTCGTCGCGGCGGTGATTCGTCGACGCAGCACCGAGGCGACCGATGACGCGCTGCGACGGATGATTCGCTTTGATCGAAACGCCGAGGCTTTGATCGAACGGGCCGCGCGTGAATCTGTGCAGACGCGAAACGATCTCCGCCGTGGGACTTCACCGGAATCACGCGGCACCGCCGAAGCCTACCGGGACGACGTCGCTCAACTGATCGGCCGCTTGTCCGTCGCGCGGGTCGCCGCGGCCGTCATGCGAACCGAGTTGTTCGAACCGGGTGGTCAAGACTTTGTCGGATCGGCAGCCAAGGCGATCGCGATCGCCGAGGACACGTTGGTCCGCATCCCCAGTGATTCGGCGGCGCGGCACGAAGCAGAGTTGTTGTTGATCGACGCGTTGCTGCGTGGTGGCCGCTTGGACCAAGCCGCGCGGCAATTCGACGCGCTCCGTGACAGGGAAGGCGATGATCAAGCGAGGGCCTTGGCGGTTCGTTTGGATTTGCGACGGGGGCGGCCGACGGAGGCCGAACGGAAACTCGATCGCTTCTTCGGCAGCGACCCCTCGGCGGCCCCCCGATCTTTAACGATGGATTTTTCCCGACTGCGATTCTTGTTGCGGGACCCGACGTCCGGGCGTGCCGCGGCGGACTGGATCGAAGCGATCGGTCAACGGCACGGCGCGTACGCACGGCGGCGTGGCGAGGCGTTGTTGCTGTCCGCTTGGCCTGATCACGAGGCGGGGACCGACGCTGCGGCCGAAGTCATGGCGATCGCCGCCAGGAACCAACTTCGTGCCGGCAACACGCGGCGGGCCGCCGAGATGTTGCAGGTGGCCGCGATTCAAGAAACCCGACCCCGACAAGCTTTATCGATCGCCACGCAAGCCGCCGCCGCGTTCCAGCAGGCCGGTGACGCCGCCGCGGCCGCCGACGTGCTGCGGCAAATCTCGCAAGTGCATCGTGACGCCGAAAACGCGGCGCCGATCGACTTTCAGGCGATCGTGATGCAAAGCCGTCAGGCTTCTCCGCCCCCGGCCCGCGTGACGGCCGATCGGCTCAAGCAACACTTGACGCTGTGGCCGCAGTCGGACGTGGCCACCACCGCAAAGCGTTGGGCGATCGCTTTGTTGCAATCCGATGGGCGGGACGTGGAAGCCATCGAAGTCCTCGGCTGGACCGATCCGTCGACATGGACGGCGGAGCAGATCCGGCAAACCGGGCTGGCGATCCGAAAGGCGATATCCGGCGTCGATGATCGGGTGCTGGTCGAACGCGTGACCGAACTGATCCGACCGGCACTGTCGAATCGCTTTGCAAACCAAGCAATGAACCGGAGTTCGGCGGAGGCTTCGATGCCCGCGGAACTCGGTGTGATCGCGGTATCGTTTTTCGATGTCGGTGATCTGAAACAGGTTCGCTCGGAAGTCCGAACTGCGTTATCGGGATCGCCGGTTTTTTTCGCCGAGTTGCTGGCTTTTCGGACCGGCGAGGGCGAGGCGTCCGCGTTCTCGGGTTCGCCGCCGGGGGAGGGCGACGGAGCGCTTGATCGTTCCACGATCTCCTGGCGATTGATGCGTGACGGTCGCATGAATCCGGGGCATCGCCGTTCCATCGCCGCGGTCTTGGACGCTTGGCACGACGGCGGGCCGGTCGACCTGGCGGCGGCGGAGCGACATCTGTGGTCGGGACGCCGTGAGGAGGCGATGAAAGCTTACGATGATTTGATCGCCGCCGGCGAAAACAGCGGGCGAGTCTTGCGTCAGGCGGCCGAGGCGATCGGCCGGTTCGCGGGAACAGACCGGCCTTTGACCGTACAAGCGATTCGGTACTGGGATCGCTTGGCCGCGGGGCTTCCCAAAGGTTCGGCAAGCTGGCACGAAGCCAGACTCGCGGCCATCGACCTGCTGACCCGGATCGGCGACGCCGCCGCGGCGGACAAGCGGGCGCGGTACGTCTTGCTGACCGATCCGCCCGACGATCCGGCGACGCGGACGCGATACCAGCGCTGCACGGGTGTCGAGTCCGCGACCGGATCGGATGACGTCCCATGAGCCGGGCGGAGGAGCCTTTTCGCCGGCAGGGACGTTTTGTGATTCTGCTGCATGATGTCGCCGGGTCTGCCCGAGCGAGCGGCTTGACGCGAACGTCGTCGGATCACTTCGACTGGATGTTCCAGGCGGAGACGGGTTTGCGGACCTGGGCCGTTTCGGTGACGGAGTTCGACGCGATCTCGTGGCGACCGGGGACACGTCCGATGGTGCCAAGCTTCACACGTCTGATCGCCGAACAGTTGCCCGATCATCGAACCGCTTATTTGGAATACGAAGGGCCGGTGAGCGAAAACCGGGGCACCGTCAAACGTGTCGAAGCGGGCGACTACCGTTTGGAAAAAAGCGGCTCGAATGATTTCGTGCTGCGTTTGCGATTCGAACATCACCGGCGTCGAGCCGAAACGCGTTGGCTGCGAATTTTTCGTGACGAGGCGGACACCGGACGCGATCTTGACGGCGGGGATTCGTCAACGCTGCCCGCGGGTCAACGGATTCGGGAACCGCGATCTTCGTCCCGCAGCACCATCGCTTGGCGTCTGGATTTCTGGTCCGGTTGATAAGACACGAAGCGATGGATCGAGGTTTGCGGTCGGTAGTCGGACTGTGCCGATTCGCCCGATCGGCCCGCCAACCAAATCTCACCGGCACACAATTCGATCGATTCGACCATGACCGGTTTGACGACGAACTTGGGGTGTTCGCCGGGCACGGCCAGCAAGGCGACCGGTCCGGTATCGGTCATGTCCCAGTGCACACTGATGTCTCCGCCGGCCGCTTCGCTGCTGATACGATCCAGAAACTGACTCCACGGAATCGCCAACGCGCCGGCGCGTAAGTTTTCCAAACGGATCGCCAACAAGTTCGGTTGCTCGGTCAATTCGACTCGCACGTCGCACGAAACCACCAAATCGAAGCGTCGGTTTCGCAATCGCGCCGCGGCACGAAGCCGGCCGTCTTCGATGGCGACGCGGGGCTCGGACAAACCGCGGCGCAGCAGGTGTGGAAATTTCTCCGGCAATTCCTCGTCCAACCACGCGTTGATTTCTTCGTTGGTGAAAGTGGCGTTCCAGGATCCCTCTTTTGCCGCGGCGGATTGCAGCCGTTCGAAGTTTCGCGTCAGGCGTCGGCTGGCTTTCCGCTGTTGGTCTTGGGACGCACCCGGTCGGGCGTCCATCGTGGCCAGGCGATAGAACTCCGGAACTTGCTCGGTCTGACGAATGGCCCACCACGCCGCCGACGCGGCGACCATCAACAGCAGGACGAAACCGGCGGCGATTCGTTTGAACCATTTTCGCATTCGATCAGTCTCCTTGCGTGCACGTCGGCCTGCGACGTCGAGTCGGTCCAAAAGGTTATCGGGATTCAAAACCGCAGCGGTTCGGGTAACCAATTCTTAATACGCTCCGCGACACCCGTTCGGGTCGTTTCGGGGGTTTCCGCTGCGTCCGTGAGGACCGCGTCGTTCTGTCCACTGACTTGTCGCAACGTGTTTTGCCCGGAAAGATCGCTGTCGCCGTGCCTGCCCTGAAGAACCGTCGGCGAGCGGTCGAGCAAAACCTGGGCCCAATGATTCTGAAGCAGTTGCGCCGCGTGTGTCAAATTTTCCTGGCGGATGCCTTCAACGGCCAAGTAGGTCTGACGCTGCAATTCCTGGCGTTCCCGCTCCAGCGGAAATCGCGTCGCCAACTGAACATCGTCGATCCAAACCGGGCCGGTCGCCAACGTGTCGATCGCCAAGCGAAGCTGGGTCGTTGCGGGATCGATGCCGTCGACCTCCAACAGGGTTTGTCGGGGGTGCCAAGACCCCGTGCTGGCAGGTCGCACCGTTCGTGAACGACGAAAGGCGCGATCACGCAGATTGCCTTCCAAGGTCAGTCGCAGCACGAGAGGCTGGGAATCGTCGCGTGGTTCGCCCCGCAGGGCAGCCGATACGGCCAATCGCCCCGATGCCGGCGGCGCGATCGATTCACTGATGATCCACACCCGATTGACCGCGCCGGGCGCATTGGTCATCCGCATTGATCGATTGCCCTGGGCGGCGTGCTTCGAGTCGGCGACGACTGCGTCCTCGGGAAATTGGGAATGTACCCAACCGCTCAGTCCGACCCGGCCGTCGATTTCGAATCCGCCGTTGGTCAGCCGTGGGACAGGATCGCCGGCGGGGGATTCGTTTCGCTCGCTCGCTGTGGTGACTTGATCCAAGAATCCCATCCGCTCCACGATTCGGGTGACCTTCCATCGAATGGCCCTGTGCAAGTCCGATCCGCCAGCCGGCGCGGCCGACCATCCCGTCAAGGCCTCGGCCGACTGTGTCGATCCGATGAGTTTCCATTGGCCGGGTTCCAAATCGACGAAACCTTCGTCACGAAACGTCACCCGAGTTTTCCAGGGCGTTAAGTTGCCGAGCGACAGGAGCGGATCGTCGCCGGAGGAGGACGACGCGTACCGAAGCACCGTCACCGATTGGTCGTGGTCGTTGTCGCATGCGATCCGTCGGCCCGGTGATCGAGGCAAGCGTCGAAAGTTCGACAAAGTTGCGGCCAATCGTGCGTCGATCGGAAACGCCGAGACGGGGAAATCCAAGATCACCGTGTCCGCATCCCGACGTGCGATCAAGCTTTGCAAATCCCACCAGGAGTCACGATTCCATGCGCCGCCGCGTCGTTGATCCGCGTCGCCGGCGACGGCGTGGTATCGGCAGCCCACCAGGACGGCTTGTCCGATTTTCGCGTTTCCTGGCCCGGAGGATCGGGGGTTCACTTGGCACAGCGGCGGGAGTCCGTTGCGATCGACGATGGCGTGGCGACCGCGACGCAGTGCCGTGACGGCCAGGACGCCGCGTGGGGTTTCGACGAAGCGCGTCGACGGGGGCGAAGGGGCGGCGACGCCTTGATCGGTCGTCCCACGCTTTTCCTGACCGTTTGCCGGTGGCGACTCGGAAAACTCGCCGGCGATGATCATCCCGTATCGCGGCAGAATTTGTCGGATGGCCGTCTGATCGGATGGCGGCATGTCTTCGGGCAACACGACGCCGGCGGCCTGTTGCAGACGCAGTAAATCCGCCAACCGGTCGATCGCGCGGTGCCGACGATGAACCTCCAGCGTACTCGTCGTGAATGTGTCATTCATCGCGTCGAAGTCGATGTCACGTGTCAACGCGGCGGCCCAAGTCGGATCGCCCAAACGGAACAAGACGTCTCGGCTTTGAGGATTTTGTTGCAGGTCGGTTGCCGAGTCCGGTAACTCATCCTTTGCGATCGATTCCAGCTGGACCGCGTCCAGAAACACGCTTTCGTTTCCGGCGTTCGTCAGCGTCAATCGGACCTGATGATTCCGCGGCAGAACGAAAAAGGCGGTCTCGTCCCAGCGTTCATTCGAGGGTCGATCGACGCCGGCTTGGTTCGGTGGATCGGTCGCCGGATCGGTCGCCGCGCCGTTTGGCGGGAGGCTGATCGCGTCGTCGGAGACCGTGGGGATGGCGGTCGTCGCGATCGGCGTCACCGTCGTCGGTCTCATCTGATCCATCGTAAAGTCGGCTTCCGATTCCGGCGACGATTCGTGACCGAGCTTGATGTCCAAATGGACCTCGTCTGTGGCGTCGTAGCGAACGACCAAACGATGAATTCGGTGTTCGTCCTGTGTCCGACCGGAAAGCAGCGTCCTCGGGTCCAACCGGCCCGCGGCCGTGATCAGGTTCAGGGAAACGGCGACACCCGGGGGCAACGCGGCGACACTGCGTCCGGCGTGTTCGCCCCGGGGCAAATTCAACAGCGGACTCAGTTGGATCCCGGAAATTTGTCGAAGGCCCGGAATCAGATCCGCGCGACTCTTGCTCATCCAGCGGTTCAAGCTTTCCAGCCGATCCCCGGACCCACGCTGTGCATCGACGACTTGCCAATCGGGTGTGGCGGCAGTCGGAGCGGTCGAATGCCCGGCCTTTGGTGCTTGTTCAGGCAAGGCTTTCTCGACAAGCTCGTCGGCTCGTTCCGGTTCGACCGTGGCGGGCAAGATCACGATCGCCCGCTCTTGACGCGGCACCAGCGGTTCGTCGGAAAGAAAACGGTTCCAACCGCGAGAAACCTGCCGCATCACATCGACTTGCCAAGCGTAGACCCCTGGCGGCAGGTCGGCGGGGCAGTGGGTCGCGGTGACCTCGCCGTCCCCGTCGGGCGACAGACGAACGACTTGATCCTCGGTCCAGACCGGAACCGCGTCGCCGACGCGGATCAATCGTGTCCGCATCAGCACGTCTCGATCGGCGTGGGCACGCAGACCTTGCAAGCGAATGCGGATTTCCGTCTCGGCGGAATCGTCCAGGTAGCGCGGCTGATCCGCGTCCAAAACCCGTTCGCGAAGCGACGAAGTCAGCTCCGCCACGTCATCGCCCGCCGCGTCGATCGGGACGGACAGCCCGAGCACACACAAGGTGATCAACAGCACTTTCCACCGACGATTCGCGGTCATCCGAGCTTCGTCGCGGAACGACGGTCGGGCCGGAACGTCAGGCGAAAGCGATCGGCAATGACATCCGTGTCCGGCCATCAATCGCTACAGTCGTTGGGTATTACAGATTTGGGGGTGTCCACGAGGACAGGTTTCGCGGGAACGACTCGCGTCGGAGTTCCGGCGGCGACGCCGTCGCTTGATGCCGTGACGGTAGCCGATGGAGGCGGAGCGGGGAAAGATCGTTTCTCGGCCGCGTCGTCGGCCGCGTGATCCGCCCCCCCCGGCCAAACCGGCCGGAGACCTTGTCAGGGCCGGATTTCTTTCCTCAATCGGCCGATACGAACCGGATCGGGAACGCTTTGGTCGGCGGTTTGCTGTGGAGGTGTTTGCTGAATTGGCGATCGGGCCGAAGCAGTTATAGTGCATCGTTGCACCTTGGACTTACTTCCCGCTAGGCGGCCATTTGTGGATCTTCAGGCTTCTGTTCCCGTGAATCTTTCGGGCTATCTGCCGCAATACGGCTTGTTCGACGCTCGCAAAGCGGCCGACGGACGGGTCCGCGTCGGCTGGGAAGCGATCGAGCGGTGGTCGACGCAAGCCGGCCCGGAAGGGCTGAATCAGCGTTCGACCCAGCTTCAGCAACTGATCCGCGACAACGGGGCCACGTTCAGCGTCGAGGGCGAAGACCAGCTCCAGGGTCGTCCGTGGAAATTGGGGGCAGTTCCCCATGCCATCGACGCCGTGTCCTGGGCCAACGTGGAGGCCGGGCTTCAGCAGCGGGCCCGATTGCTGGAAGCCGTGTTGGCGGACTTGCTGGGACCCCAGACGTTGATCCGCGCTGGCATCGTGCCCGCCGAACTGTTGTGGGCCAATCCGAATTTCCAACGCAGCTATCACGGTTTGCCCGTTGCCATCGACGACACCGGACAGACGCAGCGGTTGATCGTGACGGGAACCGATCTGGCGCGGTCCGTCGACGGGTCCTGGTGGGCCGTCGGGGATCGCACGCGGGCGCCCAGCGGGCTCGGGTATTTGTTGGAGAATCGCGTCGTCACCAGCCAAGTCTTGTCGCAGTTGGTCCGCCAGTGCAACGTTCGCCGCGTCGCCGCATTCTTTGTCAAAATGCGATCCCGGTTCCAGTCGCTGGCACCGCGGATGCGCGACAACCCGCGGGTGGCGTTGCTGACGCCCGGTCCGAAAAGTTATCGGTATTTCGAAGACGCCTACCTGGCTCGTTATCTCGGTTACACCTTGGTCCAAGGCAGCGATTTGGCCGTGCGTGGCGAAAGGCTGAATCTCAAGACCTTGGGCGGTCTGCTGCCGATCGAAGTCCTGTGGCGACACGTTTCGGACCGCAACTGTGACCCGCTCGAACTCGATCCGACGTCCAGGCAAGGCGTTACCGGCATGTTGCGGATGGTGCGTCGCGGCAGTGTGGCGATCGGCAACGCGATCGGTAGCGAACTGGTTCAGATGCCCGCCTTGGCGCCGTTTCTGCCGGCGGCTTGTCGGCACCTGTTTTCCGAAACGTTGAAGCTGCCCAGCATCGACACTTTCTGGTGCGGTGGTCCGAAAGAACTGGAACACGTCGTGCAGAACCTGGACGATTTCGTGATTCGTTCGGCGTTCGTGATCGGTCGCGACCTGTCGACGATCGCCAGCAAGTTGTCGGTCAAAGGGAAAGCCGATCTGATCGCAAAGATCCGTGCGAACCCACGCCAGTTCGTCGCGCAACAGACCATGAATCACGCGACCACGCCGGTTTGGACGGGGGCGCGGTTCGAAGCTTGGCACGTCTCGCTGCGATCGTTCCAAGTGCTCGACGGCGAACACGTCGAAGTGTTGCCCGGCGGTCTGGCTCGCGCGAATCCCGACGAAAACGAGCTGTTGCAGTCGCCGACCTCGGGGCAGCTGACACTGGACTGTTGGATCACCGATCCGGAACCGGCGGCCTGGGACGTCAGTTTGCTGCCCGATCCGAATTCGCCGATCGAACTGCAGCGGGGCGGCAACGAGCTTCCCAGCCGTGTCGCCGAACATTTGTTTTGGCTGGGCAGATATGTCGAACGTTGCGAATCGATCGCGCGTTTGCTCCGGACGACGTTGAAGCGATTGGCCGGCGAGGGCGGATCGTCGAAACAATCCGAGGTCCCCCGTTTGACCGCGGCGTTGGCGGGCGTCGGCCAGATCGAACCGGACTACGCGATCGACGAACTCGGCGGTTCGTTTCCCTCGCTGGAATTGATGTTGCCGGCCAGCGTTTTTTCGCGGGATCAACCCGAGGGGCTTCAATCCGCCGCGATGTCGATCGTCGCCAACGCGACGGCGGTGCGTGATCGACTGAGCACCGATGCCTACCGCATCCTCAAACGTGTCGGTGACGAACTGGACATGTCGCCGCCCAAGCAAACCGGCGAAATCGGACCGGCGATCGAGCGTTTGAATCGTTTGATCGTCGACCTGCTGGCATTCGCGGGTTTGTCCAGCGACAGCATGACCCGGACCCACGGTTGGCGATTCTTGCAACTCGGTCGACGCATCGAACGGACGAACCAAACGGCCGAGCTGTTGTCCGCCACGTTGGTGGCCGTGGCCAAGAACGAACGCAACATCTGCGAAGCGGTGCTGGAAACGACCGACAGCCTGATGACTTATCATTCCCGTTACATGAATCTGATTCGCCCCGTGCCGGTGATCGATTTGTTGGTGACCGACGAAACGAACCCTCGCTCGCTCGCTTTTCAACTGCATCACATCGACGAAGCGGTGGGACTGTTGCCGCGCGACCCGCATTTGACCAGTCTGCGAGACGATCAGCTTCAGTCCCGTTCGTTGCTGCATGAGATCGAGATGGCGAACCCCGAGTTTCTGGGCCGAAGCAACGGTCAGCGCCGCGAAGGGCTGAACGAACTGTTGCAAACGATCAGCGACGGCTTGCCGAAGCTTTCCGATGCCATCGCGGCCCAGTATTTCTTTCACACCAGCACGACGCAGTCGCTGACCGGTAGTCGGAATCAGGCGAGCCACGAATTGTCGGCGGAGGGGCGACGGCCATGATGCAGTTTGCTTCCGGGACGCCGGACCACGGACCCGGTTCGTCGCCCGCCACCGAGCCGAACGCGGCCACCACGCCGCCCGTCAATTATCGGGTCATGCACCGGACGGTCTATCGCTATTCGGCTCCCGTTGCCGTTTGTCAAAACCAGCTTCGGATGCGACCGCGACGATTGCCGTCGGTGCGAGTCAATCGCAGCGACACGACGATTCTTCCCCGACCCGACACGCGGGAAAACCACGTGGACTATTTCGGCAACGAGGTCGAAACGTTTGCGATCGAGGCCCTGCACGACAAATTGGTCGTCAGTGTGGAAAGCGATGTGACCGTCACGCCGCTGACGATCGGCCAACCCGATCGCGCGATCCTTTGGCGAGACGTGGTCGAGCGGTTGCAGCGGCCCGTGACGGATCATTTGGCCGGCGAAGACTTGCTGAAAGTCGGCGAGTTCGTATTCGCTTCTCCGCGAATCTCTTGGGACGACACGTTCCGTCAGTACGCGATGGCTTCGTTCGACAAACACGAAACCTTGGTCGACGCGGCGGTCGATTTGACCCGCCGCATCTACACCGATTTCAAATACGACTCGGTGGCCACGCACGTCGACACCCTGGTGGATCAAGCCTTTGCTTTGAAGGCCGGCGTGTGCCAGGATTTCGCGCAGGTCCAGATCGCCTGCCTGCGTTCACTCGGACTGGCCGCCAGGTACGTCAGCGGATACTTGCGAACCTTGCCTCCGCCCGGCAAGCCCAAGTTGGTCGGCGCGGACGAATCGCACGCTTGGTCGAGCGTTTACCTGGGCGGCCAGCACGGTTGGTTGGATCTGGATCCGACCAACGGCTGCGTGACCGGTCGCGATCACATCCCGATCTGTTTCGGTCGCGACTACAAAGACGTCAGCCCGATGCGGGGCGTCGCGATCGGTGGCGGCAAAGCGGAGCTGAAGGTCAGCGTTGACGTGGCGGAGGTGTGATCCGGCATGTCGTTGTCAGCGGACCATTTTTTGAAAGCCGTCCCGGATGCGGCATCGATCCGAACCGTTCGTCGTGTCGGCGGCGGTTGCATCAGCGAGGCGTATCACGTCGAGTATCAGGATCACGCCGGGCGATCGAGCGAAGTCTTCGTCAAGCAAAACCGTGAAGATTTTCGGACCAACTTCGCGTGCGAACGAGACGGTTTGTCGGCCATCGAACGGGTCGGTGTCGTGCAGGTTCCGCGTCCCATCGGCGCGGCGCACTTCGACGGGAAATCGGTGCTCGCGTTGCGTTGGATCCGGGTCGGGTCGCCGGGACCCACTTATTTCGCGAACTTCGGTCGCTTGTTGGCTCAGCACCACGCGGCGACGAGGACGGAGGATTTGCATCACGGTTGGCACGTCGACAATTTTTTGGGCGCGTCGCCACAACCGAATCAGCCGTGTTCGTCTTGGACGGAGTTTTTCGCGACACAGCGTTTGGATTTTCAGCTTCGCATGGCCGTCGACGGCGGGCTGGCTGATCCGGGTTTGCGGAGCGACGTCCAGGCGATCATCGACAAGCTGGACGACTTGTCGGCCGGCAGGATCCCTCGGGTCAGTCTGTTGCACGGTGATTTGTGGAGCGGAAATTATCTGTGCGACGAGGCAGGCGGCGTCGTGTTGATCGATCCGGCGGTGTACCGGGGCTGCGCCGAAGCGGAGTTCGGCATGATCGAGCTTTTCGGAGCCTGTCCGCGGGTGTTTTACGAGTCCTACTTGGATGCCAATCCGCTCGGTGATCGCTGGCGGAGTCGGGTCAAAATCTACGTTCTGTATCACTTGCTGAATCACTTGAACCTGTTCGGTCGCGGCTACGCCGGGCAATGCCGAGCCACCGCGGCGGAGATTCTGCGGGCGTGAGCGTGCCCGTGTGGGTTTGTGCGTGGGATCGGTTTGGGACTAGGATTCTCGGACAAGGACCGCCGGTCGCTTTGATTTTCACGGGGGGCCGCGATCCCCATTTTGCCCGATCCCGTCCGCTTCGATTTGCTCCCGTCATGCTTGCAGCCCGCGTCATTCCCTGTCTGGACGTTCACGGCGGTCGCGTCGTCAAAGGCACCAATTTTGTGAATCTGCGCGACGCCGGTGATCCGGTGGAGGTCGCCCGACGGTACGAAGCCGAGGGTGCCGACGAACTGGTTTACTTGGACATCACGGCCAGTCATGAACAACGGGACATCATCTTGGACGTCGTCCGACGGACGGCCGAACAGGTCTTCATGCCGCTGACCGTGGGCGGCGGAGTCCGGACGATCGAAGACGTTCGGTCGTTGTTGTCGGCCGGTTGCGACAAGGTCTCGATCAACTCGGCGGCTTGCCAGGATCCCGAGTTCGTCCGCAAGGCCGCGGATCGTTTCGGCAGCCAGTGCATCGTGGTCAACATCGATCCCAAACGTGTCGATCGTGACGGCCGAGAGTTTTGGGAAGTCCACATCAACGGCGGTCGCACGCCGACGGGGCTCGAAGCGGTCGCCTGGGCCAAGGAAGTGCAGTCGCTGGGTGCCGGCGAGATCGTCTTGACCAGCATGGACGCCGACGGGACCCGCGACGGTTTCGATTTGCCGATCACGGCGGCCGTCAGCGAAGCCGTCAACATCCCGGTCGTCGCAAGCGGCGGCGCGGGCAGCCCGCAGCACTTGGCCGACGCGATCCTGAAAGGCAAGGCCGACGCGGCGCTCGCGGCCAGCATTTTTCATTTCGGTCAGTTCACGATCCGCGAAACCAAACAAGTGATGCGCGACGCCGGCGTTTCGGTCCGGCTTTGATGCGAACGCCGTCAAAACAAGTCTGCAAGATGAACAATCCGTCTGACTATCAACCGAGATTTCGATCGATCCGTGCCGACGCCCGCGACGCGGCCTTTCGATGCGTCTGGTTTCATCACGCCGGGGGCGCGTCGAATACGCTGGCGTTTCGGTTTCGACAAGCCGAGGCGGCACTGCGGGCGATGCCGGCCTTCGAGGTCCTGACCCCGATACCGCCGCTGCGGGAAGACGCGGGGGACGAAGATTTTGACGGAACGTTGCACGAGCTTGCCGATCTTTACACCGCCGTATTGTCCGAGGAACATTCGATCGGCGCCGAGCCCTTCGTCGTCGTCGGGCACAGTTACGGCACGGTGCTGGCTTACGAAGTCACGTCGCGGCTGATCGCCCGCGGGATCCGGCCGCATCGCTTGGTCGTCATGTCGTTTCCCGCGCCGGATCGTTTGACGCATCAGACGCAACTGCACACCTTGGACGACCGGGCTTTGGTCCAGCAGGTCGACGAGTTGTTCGGAGGCATGCCGGCGGACATTTTGAACGACGCGGCATCGCTGAAGTTTTTTGTGCCGGGGTTGCGATTGGACTTGGGGCTGCTGGAACGGTATCGGCCCGACGGCGATCCACCGGCGTTGCCGATCGCTGTCACCGCGATGGTGGGCACCGATGACCGGGCGGTGGATTTGGCCGACGTCCAACGCTGGAACCTGTTCGTCGAACCGCCGGTGCGGATGCAGACGCTGCCGGGTGACCATTTCTTTCCGTTGACGCGGTTGCCCGAAGTGATCGATGCCGCCGTTTGGGATTTGCCGGCGACCCGGTCGGCGGGTTGATCCGCGATCGCCCAGGTTGTCGTTTGGTTGGGCTTGAGTCAAAGTAACCGGCCAGGAATTTACAGCTTAGCCTTGCCGTTTTTTATGAGTTTCAGTGCCGTGTCGGATGTCGTCCCCATCAAAAGTGCCTTGATCAGTGTCAGTGACAAGCTGGGGCTGGCCGATCTGGCAGCCGGCCTGCAGGCCGCCGGGGTGACGATTTACAGCACCGGCGGCACACGTCGGCACTTGGAGGAATCGGGCATCGAGGTCTCGGACGTCGCCGAGTACACCGGGTTTCCCGAGATGCTCGACGGCCGCGTCAAAACACTTCATCCTAAGATCTTTGGCGGCATCCTGGCGATTCGCGATCGCGACGATCACATGGACGCGATCGAGGATCATGACATCGAGCCGATCGATTTGGTGGTCGTCAATCTGTACCCGTTCTCCGCCACCGCCGCTCGGGCCGGGGCGACCCGTGCCCAGTGCGTCGAGCAGATCGACATCGGTGGTCCCAGCCTGGTCCGCGCCGCGGCCAAGAATCACGGCGACGTTGCCGTCGCGACCAGCAGCGAACAGTACGGCGAAATCCTGGAACAGCTGGACACCCTGGGCGGCACGTCGTTGAAATTGCGACGCGAATTGGCCGCCGAAGCGTTTGACCACACGGCGGCTTACGACCGAGCGATCGCGGATTACCTGTTGGGCGAAGCGATCTCGGGTGAATTCCCGGCCTCGATGCACATGACGTTTCGTCGCAAGGCACAGCTTCGTTACGGCGAAAACCCGCACCAGCGTGCCGCGATCTATGCCGATCCCGCGGTTCGTTCGGCGAACCTGGTCGCCGCACGCCAGATCAGCGGCAAGGAACTTTCCTACAACAACCTGTTGGATCTGGATTCGGCACTCGAGATCGTTCGCGGGTTCGCCCAGCCCGCCGTGTCGGTCATCAAGCACAACAATCCTTGCGGCGCGGCGACCGATGCCAAGCTTTCCCGAGCCTGTCGCAAGGCCCTCGACGGTGACCCGCTTTCCGCGTTCGGCAGCGTCCTGGGATTTAACCGCACGCTCGATCTGGAAACCGCCGAGGCGCTCTGCGAACCCGGTCTGTTCATCGAAGCGATCGTCGCGCCGGATTTCGAAGCCGGCGCCGTCGGTCTGCTGACCTCGAAACCACGCTGGCGGGAAAATGTTCGGCTGATGCAAGTCGGCCGGCTGGACGATCATCATTCCAGTTTGCAGCGTCGGTTCATCAGCGGAGGCATGCTGGTGCAAGACGCCGATCGAATGACCAGTGCACCGCTTCAATGGAAAACGGCGACCGAAACGCAAGTCGAGGACGACCTGTGGGACGACATCTCGTTCGCGTGGGAAATGGTTCGTCACGTGAAAAGCAACGCGATCGTCTTGGCCAAACACACCTCGCTGATCGGTGTGGGTGCCGGCCAAATGAGTCGCGTCGATAGCGTCGAGATCTCCATCAAAAAAGCCGGCGATCGCGCCGACGGCAGTGTGCTGGCCAGTGATGCTTTTTTCCCCTTTCCCGATTCTATCGATGCCGCCGCCGATGCCGGCATCGTCGCGATCGTTCAACCCGGCGGCTCGCGTCGTGATCAAGAAGTCATCGAAGCGTGCGATGCCCACGACTTGCCGATGGTGCTGACCGGGCGACGGCACTTTAAACACTGATGACGATTCTCGACGACATATTGGCGCGAACGCACAAGACGATTCAGCGTGATCGCGATGCCATCTCGATCGAAACGCTGCGGCGTCAATGCGAAGGTCTGCCGCCGTGCCGAGACTTTCACGCCGCGTTGGCTGCCGGGACGCACGTCAATCTGATCGCGGAAATCAAACGCGCCAGCCCCTCGGCCGGCCTGATCCGCGAGGACTTTGATCCCGTCGTCATCGCCAAGGCTTATCAAGCCGGCGGGGCGAGTTGTCTGAGCGTGTTGACCGACGAACCTTTTTTCCAAGGCTCCCTGGAGTACTTGCGCGACGTCGCCGCGGAGGTCACTCTGCCGGTGCTACGCAAGGATTTCATCATCGACGAGTATCAGATTCTCCAGGCGCGGGCCGCCGGGGCATCGTGCGTGTTGCTGATCGCCGAATGTTTACCGGCGGATCGCTTGAAAGCCCTGCACGACTTCGCGGCGGATATCGGGCTGCAAACGTTGATCGAGCTGTACGATCCGGAGAGTCTGGAGGGCGTGCTGGCGACCGGGACCCCGCTGGTCGGCGTGAACAATCGGAACCTGAAAACCTTTCAGACGGACCTGGACCACACGCTGAGGATGCGGGAGTCGATCCCGGCCGACCGGCTGTTGATCGGCGAGAGTGGAATCCGGACTCGTCAGGACGTGCTGCGTCTGGAACAGGGTGGCGTCAAGGGAATTCTGGTGGGCGAATCCTTGATGCGAGAGCCGGATGTGCGGGCGGCAACGGTTAGGCTGCTGGGCCGCGGATGATTTCCGTCCCCGACGTGATCCGAAGTGGTCCCCCTTTGCCGGCCGCTGACTAAGATTCGAATAGTCACGCGTCGCAGCCCGATTTCCGTTTCAAAGCCGTTTTTGGGATCACTGTCCCCTGTCAGCGACACCGCCCGCCGCCGATGGTCGATCATCCGATCGGAGCGTTCTTTCGCCGGCCGAACCGGTGTCGAGTCCGGCGGGGGCGACCCCTGGCGACAGTCACGCGGCCCCACCGCCGGACGGCGATCCGGCGGTGAATTGGTGGTCGCTCCCGGCATTCCAGGTCGGTCGGGCGAGCGTCGCTTGGACCGCCGCGGTTTTGCTGGTCGTGGTTTTGGGACTGACCGTCGCCCGGATCATCGTCCAATACCAAACGCCGGGCCCTTTCGATGAAACGCGACAAGGCTTGTGTGATTTTCATAACGGGATTTACTTTCCCGCCAAGGCTTTGACCGAAGGGGTCAGTCCTTACGGCAGCGTGTATGCGGCCGAGTATCCCGTGGCTCGATCGATACCGTTTTTCTCGCCGGGCATCTTGGCTTTGCATGCGCCGTTGACTCGGTTGCCGTTGACGGCAGCCGAGACGCTGTTCACGATTTTGAACGTCGTTTTGTTGTTCGCCATCGCGGCGTCGGCCGCCGCGGCGGCCGGAATGCCTCGTCGCTTGGACGCCGTGTTCTGCATCGCCTTGGCGATCATGATCAGTCGTGGCGGCCACGTCACGGTGTTTGACGGATACTTCACCTTCCAGTTGATCCTGGCAACATTCCTGGCGATCACCTGGGCGGCCGATTCGCCGTGGAAGGCCGCCATGGCCTTGGCGGTCGTCAGTGCGAAACCGACTTACATTCTGCCGCTGGGGTTTTTGTTGCTGGCACGAGGAAACTACCGCGCGCTGATCTACGGTGCGGGACTGAGCGTGTTGTTTGCCGGCGTGCCCTTCGCCTGGCTGGCTTATCACGAAGGCGACGGGAATCTCGTCGAAGGGTTTCAAACGCTCCGGATGCAGATCGAACAGTCTCAGGACATTCACCGCGCCGATCCCAACGAATCGCCGTTGCGGTCCTGGACGCGATTGGACTTGCTGGCGGTGATCGCCAAGTGGGCCAATGTTCGGCCCGGCGACGCAGTCCACTTGGGCGTGATGGCCTTGATCTTGGCGGTGCCCATGGCGGTGCTGCGTCGACGTCGCTCGGCCGGCATCGACGACGGCCTGGGCGGGCTGACCGGTGCTTTGATTCTGGTCGCGATTTTGGTCAGCCTTTATCACCAATCGTACGACGCGTTGTTGATGGTGGTCCCCGCGG
>Ga0102938_10001288_pt1 | contig 18936 bp, 17 predicted proteins | sample SalPonR2_B_D2_MG_FD_84516 | JGI IMG/M metagenome (GOLD analysis project Ga0102938, IMG submission 84516) | Salt pond soil microbial communities from South San Francisco under conditions of wetland restoration - Salt Pond MetaG R2_B_D2_MG | ecosystem: Environmental > Aquatic > Marine >...
CGTTGCAGTGGTCCAGTTAGCGATAACGTCATCGAGGTTGCCGGCATACTCGCGGGCAGACGCCTGAAACTGGTCGCGGTAAATCTCTCCCAGGTTGACGTTCTCGATGATGACGTTGCGCAGCTTCCATTCTCCTTCGCCGTCCCTGCCCATCTGGTAGAGCACGACGTACGGCTCGGCGCGTTCCGCGTAGACATGCTGGCGAACGGACGCCCGGGCATCGTTGTCTTCGCCCTCGTCGGGCGGCACGATCTCGATGCGGGAGCCGCCGAAGGCAAGCAAGCCCTTGCTGTAGGTGCGCACGAGACTCAGCCGCATCACCTCGGTGAACCGATCCAGTTGATCGCGTAGCTGTGCGCGACCCGATTCGTCCAGGGCACGGTAGCGTTTTGAGCTGGCGTATGGGCCCATGACGCTGCGGGCAAAACCCCGGTAGTCGATGAGTGGATCGAGGATGTCCTGAATCTGGTCGTAGTAGCGCTCCGGGTCCTCATCGACGTAGTCGTCGGCAGCCTGCACCGCCTCCAGCACGCGTTGCGTGGTTTCACCCACCAACCCGTGCGCACTCTCCGCGGGCAACGGCATTGCACGCACCACCGATGCGCACAACAGTACCCCCCAGAGCACACCAAGTGCCCGCCTGCCTGTAACAACCGCCATTCCCCTGTCTCCGACTCAACCCAAACCCACTCGCAGACTGTTGATAAACTGCCTCGCTGACAATTTTCAACAGCCTGCTAGCTGCGAACGCAATGCACTGTATAATCGACCGTGTACACTGTTACTTCTTTCCGGCACCACCACTGCGATATACGGACCTTGTGACAACGTGGCCCACCATGCAGTTCCAGCGCCGCCAACACCGCCTCCCACTTTAGCAGGAATCATGCACATATGCTGTTAGCCGCCGCCGCCATCATCATCGGCTTCATCGTGCTGATATGGAGCGCCGATCTGTTTGTCGCCGGCGCGGCGGCTATCGCCAGGAACCTTGGTTTGTCGCCTATTGTTATCGGCCTGACCATCGTTTCGCTGGGCACCTCGGCGCCCGAGGTTCTCGTGTCGCTCACCGCATCACTTGCGGGCTCGGGCGAGCTGGCAATCGGCAACGCCATCGGCTCCAATATTGCCAACGTTGCACTGGTGCTGGGTATCACACTGCTGGTTGCCCCGCTGATGGTGCACGAAGGGTGCATGACCAAGGAGATCCCGGTGCTCTTGCTCGCCACATTCGGCGTCGGCCTGTTGATACTCGATCTTGAGCTGTCTGCCGTCGACGGCTGGCTGATGCTGGGAGTGATGGTCCTGCTCATCGTGCAGTTGGTGCGCACGCAGGTGCAGGACCCCGAGGTCTCGGCCGAAGCCCGGGAAGAAAACCTGCCCAGGCTGACGCCGCTGCGTTCCTGGCTGTATTTCCTGCTGGGCCTGCTGTTGCTGGTGGCCAGCTCTCGTTTGCTGGTGTGGGGCGCGGCAACCACGGCGCTTGAGCTCGGCGTCCCCGAGTTGATTATCGGCCTGACCATAGTTGCCATCGGCACCAGCCTGCCCGAGCTTGCGGCCACTGCTGCCAGCGCCCTGCGCGGGCACACAGAAATCGCCCTGGGCAACATCATCGGCTCAAACCTGTTCAACCTGCTTGCCGTCATGGCCATTCCCGGCACCATAGCGACACAACAGCTGGCGCCGGAAGTGCTCTCGCGCGACTACCTGATCATGACGGCCCTCACCGTGTTTCTCGCGGTGGCCATTTTTGCCAGCTGCAAACGCGGCAAGTCGACACCCGGACACGCCTACCTCGGGCGCATGCTGGGCGCGCTGTTAGTGTCTGCCTACGGGCTGTATTATTATCTGCTCCAAGCCACTCTCTGACCGATGGACTACCCGATGCCTGAGCCAGGCGCCATCCGCTATACCGAGTCCGCCCAGCGCACCATTCGCATGGAGGCCGCTGCCGTGGCAGCCCTGGAAGCGCGCATCGGTGAAGACTTCGCGCGCGCCTGCGATACTCTGCTCGACGTGCCGGGCCGCATCGTGGTGACCGGCATGGGCAAATCCGGCCACATTGCACGCAAAATTGCCGCGACTCTCGCCAGCACCGGCTCTCCCGCGTTCTTCGTGCACCCCGGGGAAGCGAGCCACGGCGACATGGGCATGATTACGGCGGATGACGCCGTGATTGCACTGTCCAACAGCGGCGAGGTGGTCGAGATTGTTACCCTCCTGCCGCTGCTGAAGCGTTTGGGCGTACCGCTGGTCAGCATGACGGGCAACTCCCACTCAACGCTCGCGCTGGCCTCCGAGGTGCACCTCGATACCGGGGTAGAAACCGAGGCCTGCCCGCTGGATCTCGCGCCCACCTCCAGCACTACCACCGCACTGGTGATGGGGGACGCACTGGCCATTGCGTTACTTGAGGCGCGTGGCTTTACCGCCGATGATTTCGCCTTCTCACACCCGGGCGGCACCCTCGGCAGGCAACTGCTGCTGATGGTGCGCGATGTCATGCGCACCGGCGATGCAATACCGCGGGTCGGCGTCAATACGCGCCTCGCCGAAGCGCTGCTGGAAATCACCAACAAGGGCCTCGGCATGACCACCGTTGTCGACCCGGCGGGCCACCTCGCCGGGGTCTTCACCGACGGTGACCTGCGGCGATCACTGGATGCGCGCATCGATATCAACGAGACGCTCATCGACGACCTTATGAACACGCACGCCAAGACAGTCAGTGCGGAAATTCTGGCAGCGGAAGCCATGCGCATCATGGAAACCAACGAAATCGGCGCCCTGGTGGTGGTTGACGATACCGGCGCCATCACCGGTGTCCTGCATCTGAAAGACCTGCTGCACGCGGGTATCACATGAAAGAGCAGACGCGCCCATGACACCTGTCCAGACACGCGCTGCGAATGTCCGCCTGCTGGTGCTTGATGTGGACGGCGTGCTCACCGATGGACGGCTCTACTACAGCGACAGTGGCGAGGAGCTGAAGGCGTTCAACATCAAGGACGGGCTCGGAATCAAGCTGCTGCAGAAAGCCGGCGTCTCCGTCGCCATCATCACCGGACGACAATCGGCTATCGTCACCCGGCGCGCGGGGGAACTCGGCATCCAGGAAGTCGTCCAAGGCAGGGAAGACAAGCGTCAGGCCCTCCAGGAACTCAGTCAACGCTGCGGGTTGCAGGTTGATGAATGCGCCTACATGGGCGATGACCTGCCGGACCTGGGCGCGATCGTCGCTGCCGGTTTCGGCATGACCGTCGCCGATGCCTGTGCAGAGGTGCGATCCGTGGCAGACTGGCAAAGTACACTGAGCGGTGGCGCCGGCGCTGTGCGTGAGGCCTGCGAGTTCCTCCTCAACGCCAGGGGTGCCTGGTCCGCCACGACATCGGAATTTGACGGATTCCGCGCAGATCGCGACGCGTGATCCGGAGATTTTACATGCCCTATCATCGTTCTCTTGGCCGCGTCCGGGCAGGTGCGCTGGCTCTTACAGCGGCGCTGCTGTCGGTAGTGGTCGCGGCGCCCGGCGTGGCGCTGCCGGATGATCGCGACCAACCCATTCACATCAGCGCAGACAGGGCCATACGCAATGAAAAGAAAGGCATCACCATCTACAGCGGAAACGTACAGATGCGCCAGGGCAGCATGGAACTGGATGCCGACAGCCTGGTGGTTTTTCAGGAAGGGGAGGATGCGAACAAGCTGGTCGCTCGCGGTGAACCCGCCGCAATGCGGCAACAGCCCGAGCCCGACGAGGGTCTGGTGCGGGCCTACGGACGGGTGATTACCTATTACCGGGACAAGGAGCAGGTAAACCTCCTTGAAGATGCCCGCATCGAACGCGACGACGGCTCCCTGGTTACCGGCGACTCCATCGACTATTTCATCACCAAACAACTGGTAACCGCAAAGTCCAACACCAGCGAAACCGGCAACAAGGTATTCGTGGTCATTCCGCCCAGCCTGCACCAGGGTGACCAGGGCCAGGCGGAAGAATCCGGCGGAGGCGGCAATGCAGCACCGGCCGCGAACCTGGAAGACGCCCCCGCTCCGACCGGCGAGGCGCCAGAGCCCAGCGTTCCGTCCCCCGAAAGCGACACTTCAGAGGCTGGAAATGGCGCAGCTTATCGCGAGTAACCTCGCCAAGGCCTATCGTGGCCGGGACGTCATACAGGATGTATCACTGACCATAGAAAGCGGCCAGATTGTAGGCCTTCTGGGCCCAAACGGGGCCGGCAAAACCACCTGCTTCTACATGATTATCGGGATCATCCCCGCCGACCGCGGCGTCATTACCGTCGACGGGGAAGACATCACCCGGTGCACCATGCACGAGCGTGCCAGGCGGGGCATTGGCTACCTGCCGCAGGAGGCTTCCATTTTTCGCAAGCTCTCCGTCGGCGACAACCTGCTGGCGATTCTGGAAACGCGCCGCGACCTGAACCGCAAGCAACGCCGCGCCCGCAGGGATGAACTGCTGGCCGAGTTTCATGTCCAGCACCTCAGCGAAAGTCTCGGGCAATCCCTGTCCGGCGGCGAACGTCGGCGTGTGGAAATAGCGCGCGCACTGGCTTCGGAACCTGAGTTTATCCTGCTTGACGAGCCGTTTGCCGGGGTCGATCCAATTTCCGTGGGAGAAATCAAGCAGATCATCCATCATCTGCGAGATCGCGGCATCGGGGTTCTGATCACCGATCACAACGTGCGCGACACGCTGGATATCTGCGAAAAAGCTTATATCGTCGGAGAAGGTAAAATAATTGCCGCCGGTTCCACCCAGGAAGTGCTGGACAACAAGGATGTCAGGCAGGTCTACCTGGGTGAGCAATTCCGCATGTAGGGCCACCTCGCCGGGCTGCCAGGTACGCCTACTGGTTCACACATTCCTGCTGTTTCCCCGCGCCTCTAGCAAAATTCACGCCAAGCTGTTGCTTTGACCTCCCCGGCGCGACTAAACTCGGGGGGTCAGGCGTTAATCCGACGCGTCAGGACAGGCTAACGGCAACGTACCGCAAACGATGAAACAGTCACTCCAACTCAAGCTGGGTCAGCAGCTCACCATGACCCCGCAGCTGCAACAGGCGATTCGCCTGCTGCAGCTTTCCACGCTCGACCTGCAGCAGGAAATCCAGCAGGCACTGGACACCAATCCCCTGCTGGAGGTCTCGGAAGATGACGACGTGGAAGCCGCGGAAGACAACCGGGATTCCGGGACGGGCGATGCAACCAGCGATGGCCCCCTGCAGAGTATGGAGCGCACTGCCAACGCTGATAGCGATGAGGACAGCGACTGGTCATCCTCGGACTCCGACTTCAGCATGCCGGAGAATCTGCCGGTGGATACCCAGTGGGACGACCTCCTGCCGTCATCCTCGGCACCGCCGCCCGCCGCTGAAGACTACGGTGAAAACGATTTCGATTCACGCAACGCCGCGGTGGAATCGCTACGTGAACAGCTCATCTGGCAACTCGGCCTCACCCGCCTGTCCGACACCGACCGGCTCATCGCCCTGTCTATCATCGACGCCACCGATTCCAACGGTCGATTGATGCTGTCACTCGAGGATATTCACGAGTCTCTCACCGAGCAGCTCGAAATCGACCTCGATGAAGTCGTGGCGGTGCTGCACCGGTTACAACAGTTTGAACCCGCGGGAGTATGCACGCGCAACCTGCAGGAGTGTTTGCAGGTGCAGCTCAACCAGCTACCACCCGGTACACCCTGGCTGGAGCAGGCGAAGCTGGTTATCGGCCGACACATCAACCAGCTCGCCAGCTCCGACTTCAAGCAGATCCAGCGACGTATGCGCCTGAGCGAGGGTGAGCTGCGCCAGGTACTGTCCCTGATCCAGTCGCTCGACCCCAACCCCGGGCAAACGGCGGTGCCGGATGAGGTCGAATACATCGTACCCGATGTTTTCGTCAACAAACGCAATGGCCGCTGGGTCGTGGAATTGAACCCGGACATCGCCCCCAAATTGCGCATCAACAACGACTATGCGAGCCTGATCAAGCGGGCTGATTCCAGCGCGGACAATACCTTTTTGCGCGACAACCTGCAGGAGGCCCGCTGGTTTCTCAACAGCCTGCAAAGTCGCAACGAGACGCTAATGAAGGTCGCCAGCAAAATCGTCGAGCATCAACGCAACTTTCTGGAGTACGGAGAGGAAGCCATGAAGCCTCTGGTACTGCATGACATCGCAGAGCTGGTCGAGATGCACGAATCCACCATTTCCCGCGTGACCACGAACAAGTACATGCACACCCCGCGCGGAATCTTCGAACTCAAGTACTTCTTTTCCAGCCACGTCGCGACGACCGCGGGAGGGGAGTGTTCCTCCACAGCCATTCGCGCACTGATCCGGAAGCTGGTGGCCGCGGAGAACCCGCGCAAACCACTCAGCGACAGCAAGATCACCCAGCTGCTTGAAGAGCAGGGTATCCAGGTCGCGAGGCGCACCATCGCCAAGTACCGGGACACCCTGTTCATACCGCCGTCCAACGAGCGCAAGCGCCTGGTATGAACCGGACCCCGGTCTTCACCATCCGGCGTCGGGCCATTCCCCGGCCGGCGCCGGCTCACCACAGCAATAGGGAGCCTGAAATGCAACTCAACATCAGTGGTCACCATCTCGACATCACACCGCCCCTGAAGGAATACGTGGAAAGCAAGTTTGAACGCCTGCAGCGACACTTCGACCAGATTACGACAACACAGGTTATCCTCACTATTGAGAAAATGGTGCACAAGGCCGAGGCCAATGTGCATATCGCCGGGGCCGATCTGTTCGCCGCGGCGGAGGACGAAGACATGTACGCGGCGATTGACGCGCTCACCGACAAACTTGATCGCCAGCTTATCAAGCACAAGCAGAAGCATCGGGGTCACTGACTTACACGGAGCAGAATGTAACGCTATGCACGCTCTCAACCGCATACTGACACCCGGGCGCACCGCCTGCCAGATCTCAACCGCAAGCAAGAAACGCCTGTTTGAGACGATCGCCGAGATCGTCTCCGCGGATCAGTCGACACTGCCCTACACCGAGGTGCTGGACAATCTCGTTGCCCGGGAAAACCTTGGCAGCACGGGGCTGGGCCAGGGCATTGCCATTCCACACTGCCGCGTCAGCGACTGCCCTGAGCCGCTTGGCGCGCTCATCAGCCTGGAGACAGCCATACCGTTTGATGCGCCGGATGAACAGCCTGTCGACCTGCTCTTCGTGCTACTGGTGCCAGAGGAAGCCGACCAGGAACATCTCGACATCCTCGCCAGCATCGCCAGCCTGTTCAATCAACCCGACTTCTGCGCGCAGCTGCGTCGGGCCGACAGCGATGCGGCCCTGTACTCTGCGGCGACCGCGTCGGAAGATTGACTGGATGCGACTGGTCATCATCAGCGGCAGCTCCGGCTCGGGCAAAAGCACGGCGCTCAATCAACTCGAGGACGAGGGCTTTTACTGCATCGACAACCTGCCCGTTGCACTCCTGCCGGACCTGGTAAGAGAGACCAGCCGCGCGGAGTTCAGGATTTTCCAGGGCACCGCTGTGTGTATCGACGCTCGCAATGCCTGGCGGGATCTGGAGAATTTTGGCGAGATACTGCAATCACTGCCCGACTCCGTGAACTCCCAGGTACTGTACCTCGATGCGCAGCCGGTAATGCTGCTGCAGCGCTTCAGCGAAACCCGCAGACGCCACCCTCTCAGCAACGACGCAACACCGCTGCACGAGGCGATCGAGAAGGAACGGGAATTACTCGAGCCGATATACTCGCGCGCCTCGCTGGTCATCGATACCAGCCAGATGACGATATACGAACTGCGCGATGCTATTCGGCAACGGCTGCTCGGTACCAGTGAAGGCAGTATGTCCATACTGTTCCAGTCGTTCGGCTTCAAGCGCGGACTGCCCGCAGACGCGGACCTGGTGTTCGATGTGCGCATGCTTGCGAACCCTCACTGGGTCCGCGAGTTGCGCGGCCACACCGGCCTCGACCCCGAGGTTCGTGAGTTTCTCGAAGCCCAGGAAATGACCGCAGAACTTTACAGCGACATCGCCGGGTACCTTGAAAAATGGTTGCCCCGCTACCGGGATGGCAATCGCAGCTACATGACAATCGCGATAGGTTGTACGGGGGGGCAACATCGATCAGTGTACCTCGCGGATAGATTGTACCGGGAATTCAAGAGTGTCTATCAGTCAGTCGACATCCGCCACCGCGAGCTCCAGTAGGCTGGATTGCCCGTGATTCGCACTCAGGTCACTATCGTCAACAAGCTGGGCCTGCACGCCCGTGCAGCACAGAAGTTTGTTGCCTGCTCGTCTGCGTTCTCCTGCCAGGTACGCGCGGGCAAAGACGACCAGATGGTCGACGCCAAAAGTATTATGTCAGTCATGATGCTCGCCGCGGGAAAGGGTTCCGTGCTGAATCTCGAGCTGGATGGTGCGGACGAGGATGCCGCCCTGTGTGCCCTGACGACACTCATCGCAGATCGCTTCGGCGAACCGGAGTAAAACCGAATCCGTTACTAATCACGTTGTTGCTGACCAGCGTTTTCCGGATAATCCCACCCACAGGTGAACACCTGCGGGCACAGCGGGGAAAAGCGTATGAGTCAGAGCAATGCCGCATCACAGGACGCCCTGGATAAGCTGACCAACGCTCTGGAAAGCGGCACATTCATCGATGTCCGCCGCATGCTCAACGGCCTTGCTCCGGCCGATATCGCCCACCTCATTGAATCCTCCCCGCCCCGCATGCGCCACATCATCTGGCAAATGGTGGAGGTTGAGGAAGAGGGTGAGGTCCTTGGCGAACTCAGCGACGAACTGCAGGGCCAGTTCCTCGGCCGTATGGATGCCGCGGAGGTCGCTGCCCTCACCGAGGGCATGGAGCATGACGATATAGCGGACCTGCTGCAGCAGGTACCGGATCGCATTACCTACGAAGTCCTCAACGCGATGGACATCCAGGACCGTACGCGATTGGAGCGCGTCATCTTCTATCCGGATGACACCGCCGGCGGCCTGATGAATACCGACACGATCACCATCCGCGCACCGCTGACGCTGGATGTTGTATTGCGCTACCTGCGGCGGCACGCCGAAATACCGCCCATGACCGATAACCTGATCGTCGTCAACCGGGCTGACCAGTTCATCGGCCTGCTCCCGCTGCGCACCCTGCTGGTGTCCGACCCGACGGCCTCGGTGCGTGACACCATGATCACCGACGTCATACCCATCTCCGTCGACATGCCGGACTACGAAGTCGCGCGCCTGTTCGAGCGCAAGGACTGGGTGTCAGCTCCAGTGGTGGACAGCCACGGCAAATTGCTCGGGCGAATTACCATCGACGACGTGGTTGACGTTATTCGCGAAGATGCAGACCACTCGTTCATGTCGATGGCCGGCCTCGACGAAGAAGAGGATACCTTCGCGCCGATCATGCGCGCGGCGCCCCGCCGCGCCATCTGGCTGGGGATCAACCTGGTCACGGCCTTCATCGCCGCAGGTGTCATCAACCTGTTTCAGGACACGATAGAAAAGGTGGTGGCGCTCGCGGTACTGATGCCGATAGTGGCCTCGATGGGGGGTATTGCCGGGACACAAACGCTCACCGTGTTGGTGCGGGGTATTGCCGTGGGGCAGATCGTGCGCAACAACCAGCGCTGGCTGGTCAATCGCGAGTTCATGATAGGCGTCATAAACGGTGTACTCTGGGCAGCCGTCGTGGCCGTGGCCGCATCCCTGTGGTTTGACGACTGGACCATAGGAATCATCATTGCGGCGGCCATGGTTATCAACCTCATCACCGCGGCGCTGACCGGCGCGCTGCTGCCACTGATGTTGCAGCGCATGAATATAGACCCGGCACTGGCCGGGGGTGTGGTGCTGACAACGGTCACCGACGTAGTCGGTTTCGTCTCTTTCCTCGGCCTGGCGACGCTGTTCTATGGCTGATGACAAAGACCAGCCGCAGACCGCGGCCGATGATGAAACGCTCAATCCCAGCAAAAGCGCACGCAAGCGCCATATGCACGCACTCCAACGCCTCGGCGAGTCGCTACTCGAGCTGAGCCCGGCGCAGCTCCAGGCACTGCCACTGGAGGAGCCCGAGCTGCTGACCGCTCTCGAGGAGACCCGGCGCATTAGAAGCAACAGCGCCCGCAAACGCCACCTGCAATATATCGGCAAACTGATGCGCAGCATTGATCCGGAGCCCATTGAGGCTGCGCTTGCAGCGCTCCACGCCCAAAGCAGCGCGGCCACCCACGAGTTCCACGAAATCGAAAGGCTGCGCGACGCTGTGCTGGCCCGGCCCGGGGAAGGCATAGCGCTGGTGCTTGCCAGCCATCCCCATGCAGATCGCCAGCAGCTTCGGCAGATAATCCGGCAGCACGAGCGTGAACAACGAGAGGGGAAGGCCCCGGCGGCGAGTAGACAATTGTTCCGTTACCTGCGCGAGCTGGCGGACCGCTAGCAAGCGAGTATCAACCGCCGGGAGCGCCGTCCGGCGGTAGCGGTACATTGGGGTCCCGGGCTTGAGAGCCAGCACTCCCGGGCAGCGGCACATTGGGGTCGGGCGCTGCAGGGCCGGCTCCCGCGGGCGACGGTAAATTCGGGTCGGGCGCTCGGGGGCCGACGCCCGTGGGCAGGTCGGCGCTATCATCGAAAATGCGGTCAAAGCGCACCTGCGGATCGTCCCAGGTACCGTCGATTCGATAGACACCACTGGACAATCGATTCATCTGTTTGTCGAAAATCCTGCTCACCACGAACACGCCCGCCGCCACCGGCAGGTTCGCGGCGAGCGCAGCCATCCAGGGGAGATTCTTGGCGACGGGCAGTGTCGCCACCAGCTCACCCGAGAGGCTGCGCGCAGCCACATCCGAAACACCGCTGAACTGGAAACTGGAGCCGCCGCTGATATCGCCGCGCGTCACTTCGATCGTGCCGCCATGCAAAAACACCTCGGCAGCGACACTGTCAAATGGGATACCGGACTCGAACATCCGGGACAGGCTGAGCCGCTGCACGACGTCGACCAGGTTCAGAATACTGACGACGCGCAGCGCCCCCGAGGCCCCCGCGGGCGCCCCGGGGAAACTGCCGGCACCGAGCGCTATTTCAAGTTCGCCGCTGGCATGCTCCAGCGCGAACGCCACGGGCGTTCCTGGCCAGTGCAGATCCAGGTTGAGACGGCCGGCCTCGGCCTCGAGAATGCGCTCGTAACCGAGTGCCTCCAGCGTGGCGCCCACATCATCCAGTCGTAGCCGGGCCTCGAGCTGTGTGCGCACCGGGTCCTCACGGTACCAGATCACGCGCCCGGGGCGCTCCTCATCAAAACGGGCCAGCGCCAGTTCACCCTGCAGATCGGTGACCGTGTAGCGATCGTCTTCCTGCACAAACACAAAGGACAAGTCACCCAGCCGTCGATCGGCATCTACGATATTTTCAAGCTGCACCTCCACCGCGGGCAGCGTCATAGCCGCGAACCCCTGCGACGCGACCGCACCTGCGACCGAGGGCTGCAGCTCACCCTGGCCACTGCCCCCCTGCTCCGGGGCATCGCGGGCAACGTCCGGCGCGGCCAGGGCAGCGCGCATACCAGCCAGGTCGAGATAGGCTACCTGCAACGCGACGCGCCCGATGCCACTCTGCGGCGATACACTGCCGCGCAGCCAGTCAGTGGCAATATCCAGCTCCCAGGCGGGCGCCCGCCCCTGGAGGCCGAGTGTTACCGATTCGAACGTTTTTCCCGCCAGCAGCACGCGCTCGGCGTAGAGCTGCTCGACACGTAATTCCAGCGCTGACGCGGGCTTCGCTGTACCCGTTGCGCCGAGAGCCGATTGCCAGGAGAAGGCGCTCTCGTCCACGATCAGGTAATCCTCGACAAAATCGCGCCACTGCTCAACGTCGATCACTTCTGTCTCGCCACGTATCTGCAGCAGACCGGGCTCTACGGGGGCGGCCGCCGCCTCCAGCCCCAATGAAGCGCCGAGCATGCTGCCGTCTTCCAGCGCAAAACCCAGGTTGAGTTGATTCCTCAAAGACAGCGACAACATGCGCTGATCGCCGGCCAGCGGTATCTCCAACAACAAAGGTGCGCGTTCAGCGGGGAGTTTCCTCCAGGGCTGGGGCAGGTCGAGTCCGACCCCCTGCATATCGCTGCGCACCACGAGGCGCGGAGCACGCCCCGGGCCAATGAGCACACTGACTGCGGCCGCGGCCTCCCCCTCGGCGAACCCGAGCTGCGGGAGCTTTAGCCAGCCGCGAAGGTCTGACATTTGCACCGCCCCCTCCACGCTGACTTCCAGAGAGGACTGCTGCGAATCGTATTGGCCGGTGGCGGGGGGATGCGCCTGGCGCAGGGTGGCCTGCACCGGCCTGTTCCAGAGTATCGCCTCCAGGCCTTCACCACTGAAGCCCGTTGCCGTGCTGTAACTGAACCCCCCCTGAAGGTCACGCAGGGGCAGACTGCCGGGCTGAATATCCAGCGCCACATCCCGCCAGCGTGTGGCTACCTCTACCCGGGGGCGCTTGCCCTGCCTGCCGAGCTCGAGCGCCAGTTTGAGGTCGGTCTCCAACGCGCCGCTGATTTCCCAGTCCGCAAATGCACCACCTACCAGGTCATTCAGGGGTGACGTATTCAACACCTCGAGCCCATCTGCGGCAGGACCGGCCACGTGACCGTCTACAGCAAGCGCCATGCTGCCCTTGCCACTCGGCCATAATTCAACAGAGAGGTTCTCTATTTTCGACGCGAGCACTCTGGCGCTGTCGGCCCAGGCACTGACCCGACCATCGTCCACCAGCAGTATGCCGTCGTGCAGCGTTACCGCGGGCCAGTCGGGATGATAATCAACTGCCACGCCCGCGACGTTCAGCGCCAGTTGTACCGTGCGCAGTGGTGCAGCCTGAGCCCGCAAGCTGCCGCGCCAGAGAAAGGCCGCCTCCTGTACCTCCCCCTCATCGGCAATGCTGTTGGCCAGCCAGTCGAGCAGCTGCGGGGAAAGCACCGAGGGAATAAACTTGTCCCGGTAGCGCGGCGAGGTATCGGGCAGACCGACCAGCAAAGACATCTCAACTCCACTGTCCGACGGCTCCAGCGGAATATCCAGGCCCAGCAGCGCACGCGCCCTGCCTTCCCTGCCGAGCGCGGTCAGCACACCGGATGACAATTGCACCGCACGCGGATTCCAGCTGAGTTCAAGGGACCCGTACAACTCGGTAAATGACAGCGGCTGCTGATATATGCCCGGGAACAATAGAGAAGCGTTCCGCGAATCGAGTGTCACCGAGCCGCCGCCGGGGCGCAGCCGCACATGCCCCCTGACGCCCGAGGCGCCAGGGGCTCCACGGTAGGAAGCCAGGGCCAGATCCTCGAAATTGCCCGCCACTTCCCAGTCGAGCCCCGGCTGTGCGAGGTCCCCGACACTGACCTGCACGGTGGGCAAGCGGCCGGACAGGTCGAGCGCCGTCATCACCTCGCGCAGGGCGGCCGGCATCAGCGCGGATTGGTTCACCAGCGTACTCAAAGGTGCCAGGGGCACTTCCGCGGCTCGCAGCCGCAGGGCGTTCCCCCAGCTGTCGAGTTGCACTCGCGGCAGCGTCAGCGCCACCCCGTCCTGCTCAAGCGCAACGTCGGAGGCAAACAGCGTCCAGCGATCGCGCTGGCCAGACACCTGTGCCTGCAGCGCCAGTTTTTGCAGGGGAAAAGTCCAGTCGCCCTGGCGGGACCCCAGCTCCAGGTTTCGCGCGTCGAGGCGCGCAGACAGTGTGGGCACGCCATAGTCCCAGGTGAACCAGAGAGCGAGATCAAGGGCGCCACTTGCCCGGACCACAGGCGTCGAGGGCGCGAACAACTCCTGCACCGCGCCGAGGTCAGGGCTGTCGAGTTGCACATACACATCACCGGCGAACTCATCCGGCTGCAAAGGATTACCCACCCCCTGAGCACGCACACTGATGGCGGTGCCGCGGGTCGATTGCAGCGCGGCGTGCACCTGTCTGCTGCTGCCCTCACGCACCAGCGAGAGATCGAGATCCAGCGTGCGCACCTCCCCGCCGGGCAAGGTGAGGAACAGTAAATTGCGCTGCAGCGCGATCGATTCAATGTTCAGCAGAAACTCTCGCAGCCAGTCCCCGGCCTCACCGGTGCCCTCCGCAAAACCGCTGAAGCGGAGCTGTCCCCCGGGGGTCAGCTCTGCACGCAGGGCCAGTTCGTCCATCTCCAGCCGCGTTACCTGCAGCGAAAGGGTACGCAGACTGCGCCACACATGGATGCCCACGCGACCCTCCCCCAGCGCCAGCGGCGCCCCCGCACCCGGCGCGCTTACCCGCAGGTCGCCGAGCACGATGAAGGGCGTGAACGACTGCCACTGCCCGCTCACGCGCCGGGCATCGATAGCGAAAGGGAGGCGTGCATTCAGTTCACGCAGGATATCTTCCTGATAGACCCCGAGATTGGCCGCCACCAGCCGTCCGACACTGACATACACGGCCAACAATACGAGCAGCGCCAGGATTGCGCCCCAGAGGACATTGCTCAGCCTGTGATAGAACGATTTTTGCAAGTGCGATTCCGTGCCGCCGGGGCCCATCTGCCCGAACCATCCCGTGACAGTGTTTGCTTAGAGCAGAATGATATCGAAGTGTTCCTGACTGTAGGCCGGTTCGGCGCGCAAACTGATGGTCTTGCCGCTGAATTCTTCCAGGTCGGCCAGATTGGCCGATTCCTCGTCCAGCATACGGTCCACCACGGCCTGTGACGCGAGCACCATCAACGAGTCGTTGTCGAAGGCCCGCGCATCGCGCAGGATCTCGCGAAATATTTCATAACAGACGGTTTCGGCGGTTTTCAGCACACCGCGACCAGTGCAAACCGGGCACTCCTCACACAGGACTCGCTCCAGGCTCTCGCGGGTGCGTTTGCGTGTCATCTCTACCAGGCCAAGCTCCGACAGGCCCGTAATCTCGTTGCGCACCGGGTCGCGCTGCAAGGCTTTCTCCAGCGTGCGCTGCACCTGGCGCCGGTGTTCAGGGTCCGCCATGTCGATAAAATCGATAATAATGATGCCGCCCAGGTTGCGCACCCGGAGCTGCCTGGCCAGCGCGGCCGCCGCCTCGAGATTAGTCTTGAGGATCGTCTCCGCCTGGTTGCGGCGGCCCACGAAAGAGCCGGTATTCACGTCAATCGTGGTCATCGCCTCGGTCTGGTCCATTATCAGGTAACCGCCGGACTTCAACGCCACTTTACGGTCCAGGGCCTTTTTTATCTCCTCTTCCACGCCGTGCAGGTCAAACAACGGACGCTCGCCGCGATAGTGCTCGAGCAAGCCGGCCACCTGTGGCACATACTCCTGACAGAATGCCTGCATGGCCGCCACGCCCTCGGCACTGTCCACCAGGATACGTTCCACCGCCGGTCGCGCCAGGTCGCGCACGATTCGCATATGCAGGGGCAGATCTTCGTACAGCAATTGCGCGCCGCTGGCCGCTTCCGCGCGACGCGTGACCGCGGCCCACAGTCGTTTCAGAAAGCGCAGGTCGGCGACAATTTCCTCCGCGCCGACACCCTCGGCCGCGGTGCGCAGGATGAAGCCTCCCGCATCAGTCATTTCCTCTGCCGCGAGACCCTCGGCCAGCAAGCGCTGCAGCCGGTCGCGCTCCTGCGTATCCCCGATAAGCTGCGACACGCCGATATGATCGGTCTGCGGCATCAATACCAGATAGCGCGTGGATACGGACAGCTCGGTCGTCAGCCGCGCGCCCTTGGTGCCAATGGGATCACGCGTGACCTGGACGATGAGTTTCTTGCCTTCGTGAAGCTTCTCGGTGATATCGATCGAGGCCCCGTTGCGCTCCTCGCGACCCGCCGCGTTCAGCATCACAATATCGGAGGTGTGAATAAAACTGGCACGCTCGGCGCCGATGTCGACGAATGCGGCCTGCATACCTGGCAGCACACGCTTTACCCTGCCGGCATAAATATTGCCCAGAATGCCCCGATTGACCGCGCGTTCGATCTGGATATCCTGCGCCGCGCCATTCTCCACCACGGCAACGCGCGTTTCCATCGGCGTAATATTGACCAGAATTTCCTCACTCACCGCCGATGTCTCCCTCGCAATCAAGTGCCGTTGCTATACTGTTCTGCACCAGCAGTTCCCGCGTTTCAGCCAGCGGCAGGCCGACCACGTTGCTGTAGCTGCCGCGTATGGAGCTTACCAGGGCGCCGCCCAGCCCCTGGATACCATACCCTCCCGCCTTGTCCCAGGGCTCATCGGTCGCCAGGTAGGCTTCACAGGTCGCGCGGTTCAGCGTCGCGAAGGTGACATCTGTGCTCACCAGGCGCGTGGAGTTCTCGCCCCGGTACACCAGGCACAGCGCTGTCATCACCCGATGCTCCCGACCACTCAGGCGCGCCAGCATGGCCAGCCCCTCGGCGTGATCGACGGGCTTGCCGAGAATCTCATCGTCGAGCACCACCGTGGTGTCCGCGGCCAGCACCGGCGCGGAAGCCTGCGTTTTCAGGGCCACGGTAACCGCCTTTTCATACGCCATGCGCTGCACGTAATCCGCGGGTGTTTCCCCGGCCAGGGGCGTTTCATCAATATCCGCGGCGTCGCTGCGAAAGTGTACACCGAGCAGCGTTAGCAATTCGCGTCGGCGCGGCGAGGCAGAGGCGAGCACAAGCCCCGGAACGGCCATCTCAGCTTACCTGGTAGCCGCGCCGCAGGCTGCGCAGGACCTGCAGTACCACGGGCCAGAGGAGCGCGCTGGTCAACGCCGGTAGCAAAAACAGCAGGGACTGCGCACCTACGCCCTGAAGGTTCTGCACCCACTGGCAAATCAGCTGGTTGATACCGATCAGGACAAACACCACAGCGGACTGCTGCCAGAGGCTGTACACGCGCAGGCGCTGATAGAGCGTGAGTGACAGCGTCGCAACCACCACCAGCGCAAAAGCGTTCTGGCCCAGCAGGGCACCCTCGAGCATGTCCAGTCCAACTCCCAGCGCGAACGCGGTGGCAATACCTACCCGGTGAGGCAAGGCGATCACCCAGTAGACCAGCGCCAGTGCGACCCACTCGGGGCGCGCCCAAAGCAACCACTGTGGCAACGGTAAAACCGCGAGCAAACAGGCACAGAGAAAGGTCAGCAAAATTACGCCATAGCCCTGCGCGCCGCCATCAGCCACGTGTCACTGCTTCTGCGCAGGCTGAGCGGTGAACACCAGCAGCACATGCCGGCTGCGATCAAGTGCAGCGGTGGGCACCGCGCGAATACGGACGAAGGCCTCACCCGGATCGCGTTCGATTTCACTCACAACCGCCACCGGATAGCCCACCGGAAAGCGATTGCCAAGACCCGAGGTGACCAGCAGGTCGCCCTTGACTATATCGGTCGTCGCGGACACGTGGTGAACGTCCAGAGACCCCAGCGTGCCGCTGCCCTCGGCTATCGCGCGCACGCCATTGCGGTTGACCTGCACGGGTACCGAGTGGGTGGCATCGGTGATCAACAGCGCGCGCGAACTACCCCCGCTCACCTCGACCACCTGGCCCAGCAGGCCCCTGGCATCAATCAGCGGTTGGCCGATAAACACTTCGTCCTGCGTGCCCTTGTTCAGTACCAGCTGGTGTCGTGCGGGATCGGGTGACACACCGATCAACTCGGCGACAAGCACATCGTGACGCGGCAGCGCTGACGAGTTGAGCAACTCCCGCAGTCGCACGTTTTCCGCCTGCAGGGAAGCCATCTGGAGTGACCTGCCCTGGAGGACGAGATTTTCCCGGCGCAGGCGCGCGTTCTCCTCCAACAGCCGCGCCCGCGACTGGACATGCGTTTGCGTCCACTCGGCCAGGCGCGTGGGCAAATCGGCGACCCAGTAAATAGGGGATACAACAATATCGAGGACGGCTCGACTACGCTGGAAATTGTTCCACTGCAGGTCCGCGGTGATCAGGCCAACCACGAGCAGCATGGCCAGCAACAACCGCAGACCCGTGGATGATTCCTTGACAAATAACGGCTTGATGTCAACTCCTCACCTGCCCCGTCATATCCCGGCATAGGCCGCCCCGCGGGGCAAACAGGCACTAATGGGTAGACAATAGATCGATGGTATGCCGATCCATGCGTTCCATCGCGATACCACCACCGCGCGCCACACAGGTGAGAGGATCATCTGCGACAATCACCGGCAGGCCGGTTTCTTCGGAGATCAGGCGGTCGAGATCCCTCAGCAACGCGCCTCCGCCGGTCAGCACGATGCCGCTCTCGGCGATGTCTGCCGCCAACTCCGGTGGCGACTGTTCAAGCGCCGACTTCACCGCCTGCACGATGGCTGCCAGCGGGTCCTGGAGCGATTCCAGAATTTCGTCGCTGTTGAGAGTAAAGCTGCGCGGGACGCCTTCGGCCAGATTGCGGCCGCGCACGTCTATTTCCCGCAGTTCGCTGCCTGCGAATGCACAGCCGACCTCCAGCTTGATCCGTTCGGCGGTTGCGTCGCCGATCAGGCTGCCGTAACGACGGCGCACGTGCGCGACAATCGCCTCGTCGAAACGATCGCCGCCCACCCGCACAGAGTCGCGGTAGACAACGCCGTTCAAAGAGATAATAGCCACCTCGGTGGTGCCGCCGCCCACATCCACCACCATGCAGCCGGTTGCCTCCTCGACGCTCAAACCGGCGCCAATGGCAGCCGCCATCGGTTCCTCGATGAGGCGTACATCGCGCGCGCCGGCACCCAGCGCGGATTCCTTGATCGCCCGCCGCTCAACCTGCGTTGACATGCAGGGCACACACACCAGCACGCGGGGGCTTGGACGGATAAACTTTGTCTCGTGCACTTTCGCGATGAAATGCTGCAACATCTTCTCAGTGACTTCGAAATCGGCAATAACGCCGTCTTTCAGGGGC
>Ga0102938_10001289_pt1 | contig 18931 bp, 12 predicted proteins | sample SalPonR2_B_D2_MG_FD_84516 | JGI IMG/M metagenome (GOLD analysis project Ga0102938, IMG submission 84516) | Salt pond soil microbial communities from South San Francisco under conditions of wetland restoration - Salt Pond MetaG R2_B_D2_MG | ecosystem: Environmental > Aquatic > Marine >...
ATCTGTTCCTTCGCCAAACGGTCCACGCGGACGGCGGACGCGGCTTGATGATCCTGTGGCTGGCACCGGCGCTTGCCTTGTTGTTCTCGGCACCTTGGCTGATCCGATGGCTCCGCTGCCAGTTCGCCGCCATGGGCATCCGTCGCCACATGCGAGTCGGCAAACGCGAAGTCGGTTCGCTGCGGAAAGTGTTGTTGCGGTTTCCCAGCAAGGAGCTGGCCAATCAGCCCGTGCCGCGCTACGACCGCACGGACGATCGCTACGAACTGCTGAACAAATTCCAAGGCCTGATCTCGCTGATGGGATTCAACGGCGTGATCGTGCTGATGGACCGCGTCGACGAACCGCACTTGACCGGCGGCAAGCAGGAATTGATGAAACGTTTCGTGTGGCCGCTGTTGGACAACAAGTTGCTGAAGTACCCGGGGCTCGGATTCAAGCTGATGTTGCCTCAAGAATTGCATCGCGACATCGAACGCGAAAACCGCGACTTTCACGAACGCGCCCGCCTGGACAAACAAAACGTCGTCCCGGCGTTTCAGTGGACCGGTGAATCCCTGTACGACTTGGCCCGCGCCCGCATGATGGCGTGCGCGGCCGAAGGCAAAACGCCCGAACCGAAAGACCTGTTCGCCGACGACATCAGTTATCAACGCTTGTTGACGGCTTTTGCGTCGCTGCGAGTCCCACGGCATTTGTTTCGGTTCCTGTACCGCGTCTTGGTCGAGCATTCCAATCGCTACACCGACGCGTCACCGGAATTCAAGATCAAGGCAGAGACTTTCGAGACGACGCTGGCCGTTTACCAGCGTGAAGCCGAACTGGGCGGGAATTGACGAACGTCACCTGATCCTTCCGCCGATCGGAAAGTCAACTTTCGGGATTCGCGCCGACTTCGCGTTGCAAGCGACCGGCGGCGGCCCGATCCAAGACGAAGGTCACGTCGGGGTGTCGCCTGAGGAAAGAGGCCGGGCAGTCATCGCCCACCGGGCCTTGGATCGCGGCGGCGACCGCGGCGGCTTTCTGGGCGCCGAACGCCAACAACCGGATCCGCTTGGCTTCCAAAATGGTCCCAATTCCCATCGTGATCGCCCGGCGAGGAACGTCCCGGGGATCGTCGAAAAATCTCGAATTGGCCTCGATCGTCTCGGCGGTCAGCTGCACGATTCGCGTGCGACTGCCTGCCGGCGATCCCGGTTCGTTGAACGCGATGTGTCCGTTGTCACCGATGCCCAGCAGTTGCCAGTCGATACCTCCGTGCCGCGCGATGTCGGCTTCGTAGTCGCGGGCCGCGGCCGAAAAGTCGTCACAGCGTCCCGGCGGCAGATGAGTCCGATCGACGGACAGGCCGACATGATCAAATAAGTGATGACGCATGAAGCTGGCAAAGCTTTGGGGATGCTCGGGCGACAGTCCGACGTATTCGTCCAGGTTGAACGTCGTCACGCCGCTAAGGTCGATATCCCCGGCCTGCTGGCGTCGCACCAGTTCGCGGTAAACGTCCGTTGGGGTACCACCGGTGGCCAAACCCAACACGACCTCCGGTCGCTCCCGGACGATCTTGCTGACTTCATCGACGATGTGAAGTGACGCGGCGGTGGGGTCGGCAAAGACCAGTACGTTCATACGATTTCATCCTCAACTTCCGCGATCGCCTTGTCGATCAAGGCTTCCAGGTTTTCCATCGATCGCAACGACTGCATCAACGGTGTTTTCAATTCAGGCCGGACAAACACGCGAACTCTTTTGACGTGGTGATCGAATTGTTGTCGCGCCAACGCGGACGCGACGGGACTGAGTTGTTCGAGTGCGCGGACGCTGCCGTCGCGTCGGACGACGTCGATGTTGATGTCGACCTCCAGTTTCACAGGCGGCGCGTCGATCAAAATGTCTGCCGATGGGACCGCGATCCCCGTGGAGACGGTCAAAATTTCGGCGACCTTTTCGGCACAGGCGACCAGCCACCAAAACGGACGTCGAGCCAGTCGCATGTGCAAGTCCACCCCGTCGATCACGTCGAATTCGATCAGGCGTTTGTGCAGCGTGCGTCGTGGCCCGAACAGACCCTCGACCAACGAGGCCGCCTCGGTATCGCCGGCGACCTGGCGAATCATCGCGATCCACTGATGATCGGTCAATCGGAACGAGGATTCCAAGTCGAATCGTTTTCGCAACAAAAAGACCGCCCGCTGGAGCATCGCGGTGGCCGAGCGGACGGCATGATGCCAGTAGACTTCGCTGAACATCACGTACCGGGCAAACACCATCATCTCTGCCGCCGTTCGACCTTTTTCGCTGATCGCCAACTTCGGTTTGTCGGGATGCACGACCATCGCGTGGACCAGCCGGCCGGCGTCGAAATTGCGGCCATACGGCACGCCGGCGTGCAGGCTGTCACGTTGCAAATAATCCAGCTTGTCGACGTCGATCGGACCGCTCAGGCAGCTGCGAAAAAAAGATTCCGAAAAGGTCGGCTCGTCGGCCGGCGCGGTCAACAAGGCGGCGATTCGGTCGGCGTCGCAGGACCAGTCTTCCTCCAAACAGTCGGCCAAGTCGGGGGACCGCATCCAGCGGACGGCTCGGCTTTCGTGTTCACCGAGCCCGGACAGTCGCATGTCTTCGATCGGGTGGCAAAACGGCCAGTGACCCACGTCGTGCAGCAACGCGGCCAGCAGGAACGATTCGGCCACGACCGGATCATCCAGCCGGTCGTCGTCGGAGAAGCGATCCAGCAAACGAAGCGCGTAATGGTAAACGCCCAGCGAATGTTCCAAGCGGTTGTAAGTCGCGCCGGGGTAGACCAACGCGACCATGCCGAGCTGGCTGATCGATGCGAGGCGTCGCACCGGGGCGGTATCGATGATTCGCTGGACACGCGAAGTGACGGGAACGTCCTGGCAATCCGGAACGCGAATCACCGAACTCGGATGCCGCAAACCGTCCAGTTCAGGCAGCCGATGCTCAGGCGACATCGCCCTGTCCTGATGCGACGAAGTCCGCCAGCGTGCCCGTCCCCGCCAGTGTGCCCGTCCCCGGCGGCGGGAACGCAACGCTCGGTCGGCCCGGCAGCGTTTCGATTTCTCGCCCCGCCAAGGTGACCCCCGCGACCAACGCCAACGCCACGACGGCCAAAAAATACAGCCCCGACTGCACCAAACCGCCCGTGATTTCCAATTCGAACACCGCGACGGCCGCGAACGCCCCGGCGACCATCATCACGACGAAGGACAATCCGGCGATCGTCCAAGACATCTCCGAGGGCCGTTCCAGGTCAAACAAGTAACTCGGCACGAAGGCATAGATGATCCACAAAGCCGCGAAGATCAGCGAAGCAATGCCGACGCGTTGCCAAAGCTCGGTGCCGCGATACGGTTCCAGCTCACGATCGTAGGAAAACGAATAGCCCGCCCAAACCAGAGGCGGGGCGAGCAGCAGGATTCCCAGAATCTGGGCCCACAACGGAGCCCCGGACCCGTCGCCGGCGAACCGCAACGCGATCGCCGCCCCGAAAATCGCCAGCACGCTGACGATCGTGATGATCAAGCCTTTCCGAGTGATGTCGGTTTCGGTGGCCTTGATCGGCTTGAGGACGCTGACGCCTCTGGAATCGGTCGGCGAATCACTCGGGGCGTCATGGATGACGACTTGCTCATCCTTGTCCGGTACCCTGATGACATTTTTACAACTCGGGCAAGGGCCTGATTTGCCCGCGAACTTGTCGCTGACTTGAAAACGTTTCAGGCACTTCGGACAGGTGACTTGTATCGGCATGATGCGGAGAAGACTTCGATCGCGAGACGACGGGGACGGCCGCACAGTTTGTCATGGCCAGTGACCCTCTCGCAACCCAGTGACCCTCTCGCAACCCAGTGACCCCTTTGGCAGCCCCCGTGAGACGCCCAGTGTCTTTTGAAACCGGACCGCGAAACGACCCGATGACCACCAACAGCCCGATCCCCACGGCGCATGTCGTCCTTTATCAACCCGAAATTCCTCAAAACACCGGCAACATCGGGCGAACCTGCGTCGCGACCGGCGCGAAGCTTTGGCTGGTCCGGCCGATGGGGTTTCAGATCGACGAAAAACGCGTGCGGCGGGCCGGCCTGGATTATTGGCAACACCTGGATTGGACCGACGTCGCCGACTGGCCGGGTTTGACCGAGGCCCTGCCGTCCGGGGCGATGTACTTTTTTTCCAAGTTCGCCAAAAGAACGATTTGGGACGCCGAATTCGAACCCGGTGACATCTTCGTTTTCGGTCGGGAAACGTCCGGGTTGCCCGCCGAAGTGATGGATCCGGACGATCCACGCTCCTTGCGGTTGCCGATGCGCGACGAAGTGCGGAGCTTGAATTTGGCGACAACCGTGGGGATCGTCCTGTACGAACACTTGCGTCAAACGACGCGTTAGCGGTCGAAGCCCACTTGGCGGGGCTGCGTGTTTGCGGGCCGCGACGGGCCGACGAGGTCGCCTCAATCAAACAGGCGACGAAAGCATTCCGGCGACGCGACCCCCTCGGATGTCAAATGATTGGACAAGCGGTCGCCCAGGCTGCCGTTCGCCATCCAATCCATCCAATCGGGGGCGGCCAACTGCAAGGGCAATATTTTTTGTTCGGCGGCCATCTTTGCGGATTCGTCAAAACCGACTTTGGCAAGATCGTGGTTTCCTTCGTAGGCATGCAGCCGTGCGGAAAAATGGTTCGCCAACATCTCGGTGTAGGGCAGCGCGTGCCGGCGAAGCGAACGGATCAACTTGTCCAGGCGTCGACGCCGTGGTCGCGAATCTGCATCGCGGACAACCGCTTCGTCGTTCTTTTGGATCTGGAAATGCCACAGCCCGAGTTCGGCACGAATCTGGTTTTCCAGTTTGAAGATCCCCAGGAATTGAACCCGCCGACAGACCGTGCGAAAATTCCCATCGGAGGAAAAGTTCGCCTGCTTGACCAAAGCCGACCAGTTGCCCTCGAAGGCCGTCGTCTGCATCAACGCCAGCCAGTTGAAGACGTCCAACCATTGCGGTCCGGTTTCGTCGATCGATCGCAGCGTTTCCCTTTGGAACGTTCGTACGCTGCCGAGATCGTCCTTTGCCAGCCAGGCGGCGTTGCCGAGTCCTCCGGTGGTCACCAACCAAGCGAAACGATCCGCACGCATGATCGCATCGTCATGCATTTCAAAAGCGGTGGTACAGAACTGGTTGATTTGGCCGATCTTCAGGTAGCTCCACAACTCCAACCACCGCGTATGAAAGATCTCAAAACTTACCGGACGACCGCTTCGCCGATAGGCCGCGACGGAACCGGTCGCCGGCCGGATCACGTCGAACCAATCGCATTGAAACGCGTGGTAGAAAGCCCAAGCGCCGTGGTAATCGCCCCAGAGTTTGGGGTCGTCGATCTGTTCGAATCTTGCCCGAAGATTCGTCAACAAACGTCGGCTCGATTCTCGGCGTGGGCCGGAATTATAGGCCCCGAACACGGCGGCCCCGGCAGCGAAATGCAGCCGTTCCGCTTCGCTGCCCTGTTGCCTCGTCGCCAAGGTGCCGGCCAGATGCAATTCGCCGGCATAAGCATTGTCGAACATCGTTAACGGACGGATCAGCTCCAGACACAGACGCACGCGTCGTTGATGAAGCGGGTCGTTCGGACGATCGCTTTGTTCGGGCGGCGGCAGGGCCGGGACTTCGCCGAAGCGGTGTCCCGAGAGGTGCAATCGCCCGAGCTTCGCCAGCAGGGAAAGCTTGGTCTTCCAAGCGGACTTGGGCACCGGCATGTTCAGTTGCTTGCCCAAGCGGGTCAAAATTCTTCGAACGTCGCCGACTTGTCCGCAACGGATCAGGCGTGCGACGGCCATCAATTCCAGTTCGACCGATTCGTCGGGGTCCTCGACGGCGTCTGCCAATTGGCTGTAATACCGTGCCGCTTCGGCGGGCCGGTCGGCTTCGTCAAAGCAGCGCGCCATCTGCCGCAATTGCACGAGCCGTTCGGCACCGGTCAGCTGCGGCAAGGTCCGCTCCCGCCACCGCGCCGCTTCGGTCATCGCGAACTGCCGCTCGGCGTGTTCGGCCGCTTCATTGGCGTAGGGCACCGCGCGGGCCGATTCTTCCGCATCGAACAAGTGGCCGGCGATTCGTCCCGCGACGTTGTCGGCTTGTTCGCCGGCGATCAAACGATTGGCCCAGGAGCGGTGGGCGGCGAGGCTGCGGTTTCCCGCCATGGTCGCCAAAACGCCTTCGGCGATGCTGTTGTGGGCGATGCGGACCCGGTCATCCGTTGCCCTGTCGGCGCCGGAATCGATGGCATCTTCCAAGACCAAGCGTTCGTGAGCCAGTTCGCTGATCAAAACGTCGACGGCTTCGCCACAGCCGGTCAGACCGCCCAAGTCCTTGTACGTGACAGGACGGCCGGCGATGCAGATCAGTTCCAAAACCTCACGAGCTTCACGCGACAGCCCGTCGATTTTTCGTCGCCACAATTTCAGCCGACCGAAAGCCTGTTCGAATCCGAGATCGCCGTCGGACTTTGACAAAAAACCACCCGGTTTCAATTCATCGGCGACCAGTTGCAAATCCAGCGGACAGCCTCCACAGACCGACACCCACTGCATCAACGTGAGCTGGGTGACGTCCGCGTTCCAGCGGCGGACGATTCCGTTGAGCCAGTCCATCGCCACGTCATCGGGAATCGGTTCCAAGGTCATCGAGGCGTCAGGCGGGACGCGTTGGCGACTGTCCGGACCGCGGGAGGCCGTGATGATGCCGAAGTGCTCGCCGACCGTCGATTGCAACGCGTCCAGCGTGTTCAAGCTGTCACGGTCCGCCCAATGGACATCGTCGACGATCAGAACCAGCGGCCCGAATTTGGCCAGCGCTTGGGCCAACCGCACGCCGGCTTCCAAAGCATCGTAGCGTTCACTGTGTTTGCCGGCCGGCGGAATGTCTTCGCTGGGCGTGATCATGCTTTTCAAAGCCGGGAACGCGTCGTGAAGCGTTGCGGCGCTGGCCACGTCCATCGGGATCGGCTCGCGATCCGACTTCATGAATCGGGCGACGATTTCGTCGATCAATTGATCAAAGGCTTGTAACGGTTCGTCCTCGCGTGGCAAGCACTTCGCGTAGAACACTTGGACCCAACCGTTGCCGGGGAATTCCTTGACGATCTGCTCCAGCAAAAGCGACTTGCCCATGCCCGAATCGCCCCGAATGTGCAAACGTCCGGTGCCTCCCGTCGCGATCAGTCGAAACCAACTGCGTAGTCTTTCCAGTTCCTTTTTTCGTCCGATGAAATCGACTTCCGCGGTCCACACGATCGTGTCCCGCGGCGGCAGGCCGAGTCGTGCGATCTCTTGTGCGGTGGGACGATCCGAGGACCGCGGTTCCAGCATCTCGCCACAGGCTTCGCGGAGCAGATCCGGCACATCGGCGTCCAGATCCTCGATCGCACCGAGAATCATCCGTCGGTCTTCGCTGCGTGATTGATCGCTCCGCGATACGTCGGCGTGTCCGCCCATCTGCCGCGCGACTTGCAAGATCGAAAGCCCCAGGCTGAACACGTCGCCGGCGGGCAAGTAAAAACGATCCCAACACGTCTCCGGTGCCAGGTAGTTCGGACTACCCACGTAGTAGTGCCGAAAACCGTTGGGGTCCTCCTGGGGATCAAACGTGCCGACCAACCCGTAGTCGACGATGCGGCCATTGCCGTCGTCGTCGACCATCAAGTTTTGCGGTTTGATGTCGCGGTGAACCAAGCCGTGCGAGTGCAGACAAGCCAGCGCCGAGGCGTACTGGCGGGTCAGGCCGACCAGTTTTTCGAAACGCTCGTCGATGGGCAGGCTGCGAAAGTCGTCGATGGATTGCTTCAGCGTCTTGCCGTGGACTTCTTCCATCGTCAAACCGATGTACTCATCCAAGCGATACAGTCGATGCACGTGGACCAATCCCGGATGAATGACGCTTCGCATGCGCCGAAAACCGCACTTGTTGCGAACCAGGTCTTCCGGACTGCCGGGCAACAACAATTTCAACGCGTGACGCTGATTGGTCCCCGTCTCGCAGACTCGATAGACGTAACCGCTGCTGCCACGTCCCAGAAATTGTTCGAGCACAAAGTTGCCCAGACGGTCCCCTTCTTTCCAAGGCGGTTTTTCGTCACCGGCCAATGGCGAAGTTCGGCGCGTGTCTTTGCCCAATTGTCGCCGCGTGACCGTTTCGGAGGACTGCGGTGGTAGAAAATTGGGTTGACTGCTTCCCATGACGTTTGGCCGATCGGCGTGCCGGGGGACATCGAAAAAAGGCAAAGCCCCACGATAACGGACCGCGTCACAATGTAATCAAGAAATTCGTTAAAAAAACGCTCCCCGCCGCCCTAGGATCCTTGTCCGACATCGGTCGGAAATCAAGCGTCGCGAACCTTTTGCCGGGAACCGGCCATTCGGGTGCCCCGCACAGAAAGGACCGAGGGCTGCGCAAAGAAAGGCCCCACCCCCTCCTTTTCCGGCACCGGTTAAGCTGTCCGTCTTACCGGCAAGATGACCGGCTCGGTGACTCGCCCCGATTGGGAACCAGAACCTCATGCGTGAACACGTGGATCGACATTTCGGTTTTCTCAAGTCGACGGCGATCGGGGGGATCGTTTTCCTGTTGCCTTTGGCCGTCGTCGGTTTCTTGCTGGGAAAGGTCGGCAGTGTCGTTTTCGTGGTGGCGACGTTCTTGTCCCAGAATCTGGGCATTCATTCCGCGTACGGCTACTTCGTCTTGCTGGCCGCGTCGGTCGCGCTGCTGGTCCTGATGTGCTTTGCCGCCGGCGTCGCGGCACAACTTGCCATCGGGCGAAAGCTGAGCGGCCTGGTCGAACGGCATTTAATGATGATCTTTCCGCGTTACTCCATTTACAAAGATCAACTCGCCGGCGGCATCGGCGGCGACCTGGCCCGCGACCGCATGAAGCCGATCTCGATCGACGTCCTCGGGATCACGCGATTGGCACTGGAAATCGAGCGTGCCGAGGACGGCACCGTGACGGTCTACTTTCCCGGGGCTCCGGATCCTTGGAGCGGTACGATCGGATTTGTGGACCAAGCCGCGATCAAGCCGCTGGCGATGGACGTGGGCGAATTCATGGCCGTCTTTGAACGACTCGGTCGCGACTCGTTCGCCATCGTGCAGCGAACCAGGGTTGACGCCTGATCGACGGCGGCCGGCACCATGGCGACGGCCGCGGCAGAATTTTTCTCCCGCTGGGTCCATTCCCTCATGGACTGATTCGCCGTCAGGAATAGAGTTTCCATCGGTCAGGCCGATCGTTCGTGACCTGGCGACGACACCAAACTCCTTTTTTCGCTGCATCGCCTGTTCAAGGACATCTGCATGTTTCTCCGAACCCTCCACGTGGGCATTCGTTTTCTACAAATCGCTCTGCCGGTGACCGCCTGCTTGTTTTTCACGCCAACGTCGCGTGCCGAGGACGCCTTGCCGTCCTGGAACGACGGGCCGACGAAACGATCGATCGTCTCGTTCGTGCGGAAGGTCACCGATCAAGACTCGCCGGATTTCGTCCCACCCTCGGAGCGGATCGCCGTCTTTGACAATGACGGCACGCTGTGGTCCGAACAGCCGATGTACGTCCAAGCGTTCTTCGTCTTTGACCGCGTCAAAGCCATGGCCGCCGATCGTCCGGAATGGCGAACGAGCGAACCGTACGCCTCGGTCCTCGAGGGTGACGGGCAGCAAGCTTTGTCCGGTGATCGAGAAGCCCTCGTGAAGTTGTTGATGGAAACACACGCGGGGATGACCGCGAAGGAATTCGAAACGATCGCTCGTCGCTGGATCGCTTCGGCGCGGCATCCCAAAACCGGCAAGCTGTTCACCGAGATGGTTTATCAGCCGATGCTGGAAATGCTCGACTACTTGCGAGCCAATCATTTCAAGACGTTTATCGTTTCCGGCGGCGGCATCGAGTTCATCCGTCCGTGGTCCGAAACGGTCTACGGCATCCCAGCGGAACAAGTCCTTGGTAGTCGAATCGAATCGAAGTTCGAAATCCGCGACGGCGTACCCGTCATCGTTCGCGTCAAAAAAATCGAATTCATCAACGACCACGAGGGCAAACCCGTGGGAATCCGGGCTCACATCGGTCGCCGCCCCATCATGGCGTTCGGAAATTCCGACGGTGATTTCGAAATGATGCAGTGGACGACCGCCGGCGACGGGCCTCGCATGGGCGTGCTCGTGCATCACACGGATGCCGATCGCGAATGGGCCTACGATCGTGAATCCGCGGTAGGGCGATTAGCCCGTGGCTTGGACGAAGGCCCCGAACTCGGCTGGACGATCGTGGACATGAAGAAAGATTGGAACACCATTCACCCGGACGTGACGAGTCAGGCAAGCGGCACCGTGGACGAAGCGTTGATCGGCAGTTGGTTGGCCGAAGACATTGCCGGACGCGGCGTCGTTGACCGCGCGCAATCCACACTGACGATCTCCCCGGACGGAACAGTCAACGGATCGACGAGTGTCAATCGCTACTCCGGCAAAGCCGAAACGGACAACGGCCAGATCCGGCTCGGGCCACTCGCGATGACGAGACGAGCCGGCCCGCCCGCCTTGATGGATCAAGAGGCAAAATTCACTTCGGCGCTACGGGAAGCGACGAGCTATCGGATCGACGAGAAAGGTCTTTTGTGTTTGATCGGTGAATCCGGTGACGTCCTGTTGCGATTCTCCAAGACGAAGCCTTCGCGTTGAACGAAAACGGATGGTCGCGTTCGTCCAGGAATGCACGCTTCCGGGCGGCCGTTTCGTTTTCTAGCGGTGAAACTGCTTGTTGAACCGCGCGGGATCGAACGGGTCGGCGACGACGGGCAGACGAGCGGGTTGGCCGATGGCGTGCCGCGGCTTCGGCGTGCCGGCCGACGGTTGCGAGGGACTTGCCGGTCCATCGGTCGTGTCCTCGATCACTGCTTCGAGATTCGACGGAAACTCGCTCGACCGGGACGCGTTCGACGCGGAGACGGCAATCGTTTCAGAATCCGGGTCGATGCCGGGGGCATCGCCGGATCGGTTTCGGTCGACCGTGTGCAGCCATTGTCGCAGTCGCGCGGTCGCGACGGCGTCGGCGATGCCCAGGGGCGGCGTCGTCGCGTCGCCGTGGATTTCGGTCGCGGCCCTCAGGAATCCCGTCGTGCCGATTCCGCTGTCCGTCAAGAGTTCCAGCGTGGCAGCCAAATTCTGTCGCGTGATCCCGGTCGACGGTCGCCCGCCACCGGCCGGCACGATCAACGACCAATTCAGATCACGACGGTCGTCGTGACAACGTCCGCAGCGGTTCAACAGCAACGGTTGAGCGTTGCGAGTGAACTGGCTGAGCACGGGGCCGCTTTCGATGTCCGGGGTCGGCGCGGCTAAACCCGTCGGCTGATCCTTTGCCGCATCGTCGCGTCGGATCGGCGTATCGAAGCTCACGGGGCGGACGTTTCCGCCGGACTCGGTCGCCGCCGTGTCGAACCGTGTTGCCGATCGAAACAATGATTCGACGATCTGGCGTTGTTGCGATTCGGCTTGTCGCATCAGAACGCCCGCCAAACGATTGTTCGGATCCAGACGGCGAACCTCCGCCAGATCCGCAAAGGCTTGATCGATCAAACCGTTGCGTAAACACCACCGGACATCGGCCAATCGGGTTTGGACTCGATCACCACGACGATGGTCGACGCGGTACTGATAAAGTTGTTCCAGGGAATCGGCCCAGCAAGCCACGTCCGCGGTGCGGACGACCAATTCGCCTCCCGCCTCGTCGTCGCCTTGTCGAATGATGACTTTGGCGCCGAGTTGGTCGACGGTTCCGAACACGACGTTGCCATTCTCCAGCAACACGCACGGGCGTTTGGGCAAATTCACCGGTGCGGGCATCGATGATTGCGCGATCGCGACCGAAAAACGGTCCGAGCCGAGGACGACCAAGAACAGCAGCAGCGCAGCACCGCGTAACGTGCCTTGATCTTTCCGCCAGACTTTCGATTTTGCCATGATGCGATGCCTACCAAAACCGCCGAAGTTGCGTCAATGTCAGTGAGACGCAAAGCAAGGCGACCCGCTTGTTTTATACCCCCGAAATCGTGCATGCCCCGTCCGAAGCTCATTCTGTCCGGTCAATTGATGTTGCCCGACCCGCCGGAACGCATGAAGTTGCGACCGGGCACGGTGATCCTGGACGACGGGCACATCGCCGAGGTCATCGAAGGTGACGTGGCGGAGAACGCGAACCTCGGCGGCCCCGACTGTTTGATCTGCCCCGGCTTCATCGACACGCACGTTCATCTGCCGCAGTTCGATTCGATCGGCGCGCACGGATTGCCGCTGCTGGAGTGGCTTCAAGAATTCGTTTTTCCGGCCGAGGCCGAGTGGGCCGACGAAACGTTCGCCGCCGAGATGACCGAGCGTGTCATCGACCAGTGCTTTGCCTTCGGCACGACAGCGATCGCCGGCTACGCGACGGTGCATCACGGCGGGACCGCCGCGGCGTTGGCCGTCGCGGCGAATCGCGGAATGAAAGGCGTGATCGGACAAGTCTTGATGGACCGCGGCGCACCAGACTTTTTGGTCCGAGACGCCGGACGACTGATCGACGAAACGGCGGAATTGCTGGGTCGTTTTCCACCCGGTGACCGCATGGCGGCTGCGGTGACGCCGCGTTTCGCCATTTGTTGTACGCCGAAATTGCTCAGCCTTGCCGGCGGCCTGGCCGCGGAGTCCGGTTCCCTCGTCCAAACGCATCTCAGCGAAACGCTGCCCGAGTGCCGACAGGTCCGGGACCTGTTCGACGGGCAACGCTACGTCGACGTGTACCGGGACGCCGGCCTGCTGACGCCGCGGTCATTGCTCGGGCACGGCGTGCATCTCGGTGAATCGGATCGGCGGATTTTGACCGAAACCGAATCGGTCGTCGCGCACTGCCCGACGGCGAATTCGTTTCTACGGTCCGGCACGATGGACCGCTCGGCGATTCTCCGGGACGGCGTGAGAATCAGTTTGGGCAGCGACATCGCCGGCGGCTATGAACGCAGCATGGTCCGCGTCGCCCGGGCGATGATCGAAGCGGCCGCCAGCTTTCCCGGCGGCGACGTCCCGAGTGCTTCGGCCGCTTGGTGGACCATCCTTCACGGAAACGCCGCCGCCCTCGGCCGGCCCGACGGGGACCGCTGGACCGTCGGACAGTCGGCGGACTTTCTGGTCATCCGTCCGGACATCGCGTGGCAGACGAGCGACGATCCGACGACGCTCGCGCGGTTGATGTTCGCCTGGGATGATCGCTGGTTACGGCAGACCATCGTTCGTGGTGAGGTGGTCTACGGCCGAGAAACGTTTAGATAAATCCTTGAGCAGTCTTTGCCCAAGGTCGATCAAGTGCAACTGTCGCCCCTGGTCTCCTTGCGGCGCATCGATGCAAACCGACTTCGCGTCGGGCGAAAGCCGAGGATGGGTGTCGACTCGCCACTCGCCTTGGTAAACCGCCGGCAGGTGAAAGCTCCCCAAATCAATGCGGCGATTCGATGGGATGTGATACAAGTGGGGCGTCTGCATCCGGCCCGAACCCTTGGGGTAGGTGTCGCTGATCAGCCATTCCTTGTCAGGCAAGTAGCTGAAGTGGCCACTCGGATCGAGCACACCACGACCAATTTCTCGCACGTCGCCACCTCCGTCGACGTCTTCGAACAAGAAATTTCCCCACTGGTCGTTGCCATCGAAATGCCGCGACTGCGCCAGGATGTGCGTGTCGTCGCGCCAAATGAAATGCGACGTATAGCCGTTGCCACAGACGATCCGCACGTCGCTGCCGTCCACGCCGGCGGTGACCATCCGCGTCAATCGCGAGCCGTCCGGATATCGCCACCGATGCAACACGATGAACCGGGTCCCCGAAGGGTTGAAAAGCAAGTGATTGAAGTAGTGCTTGATGCCGAATTTTTCGTTGGGAATGACACCTGTTCGCGCGACATCGGCGATCGACAAGATCGGCCGAACGGCACCCGTGCGCAAATTGATGTGCAGAATTCCGGATTCTGTCGGCATCAACTCGTCGGCGTATGGATCGGGCAAACCGGCATACCCGTATCCAGGCCGCACATCGTTGATGCGGCGAAAATCCGGTGACACGGCGTCACGTGCGTTGGACCTAACGCAGTAAACAGGTTCAGGCAGCGTGCGTTTTTGACGGGTATGCACATCCATCACATGAGCGACGAATTGATCGCCCTGGCGATCATTCCAAATGATTTCGCTCTCCGATCCAGGCAACCACTGCAACATGCAACCTTGTTGCCAACACCAAGCCCTGCTTTCACCCAGTTCGATCCAGCGATCGTCTTGGGCTAAGTCGACCATGCCGATCTTGATCACATCGTCGGCAGTGGGCGAACGATGCTCGAAGTCGACTTGCATCCCCAACACGTACCGGCCGCTGGGATCAAACTGCAACTTGTCGTAGTAACCGAACCAGTGGTGATGCGGTCCACGGGTGATCGTCCGAACCGGAAACTTTGCCGGCTCGTCGCGAACCACGGTGGGCCCGCCCTGGCCAAACAAGCGACCGGACAAGGCCGTGGCAGCAACACCTCGAGCCAAAAACGCCCGCCGATTCAAATTCAATGGTTTCATGTCAGTTGGGTTCGGGGTTTCCAGGAACCGAGTCACGTTGCTCGGCGATCATGATAGCCCGGCCTGCTCAATGAAACACACGCATCCCGGGGGACGTCCCCGACGAAGCCGGCTTCGTCCTCCGGTTTGACATCGGATGTCGAGACGGGTAAAGTGGTCATACCTGATTACCGAATCAAGAGATTTTTCCCGATGAGCATTGCCGAATTTCACGTCCAGTCCCAACCGCTCGCGGCACAGGTGGCCGATCACTTGATCGAATTCATCCGCCGGGGCAGCGGCGACGATCCGCAACATCTGCCCGCCGAACGCCGGTTGGCCGAGCAGATGGGGGTCAGCCGGCCGGTGGTTCGCGAGGCGATCAAGCGGCTGGAAATGCAGGGTTTGCTGGAGGTGCGTCATGGCAGGAGCGTCAAGGTGGTCGACCAATTGCATCGTCCGGTCAGCACGTCGTTGGCATTGCTGATCCCCGACGTGACGGAACGTTTACGGCAGTTGCAAGAAACCCGCATCGTCATCGAGCCTGAATCGGCAAGGTTGGCTGCCGAACGCGGTAGCGAAGAAAGTATTCGTCACTTGCGGGCGTTGCAGGACGCCTTGGTCGCGGCAAAGTCGAATGATGAAGCGATCGAAATCGATCTGCAATTCCATCACGCCCTGGCCGAAGCGAGTGGCAATCTGATGTTCCGGCTGTTCCTCGATTCACTGGCCGACATCAGCCGCGAGAGCCGACGGCGCACCATCGGTCGGGTCGGTAAAAAGACGGCAATCGAACACCACGAACAAGTGGTCCGCGCGCTCGAACGTCGCCGACCGCAAGCGGCAGCCAAAGTGATGCGGCATCACATCGAAATGGCCTCGGAGGATCTCGGCTTATGAGTCGCGACATTGCTTCATTCATCGTGACCGCGTGCCTGGGTGGCTTGAACTGGGTTTTGCTATTGTCTGCTTCGGTCTTGGCCGCCGAAGTGACTGCCGAAGCCTCCGGCGATGCCGATCAAGCTGCCCCACCCGAAGCGATCGCATTCTTTGAAAACAAGGTGCGGCCGCTGTTGATCGAGCATTGCTATGCGTGCCATTCGGCGGACGAGGACATCAACGGAGGTCTTGCGCTCGATACGCGACACGGTTGGGTCCGCGGCGGGGATTCGGGGGCGGCGATCGTTCCCGGTCAGCCTGACAAGAGCTTAGTCATGAAAGCCGTCCGGTACGAAGATGTAAATTACGAGATGCCGCCGGATGGGAAGCTGAAGGACGCCGATATCGCGACCTTGCAGCGATGGATCGCCATGGGGGCTCCCGATCCGCGAACGGACGCGCCACTGACCCATCCGAAACCCGATTCATCAACGACTGCGACCGCGGCCGACGCACTCTGGTCGTTCCGTCCGATCACGAAGCCTGCCGTCCCCGAGGTCGCCGACCCGGCTTGGGCTGACGAACCGATCGACGCCTTCGTCCGCGCCCGACTCGGCGACGCCGGATTGCCGCCGGCGCCACCAGCCGATAACCGGATGCTGCTAAGACGGCTGCACTTGGACTTGATCGGGTTGCCGCCGACGCCTGACGAGATCGAGGCGTTCGATCGTCGATGCGATCAGGATCGTACGGCCGCGATCGCGGAAGTCGTCGAGCGATTGCTGGCTTCTCCAGAATTCGGTGAGCGTTGGGCGCGTCATTGGCTCGACCTGACCGCGTACGCCGATACGCTCGGCGTGGGCCGCGCGATCCCGGCCGTCGAAGCCTATCGGTATCGCGACTATGTGATCGGTGCCTTCAACGACGACAAGCCACTGGGCGAATTTATTCGCCAACAAATCGCCGGTGATGTTCAGGTGCCGGGAGCGCCCGGTCAAAAGTCGACCCCGCCGCCGACCGCCGAAGACATCATCGCGACCGGCTTCTTGGCCATCGGTCCCTGGGAATTGGTCAGCGGCGACAAAGAACAATTGCGGATGGACGTCGTCGACCGGCAAGTCAACCGAATCGGGAAAGCGTTCTTGGGCATGACGCTCGAATGCGCCCGCTGCCACGCTCACAAGTTCGATCCGGTCTCGCAGGAAGACTACTTCGCGATCGCGGGAATCCTCCGAAGCAGCGTGACGCTCCACGGTCGGCTCAACGGAGTCTTCAGCCAAGTCAATCATGTTCGGCTTCCCGAAACGTCGGACGAACTGATCGAGCGAGCCGAATGGATCAAGCAGTACGAAGCGGACTTAGCCGACGCGCAGCGGAAAGTCGCTGAAGCGCGTCGCGAACAAATGAGACTGCAAACACAGGTCGAGAAGCTGAAGAAGCAAATCAACAAGCCGGGCTCCCCTCGCCCCGCTTCGGGAAAAGGGGCCGAGGGTGAGGGGGCGTCGCGGGATGACACAAGTGAAGCGGTTCAAGTCGACGAACTCAGCCGACATCTTCAAGTCGCGGAAAAAGAACTGGCGGCCGCCAAAGTCGCGTCCGCCAAAGCCAACAAGCGTTTCCAATCTCTCGAATACCTTCGCCGTCATCGCACCGAGCGTTTGGCGATCGCGATGAGTGACCGGCCGGAACCCGAACCCGCTGCGATCAACATTCGCGGCAACGCCCACCAACTCGGCGACTCCGTGCCGCGTGGTTTCCTGCGGTCGGTCGCGCCGACGAACGAGCCACGACTAAAAATCGGCACCAGCGGTCGACTCGACTTGGCCGAGTGGATCGCCCACCGCGACAACCCGCTGACCACACGCGTGTGGGTCAATCGCATTTGGCACCACCTCTTCGGCACCGGCTTGGTCCGCACCGTCGACAACTTTGGGTCCACCGGAGAACGGCCCAGTCATCCGGAACTACTCGATTATCTCGCCGGCGAGTTTCAAAAAAATGGCTCGACGAAACAATTGATCCGTCGCATCGTGTTGTCACAGGCTTGGCAACAATCCAGCATCAATTCCCTCGCCCGAGCCGCCGGGGCGGATGACATCGATCCGAACAACCGATTGCTGTGGCGTGCCCATCGCAAACGGATGGACGCCGAAGTCTTGCACGACTCGTTGTTGCTCGTCAGCGGCCAGCTCGACCGCGGCCATCACGGCGGCCCGTCATTGCCGTTAGAACATGATGACAACTTGACGCCCAACGCGACAGGAACCGCGATCAAGAATTTGCGAATCCCGGAAACGTGGCGAGGCCGCCGGGCGATCTTCCAACCACAACGACGGGCCGATCCGTTCGACGAAGTCAGCTTTTCGGCCGCGTTCGATTTGCCCAGCACCAACAGCGAAACGGGGATGCGAACGGCAACGGCTTTGCCCGGTCAAACGTTGAACTTGGTGAACTCGAATTTCATGCAACGGCAAGCGGCGGCGCTCGCCGATCGGCTGGCCGCCCACGCCCCGGCCCGGCGAATCGGAAAGCTTTACGAAACCGTCTATGGCCGTCAGCCATCCGAAGACGAATCTCAATCGGCGCTCCGGTGGGTCGAGTCCATCGCGGCCGAACTCGCCAAACTTGAAAAAGTTGCGACCACCGGTGATGACCCCGGCAAGGAAACCGATCCCCACCGGGAGGCTTGGACGCGATTGTGCCAAGCATTATTGATGAGCAACGAATTCCTATTCCGAACATGAAAGCCTTTCCCCCAGGTAACCCGAAGCGTCAGCGAGGCACGAGTCAAGAGCGATTTTTCCTCGCTCACGCTTCGGGTTACCTAAAAGATGGAAATGAAGAGATGAAACAAATGCAAACACTTTCACGACGGGCCATGCTCAGTCAATCCGCTTGCGGGTTCGGCATGACCGCGCTGTCGGCTTTGATGCAGCAACCAGCTCAAGGCGACGCCATCGCCGACCCGGCAACGAACCAAGGACTCTTGCCTCGCGCGAGCTATTTCCCGGCGAGGGCGAAACGGGTCATCTTCATGTTCATGCAGGGCGGCCCGTCCCAGATCGAATCGTTTGATTACAAACCGCAGCTCGACGCTGATCACGGCAAACGGTCGCCGTTCGGTCGCGACGAGCGAGTCGAACAACCCGGCGTCGCCGAGATGCGGCTGTTCGGCTCGGGGTGGAAGTTTGCTCGGCACGGTGAGGCCGGCATCTGGGTCTCGGAACTGTTCCCCCATCTGGCCGAACACGTCGACGATTTGTGTGTGCTCAACGGCATGCATACCGACAACTTGGCTCATGCGCCCGCGACGTTGCAGTTGCACACCGGCGCGACAAACTTGGTGCGACCCTCGATGGGTTCGTGGGTTCTTTACGGACTCGGCAGCGAGAACCAAAACTTGCCGGGCTACATGACGGTCG
>Ga0102938_10001290_pt1 | contig 18930 bp, 18 predicted proteins | sample SalPonR2_B_D2_MG_FD_84516 | JGI IMG/M metagenome (GOLD analysis project Ga0102938, IMG submission 84516) | Salt pond soil microbial communities from South San Francisco under conditions of wetland restoration - Salt Pond MetaG R2_B_D2_MG | ecosystem: Environmental > Aquatic > Marine >...
CCTTACTGGCATCAGCCTGCTTCCCTGCGGTCCGTCGGCGCCAGCTGCTCGAGCAGGGCGTGGCAGAAGGCATCCAGGTCGTCGGGTTTGCGGCTGGTGATGAGACCGTCGTCCGTCACGAGTTCCTCGTCCACCCAGCGGCCACCGGCATTGCGGATGTCGGTCTGCAGGCTGGGCCAGGACGTCAGCTTGCGCCCGTCTACGACCGCCGCCTCCACCAGCATCCACGGCCCGTGGCAGATGGCCGCGATGGGCTTGCCGAGGCGGAAGAACTCACGGGTGAACTGCACGGCGTCCTTGTCCAGGCGCAGCGAATCGGGGTTGGCGACACCGCCGGGCAGCACCAGCGCGTCATAGTCCTCCGCGCGGGCCTCGCCGACCTGCCGGTCCACGTCGAAAGTGTCCCCCTTGTCGAGGTGACGGAAGCCCTGAATCCTGCCGCTCTTCGGCGAGACCAGTTCGGCGTCTGCGCCGGCTTTCTTCACTTCGGCCCAGGGCCTTGTCAGCTCCACCTGCTCCACGCCATCCGTGGCCAGGAAGGCGATCTTCTTGCCCGCCAGCGATGGTCTCTCACTCATGATCGTAACCTCCCGCTTTCGCTGTTGAATTCTGCCGGCCGTAGCAACCGGACGGCGTGCCGAAACCTCTGGGGAGTATGCTGCAAGTCGCATGCCACGAGCGTGTGCCCGACAGACGCCGTCTCCGCGGGCGTACAACGGCCGTGCGCTGCAACGATTGCCGGCCGGACTGCAAGGTTTTCAGAAGCGCCTGCGACGCCGCACCGATGGCGCGCCGCAGCGCCCGCACGGACAGACCTTCGCGGAGGCGGCGCAGATGGGCGCGTGGCATGAAGATTGCAACGCCTGTAGCGTAGCGACCAAACGGGAATGGAGCGAGCAATGGCCGAGAAGGATTGCGAGACGCTTTCGAAGAAGATCATCGTCTACTGCGCTTCCCCGGATTGCGATGCTTCGCCCACGGTCGCCAGGGAGGTGGCCGACCGCGGCTTCGATAACATCCACGACTACGAGGCCGGCATGAGCGACTGGAAAGAGGCGGGCCATCCCGTCGACAGCGGGCACCCGGCCCGAGCAACGGAGGTAACGATATGACTGTCTGCGAGACCTGCGGCAACGACTACGCCAAGGCATTCACCGTACGCATGAACGGAGAGGATCACACCTTCGATTCCTTCGAGTGCGCCATCAGCGCACTGGCGCCGGTGTGCGAGAACTGTGGTACCCGCGTCATCGGCCACGGCGTCGAGAACGAGGACCGCTACTTCTGCGGCGCGCATTGCGCTGGTGAGCAGGGCGTCGCCGGCGCCACGGACAACGTCTGAGGCCGGCGGCCGCACCCGTGGCTTGGCGCCGCGCCTGCACCATAGTCCGCCCTGAGCCGAGGCTGCGAGCATGATCGAGGTGAATGTCTGGACGGTGGCGCTGGCGGCGCTCATCACGGCCGCGGCGACCGGGCTCGGCGCGCTGCCTTTCCTCTTCGTCAGCGGCATCAGCCGCTGGTGGCTCGGCGTGTCCACGGCCGCCGCAGCAGGGCTGATGCTGGCCGCGAGCCACAGCCTCGTGGCCGAGGGCTTCAACGCCTCGCCCGTGCGCACGATCGGCGGCATCCTGCTGGGACTCGTGCTCGTGGTGCTGGCCGACCGCGGGCTGGCCAGGCGCGGCGAGGTCGACGTCGCCGAGCTACGGGGTGCCGACGCGCGCAGGGCACTGCTAATCCTCGGCATCATGACGGCCCACTCCTTCGCCGAAGGCATCGGCGTCGGCGTCTCATTCGGCGGCAGCGACGCGCTGGGCATATTCATTGCCTCCGCCATCGCCGTGCACAACATCCCGGAGGGCCTCGCCATCAGCCTTGTCCTGATCCCGCGGGGGACGCCGGTTTGGAAGGCTGGCGCCTGGAGCATCTTCACCAGTCTGCCCCAACCGCTCATGGCGGTCCCTGCCTACCTGTTCGTGCTCGCATTCGAGCCGTGGCTGCCCGTCGGCCTGGGCCTCGCCGCGGGCGCCATGATCTGGATGGTCTTCTCGGAACTGATCCCCGACGCGATGGACCGCATCTCGGGCTCCACCGCCGGCATCGCCGTGGTGTTGGCATTCGCGGCCCTGCTCACTTTCCAGCACTACGTCCTCGCCTGATCGGCAGCCGGCCGTGGGCAGCCATTGGCAGCGAATGGCGGCGAATGGCGGTGGGCGCTATTCCTCCAGCCCTGTCGGCGGCGCCATGAACTCCGGGCCCACCGGATGGTCGATGTGCTCGTTCAGGATGCTGTCCACCGACGAGAGCAGCGCAAGATCCATCGACCAGCCCAGGATCTCGTCGATGGGTTCCATCTGCGACGGCTTGCGCCCGCCCCAGATCGCGATGGGCACGCCCTGCTCCAGCACCCAGCGCAGGCTGAACGCCAGCAGCGAGCGGTCCGCCTTCCTGCCGGCGAGCTTCTCCAGATCGGCCGCCGCGGCCAGATAGCGCTCGAACCGGGGCTTGGCGAACTTGGGGTCGGCGTTGCGCAGGTCGTCACCCTCGAACTCCCGCTCCCGGGACATCTTGCCGGAGAGCAGCCCGCGGCAGAGTGCACCGTAGGTCATGAGCGGCAGGCCGTTGCGCTCGCAATACGGCTTGACGCTCGACTCGATGCCCCGCTCGAAGATGTTGTACGGCGGCTGGCAGACGTGCACCGGACACTCGGCGCGGAACGCCTCGATCTGGTCCGGCGTGAAATTGCTGACACCGACAGCTCGAATGAGCCCCTCGTCCAACAGCTCGCGCATCGCCCGCGCGGTCTCGGCCACGGGTCGGGTGCAGTCGGGCCAGTGGACGAAATGGATGTCGACGGCGTCCCGGTCCAGGCGTTTCAGAGAGGCGTCGATCTCGTAGCGCACGCGGTCGCGGCTGCCGTTGCGGAAGATGCGCTCGTCGTCGGTCCAGTCCAGGCCCACCTTCGTGGACACGTACACGGGTTTGTCTCCCTCGTATTCACGCAGTGCCTCGCCGACGATGCGCTCGGAAGTGCCGAAGCCATAGACCGGCGCCGTGTCGACGAGATTGACGCCGCGGTCGAGGGCGGCATGCACCGTCTCGATGGAGCGGCGTTTCTCGGTGCCGCCCCACATCCAGCCGCCGATCGCCCAGGTGCCGAGCGCGATGCGGGAGACTTCGAGGTCGGTGTCGGGGATGCGGTAGTACTGCATGGCAGGGCGCTCCATGATTGCCGGGCCGGCGGCTGAAGGGGGTACCGGATACTGTAGGCCGCGCACGGGCCTCGAACATTGCGGAAATTCAATGCCTGACGCGGCCGGATCTGGACAATGGAAGGCGATGATCGGACGCTCGGGATATGGCCTGCTACTCACCTGGGCCGCAATGACGGCAGCGGCGGCGACTGCCTCTACTTATGCGTCTCCAGCGGACTCGGGTGCCCCGGCAGACGCCCACGCCCCCGGCGTGACCGACCCGGCCGCTCTGCGGGACGGCAAGCGCATCTACACAGAGGCCTGCGCAGCCTGTCATGGCGCCGACGGCACGGGCGTCAGGCAGGAGCAACTGGGATTCGACGTGCCGACACCCGATTTCACCGATTGCAATTTCGCCACTCGCGAGGCGGACGCGGACTGGGTGGCTGTCGCGCACGACGGCGGCCCGGTTCGTGCCTTCGCCCGGTTCATGCCGGCATTCGGAGAGGCGCTGAGCGAGACGCAGCTGGAGGCTGCGGTCGGGCACATACGAGGCTTCTGCGACAGCGGCGCCTGGCCGCGTGGCGAACTGAACCTGCCCCTGCCGCTCTACACCACCAAGGCATTCCCTGAGGACGAGGTCGTCGTTCAGAGCACGGTCGCCACCGAGGATCCGGGCAGCATCGTCCTGGAGGCGATCTACGAGAAGCGGATCGGCGCCCGCAATCAGGTGGAAATCGCGGTGCCGGCGGTATGGCGGGAGTCGCGCACGGCGGGCGGTGAGGGCACGGGCGACTGGCGCTCGGTCCTGGGCGACGTCGTGCTGGGGTACAAGCGCGTGGTCCACGACAACCTCGACCGGGGCACGATCGTCAGTTTCGCCACCGAGGTGGTCCTGCCCACCGGCGACGAGGATGCCGGCGCCTCTGCCGGCACGGTGATCGTCGAGCCGATGCTGCTCGTGGGCCAGCTACTGCCGCGGGGCTGGTTCGTCCACGGCCAGGCGGGTTTCGGACTCCCGCTGGACAGTGACGAGGCCGAGGACGAGGCATTCTGGCGACTGGCGGCAGGCCGGGCGATCACCGAAGGGCGGTGGGGACGCCGCTGGGCACCCATGGTCGAGGTACTGGGCAGCCGTGAGCTCGCCGACGGCGCCGACACCGACTGGGATGCGGTACCCCAGATTCAGGTCACGCTCAACCGGCGCCAGCACGTCCGCCTCGGCGTCGGCGTCCGGCTGCCGCTGAACAATACCGGCGAGCGGGATGCGGTGGTGCGGCTGTACGTGCTCTGGGACTTCTTCGACGGCGGACTTGCGGACGGATGGTGAGGATGAAAACTATGCCCCGCACGGGCTGCACCGGTTTTGCGGCCCGGATCGCGCAAATCGTCATCATGCTGGCCGTCGCCGTTCCCGGCCTCGCCGCGGCCCAGCAGGTCGTCACCGGGCTGTTCGCGACCAGCGACAACTGCGTTGCCTGCCACAACGGTCTCGTAACGGCCGCCGGCCGGGATATCTCCATGGGCGACGACTGGAGCGCCTCGATGATGGCGAACTCCGCGCGGGATCCGTACTGGCAGGCGGCAGTGCGCCGGGAGGTCATGGACCACCCGGAGGCCGGCGCCGAGATCCAGGACGAGTGCTCGGCCTGTCACATGCCGATGGCCCGCTACGAGGCGAAGGCTCAGGGACGGAAGGGACAGGTCTTTGCCCATCTGCCCGTCACACCCGGCGCCGGCGGCGAAACCGCGCTGGCGCACGATGGGGTTTCCTGCACCCTGTGCCATCAGATCCTGCCGGACGGCCTCGGCACGGACGGCAGTTTCACCGCGGGCTTCCTCATCGACGAAAACACCGCGAAGGGCGGCCGGCAGATCTACGGGCCGTTCGAGATTACCGCGGGCAGGAAACACGTCATGAGCTCGGCCTCCCTGTTCGAACCCGGCGAAGGCGGCCACATGCAGGACTCCGGACTGTGCGGCAGCTGCCATACCCTCTACACCCACAGCCGCGGCGAAGACGGCGAGGTCATCGCCACGCTGCCGGAGCAGATGCCGTACCTGGAGTGGGAGCACAGCGACTACCCGGGCCGCGAGACCTGCCAGAGCTGCCACATGCCCGTCGTGGAGGAGGAGACACCTGTCAGCGGGGTGCTCGGCGAACCGCGCCAGGGCGTCTCGCAGCACGTCTTCCGCGGCGGCAACTTCTTCATGATGCGCATGCTGAACCGCTATCGCGGCGAGCTCGGCGTGACGGCCGCACCCCGCGACCTGGAAGAGGCGGCACGTCGCACCATCGAGCATCTGCAGAGCGCATCCGCGGAGATAGAGGCGGAAGCCGTCCGCGACAGCGGCACCTCGCTCGAGGCCGTGATCCGCATCCGCAACAAGGCGGGGCACAAACTGCCTACCGCCTACCCGTCACGCCGGGCCTGGCTGCATGTGACGGTGACCGATCGTGACGGCAGCGTCGTCTTCGAGTCCGGGCGGCTGCGCAGCGACGGCTCCATCGCCGGCAACGACAACGACCAGGACCCGCGGCGCTACGAGCCGCATCGCAAGATCCTCGACGATTCCTCGGAGGTCCAGATCTACGAGGGGATCCTCGCGGACCCGGACGGCCGCGTGACGACGGGGCTGCTGACCGCGACCCGTTACACCAAGGACAACCGGCTGCTCCCGACCGGCTTCGACAAGGCTACGGCGGCAGAGGACATCGCCGTGCAGGGCGCGGCCGCGGACGATGCCGACTTCGCCGGAGGGGGCGACGTGGTGCGCTATCGCGTGGATACGCGAGGCGCGGACGGTCCGTTCACCGTCGAGGCGGCGCTCTGGTATCAGCCCATCGCCTACCGGTGGGCTCGCAATCTCGCGCCCTACGACGCGCTCGAGACCCGGCGCTTCGTCCGCTATTACGAATCGATGGCCTCGCAGTCCGGCGTGGTACTCGCCCGGGACCGCGCCGAGGTGCCCTGACCGCGGCCGAGCCCACCCTGCGGTATTCCCGACTTGCAGTCGGGCCGGAAGTCTGAAAAGTTGCGAAACTTGCAAAAGTTCGGTCCGGCACCTCATGGCTAGTCGACGTCAGTTTCTGAAATATGGCGGCGCTGCGGCGTTCGCTGCCACGGCGCCGCTGCCGACGCTGGTCGCCGAGCACAAGCAGCTGCCGGTCCGGCCGATCCTGCGCACGGGCGAGTCGCTGCCTGTCATCGGCATGGGCAACTCCAACACCTTCCGCAGCGGCGACCGGGACGCCTCCTGGGACGTCATCAAGATGTTCCAGCGCTACGGGTCGCGCTACATCGACTGCTCCGGCGACAGCCGCTTCGTCGTGGCCGACGTCGTGGCAAAACGTGAGATCGGCGATCGGGTCTTCCTCGGCACCTATTTCGACGTCGGCGACGAACCGGCGGCCCGCGACGAGGCGGCACGCCTGCTGGCGGCCACCGGCAAACCCGCCCTCGACCTCATGCACGCCTACCCGGAGACCGCAGTGCCGAACTGGCGGACGTTCCGGCGCTGGAAAGACGAGGGCCTGACCCGGCATATCGGCGTCGCCCGACACCGCAGGGAGTACTACCCGGTCATGATGGATCTCATGGGCACCGACACTGTGGACGTCCTGCAGGTGAACTACTCGCTCGTGGAACCGCAGGCCGAGGAGCGGGTCCTGCCGATGGCGCAGGAGCGTGGCGTCGCCGTCGTGATCAATCGCCCGTTCATCAACGGCGAGTGGTTCCGGCTGGTGCGCGGCCGCGAACTGCCGGCGTGGGCGGCCGAGTTCGACTGCGACAGCTGGGCGCAGTTCTCGCTCAAGTTCATCCTGTCCCACCCGGCGGTGACCTGCGTGCTGACGGAGACAGCCAATCCGCGCCATGCGGTGGACAACATCGGCGCCGGCTTCGGCGCGCTGCCGGACGAGAAGACCAGACAGCGGATGCGCGCTCTCGTCCGCGACTTCGCCTAGCCGGGCACCGATATTCGCCGCGCGTCGGATTCCGGCCAGGGGTATTCCATGTAGCGCGCCGTTGCCCGGGCGACCTCCTCGCCGTGCATGCCGGCGACGATCCTTAGCGACATGTCGATACCGGCCGAGATTCCGGCCGAGGTCCAGACGCTGCCATCCCGGACGAAGTGCCTGTCGCGCACCACTTCCACTGCCGGCAGCATCTCCCCCATCCAGTCCAGCGAGCGCCAGTGAGTGGTCGCGGGACGGCCGTCCAGCAGTCCGGCGGCGCCGAGCAGCAGGGAACCGGTACACACCGAGCAGAGCCGCTCTGCTTCGCGGCTGCGTTCGCGCAGCCAGTCCAGCAGGGGCGGATTCTCCAGCTGCCGGCGCACGCCCCGGCCACCCGGGACGAGCAGCAGATCGAGGGCCGGGCAGTCGTCGAAGGACCAGCGCGGTATCACCGTCATGCCGCCCGTGGTCGTGACCGGGCCGGCTGTCTCGGCGACCAGGCCGACATCGAACGGGGAAGGTTGTTCGCGACGCGCATCTTCGTCGATCCGCACCACGGAGAACACCTCGAATGGGCCGCAGAAGTCGAGGACCTCCACGTCGTCGAAAACGACGATGCCGACTGCCGCACGTTCTGCCACCGGCTTCATTCCGGCGGATACCTCTGCAGCCAGGCGAGGATATGGTCCACTTTCGCGATGAGCTGGCTCGGCCGGCGCGCGATGTTGTGGGCGGCGCCCGGCATCTCCACCAGTGCCGTGTCGATGCCGCGGATCTTCAGCGCACTGTAGAGCTGTTTCGCCTCGGACGGCGGCGTGCGCAGGTCGTCGGTGCCCACCATCACCAGCGTCGGCGTCTCGATCTCGCCCAGCAACGACACGGGTGAGTACTTCATGTATTCCCCGATGCTCTCCCAGGGCTGGCCCGGATAACGATAGTCCGCGTATTTGTAGTAGTTGTCGGCGGTCAGCGTCTTGCTGATCCAGTTCATCACCGGCTTTATGACCGCGGCGGCCCGGAAGCGGTCGGTGTTGCCGACGATCCAGGCCGTCATGGTCCCGCCCGCGCTGCCGCCGGTGGCGTAGAGGCTCTCCTCGGAGGCGACGCCGGCTTCGATCAGGGCGTCCACGCCGTCCATGATGTCCTGGTAATCGCCGCCGGGGTAGTCGTGATACAGCAGGTTGCCGAACTCCTCGCCGTAGCCCGTGCTGCCCCGCGGATTGGGGTAGAACACCACGTAACCTGCCGCCGCGTAGAGCTGGATCTCGGGGGAGAACACGGGGCCGTAGTGCGAGATAGGTCCGCCGTGGATCTCCACCAGCAGCGGATAGTCCCGCTCGGGTTCGTAGCCGGGCGGCTTCACCAGCCAGCCCTGAATCTCCCGCTTGTCCAGCGTGGAGGGGTAGCGGAATTCCTCCACCCGGCCCAGCGACCGGCCGCCCAGCGCATCGGCATTAAGGTCGGTGATGGCAGCCGGCGCGCCGCCCAGCCAGGAGACCACGGCGACGTCGGCCGGCCGGTGGGCAGTGGCGCGCGTGTAGGCGATCCGGCCGTCTTCGGAGACCGAGAACGAGCCGCGAACGTAGGGCCGGCCGATGACCGTGCCGCCGACGTTCTCCGCCATCACCCGGAACTTGCCGCCGAGGGTGGTGAACCCGATCCGGGTCACGCCCTGATCGGCGTACTGGAAATACAGGCCGTCGCCCTCCCGGTTCCACGCCAGCCCCGAGACGCTGCGATCGAGATCCGGCAGAAGCTCGCGCTTGCCGCCGCCGTCGGTCTCCATGACGTACAGCCTGTCGACCTGGTAGGTCTGCACCTCGTCGTCGTAACCCCGCCATGCGATCAGGCTGCCGTCCGGCGAGACCACGGGTTCGGTATCCGGGCCGTCACGGTCCGTGAGCCGGGTAATCTCGCCGCTCGCCACATCCGCCCGGTAGATATCGGACTCCACGAAATCCAGCTCCCAGTCCGCATTGCGGTTGGCCGAGAACACCAGCGAGTCGCCGCCGGGTGTCCACCGCGGCGTGCCCCTGTGATGGAAGGCGCCGGAGGTCACCTGCCGGGGCGTGCCGCCGTCGGCAGGCAGCACGAAATAGTGGTGGAATCCCGGCTCCAGGTAGCCGCTGCCATCGCTCTCGTAGGTCACCCGGGTCGTGACCCTGGGCGGTTCCGCCCATGCGGCGCCTTCGGGCTTCGATGGCGGCTCCACCAGCGACGGCGGCTCGGCCGGCACCCGCATGGAGAAGGCCAGCCAGGCGCCGTCCGGCGACCAGCTCAGCCCGGACGGGCTCGTCTCCAGTTGCGTCAGGCTCGCGCGCTTGCCCGATTCCAGCCAGTAGACGAAGATCTCGCCGCCGTCGTCGCCGGCCTCCGCCACGTAGGCGATCCGCGTGCCGTCCGGCGACCAGACCGCGCCCGACTCGTTGCGCGCGTCGCCGGTCAGGGGTTCGTGCCGGTCGCCGTCGGTCGCCGCGAGCCAGAGCCGGCCGACGGGTTCGTCGGCCATGATGTCCATGCCGTTGCGCACGTAGACGATATGCTCGCCGTCGGGCGCAATCTGCGGGTCCGAAGCCCACTCCAGCTCGAATACGTCCATGCGCCCGAACGGGCGCTCCGGTGCGGCCACGGCGACCACTGCGAGCAGCAGGGTCGCAGCCGCGAAGATGGCATCGGCTGGTCTCGTCATCGGTTCTGGTCTCCTCCGGTTCTCCGCGGCAAATCGCCGGAAACGGGGCACATGATAACCGCTGTGTCGCCGGGCCGAAGCGCAGGGCGCTACACTGGCGAGACAGATGCGCGGCAGACGCGCGACAGACAATAAAGAGGACGGATCATGGCGGAACGCACATTGAGCCGGGTCATCCCCGGCGTGGAGACCTCCGACGGCGCCGGCGTGCGGCTGCGCCGCAGTCTCGGGGCCAGCGAGGCCGGCCGGCTGGACCCCTTCCTGATGCTGGACGAGTTCGGCACCGACAATCCGGACGACTACATCGCCGGATTCCCGCCCCATCCGCACCGCGGCTTCGAAACCGTCACCTACATGCTGAACGGCCACATGCGCCACGAGGACCACATGGGCAACGTGGGCGAGCTGACCGAGGGCGGCGTGCAGTGGATGACCGCCGGCCGCGGCGTGATCCACTCCGAGATGCCCCAGCAGCAAGAAGGCCGGATGCGGGGCTTCCAGCTCTGGATCAACCTGCCTGCCGCCGAGAAGATGAAACCGGCCGCCTACCGCGACATCCCCGGGGCGGAGATTCCGGCTGCCGATTTCCCCGGCGGGCGGGTGAAGGTGATCGCCGGCGAGGTGCCGGTGGGCGCAACGACCACCGCCGGCCCGATCCAGGGCCTCAGCACGGAACCGCTGTTCGTCGACGTGGAACTGGCGGCGGATCACCTGTTCGAGTGCCCCGTGCCGGCCGGCCACAGCGCCTTCGTCTACACCTACGAGGGGAGCATCACAGTCGGCCGCGGCGCCGACAGCCGGGAACTGCCGCCGCGCTCGGCGGGCATACTCGGCGAGGGCGACAGCGTGACCGTGGAATCCGTCGGCGACGCCGCCCGATTCATCCTGCTGGCCGGCAAACCCATCGGCGAACCGGTCGCCCAGTACGGCCCCTTCGTCATGAACACCCGCGAAGAGATCGAGCAGGCCATCGCCGACTACCGCAGCGGCGCACTCGTCGAATAGCGGGAAGGTTAGCTGTGTCCGATATCGGCTGAGTGTATGTGTGGGGGTGAAGACACCCTCGCGACGCTGATCGCCGGAGGGTAGAATCCGCAGCAAGAGCGGAAGAACAATACGAGGGGGCACGATGACGGGGGCAGGCGAGCAGCGGCCGCCCAGACTGTTCCTGAGCTACTCCCATCGGAACGAGAACTGGCGCGATCTCTTCCTGGAGCACCTGACACCGCTCAGCGAACGAGGCAGCATGGACGTCTGGTACGACGCGCGCATCGAACACGGGGAGGACTGGTTCGACCGCATCGCTGTCGAGATCAAACGATCGCGCTTCATCGTCGTGCTGCTCACTGCCGATTTCCTCGATTCCGATTTCATCCGGCGCGAGGAGCTCCCCTATATCGAATATCTCTGGAGCGCCGCCACGCAGGGCGGTCAGCCTCTGACGATCTACGCCTGGGTGTGCGAGCCCTGCCGGTGGCAGGAGGTCTCGCTATTCTCCGAGCAGGGCAGCCGTATCCAGTGCGCACCGCGGAGCGGCTCCCTCGCGGAGTGCCCGGACGACGAGCGTTCACGGCTGCTGTCCCACTGGGTCGCCGGCCTGGCACAGGCCGGGGCCGGCCCCACGGGCAGCGCGCGGACCCAGATGCTGGTAGACGACGCCCACAACGCCTATAAACGCGGGAAGGCCAGCCTGGAAGCCCTGGATTACCGCAGCGCCTGCGCCAGCTTCGAGGAAGCAGAGCGCTTGTTCCCCGAATTCGCCGATGCCCACTACTTTCATGCCATCGCGTTGCTCGGCGGCCGCCGCGCCAAGAAAGTGACCGGTCAGACACTCACGCGCGTGGAAAGGCATCTGATGGCCGCGATCAACGCCCGGGGGTCGTTTCTCGACCTCTTCATGCTCGGGCTGTTCAAGTGGGACTACTATCAGGAGAACAAGCTGAAGATGCCACCGCCGACCACTGAACAACTGCTGGAGGCCGCCGTATCCGGGGACAGGAGGAGCACGTTCAGCCAGGACCTGCTCGACGAGACGTTCCGCCATACTCCCTGGATCGATACTGCCGTTACACGCTGGCTCACTGCCGAGGGATGACGCATGGACGAGAAGAAGAAACGAAAACTGATACGCCGTTATTTCAGCCGCCGAGGCATCCATCCGCTGGTAATCATTCTCGCTCTTGCCGGAGTCGGGATGCTCATCTTCGGCGGGACGAATGAAGTGAGGCTAGCCGGAGGCATCGCGATGCTCGTGTTCATCCTGGTGATCGCCTACCGCGCGCTGACACGTCCCCCCTCCCACGAACAGATCGACGAGTGGCGCACACAGGACCTGGAGCGACTGCCGGATCTCGCCATGAAAAAGCTCGATCTGGATCGGGACGATCTCGTCAGTGACCCTCTGCTGGTGATCGGCCCCGTGCTGTGGGAGACGAATGGCATTCCTTCGAAGGAGCTGTTGTATCGCGTGCAGAAGCAGAAGAAGCGCAAGACGGCGCGTTTCGCTGTCTACCATGTCACCGCCATATTGCTCACCGAATCACACCTGGGCGCCTACGAGGCCGACTTCAACTTTCTGCGCAATACCTACCTCAACGAGCATGCCCAGGAATTTCATTATCAGGACGTCGTGTCCGTATCGCTCCGCGAAGATTCGACGAATCTCTCCCTGCCGGACGGCGAGAAAGCGGTGCACGCGGAGCAGTTCCGGCTCTCGGTATCCAGCGGCGAGAATATCAGCGTGATCGTTCAGGCCCGCGAGCTGCGCAATCTGACCGGCGCCGAACAGGATACCGGCTACGTCGAGAACGTCGTCACCGCCATCCGGAAAAAACTGCGGGAGAAGAAGAGCACGATCGGGAACAATCAGTCGGGCGAGTACTGACTTTCGACACCGCCCGCCTTCAGCCTGCCGCCTCGCGGACGATCTCGAACCCTCCGGTGGCGAGATAGGCGGGCAGTTTCCGCACGGCATCCCGGTCCAGCTCCCTCCGGTCTTCGGCGAGGTCGTCCCAGTCGACGAGGTCGGGATGCACCTTCTTCCTCTCGTCGCGCTGGCTGCCGAGACGCCAACCGGATGCACTGCGATCCTGCATCCAACGTTCGTGCTCGGCACGGGCCAGCGTTTCCAGCTCTGCGGTCGTGAAACGGAACGGAGGAGCGCCCGGGCCGTAGCGATGCCGGAGGCGGCATCCGATCTCCCGCAGTTTCGGGATGATATGGTCGGCTTGGGCCCGGTTTGCCTCCCGGTAGTGCTCCGGAAGCTCTTCCCATGGCTTCACCGCCGCGGTCGCAGGCACTCCATCACCATAGAGGCGCCGGTTGGTCGCGAGATAGCCCTCGTGGATGGCGCGGGCAATCTGCTCGCGTCGGCTGCGCATCAGTATCTCCGGTACGCAGGTGCGGTCGTACAGCGAGAATACGTCTATCTTCGGCTCCGCGGCCCCCTCGTCCACGGCCCGGCTCTGCGCGCCGACCAGATTGGCCAGACCGCCGCGCACCTGGGTGCGCACGATGAACGGGACACCGGACTGGCGGATGTGCCGGCGCAGGCCGAGGGCTGCCGAAAGCGAGCGCGCGTCGTCTCCGAGACAGATATAGACGGCGCTGACGTCGACGGCGCCCGATTCGTCACGCAGGAGCGAGCCTTCGAGGCACCGGCTGCCTGTCGGGTCGCAATCGATCGTCTGCAGGTCACAGCGTTCTGCGACGATCGGAAAACGAAGCTCGAGATCCCGCGCGATCGCTGCGGCGTCCCGGTCGATCAGAAGGATCGGCAGCCTCTGCGCCCCGGGGTCCGACCACTGCCGCGCCGTTTCCACGATGAAGGCACGGCTCAACCGCCCGGCGCCCACGACCGCCGGACGCGGTGATTTCGCCACCCACGGCGGGAAGTCACGCAGCAGAGCGCGCGCGCCGGATTCGTGGATGTTGAAGACCTCCAGCCGGAAACCGGCTGCCTGCGTTTCGGCGATGCTTCGCTCTTCCAGGAAGACGGCGAGGTCCGGGTCCGAGATGTGGATATAGCAACCGAGCCCCCGACTGCGGGCCCGCCGCGTCACCGCTTCTCTCGCATGCACGGCGACTTCGGCGTTGACGCCATCATCGCCGGCGACCGCAAAGACATGGGATGCGCGGGCAATACCGGCGCCGGCCAGCCGGTCCCGGTCGGTGGCGTTCCCGATCAGCACGACGATACCCTGATCCCGCGCCTCCTCGATGCGGCCGTTGGCTGCATCGAATTCCACGACGATCACCCGGCACCCTGCCCGACGGAGCGCAGTCGCAATCAGGAAGCCTTTCTCGCCCAGGCCGCACACGACGACGTGATCGCTGAACAGGCCGGCATGAAACATCTGCAGCTGGGCCCGGAACGCACTGAAGAGCGCTGTGATCGCTGTATAGACGACGATCGCCGGGGCGGCGAATCTCGCGACGTCGAGCTGCCACGGCGGTCCCGCGAGATCGCCGGCCCCTTCCATGACAAAGAGCGTGAGTGACCGGTAGAGCACGTCCGGGAAGGACGATCGCGCCCATAGCAACGGCTCCTCGGCCGCCAGGTAGAGCACCCAGCCCCACAGCCCCAGCCCGTAGGTGACGACCGCGAGGACGGCGATAATCGTCCACTGGTGATCCTTCCAGAGCCTGCGCATCAGCGTCCCCCGCCCGTCCCTGCTTCTTGCGCGCTCGTGGAGAGCGGCGCTGCCCTAGCCTACGTGCACCTCGAAGCGTACCTGGCCGATCCGGCAGGATCGCAGGCTGAGCACGATGTCGCCTTCTCCCTTGACGAGCAGCGAGACCTGCGAGCGTCCCGTGCTCCCGCGGCCATAAGGATAGTACAGCGCCCCGGTGCCCTCGCCCGCGCCGCGGCCCCAGCCGTCCAGGTGGCCGAGCGTGCGGCGCGGACCGCCCTCGGCCAGCTCGCAGCCGTCACACTCGACGTCGAGATACAGCTCTTCGTTCCAGCTGAGCTTCTTCGCCGAACTCAGCACGTAGCTCGGCAGGTAGCCGACGTTCTCCACCGTGACGTCCAGGCGTGTGAGACCGCCGCCGAGGTCGGTCGTCTCCACCGCCCCGAAGCGCAGCCTGGGCGCCATGGCGGCCACACGCAGGAAGGCGGCCGCGTGCTGGTTGCAGATGCCGGGCAGCAGCTCGTAGGGCGGGTTCCACATGCCCACCCGCGGGTCGATGCCGCCGAGCTCCACGGCACCGAGCTGCGGATGCTCGAAGCCCCGCCACTCGAGTACCGCGCGCCCGGCGTTCTGTTCGCGATCCCAGCGCGCGATCGCCACCATGTCGTCGCGGTCGAGATCGGTGTAGGCCTTCACGAACGGCTTCTTGCGCTCCAGGCCGACCTGCGCGAACAGGTCCCACAGCTCCACCACGTAGCTGATGCAGCCGCGCTGGTGATAGGCGTAGTCGGTGAGGTCGCCATGCAGCGGCTTGTCCGGCTCATAGAGAAACTCCTCGTAGCCGCTGACCATCGGATAGCCGGTGTGGGTCTCCAGCCATTCGCCCACCTGGCGGAAGATGGCGAGGTCCTCCTGGTCCATCTTCGCATCCGGCTGGTGGCCCAGCGGACGGATGCCGACGCCGCCGAAGGTATGCAGGTTCAGCCAGGCGAAGATGTTCGGGTGCGCCGTGGTGAACTCGATCACGGCCCGGGACTCCGCCTCGCTGCCGGGATACTCGCCCGCCCCCGCCTGTTCGTGGTCGGGCGCCCAGGACCAGGGGAAATTGCGGTTCAGGTCGATGGGACTGTCGGAGAGGAAGGACGGCGAGGGGACGGTGGCGCCGTCGAAGTTTTCGATGACGCCTTCCGGGTAGAGCTTGTAGAACGGCCCCTTGTCGTCGACCGTGCGCAGCACCATCAGGTCCGGGACCTCCGTCGATGCGACGAACTCCCCGGTGGGGTCTTCCACCCGCATGGCAAGGGCGACGCCGTCGCCATCGAGGTCCGCCGGCCGCCAGTACGAGCGGCTGCTGTCGGGGCGCCGGTCCCGGGTGTTGGAGCGCACGTAGCGGCACTCGTTCAGCATGCGCTCGGCGCCGTCCGGCGAGATCCGCGGCATCACGTAGAACAGCACGTCGCGGAGCGTCTCGCCTACCGCGGCTGAGAGATTGTGCGGCACCGCGCCCTCGGCATGGAAGCGCAGCATGTCCTCCGCGATGCCCAACGCCACGCTGGAACCGCAGAGTTCGGCGGCATGCATGTTGCCGTCCACCCAGACGGCGGGACGGACGTCGTCGGGCCGCGGGCCGATGGTGAGCAGCCAAAGCTCACGGCCCTCCTCGCTGCGGCCCAGTGATTCCAGCCGGGTGATATCCGGCCAGGTCGCGGCCCAGTGCTCGAGCGTCGCGGTGAGTTCCTCGTAGGAGAGGTAGCGGTTGCGGAAATCGGCTGTCATGGGCGCGATGCTACGGTCAGCCCGGCCGGACCACAACAAGAAAAACGGGTTCCGCTACTCGGCAGCGGCGAGACTCCGCTCCCAGGAGAACAGCGCCCGGGTCGACTGATCCGCCTCGAGCCCCAGCCGGCTCAGGCGGTCGTCACACTCGGCCGCGCAGTCGTCGCTGACGGTGTAGCGGTCCACCTGCGCGCGCGTGCCCAACAGGCCCCGGTCGAAGGAGGCTTCCAGCGTGATCGTGCCGACGTAACTCGCGCGGTAGCCCTGGGCCACCGTGAACGTGAAACCGGTGGGCGGCTGGATTTTCCGGCCTTGATAGCGGAAGCCGATGCTCGTCACCCGGTAGGTGCCCGGCTCCAGCGCCCAGGCGAACTCACCGTCTCGGCCGATTCTGCCGACGATAGGCTGCGCATCGCCCGCCGCGGCGAGATTCAGGGTGGCCGAACTGGCGAAAATGCCGTCACCGAAGGCCACATCGTGACCGTTGCGCAGCAGCTCGAAGCGGCCGAACACCACGGTGGCGGCGGGATTGCCTGACTCGCGCCCTGACTCGCGCGCGAGTTCGGCGGCGGAATCGATATTGGCGGCCGTCGTCGCGCAACCGGACAGGCCGGCGAGCAGGCAACCGCCTGCCGCTACGGAGATAAGACGTCGCATCTTGGCCATGAGAACCCCCGCTTCTGCATATCAATGTATATACATCGTACATCAGCTAACATTTTTTTGTATATACCTTCGCTATCTCACGGTGCATAGGGGATTTCCACCTGCCCGTCCCATGAGCCGGTCGATCACTTGCCAAGCGAACGTATATACATTGAAATACCCTACCGCGAAGCGCTCCGGCGACACACGCGAGGAGCGCAACGATGACCGCAGCGAGCCACGTGGCCAAGAAAGAAAAAGACAAGAAGAAAAAGGACGCACAGCTCGTACTCCGTCTGGACGGCGAACTGCGCGACCGCTTCCTGGATGCCTGTCAGGATCTCGATACCTCGGCCGCCCGGGAAGTGCGGCGTTTCATTAAGCGCTTCCTGAAGCGCTACGACGCCGGCGAGCTCGAAGACTGACGGCGCCGTAGTCGCCGCAGACGGCGAAACCGGACGGCCGTGCCGTGCGAATATCGTGGTTTGGGACTGACGGGTCTGCATGCCATGAGCGACACCATCACACTGGACGAAACCATCGAAGCGGCGCGCCCTCTGCACGAGGCATTCGCCTACGTTGCGGACTTCGCCCGCATCGAGGAGTGGGACCCGGCGGTAGCGAGCGCCACACGGCTCACCGAGGGGGGACCCGGCGTCGGCGCCGAGTACCGCATCGACATGAAGGGCGGATTCTCGCTGCACTACCGGGTGGTCGAGTTCGAACCGGAACGCCGCATGCTGATGACGGTGAACTCGCGCCTGTTCACGGCCCGCGAGGAGATCCTGTTCGAGGCATCCGGCGACGGGACCCGGGTGCGCTATATCGCCAGCTTCGACTTTCCCGCTCCGCTCGCCGCCCTGAACCGGCTGTTCCCGGCCGCCATGGACCGGGTCGGCAAGAGCGCGGTGGGCGGGCTGCAGAAGGCGCTGGAGGACGACTACGCGCCGCCCCGGCCTTCCATGCTGACCGCCGCGGCCGACCGCCTCGTGCTGCCGGGCCTGTGGCGCTTCACCCGCCTCGGCTACTGCACCGCGCGCCGCCACTGGAAGCCCGTCTCCGCGTACCTGGGCGACCGCCACATGCTGATCACCGGAGCCACATCCGGTATCGGGCTCGCCGCCGCACGGGAGCTGGCGACGCTCGGCGCTGGACTGACCCTGGTGGCGCGGGATGCGGAGAAGGCGCGGACGCTCGTCGCCGACCTGCGCGAGCAGACCGGCAACGGCGACATCGGCTACGAGATCGCCGACCTCTCCGTCATGGCGGACGTCCACGCCCTGTGCGACCGCCTGCTCGCCGCAGGCCGCCCTGTCGATGCCCTGATCAACAACGCCGGCGCGCTGTTCAACCCGCGACAGGAGACGGCGGAGGGGCTGGAGAAGAGCTTCGCGCTGCTCCTGCTCGGCCCCTGTATCCTCACCGAGCGCCTGCAGCCGCTGCTGGCGAAGGCCGGAGCGGCCCGGGTGGTCAACGTGCTGTCCGGCGGCATGTACGCCCAGAAGATCCGGGTGGACGATCTGCAGAGCGAACGCGGCATCTATTCCGGATCGGTGGCCTACGCACGCGCCAAGCGCGGTCTGATGATCCTCACGGAAGAGTGGGCCGCACGCTGGGCAGACGAAGGCATCGCGGTGAACGCCATGCATCCCGGCTGGGCGGACACCCCCGGCGTGGAGGAGTCCCTGCCCGGGTTCTACCGCCTGACGCGATACGTCCTGCGCAGCCCGGAAGAAGGTGCGGATACCGCCGTCTGGCTGGCCGCCGCCACCGAGGCGGGCGGAGTCTCCGGCCGGTTCTGGCTGGACCGCGAACAGCACCCGAGCCACCTGTCTTCCCTGACCGTCGAGAGCGCGGCGGAGCGCGCGCGCCTGCTCGAGCGGCTCGGCGAACTGATGGAGAGCACCCGCCCCGGTCCCGGCAACGCCATGGGCAGCGGGGGTCGTCGGGCGGCAGTATGATGGACGGGACGCATCCCGTCGCAAAGCCCGGAGCCCTGATGAAACCAGCGGAACCAGCGGGACCAGCGAAGCCAGCGCG
>Ga0102938_10001291_pt1 | contig 18922 bp, 23 predicted proteins | sample SalPonR2_B_D2_MG_FD_84516 | JGI IMG/M metagenome (GOLD analysis project Ga0102938, IMG submission 84516) | Salt pond soil microbial communities from South San Francisco under conditions of wetland restoration - Salt Pond MetaG R2_B_D2_MG | ecosystem: Environmental > Aquatic > Marine >...
CATTCCGCGGGGCTCTCGCGCTGAAGAGCCATATCGCCTTGCCTGCCCCGGCGGCCAGCGCCCCTTGTATCGACTGCGCTGCCCCCTGCCAAACAGCCTGCCCCGTGAACGCGCTGACGCCACAGGGATATGATACCGATGCCTGTCACTCTCATCTCCGTACCAAGGCCGGGTCCGATTGCCTCGAACGCGGATGCCGCGCGCGGCGAGCTTGCCCGCTGAGCCAAAGCTATGGCCGAACCGACGCTCAAAGCGCATATCACATGGCGCAGTTTCATCGAGGGTCGCCCTGAAAACCGACAACTGATCTCGGGACAGATCGAATTTGCACGCCACGACCGCCCAGCGCGTTTCAACCTGCCGCGTGCCAAGGTATGTAAGGTTACGGTGACCACGGTTGCCGGTGATGTCGCGCTTTCCAAGGATATTCCGCCATGCCCCTCAAGCTGATCCTGACGCGTCACGCCAAAAGCGACTGGGGCGACCCGATGCTGCAAGACCGCGATCGTTCGCTGAACGCCCGGGGACGCCGGGACGCGCCGCGCATCGGCGCATGGCTGGCCGCGCAGGGGCATCTGCCAGGTCAGGCACTGGTGTCTGCCGCAACGCGCACGCGAGAAACCTGGATGCTCTTGTCAGCGGAATTCGGGCGGGAGGTGCCGGTGACGTTCCTGGACCAGCTCTATCACGCTGAAGGCGCGACACTGCTTGCAACTCTGCGGGCCGCACACGCGTCTGCCGTGATGATCGTTGGTCACAATCCGGGCATCTCGGAGGCCGCGTATCGCCTGGTGTCGATGCCCCCCAGCCATGGGCGTTTCATAGACTACCCGACCTGCGCGACGCTGGTCTGCGCCTTCGCCGTCGACACATGGGATCAGGTGTCGTGGGGGATGGGCGATGTCGTGGATTTTGTCACGCCCCACGATGTCTGAGGGCGCAGAAAATCCCTTTCAAGGGATTTGCAAAAAGGCTTGCAAGCCTTTTTGGCCGCGCAGCGCCTCAAGGCCTGCGCGAGACCTTTGCAAAGGTCTCGTCAAAGCCTTGCAAGGCTTTGGGGCAGCACGGCAAGGACCTGCGCCGCCCCAGAGTACTCAGTGACCCAGGATCTGGCTGAGGAACAGTTTGGTGCGATCGGATTTCGGGTTCGTAAAGAACTCCTCCGGCTCGTTCTGCTCGACGATCTGGCCGACATCCATGAAGATCACTCGGTTGGCGACCTGACGGGCAAAACCCATCTCGTGCGTCACGCAAATCATGGTCATGCCTTCTTCGGCAAGCTGGATCATCGTGTCGAGAACCTCCTTGATCATCTCGGGGTCCAGCGCCGATGTAGGTTCATCGAACAACATGATCCGCGGACGCATGCAAAGGGATCGGGCGATGGCCACGCGTTGCTGCTGACCGCCTGACAGCTGGCCGGGATACTTCATGGCCTGCTCGGGGATCTTGACCTTCTCGAGGAAGTACATCGCCGTTTCCTCGGCCTCTTTCTTGGGTGTCTTGCGGACCCAGATCGGCGCGAGGGTGCAGTTTTCGAGGATTGTCAGATGTGGAAACAGGTTGAACTGTTGAAAGCACATCCCGACCTCGGACCGGATCTTGTCAATGTTCTTGAGGTCATTGGACAACAGCGTTCCATCGACGGTGATGGAGCCTCTCTGATGTTCTTCCAGCGCATTGATGCAACGGATCAGCGTCGATTTACCGGACCCGGACGGGCCGCAGATCACGATGCGTTCTCCACGGTTGACGGTCAGATTGATGTCGCGCAGCACGTGAAAGGTGCCGAACCACTTGTTCACGTCGCGCATTTCGATGGCGATCTCGTCAGAGACCTTCATTTGCGATCGGTCGATCTGCCGTTGTTCGACCAGATTGGTGGATAGGTCAGCCATGGATCAGGACTCCCTCAGCGGTTGTCTGTCCGGAGCTTACGCTCCAGATATTGCGAATACTGGCTCATCGAGAAGCAGGCCACGAAGAAGCAAAGCCCGATGAATATGAAAAGCTCCCAATAGATACCGTTCCAGTCGGTGGACGCACGTATCGCATTGGTAAATCCGATCGGGTCGAGCAACCCGATGAAGACCACCAGCGTCGTGTCCTTGAAGATCCCGATAAAGGTGGAAACGATACCGGGAATGGAGATCTTCAAGGCTTGTGGCAGAACGATCAGCCGCATGGATTGCCAGTAGTCGAGGCCCAGACTGTCTGCGCCTTCGTACTGTCCAGCCGGCAATGCAGCCAAACCACCACGTATGACTTCGGCGATGTAGGCGGCGGCAAACAGCGTGACCATGATGATCACCCGCAGCATGAGGTCGAAATTCGTGCCTGGCGGCAGGAAGTAGTTCAGCAAGAGCGACGCGGTGAACAGCCACACGATCAAAGGCACACCGCGGATCACCTCGATGAACATGACGCTGGATTTGTTGATGATGAACAGGTCCGATTGGCGTCCGAGGGCCAGTGCGATGCCAAGGGGCAGCGACAAGACGATAGATGAAATCCCGATGACCAGAGCGAGCAAGAACCCACCGAATTCGTCCGACGAGATGGCCTCCAGCCCGATGGGTGCAACCGACCCAAGCGCCGCCGAAATCGGGCCTGCTGCGAACAGCCAGTACAGGATCGGCACCAAGATAGCGGCGATGGTCGCCCCCAGACGGCCGATCAACGCAGTGCCATAGCTGAGCACCGCCCACCCCAGGACAAACCCTAGCGCAACGCACACGGGTCCCCAGATACTGCCACCCCAAAGGATCCAGACCAGCAAGAATGGCGACACAACCGTGAAGAACAACATTTTGCGCGGCAGGTTGTCGTAAAGGACCGGCGCGATCGCCACGAGGAACAGGACCATGGCCAGTACTGGCCGCCAATACAGCTCAGACGGGTAGAACCCGAACATCAACTGATCCCAACGATCCGCAATAACGGCCCAACATGCGACGCTTGCCCCTTCGCCATACCGCTCGTCACGGATCGCGCGGCATTCCGATAACGAACCGGCATCCCAGATGCCAAAGAACGTCCAGCCAAAGATGTGGCCGATGATCCAATACACCACGTAGACCGACACAATGGTCAGCAGGGTGTTCGCCCATGAGGAAAACAGGTTTTCCCGCAGCCATTTGATCACACCCACCTGTGTGGCAGGTGGCGCCTGTTCCGGTATCATTTCAGCCCGGACGTAGGCCGGGTTCTCGACGGTTCCCGTTTGCGTATCGTTCATCTCAACGCTCCTTCAGGGACACAGATTTATTATAGAGGTTTATCGAACTCGAGATCACCAGCGACGTCACCAGATAGAACAGCCCCAGCAAAAGCATCCCTTCCAACTCGCGGCCCGTCTGGTTGATCGTGATCCCCCCGAGGGTCGACCGAACATCCATGTATCCGACCGCGATCGCCAGCGACGAATTCTTGGTCAGGTTCAGATACTGCGAGATCAGCGGCGGAATGATGACCCGCAACGCCTGTGGCAAGATCACAAGATTCATCGTCCGGTTCGGTCGCAGCCCAAGCGCAAACGCGGCCTCTGTCTGGCCCTTCGAAATGGCTAGGATACCGGCCCGGACGTTTTCCGCGATAAAGGCGCTGGTATACAGCGCAAGCGCCAGCGTCAGTCCGATGAAGGAGTTCCGCAAATGGGTACCACCCTGAAAGTTGAAACCGCGCAGTTCAGGGTAGTCGAGTGTCACCGGACGCCCGAGGATGAAATAGGCGAGCAGCGAGGGAAGCACGAAAAGACCCAGCGAAATCCAGAACACGGGTAGGATGTCACCCGTTGCTTCCTGGCGTTTTCCGGCATAGCGGCGGAACGCGAAGATACCGACCAGCGATGCGACGAATACGGCGATCAGCATCAGTGACCCTTCGCCCCAGATCGGGGCCGGGATGTAGACGCCCCGGTTGGTGATGGCAACGCTGTCGCCCAACAGCATCGAAGCGGTCGGCGTATCTCCACGGAACGCGTTGGGCGCCGGCATCGCTTCGGTCATGATCGCAAAGACAATAAGGATCCACAGCAGCGTTGGAATGTTGCGGAACATCTCGACGTAGACGCCCATGATGCGCGCGACGAGCCAATTGTTCGATAGCCGCAACACGCCTACGGCAACACCGATAATCGTGGCTAGGATGCAGCCGACAAAGGCAACCAGCAACGTATTCAGGATGCCGACAAACGCGGCGCGCCCGTGGCTCGAGTCGTTGGAATATTCGACCAATCGCTGATTGATGTCGTAACCGGCGCGGCTGGACAAGAAACTGAGATCAAAATCCTTGCCGAGTGCCGCGAGGTTTTGAACCGTGTTGTTCGCCAACCAGACTAGACCGGACATGATAAGGATGAACGCCACGACCTGGATCGTGAGCGACCGGTAGCGCGTGTCGTAGATCAGCTGGCTCAGCCGGAAACTTGGAACGGGAGGGTCCGAAATGGTCGACATGTCATGCCCCTGAGGATGCTATCGATGTAAGCCATCATTACCGCCTTGATCGGGGCGGGCCAAAAACTTGTACTGGATGACTGTTACGCAGACGGTACAAGGGCGCAGACAATGGTCTGCGCCCTTGGATCGTTTCGTATATTACCGGAACGGCGGCGAGTAGAGCAGACCACCGTCCGTCCACTGGGCGTTCAGGCCACGGGCCAGACCGATCGGCGTTGCTTCGCCGATGTTGCCTTCAAAGATCTCGCCGTAGTTGCCACCGGCCGAAATGGCGCGAACCGCCCATTCAGCGTCGAGGCCGAGCATTGCGCCCAGATCGCCTTCGGTACCAAGGATACGGTTGATCTCGGGGTTATCGGTTCCGGCGGACAGTTCCGAGATGTTGGCCGAGGTGATGTCCAGTTCTTCGGCCGAGATCAGCGCGTTCAGCGTCCAGCGAACGATATCACCCCATTCGTTGTCGCCGTGGCGAACAAGCGGGCCCAGCGGTTCTTTGGAGATGATGTCGGGCAAGATGACCCATTCGGATGCATTTTCGAAGGTTGCACGGCTTGCGGCCAAACCGGACGCATCCGTGGTATAGACGTCGCAAGACCCAGCCAGCAGCTGTTGCAGGGCTTCTGCGTTGGTCTCGATCGGCACGGGCTCGTAGCTCATCTCGTTCGACGCGAAGAAATCAGCAAGGTTCAGTTCGGTCGTGGTGCCGGTCTGAATGCAGATGGTTGCGCCATCGAGTTCCATTGCGGAAGACACGCCAAGCTCACGCGGAGCGATAAATCCCTGACCGTCGTAATAGTTCACGCCGACGAATTCGAACGCCAGGTCGACGTCACGAGTGAATGTCCATGTGGTGTTCCGCGACAGCACATCGATCTGGCCCGCTGCCAACGCGGTGAAACGCGTCTGGCCCGTGAGCGGGACGAAATTGATCGCGGTTGCGTCGCCCAGAACTGCCGCTGCAACAGCGCGGCAAAAGCTGACGTCAAAGCCTGCCCACTCGCCGTTCGCGTCAGGCGCGGCAAAGCCGGTCAGGCCGGTATTCACACCACAGTTCAGAATGCCGCGTTCTTGCACATCGGCCAGTGTTTGGGCCGAAGCGAGACTTGCGACAACACCTGCTGCTGCGAGTGTGCCGATAAATACGGATTTGTTCATTTTTACCTCTTCTGATGGACTGCCCAACGCGGCTTTGCTTTATAGCTTTGTCTTTCCGCGCCAGAAGGCAGTTCGTTATGTTGGTCAGCTGTCCTCGCCACTCAACGGGGGCGTTATGGCCAATACTGTTATACCACGTCAAGCGCCCGAAGACCCGTTGACCAGACGTTAGTACTGGAATTTTGCTGCCTTGTTAAGCTTTGGCACATTATTTTTGCACAGCCTACTGCTGAATGGGCGGCAAATGATCAAAATAAGGTCGCAAGACGCCAAAACTGATGTGCCTGCAAGAATTGATCACGTTTCAGAGAAGCGTTTGCGTCGGCTTCTTCATCCCGGCCCCATTGCTCGATCTGCCATTCCTCATCGATTCGGCTGATCCGCCATGCTTCATCTGGGTCAAGCCTGCCCTGGCTGACCGCCAGGCCCAATATCAAGGACCCCGACATCGCCACCAGATCGTGCAAAGCCGTCAAATGAAAACTATCGAAAGAGTGTAATAGATACGAAAGCGCCTTTAGACTCTCGGGGGGCTGTTTGACGGCAATAATCCCCTCGATCACGTAAAGACGTGCGCCATAGGTTTCGGCAGCCCAATCCAACAGGGGATCCCAGGCTTGCGCCTGGCGTTCTTGCAATGAAACCGGATCGGTTGCGCGGTGACTCAGCAGATCGGTCTCCGCATAAGCCGCAAGCATATTGGCGACCTCGGTCTTTTGGGGCGCGACCCTTTCAATGGCGGAATTGGCGGCACGGGTGACCGGCATGGTCAGGGGCTGGATATCTTCACCCTGCGCGTTCCATTCAACAGCAATGGCCTCGGCCATCCGGCGCGTCGGAAGGATCAGGGATTTCTTGCCGGGTGTCTTGAGGCTACGGGCATCCAGCATGATGCCATAGCCGCCATCGGCTTCGGCAACGCTGGCCGTTTTCCAGAAACGTTTGGCCTTCCACTCGGTCATGACTGGCCAAATATGCGATCAAGCACCGGGGGCAATGCGTCAAACCGGGTCAGCACCGTGGAAGCACCGGCCGTGGTCAACGTCTCGGCCGGATGATAACCCCACGCCACGCCTATGGCATGAATGCCGCCGGACAGGCCCATTTCGATGTCATAAGTCGTATCACCAAGGATCACGGCGTTGCGTCCCTCGACCCCGGTTTCGCGCAGGCAGGCCTCGACCATGGACGGATGCGGTTTGGATGGATGATCGTCGGCCACCTGCACCGAATGGAACAGCCGTGCCAGACCGTGCAAGTCCAACAGGTGGTCCAGACCCCGCCGGGATTTCCCGGTGGCTATGGCCAGCAAGATGTCCGGGCTGGCATGCAACTGGTGCAAAACCTCCAGCGCTCCGGGAAACATCGGCGACAAGGCGACACCATCCCCCTGCATGCGAAGCGTTGCGAAGGCTTCCTTGTAGGACGCGACAAGCGCGTCGGTCTTTTCCGCATGGTCGGGCGCGAGCCTCGCCATCGCGACAGGCAGAGACAGGCCAACAATGGACAATGTCTGTTCGCGTGTGGGTGGCACCATGCCGTTGGCGGCAAATGCCGCGTCCATCGACGCGGTGATATGCGCCTGGCTGTCGATCAATGTGCCGTCGACATCGAAGATCACCAGTTTGGGTGTCATTCCAGGTCCTCGAACGGATCGGCGGGCACATCGGCGGCGTGCCATTCCAGCGATTTCCACGTGCTGGCCATGTGATCCGGCAAAGGGGCGGTCAGATTGAGCCGCGCGCCGGTGATCGGATGGGTCAGGCCAAGCGACCGCGCATGAAGGTGCAACTTCCGGCTGATCTCGCCGCCCAGCTGCGCGCCCCAGCCGTCGCCCAGGTTTTCTTGCCCGGATCCACCATATTTTCCGTCACCGATAATGGGGTGACCGATCGCGGCCATGTGCGCACGCAACTGGTGGGTGCGCCCGGTGATGGGAACAAGCGCCATCCACGCCGTACGCGTGCCCAGCGCCGACAAGGTCGCGTAGTCGGTCACGGCACGCTTTGCGCCTTCGGTTGCGTCCACCTCGTTGGGGTGCAACGTCAGCATCTTCTCGCCCTCGCCCGCATGACCGTGCCCGGGGGCCTTCACCAGGCCGAACCGGATCGTTCCCATGCGCGGATGCGGGACGCCGGCAACGGCGGCCCAATAGATCTTGCGCGTTTCCTTGGCCCTGAACGCGTGGGTCAGCGCCTGTGCAGCCTGCCTTGTGCGCGCCAGAAGCAAGATCCCCGAGGTGTCCTTGTCGAGACGGTGCGCCAGGCGCGGCTTTTCCTCGAGCCCGAATTTCAGCGCCTCGGCAAGGCCGTCGACATGCCGCGTCTGTTTCGATCCGCCCTGCGAGGGCAGACCGGCCGGCTTGTTCAGGGCGATCAGGTGATCGTCGCGAAAGATCACGGCGCGGCGCATCATTTCGGCATCCGCGTCGCTGACCTTGGGGCGTGTATGCGATACGGGGGCCGCGACATCCGGCATGGGTGGCACACGCACGCTTTGCCCGACCTCAAGCCTTGTGGCGGGTTTGACCCGGCCACCGTCGACACGGATTTCGCCCTTGCGGCACATCTTTTCGATGCGCCCTTGCGGGATGTGCGGAAACTGGCGGCGGAACCAGCGATCCAGCCGCTGATCGCCATCGCCGGCCGCGACGGTCAGGGTTTGCACGCCACTCATGCGATTACACCCCTCGCAACCCAAAGGCCCAGCATCAGCCCGGCAATCGACAAGATCACAGAGGCCGCAACATAAAGCGCCGCCAGCCCCAGATCGCCGCGCTCATACAGCGTGACCGTCTCAAGCGAAAAGGCCGAGAATGTCGTGAACCCGCCCAGAAGGCCGGTCATCACCAAGGGCGACAGATGCGTAAACCCACGATGGGCCGCCGCCACCACGAATAGCCCCATCAGGAACGAGCCGATCACGTTTACCGAAATGATGGTCACCGGAAACGACCCATGACCGACCAGCCGGACGATCCCGATACCGGCCAGGTATCGAAGCACGGCGCCGATGGCGCCGCCAAGGGCGACTTGAAGGACAGGGGCAATCATGGGCGGGGTCTGCGTCTCTGGCCCTGGTTTGTCAACGCTTGTTGCGCTTTGCGCGCAGGGCCTCGAACCAGTCGAGCCGTTTTTTCAGGTCACGTTCGAACCCCCGTTCCACAGGGGCATAGAAATGCGGGCGCGACATGGTTTCGGGAAAATAGGACTGACCGGAAAATCCGTCTTCGGCGTCATGATCGTAATCATACCCTTTGCCGTATCCCTGGTCCTTCATCATCTTGGTGGGCGCATTCAGGATATGCTTGGGCGGCGGTTCGGACCCGGTAGACCGGGCCGAGGCGCGCGCGGCCTTGTAGGCGACATACGCGGCGTTCGATTTGGGGGCGAGCGCCAGGTAGACGACCGCCTGGGCCAGCGCCAGTTCACCTTCGGGCGACCCGAGGCGTTCATAGGTGGCCCAGGCATCGAGGCACTGCCGCTGTGCCGCCGGATCCGCCAACCCGATGTCTTCGACCGCCATGCGCGTGATCCGGCGCGCCAGATATCGGGGATCCTCGCCGCCCTCCAGCATCCGCGCGAACCAGTACAGGGCCGCATCCGGATCTGACCCGCGCACGGATTTGTGCAGGGCCGAGATCAGGTTGTAATGCGCCTCGCCGGATTTGTCGTATTGCGCGGCGCGCCGTTGCAGTCGCTTGGCCAGCTGGTCCCGGTCAAGTTGCCCCTCGACCTTCCACGCGGCCACCTGCTCCACCAGGTTGAGCAGCGCGCGCCCGTCACCATCGGCCATGTCGCGCAGGCTTTGCCGGGCCTCGGGGCGCAGCGGCAAAGGGTGGTGCAATTCCAGCTCGGCATGCGCCACCAGCTTTTCCAACGCCTCATCCGTCAGCCGGTTCAGCACCACCACCTGCGCCCGGGACAGCACAGCCGCGTTCAGCTCGAACGAGGGGTTTTCGGTGGTCGCCCCCACCAACAGGATCGTCCCATCCTCCATATGGGGCAGAAACCCGTCTTGCTGCGCCTTGTTGAAGCGGTGGATCTCGTCGACGAACAAGAGCGTGCCCTTGCCGTTCTGATGCCGGATCCGGGCGGCCTCGAAGACTTTGCGCAGCTCGGGCACACCTGTGAAGATCGCGCTGATCTGCACGAAATGAAGGTCCGTCTCAGCCGCCAGCAGCCGCGCAATCGTGGTCTTGCCGACACCCGGCGGCCCCCAAAGGATCAGGGACGACAAGGACCCGCTGTCCAGCATGATCCGCAGGCTGCCGTCCGGGCCCAGGATATGATCCTGGCCGATGACCTCGGACAGCGACGCGGGACGCAAACGGTCCGCCAAGGGCCTTGGGCCCTTGGGTTCATCGCGGGCACCCGCAGGCGTATCGGTGGATGTAAACAGGTCCATGCCCCCAATCTAGGTGTTCGGCGGCCCTTGCGCCAGATCAGGCAGGCGGCAGGCAAACCCCTTCGTAGCCACGCCCGATGGTTGACACCCTGCGTGAGGGCCGGTCGGGCGGGCGGCAGGCCACAACCGTCAGACCACCGGGGTTCGACGGCAGAGACGACAAACGCGCCTCGCCAGGGTCGAGGGTCACCACCTGCCCGGGCTCGACCATTGCGGCCTGCGCGCAAGGCGTCGGGTTGCGCTCGTCCGGCATGCACAGGTCCACGACGATCGGCTCATCGCAGATGTTCATGACCTCACCGGGTTGCGCTTGCCCCATCATGCCCCGTGTGCAGTGGTTCAGGTCGGCCCTGAGCGAGGCGGACTGATAGCTGCCTGTCACCCGATCCAGGAACGGCGGCAGCAAGGTTGCCACGACAAGGCCGATCAGCAGACCCGCCCAGATCGGAACACGTGGCGGGTTTCCCGGGCGGTGCGTGAGCGTCAGGGCGACGGCAGTCGTCCAGGCACCGATAAACACCTGTCCAGAGGTGACAACCGGCAGATCCGGAAGCCAGGGCGTCGCCCTCCAGACACCCTCCAGAAAGGCGAGGATCGGCGGGATGCCATAAGCCGCGGCCACGCCGATCAGAGCCAGCTTCCACAGGGAAAGACGCGGCTTGGTCGCGCGCGCGCGCAAAATGATGACGGCAACCACCGTCAGAATACCGGTGAAAATGGCGCCGGGAAGAAGTTCGGGCATATCGAATCCGTCAGGCAAAAGACGCAAGCGCGGCGCCAAGTCGGGATATTCCCCACCCAAAGGCGCCGCTCAATCGTTTTCTCAGCGCTGGCGCCTAGTGCATCTTTGACTGCATCGAGACGAAGTAGCACCGATGCGCCGTTCCGATCTTCATGATCGGACCCGCAGGTTCCATATCGATGCCCAACCGACGGCCAAGACGCGGGATCCCGATCGGCAAAAGCCCGATCAATGTAGATGCGCCCAGGCTGCGCGCGGACCGCACCATATGGCCCATCAACGACAACTGCACCTCGCGCCGGATATCTGTTTCCACACCCTCGGCCACGAACAGGCGATTGGCATCCCAGATATGATCGGCGATCGGTGCCGGCTTATCCAGCAGATTGGCCGGGATCGAATCCAACAACCCACGCTGCGCATCGCGCACCATGTAGGAATACACACCGCACCGCGCCGTGGTCGGCGTGAGGCGGACACCGGCCAGCACCCGGTCGCGGTCATGCACACAAACCCAACGGCTTTGCGCCGTGTCGTACTGATCGAATTCCATCCCGCCAGCGGCGGGCAGATCCCACTTCATCTCATCCACGAAGGTGCGGTGGCGCGCGCGCAGCATATTGCTGAACAAGACACCGTGCTGGTGAAAGTTATCGAAGGAAAGCGTGGTCATTTCCATGGTCGGACTCCTTGGGTTGGCCGGTTGTCTCAAGTACACCGCACCCCGGGAGGGCCCCATTTCACTCAGCTTTCCGTGCCTGGTCAGATCAGTCCGTATTCCTTGGCCCTTTGAACCGCTTCGGCCGTCGTACGGGCCATCAGCTTTTGCCTTGCAGAGGTCAGGCGAGCCTTGAACGCGCTTTCAGAAATGCCCAGGCGGGCGGCGGCAGCTGCATGGCGGTCCCCATCCGCGATGCATTTCAGGGCGTCCATCTGAGCTTTCGACAGACGCGCAGGAGGTTCCGACAGGTCATGCATGCGCTGCACGATCCTGTGGATGTGGTCCATTTCCTCATCGAGGAATTCGCGGTCCGTCCGGCAGGCACCGGAGATCGTTCGCGACGACATGGGACCGATAGACGCTATCATTCCGTAAACGAGACCGTAGCCCGCTGCTTCGGGCAGAATGCCGAAGGGGTCGGGCAGCCCGATCTCGGACCAGCGGCGCGTTCCCGTATGGCTCAACCCCCAGGCAAGCGTTGGGTCGCGCAAGCCGTAAAGCTTGGCGGTATACACCTCCTGCCAGGCGTCGGGATAGGTGTTGACCATGATCAAGGGCGAGACATAGCGGATGTGCAACCCAACCGCGAAGCCGCCCGGAGCCGCCAGGGAAAGCTCGTGCAGCAATAGATCTAGCACCGGCGCCTTGGACATTTCACACCAAACAAAAGGACATGTCTTTTTAGATAGGTTGCCTCAAATACGGTCAACCATATTCTAGGTCGACTGGCTAAACGGTGAGATGTATTGGAAAAAAAGATCGACCCAGGTCTTTTTGCGCGTCTCATGCGGCTATCTGCGGCGAGCCGCGCTGACCTTCTGGAATTTATTGGGCAAGGGCCGGTTTCGGTTGAAAGCGTCCTGGAATCTCATGCCTCGAAAAGCGATCGGGCTGTCGATGACGCACGGGACGACGACCCGGGCGCTTAAACGACCCCGGCGCTTAAACGGCCAACGCCCCGGTGCTGCGGATGTGCACCCGGGGCGTTGTGATTACGTCGCGCGGCCCAAAGCCTAAAATCAGGCCCCGCTCAGATCCGTGTCGTCTCAGGCTTCGGCGGATTCTTCTGCCTCGAGACGGGCGCGGTCGGCCGCGCCTTTGGCATCCACATCGCGGTCAACGAATTCGATGATCGCCATAGGTGCCATGTCGCCATAACGGAAGCCGGCCTTCATGATCCGCACGTAACCGCCGGGACGTTCGGCATAACGTGGGCCAAGAATGGCAAAAAGCTTCTCGACATGCATGTCCTGCTTGAGCTGCGAAGCGGCCTGACGGCGCGCGTGCAGATCGCCACGCTTGGCAAGCGTGACCAGCTTTTCGATGATCGGCCGCAGTTCCTTGGCTTTGGGAAGAGTGGTCTTGATCTGTTCGTGTTCGATGAGCGAGCCGGACATGTTGGCGAACATCGCCTTGCGGTGTTCGTGGGTCCGGTTCAGGCGGCGGTATCCGCGTGCGTGGCGCATTTGTGTTTCTCCGTTTGATGCTTTGTCCAGGATCCGTGCGTTGCGGACCCATCCTTATTGGGGCGGAATTGCCCGAGGTCGGTTCGGGGGCCGAAGCCCCCGCCCCATCAGAAGTTGTCTTCGTATTTCTTGGCCAGTTCCTCGATGTTGTCGGGGGGCCAATCGATGATGTCCATGCCGAGATGCAGACCCATGCCAGACAGCACTTCCTTGATCTCGTTGAGCGACTTGCGGCCGAAATTCGGGGTGCGGAGCATCTCGGCTTCGGTTTTCTGGATCAGGTCGCCGATATAGACGATGTTGTCGTTCTTCAGGCAGTTCGCGGACCGGACAGACAGTTCCAGTTCGTCCACCTTCTTCAGCAGAAGCGGGTTGAACTCCAGATCGTCCTCGTCATCGGCGCGGCTGGCCGATTCCGGTTCGTCGAAGTTCACGAAGATCGACAACTGGTCCTGAATGATGCGCGCAGCATAGGCCACGGCGTCATCGGGGGTGACCGAACCATCGGTTTCCAGCTTAAGTGTCAGCTTGTCATAATCGAGCACCTGACCTTCGCGGGTCGGCTGCACGTCGTAGGACACCTTCTTGACCGGCGAATAGATCGCATCGATCGGCATCAGGCCGATGGGGGCGTCTTCGGGGCGGTTCTTGTCGGCCGACACATAGCCCTTACCGGTGTTGACCGTCAGTTCCATGTAAAGATCGGCACCATCATCGAGATGGCAGATCACGTGATCCTTGTTCAGGATCTCGATGCCGGCGCTTTCCGAGATGTCACCCGCGGTCACGACCTTCGGGCCTTTGGCGGAAACCGACACGCGCTTGGGCCCATCGGCTTCCATGCGGATTGCGACGCCCTTGAGGTTCAGAACGATGTCGGTCACGTCTTCGCGCACACCGGCCACCGATGAAAACTCGTGCAGCACACCGTCGATCTGAACCGACGTGATGGCCGCGCCTTGCAGCGACGACATCAGCACCCGACGCAGGGCATTGCCCAGCGTCAGGCCAAAACCGCGCTCAAGCGGTTCTGCGACAACAGTCGCCTTCTTCGCTGGGTCATTGCCCGGGTTCACGACAAGCTGTGTGGGCTTGATGAGTTCTTGCCAATTCTTGTGGATCATGCGTCGCCTCCATCCTTGTGCCGGGGGGATCCGGTGCCGGCACGCTCGAGGGTAAAAAATCCGGCAGCGGGCCACGCATGAACACGCGCGACCCGCTGGTAAACTTGAAATGCCTTAGACGCGACGGCGCTTAGGCGGGCGGCAGCCGTTATGGGCCATCGGGGTCACGTCCCGAATGGACGAGATCGAGAAACCAACCGATGCCAAAGCGCGCAGAGCGCTTTCGCGGCCAGAACCCGGGCCCTGCACTTCGACCTCAAGCGTCTTGACGCCATGTTCCTGTGCCTTGCGGCCAGCATCTTCAGCGGCCATCTGGGCCGCGAAGGGGGTCGATTTACGGCTGCCCTTGAACCCCATTGTGCCGGCAGACGACCATGCGATCGCGTTGCCCTGCACATCAGAGATCAGGATTTTGGTGTTGTTGAAGGACGAATTCACATGCGCCACACCTGCGGCGATGTTTTTCGAGACCTTCTTCTTTGCGGGACGACGATCGCGTGCCATGTTCTCAGCCCTCCCTTATTTCTTCTTGCCGGCAATGGCCTTTGCGGGGCCTTTGCGGGTGCGTGCGTTCGTATGGGTCCGCTGGCCACGAACCGGCAGATTGCGGCGGTGGCGCAGACCACGGTAGCAGCCCAGGTCCATCAGACGCTTGATGTTCATCTGGGTGTCGCGGCGCAGGTCGCCTTCAACGGTATAGTTGGCGTCGATATGCTCGCGGATCTGAAGCACCTCGGCGTCCGACAATTCGTTGACGCGGCGGCTCACATCGATGCCCACGGCTTCACAGATCTTGGCAGCCGAAGTGTGGCCAATGCCGGTAACATAGGTCAGCGCGATGGGAACGCGCTTGGACGTGGGGATGTTGACCCCTGAAATACGTGCCACGTATCTTTTCCTTTTCGTTGCGGTTCCGTTGTTCCAGAACCTTTTTTCACAACCAAAGCCCGGGATTTGGCCCCGGGCTTGTCAAGCCTTCTCACCGGAACGACATCAGCCGATTCCCAATGGAGATGGCGGTACCTATGACCAAGCATACCCGGCGTCAAGACCCGGGTGCCCCTGGTCGGGCAATTTCCGCGACTCATACGGATCAGGCATCCAGAACTGCCGCGATCTCAGCCGCAACGGCGTCGATCTCGCCCAGGCCATCCACGCCCGACAGCTTGCCCTTGGCATAGTAGTAGCCGATCAGCGGCGAGGTCTTCTTGTAGTATTCCATCAGCCGCTGCTTGAGGCTGTCCTCGTTGTCATCGGCGCGGCGCTTGAATTCCGTGCCGCCGCAATTGCCGCATGCGCCCGAGGCCGGGATCGGTTTGGTGATGTCATTGTAGACCTCACCGCAGCTGCCGCATGTCGACCGCGCGGTGATCCGCTGCACCAGAGCGTTGTCATCCACCTGCATCTCGATCACGGCATCGAGGCCCTGACCCAATTCACCCAGCAGATCCCCAAGCGCGTCCGCCTGCGCCAGGGTGCGCGGGAACCCATCGAAGATGAACCCGGCGCCGTCATCCGCCAGTTTTTCGCGGATCAGCCCGATCACGATGTCATCGGTGACCAGTTCACCCCGGGCCATGACTCCGGCCACCAGTTTGCCCATCTCGGTTCCGCTGTCCTTGGCCTCGCGCAGCATGTCACCGGTGGACAGCTGCACCAGACCGCGGTTTTCGGTGAGGATCCGCGCCTGCGTTCCTTTTCCCGCACCCGGGGGCCCAAGCAAAATGATGTTCATCGACGCGCCGGGCCTTTGCGAGGTTTGCGATCCCCACTGCCCTTGCGGCCGCGAAGCTGCGATTTCTCGATCAGGCCCTCGTATTGATGCGCCAGAAGATGCGACTGGATCTGTTGCACCGTGTCCATGCCGACCGACACGATGATCAGGATCGAGGTGCCGCCGAAATACGCCGTGATCGAAAGGTTCGTGCGCACGATTTCAGGCATCAGACAGACCAGCGCCAGATAGCCCGCACCAAGGACCAGTATACGATTGACCACGTATTCGAGGTACTCGGACGTCTTCTTGCCGGGGCGAATGCCGGGGATGAAACCGTTCTGGTTCTTCAGGTTATCGGCCACGTCATCGGTCTTGAACGACACGTTCAGCGTGTAGAAATACGTGAAGAAGACGATCATCGACGCAAAGAACAGCAGGTAAAGGGGCTGGCCGGGGCCAAAATTCGCCAGCACCCAGCTCATCACCGGCCCACTGGACTGACCGCCGGAAAAGGTGGTCAGCGTGGTCGGCAGCAGCAGCAGCGACGAGGCAAAGATCGCCGGGATCACGCCTGCCGGGTTCACCTTGATCGGAAGGTGGCTGGAGCCTCCGTCATAAACCTTCATGCCCACCTGTCGGCGTGGGTATTGGATGTGAATCTTACGCAGGCTCCGTTCCATGAAGACAACGAAGAACAGCGTGCCGATCAACATGGCGATCACGCCCAGCGTGGCAGCCGTGGTGATGGCTCCCGAACGGCCGCTTTCAAAGAACTGCGCCAACGCCGCGGGAAGCTCCGCGATGATGCCCACAAAGATGATCAGCGAAATACCGTTGCCGATGCCGCGTTGCGTGATCTGTTCGCCCAGCCACATCAGGAACATGGTCCCGCCCACCAGCGTGATGACGCAGGCCGCGCGGAAGAACCAACCGGGATCGGAGGCCAGGCCACCGCTTTCCATGCTGACCGCAAGGCCATAGGCCTGTGCTGTCGCAAGGACCACAGTACCGTAGCGGGTGTACTGGTTCAGCTTCTTGCGTCCCTGCTCGCCCTCTTTCTTCAACTGCTCCATCGCGGGCACCATGGCCGCCATGAGCTGAACGATGATCGAGGCCGAGATATAGGGCATGATGCCCAGGGCAAAGACACCCATCCGGCTGAGCGCACCGCCGGTGAACATGTTCAAGACGCCGCCAAGACCGGCCGCAGCTGAATCAAAGAACGCCCGCAGTTCCACGGCATCGATACCGGGAACGGGAATATAGGTGCCGATCCTGTAAATGATCAGAAGGCCAAGCGTGAACCAGATCCGTTGGCGCAGTTCGGTTGCTTTGCCGAACGCCCCCCAGCTCATGTTCGCGGCCATTTGCTCCGCTGCTGATGCCATGAACCCTCTTCTTTCAAGCGCAATGCGCCGAGGGATCGAACACTGCGATCCTACGGCGCGAAAAATCCTGAGATAGATGTAGGCGGCAAACCCGCCGCCCACAACCGCCCGTGAGGCCCTGAAGCCCCGCTCGGGTTATTCCGCCGCAGCCGCCGCGGTGATTTTCAGGCTGCCGCCTGCCTTTTCGACGGCGTCGATGGCCGATTTCGATGCACCGGTGACCGCGATTGAGACCTTCGTGGTGATCTCGCCTTTTGCCAGAACGCGAATACCGTCCAGCTTACGACGCACCAGACCCGATGCGATCAGGGCATCTTCGTTGATTTCGGATGCTGCATCCAGCTTGCCGGCTTCGACGAATTTCTGGATCAGGCCCAGGTTGATCACGGCGTATTGCTTGCGGTTCGGCTTGTTGAAGCCACGCTTGGGCAGACGCTGGTACAGGGGCATCTGGCCGCCTTCGTAGCCTTTGATGGCAACGCCGGACCGGGATTTCTGACCCTTGATACCGCGACCGGCGGTTTTGCCAGTGCCAGAACCGGGGCCACGGCCCACGCGTTTGGCTTTCTTGGTTGCGCCGGGATTATCGCGCAGTTCATGCAGTTTCATATCGCTTCTCCTTGGCCGGAACTGCCCCCGAAGCGATATGGGCAGACGCGGCGTTTCTTGGTTTTTGAGTCGGGTCCGCACATGGACCACCGTGGGCGTATAGACGCGCGGTCCGACAGGATCAAGAGCACTGATTTTTCTTTGCCGGAAGACCCCGGACCGGACGCAATGGCCGCGTGTATGACGGGACGGGCATCCACCGGCCGGTCATCTGGCAGGCATGCACTGCAATTCGCCTGCACCAAAAGAAAACGCCCCGGGTTCTCCGGGGCGCTTTCGAAACGTGTGGTGCGGGCATCATGCCCGCACATCCGGCGCGGTTACCCGCGCTCTTCGATGATTTGGACCAGGTGCGGGATCTTGTTGACCATGCCGCGCACGGAAGGGGTGTCTTCCAGTTCCCGGGTCTTGTGCATCTTGTTCAGGCCCAGACCGATCAGCGTTGCGCGCTGTTCCTGAGGGCGGCGGATCGGGGAACCGATCTGCTTGACGACGATCGTTTTTGCCATGGTCTCAGGCCTCCTCGGCTACCTGGCTGGACTCAGCCGGGGCATCATCACGCTTGGACAGGATGTCGGCGACTTTCTTGCCGCGACGCGCTGCCACGTGACGCGGGCTGGACTGCTTCTTGAGGCCATCCAGCGTAGCGCGGATCATGTTGTAGGGGTTTTGCGACCCGTTCGATTTCGACACCACGTCCTTGACGCCAAGCATCTCGAACACGGCGCGCATCGGACCACCTGCGATGATCCCGGTGCCTTCCGGTGCGGTCCGCATGGTGACCTTGCCTGCGCCGTGACGGCCCAGGATGTCATGGTGCAGGGTGCGGCCTTCTTTCAGCGGCACACGGATAAGCTGGCGCTTGGCCTGCTCGGTCGCCTTGCGGATCGCCTCGGGCACCTCTTTGGCCTTACCCTTGCCGAAGCCCACGCGGCCCCGCTGATCACCGACAACCACAAGCGCGGCAAAGCCAAAGCGCTTACCACCCTTCACGGTCTTGGAGACCCGGTTGATCGCGACCAGACGGTCAGCGAATTCAGGGGTTTCCTCGCGCTCTTCGCGGCGGCGTCCCCGGCGTTGTTCACGTTCTGCCATTTGGCATTCCTTCTTTCGGTGACGCGGGTCTCCGCGCC
>Ga0102938_10001292_pt1 | contig 18908 bp, 14 predicted proteins | sample SalPonR2_B_D2_MG_FD_84516 | JGI IMG/M metagenome (GOLD analysis project Ga0102938, IMG submission 84516) | Salt pond soil microbial communities from South San Francisco under conditions of wetland restoration - Salt Pond MetaG R2_B_D2_MG | ecosystem: Environmental > Aquatic > Marine >...
AAAATCTTCACCGTCGCGAAGAACGATGCTAACCTTGCCCTCAGGGTCGTAATTATAGACCGATGTAATAGGGTCGTAAATTACTTCTGCGATTCTGGAAACTACCTGACCACTGCGCTCACTGCCTTGCTGGTAGTGAATTTGAAAATTACTGCGTTCTATCGTGAACCAGGGAAGATGATTATGCGGATAATCGTAGAACTGCGGACTGGTCTGAGCCAGGCTGATATTAGCCGTGACCAATACCAAAAATGAAAGTGTAAAATAGTATGTGAGCTGTCTGATATTCACCTAACGTGCCACCGCTATTTTTACGAGTTTTCGTTCTGTATTGCCATTTACATTTGCTTCAATAAGTGCCAGATAACCGCCGCTTCCCCAGCCTGACGTATCAATTCGGATTTCTTCAGGAGAACCACCGCGAGACTCATGCGTCTGATTATAAATCAGCCGTCCGCTTGTTGTTGATATACGTATTTGGACGCTTCCCGGATTTGATGTCTGAAATCGAATAAATGTTTCCTCTGATGCAGGATTTGGCCAGTTATAAGTTTCATCCTTGTTCAAAACTGAAAAAGCTGGTTCCTGAGTTGCGGCATCCACGAGTCGGCCTGTAAGCTTATTGGTTCCACCATTACCGTAACGTGACTCCCAGAGAGTAGATTGCGCCTCTGGGAAATTCCACACTTTGAAGTCTCCGTCCGGACTCACTGCAGCCAGTAAAGTCTCATTCATCGATGGATTGACAATTTCATTCGATTCATCAAGGTATCCGCCAACAAGAAGCGGGAATCCATCGAGCTGTTCACCGTTAGCGTTGTAAGCATAAATATTAAGTGATTCTGACGTGCGGGCAGCAATCAGAATATTAAGAGTCTCATCACCATTCAGGTCAGAAATGAGGGGAGAGCCTTTGAATATTGTGCCATCAGGTGGATCGATAGGAAAGCCATTGAGAACAGCTCCATTCGTGTTTTTGGCTATCAGTTGATTCGTGTCTTTATCTACAAACAAAAAGTCTATTTCCCCGGACTGATTTATATCTGCCAGTGCCGGCCACTCAATACCTCCGGAAGAGTGGAGGGATCGTGGCTGAATATCGCCGTCAGTAGTTAAATCAAGAACGTAAAGTGTGTTTTCGGATATCACATAGGGTTTAAATCTTCCATCAGGAATTTCAAAAAGCCCGATATGGACACGTCCATAGTTCGTGTCTGGCATCAAAATACTTCCGACGTAGTCATTGGTTGGTGTCGTGAATTCTATTGCCCCGTTATTTGCCAGTGAGGTTTTGTAACCCCGGACCTGGGCTGAACGATATCCTGCAACGGAATAAAAATCAGGTTCCAGTATTTCAGAGCTCAGCCTTAGCCTGTCTGCGGTGCCGTCAAATTGCAGAATATCTGTTTCAGGGGAGCCGATAAGTCCCAGGTTTGCCGGTAATGAGAACTGAGTTCCCTGAGTGAGTCCGGCGGGATCCACTTCGAGAAGAGTAGTTGAAAAAATTGTTGATTGCTGAGCGGGATTGGGAGAGACAGATAAAATGCCTGACTCTGTATTTAAAAACGGCTGCTGAAACGTGTTATATAGGGTTGCAGGAGGGAGAAGACTATTTTGGTTGATATCGTAGACTGAAATCCCATTGCTCCCCGGAAGATAAATGTAAGAGCCATTGGTCGATTGCTGAATAACTGTACTCAGCGAATAGTTTGACCAATAGGGATCATTTTCAGGTGTGGAATGTGAAAGCGGCAAGTTCTGAACAAAGTCTACAATCTCATAGATTTCATTTGATTCCGCCGGTCTTATTTGAAAAGTCGCGTTCACAATATTATCGGAGAAGTCAAAGAGTTCAAACTGAGACTCAGCACCAGAATTGCTATCATTATTTGGCGTCGTATCCGGACCAAACAGATTTTCGTAAAGTGTAATTGTTTGAGTAGGGGTAATAACGGACGCGTTATTTCCACTCCACCAAAAATCGAACGGTGAGCCGTTTACTTCATTTTCAAAAAAGCCTATAGCTGTAGGCCGCCCGATATCCTGAGCTCCATCGGCCTCCATTAAATTGACCCCTTTCTGATCAGAGTCATCGTTAACACCTCTGTTGGCTGACAGTCTTTTTTGGATGATTCCCTCGTCAATATGCCAGATCAACATACCTCCGTTTAAAATTCGACCAATATCTTGCCCCGTATCATCCAGCACTTCAGCCGGGCCGCCGGGCAGTGCAAAATCGTAATTGGAAACATCAATTACGACACCGGGCGGGAGCTCATCTGAAAAGCCGGACAGCTGATAGACAAAGGTCGTATCGGTATTTGAAAAGTCTTGCGTGATGGTTGATCCATCGGGTTGTCTGATAGTTAGCGTAGTACCCGTTTCGGTTCCTTCCCGATGTCTGTTTTCTACCAAAAAATATTCCCGGCCCGAAAGAGGAATTTTTGCGATGCTGGAAGGTAGCCCAAGTGATGAAGCGGGAAGTATGATAGGAGTTTCTGCATTGTAGTCTACATCAAATGGGTTCGCCCAACCCATATAGGTTTTTTCCCAGGCTGACATTTCTGGTGGAAAAAGTCCATTATAGGCGAAGATACCGGCGCCGTCCATCAGGCCAAATCGTCCGATGCCCGATTCGCCCGTCTCAGTATTGAACAAGTCAGGCAAACCAATATGGCTGCCAATTTGAGCGGTTACCATTCCGTTGGTTGACAATTGGAGCAGCACTTCTGACCCAGTGATATCAACGCCGGCACGGGTTAGGGTTCGGGGTAGAATCAGCGTGTTGTCCACGAGCAGGTTGCCGCCATCAATGGGAAACCCGCTGAATGACGGATCATCAAACAATGTGGAAAAAGCATCGCTGCTAATATATACTGATGGAATATCCTGAGGTGTTTTGTCTAAAGTTGTTCCGGTAAGTTCAATATCACGGCCCACACCGGCATGAAAAAGAGCAAAGGCAATTTGATCACCCGGATTGAGCCCGAGGTCCAGATTTCCTGATTCAGCAACTTCTGTCCATGCATCACGGGCAAGATCGGCTAAAGGATCTGATGCTGGATTGACACCCACAGGTGAATAGGCAGCCATTTTTTCCGGGAGCCTATACACATTATCAAGAACCTGATAGCTTATGTTCAGGTTGCCGGAAGACATTTTTAAAAAGTAATTTTTTGCAAACTCAAGATGTGCTTCAAAATAGGCTTTGTTGTGGGGGAGAGGATCTATTGTGATCGATTCATTCTGCAGGTAGGGAATACTTTCGTCGGAAAAGGACCCATTGCCCGATGTAAAACGGGTTGTGTCGGGCTGAAACTCCACCATTGCTGCAACAATGTGCAGTGTCCCATCAGACAGTGTTGTACGTGATACGCTGTTAGCATCATGTGAAATTCTGAATGGGGCGACGTTTGACTGAGCCAGAAGCTGCCCAGCACTCAATACTAAAAAAATAAGCAGCACAAAAATCTTCTTGGTGCTGCTTATCAGATATGGTGAAGCCATACGGCGTTGCTAAAAAAATGAACGATTAATTAAACGTAAGCAACAGGCTCAAACGAATTGTATTTGCAAGCGGATGGTCTTCTTCAATCGTATAGATGTAACTGAAATCTACGCCTACAATATTGTACCGTAATCCAGCTCCAAATGTCAGAAATCGTCGGTTACCATTATTTTCATTTTCATGGTAGTAACCGGTTCGAAGCGCAAACTGATTATCATACCAGTATTCGAGACCCGTTCCAAACATAAGCTGATCAACAAGACTCAGGCTGACAACTTCAGTTCCATTGTCGCGTTCAAATGAGCCCCAGGAATTGAAGATTGCTTCGAAAGAGCTCATCGCTTCAAAAGTATCACCGCCTTCCCCGTCACCACTTACCCGCTCATTCCGGGCCATAATTTTAGAGATATCGTTGGCTATTGTAAGCGTATTATAGCCGCGTGAATCAAGCTCGGTAGTGAATGCCCATCCGGCACGGAGCACAGTAGGCAAAGGATCTTTCTGGGCATTATCTGTATACTGAATGCTGGGACCGATGTTCGACAGGTTGAATCCCGCATTAAAGTTGGCGTTTCTGGACCCAATCTGAAATGGATCGGATTTGTAGAGCGCAGCAAGATCAACACCTACACTCGAGCCTGGATTAATCTTCTGTCCTCCCACATCTCCTTCTGCAAGTGAACTATAGATGAATCGAAACCCAGTACCCAGGGCAAAATTTTCGTTGATTTCAAATCCATAAGAAAGGCCACCCGCCAGCTCAAAACTATTAAAACGTCCCAGTTCAACATTATCTGAACTTGTGCGAACCTGTTCACCAAGATTGAGGAAAGTGATGTGTCCGCCTATGGTACCTATGCCTTCAACATAATAGGTTCCTACAGCATAATCATAAAAAAGATCGGCATTGAATGCAGGAAGCCAATTGGCGTGCGTAATACTGATCTGATTTTTGTTTTGAAAGGCAAGACCTGCCGGATTCCAGAACATGGCTGATGCGTTATCAGCAATGGCCACACCGGTGTTCCCCATACCTGCTCCGCGCGAGTCGGGTTCGATTTGTAGAAAGGGAACGGCTGTAATTCCAACCTGAGCGGCTGATGTATAAAAAGCGCCTGTTGCGAGGAACAGTGCGACAACGGATAAAGCTATTTTTCGCATAATAATTCTAAGTTTTATCAAATATAACGGAAATATTCCTTTATTAATGTATAGTTATCTGATTATGACAAGTTTTTCGATTTTTTCCTCTGTTTGCTTTCCTTCTGGGGTATCTGTTCCAACCCTAAGCACATAAATATAAGTACCGTTAGCCAGGCGATCATAATCCCTGTCAAGACCATTCCATTCAATGTTAGCATAAGAATTCGGGGTTATTTGTGATTCTTGTAGGTGCGTAACCGGCAGTCCGCTGAGCGTATAAATACGAATACTTATATCAAGCTGATTGCCGGGTTGATTGTGTTCGAAAATGAACCGTGTATTGCGGCTCATGGGATTTGGGTAGTTGTATACATTCCGGATTTCCAGCTGATCGCTGTCGGCTACCTCAAAATGGATAGTCGCTTCCTCCGGATTATTGTATACGTCCCATGCTCGAACGGTTAGCGTGTAACTCCCCTGCGACAGTTCATCGAGGGGATACTCGATACGTCCTTTCCGAAAATCATCCAGATCACTCTGGTAAAATTCGTTTAAAACGACGGTTTTACGAGGATTTGTATCGATTGTAGCTATTATTTCATGCCCTACTCCTGTACCTGTTGTGTTGATTCCTGCTTCATCTTCAAGATCTACAATGAGCGTTGACGAGCTGCCCACCAGATTTCCGTTTACAAAATTTCTGTCATTCAGATATGCATCAAGCATTGGCCCATTTGAATCCTCTGGCGCATCTTCGTTAATGCCATTAAAGACAATGTTATCAACCGATCCGGAACCATCTGTTCCATCTGATGCAGTGTATGCCAGAATTCTTCCCTTGTCAGGCGTAAATGTTATATCACGCGGAATAATAAATTCTGTACTGAACCGACCATTCTGAACCGAAACCCTGCCATTAAATAAAATGTCATTTTCTACAGAGTATTGGCAGTCATCCGTAAAGCATCGTCCATCCTGAACCCAGTCTCTGTCGGGCAGATTGACGATCCGCTCAGAATCAAAAACTGTAATCGTTGTTTCACCACTGTAGTTCGTTAGCGGATTACCAAGACCGTCAGTTACCTCACCTTCAAGTAACATGGTATCGAGAGCCCTGACTTGAATAGAACTGTCAGGATACTGTTCAAGGTCCAGATCATTGATTTGAGTAATATTCGTTCGGATATCGGGCAGGCCGATTCGCATGGCTGGATCACCCAGAAGTATAAATTTTCGGGCATTGAACCCCGATCCCTGGCTGGTATTCTTCGTATTCTTGTAGATATCACCCAGCTGAAGTGGAAGCCCGTTTTCATCACGCTCCAGCATTTTTCTTGTCAATTGAATATTGAGTCCAAAATTATTGCTTCCGGCTGTTGAGCTAGTATAAACAACCCGTGTGGTTGTGAGGGCCGATACGGTCCCGCCTTGCTCCCAAAGTAATGACTGCTCGGCGCCTGATCGGGCCCCTGTATCATCGAATCTTCCAAATTGACAAGTGGCTGTAACAAAAATTGAAAGCCGGTCTCTGTTATTTAGCCTTGAAATCATTTCAGAAGTGAAGACCTGCTCATCAGCCAGAACGAACTGGCCGCCATGCCCTGAATAATTTATAACCAACGATCCCTCATTAAACGATCTGATCATATCTTCACTTGCCCCCGGTATTCGGCGACCTGCTGCTGATGTTTCAACAGGGTAGGAGAGCATATGGATTTTGTTGATCCGCGTAGCTGTTTCAACTTTATCAATTACCTGGGCGGTACCATCGGCATTCAGTAAATGGAGATCACGATTTGTCTGTACATCTGGAAAATCGTCATCAGAAATGAACGTAAATCGGGTTTTCCAATTGCCTGAAGTTTCAGGGCCTTCATAGGTCCTTATTTTACCCATCAAAACCCGGGCTTCACCAAGTGTTGATACAGGAAACCGTCCGACTCCTATATCAAGTCGTTCATTGTTGTTGTTTGGCAGCCATTCGCCTTCCGTGTCATCAAGAAAACCAAAGTAGTCATCGCTGCCGTAGCTGTTTATTCGATGCAGAGATTCATCGCTTTGAAATGTAAACACATGATTGACAAGTGAACCGCCCACGATATTTTTGTAGTCATAGGTCGCATCCCCAAAAAGCAGAAGATGCTGAACAGGGTCCTGCCCGCTATCTAAGGCACGGTCATACAGAAACTTGATATAGTCGCGTATGGCAGTCACATCTGGTGTAGCGCCGGAAAATTCGTTAAAAATCTGGGACTGTGTTGCAACAACCACGTCAAAGCCATCCTGTTCCCTACGGTAGTCCGCCCACTCATTGGCCAGGTCTGAGTAAAAGTCGGAGGTAACAATCACATAGTCAGGGTTTGATGTGATTCCCCTTAAATTTTGATTCGGCACACGTGTGCCGGGCTCTGGTGTAAAATACTCCGCTTGTGCCACAAAACGGTTGTCCGCCGAATGCTGGTACGAGAACCTGAAGTTTGATGATGATTCTGAGACCTCAAGTAGTTCGGGCTGCATTGGATTAGATACCTCCATCGCGAGTGGCCGATTGGTGAACCCTTGAAGTTCATAAGAGGCTAACTGGTTACTTACGGCGGCAGGAGAATAAATGAAAAGGTAGTTGTCATCTGCAATCAATTGTCTGTCGTAAGATAGCCTGATCCAGTCGATCATTCCTTCACTTGTAGGTTCAGAAGCATTTAGAGTGCCTATGATCTGAATTTGCTCCGAATTTTGGACAGTGGCCGTTGAACTTAGAATTCTTGACCTGCCGGAAATTCCTTCCTCAGATCTATAATTGTTAATTGGCAACACGCTGGAAGAACCAAGATTCTGATTTCCGTAGGCGAAACTCATGCTCATTGACTGGGTACTGCGGCCAATAAACCTGATTTCTACAGACATTTCTTCTCCGGCTACCAGTCCGGGTATGGTTTGATCAAAAATCGTTCTTTCACGCTGACCTGATGTATTACTAAGCCGCATACCATACCATTCCAAACCCGAACGGATCGTGGGTTCAGATTTAGCCAGTTCTTCTTCAAGCCAGCGAAAATCACGGAATTCAGTTACTATTTGGCCTGAGCCGGACTGATTATTTGCAGTGTGCCGCAGTGATTCATCAGAACCATTTACTCGCAAAAATACATAGTTCGCGTCGCTATATCGATGAAGCTGATGCTGAAAAGATTCAGTTTGTATATCCCTGAATTCCTTGTGTGGCGAATCAGCGTAAAAGATTACCTGATCAGATTGATCAAAATTGCCATCTGATTCACCCTCAACAATAATTGGAATTTGAGTAAGGGAAGGCCGTTCGGCTGCGTTCAATCGTGGCAGCTCGCCACCCGGAGTAGTCCAGATTTGCAAATTCTGTGGATCAAGCTGTTCAATTGTTATCCCAAGTTCGATCAGATAATCAGAACTCATTGAATAAATACCTTTTTTGGTAACAGGAATCTTATACCATTCTCCATCAGAAAGAGGGGTAGAGTTCATTAAAGTGGAGCGTGCCTGGGATAGAGCTGATTGTCTGCTCGTTTGACGAGATTTGTAAACCCTGAATCGGGCATTCTTAACAATCTGCATTTCATCCGGTTGGTTCGCTGAATACCTGGCAGCGTGAAATACTAAATTGGACTTGTTCTGTCCGCGATAGACGCCATTATTCAGTGTCTCAAAAAGCGGGGATCGGTCGGAGGATAGCGAATAGGCGATAATTTTTGATTCCGGGTCTGACTGGACGCGTCGGGTGACAATTTGTTGTGAGATTACCTCGTAGGATACAGAATTACCACCATCGATCAGGAAGTCGTATGCATGGACGAGTTTTAGACTGTCGTTAACAAACGAATATTCCACATAGCGATCGGTATCTGCAGCAACTTTAAGTTGCTGAGACTGTACACCGCTCGCGAAAACAAGCGATATCAGACACAAAATCGTTTGAGTTATTGCTATCCGCATTTCTATAAACCGTTTATTATCTAATCAGATAAAATTAATCTGTAGCTGTTTATTCGACTAATAACTACGGTTTAAAGTTTGGTAGGTAACTTGCTCTTGCGGTAATAAAGTAAATAGAATAAGCTCAGGCATAGCTCTGTTGATTCGTTAAGTGGGTCCTGTTGTCGTAGCTTTATTCTATAGAGAATGGTTTGTTTGTGTTTACTTACTCAGATAATACATCCATGAAAATTGAAAATCAATTCAAGTAACTATTTTTTTGGACACATTATTACAAATTTTGCCAAGTGTTATCTCCGGAGTTAATCGACCCGGTCGATAACACTGGCAAAGACAATTGCATTTATCGGTTAGGATTTGTGTTACTTTAGTCGTGAATTCTAAATTGCCTCAACGACCATAGCAGAGGCACCGCCGCCGCCATTACAGATTCCGGCAGCACCAATATTAGCGCCTTGCTGTTTCATTGCGTGTAGTAAAGTTACCATTATTCTGGCACCTGAACAGCCAATGGGATGACCAATACTCACAGCACCACCGTTTACGTTCACGATGTCTGGGTTAAGTTCCAGTTTTTGGTTATTGATCAGTGATACAACAGAAAACGCTTCATTAATTTCGAAAAGATCAATATCACTTTTTTCAACGCCTGCGCGTTTGAAGGCAATTGGCAGGGCATCTGCCGGCGCAGTTGTAAACCATTCAGGAGCCTTAGCGGCGCTGGCATGGCTGCGAATTCGAGCCAGAGGGGTGAGCCCAAGGCTCCTGGCTTTCTCTTCGCTCATAAGCACGACAGCTGCTGCGCCATCATTGATACTGCTGGCATTTGCGGCTGTCACAGTTCCTTCCTTATCAAATACCGGCCGTAAGTTCGGCATTTTATCAAAGTTGACCTTATCGAGTTCTTCATCACTTTTTACTTTTGTGATGTCACCCTTGCGTCCTTTAATCTTCATTTCAATGATTTCATTATCAAAACGTCCTTTGTTCCGAGCATCGATGGCTCGTTTATAAGACATTGTTGCAAACTCGTCCTGCTCTTCACGACTGATATTGCACTCCTTCGCGCAAAGCTCGGCAGCGTTACCCATATGGTAGTCGTTATATACATCCCAAAGTCCATCTTTGATGATGCCGTCCAGAGCACTGGCGTGACCAAGCTTTGAACCAAAGCGGTGTTTTTCAAGGTAATATGGAACATTGCTCATGCTTTCCATACCGCCTGCTACCATAATATCGGAATGTCCCAGAGCGATTTGGTCTGCAGCAATCATAATGGCTTTCATACCGGAGGCACATACTTTGTTAATTGTAGTGGCCGGTGTTTTGTCTGATAATCCTGCTTTAATTGCGGCCTGCCGTGCAGGAGCTTGTCCGATGCCCGCAGTAAGAACATTTCCCATTACTACTTCCTGAACGTCATCAGGTTTAATACCTGCTTTTTTTATGGCTTCAATAATTGCTGCAGCCCCCAGCTCGGGTGCTGAAAATGAGGATAAGCTTCCACCGAAAGATCCAATAGGAGTTCGCTGTGCTGATACAATTACTACATTTTTCATGGTGTTCATTTTGTATTAATTCAAAGATTGTTTTAAATCATCAATAAGATCATCGGCGTCCTCTATTCCAACAGAAAGTCGAATAAGAGAATCAAACAGGCCTGCTTTTTCGCGGACATTTTTTGGAATAGAACCGTGCGTCATGCTTGCCGGGTGGCTCACAAGAGATTCAACCCCGCCCAGACTTTCAGCCAGTGTAAAAACCCTGGTTTTACTCATCAATCTTTCTGCAGCTTCAATCGAATCGTCTTTCAGACTAAACGAGACCATTGCGCCGAAATCTTTCATCTGTTTAGCGGCAAGTTCATGCTGTGGATGAGAATCCAGTCCCGGGTAATGGACATGGGCAACATCGGGGCAGTTTAACAGCCAGTCTGCAACTTTCTTTGCATTTTCGACCGACCGCTGAACGCGAACTGACAATGTTTTGATACCTCGCAATACAAGGTAGCAATCCATAGGGCCGGGTACAGCTCCGGTTGTTTTGATCTGAAACCTGAGACCTTCCGCCACATCTTTGTTTGATGTTGCAACAGCGCCACCGATCGTATCGGAATGTCCGCCGAGGTATTTTGTTGTAGAATGCATGACAATGTCTGCACCTAAATCAAGAGGTACCTGAAGGTAAGGAGAGGCAAATGTATTGTCTACAGCAGTAAGAATTCCGTGATCTCTTCCCAGATTCGATAGTGTATTGATGTCGGCTATACGAAGCAGCGGATTCGTTGGTGTTTCGATCCAGATCAGCTTGGTGTTGTCGCTAATGGCTTCTTCAACCTCACTGTTTTTCGTCATATCAACGAACGTAAATGAAATACCGATTGGCTCAAACATTTTTGTAAACAGACGATAGGTACCGCCATAAAGGTCGTTACTCGCAATGACGTGATCGCCTGGTTTGAGTGTTCTGATAATGGCATCAATTGCAGCTACACCACTTGAAAAACAGATGGCCTCATCTGCATTTTCGAGCCCTGCTATCATTTTTTCAAGAGCCGTTCGTGTTGGGTTTCCAACGCGGGCGTAATCGTAGCCCTGGTGGTCGTTGGGGGCCTTCTGAGCATAAGTTGATGTTTGAAAAATGGGAGGCATGACGGCACCGCTGGTTTCTTCCGGAGCCTGGCCTGCGTGAATAGTCTTTGTATTGAACTTCATTAAAGTCAGTTAAATTAGAAATTTATTTGTTGCTCTAACAATTCTGCCTGGTCATCCATGCCAAGTTCAGTATAAACCTCGATTAAACTATAGGCATAGGCGGAGCGATCTGAATTCGCTTCGTATAGTGTTTGCCAATAAGGAATAGAGGCTCTGAGATAAGTTTCTCTCTGCTCGGACAGCCGGGTATTGAATGAATTATTTGTGTAAGGTATAACTTCGCCGAGAATATCTGCGGAGCTAACGTAAAATGCTGCAATACGCTGCTGTCTTTCCTCAGACGATGGCAGCGTTTCATCGATATCGCGATAAGAGCTGCTTATTTCATCCAGCTGCTGAAGTAGCTGGTCAATTTCAGATTCTGAAAATGTTTCATCTGCAGCTGTCTTATTTAGAGTTTGTTGCTGAATGACGTAAAACCTTTCAGTTGCCAAAGCTTCACGATACTGAACCCGATTGGGATAAACGTTGGACAGCTCTTCAAGTAAAACAATTGCATCTGTGTGCATGTCACCCAGAATATAACTGTTTACAAGACCTTGCTGATAGATTTCAGAGTCTGGGTAGCTTGCCGACAGACTTTCATATATTTCAACAGATTTTTCAATTTGCCCAGCTTCAAGATACAGATATGCAAGTTTTTCAAGTGTCGTTGGCGGTTGTGAAAACCCCCGTTCTTCTATAGACTCTAGAGTAGTAATGGCATCCGAGAGGTTACCGTGCCTATAGTAGGTTGTTGCCATTAAATTATAGGTTACAATACTGTCGGGAATGATAGTTAACGCATTGTTAAAATGAGCTATCACAGTATTGAAGTGCTCATCAAAAGTATTGGTATCATCCTGTTGCAGCAGCCTAACCCCTTCACTCTGTTCGAGCATCCAGGCAGAAGTAAGAATGCTATCGGTTTTTGTTTGGTAGGCATCCGTACTGAAACTAATCTCATCGGTGGTTGTTCTGAGATTTGAATAAACGGATTCTCGATTATCCGGCGGGTAATTTTCAACCGCCATTTTCTGAAGAACTTCAGCTTTTAAAAACTGAAGGTCCAGATCATCAGGATTATTTTGAATCTCATTGTTGAGTGTGCGAAGTGCGCTTTCGTATTTACCTGCCTCATATAGTGACTGCGGTGAGTCAGTTGATGATTTAAATGTTGAACAGGATAGAGCAAAAAAAATCCCGAAGGTAAGCACTAGGCTTACCATTCGGGTTGATACGTGATGCATAGTTATTGATTAAAAGGTTGAATTACATTCCAGCTTTATCCATGGCTTCACGTGCTTCTTCTTCCATTCCAAGCGTCGTGTAAACCTGGAATAATGACTCCCAGTATTCCGGGACATCCGGGTTGATTTCGGCTGCACGCTCATAGTACTGACGCGCTTCCTGAAGAGCCTCACGTGCCTGTGTGTCGAGTTCCTGAACCATTTCATTATCATCAACTATACTGTTGCGCTGCTCAAACAGGTTCGCTGCTTTGTTTTGATAAATGATGCCAAGAATGTTGTATGCTTGGTCATCTTCAGGAAGAAGCTCAACAACTCTTTCCATGTTGTTAATAGCAATATCCGTTAATTCCGAAGCTTCATCTTGCAGAGTGTCAATTCTGTTTCTGATGTCTTCGAGTTCTTGCTCCATCTCTTCACGCTCTTCGCCGGAAAGTGAACGAATTTCGCGTTCCATGTCGAATGCCTGATTGTACAACTCAGAAACTTCAGCGTTTATTGTGCTTACATTCTGATAGATTTGTGTACCAAGAACCCGGTAATATTGCGGGTTTTCAGGATCGTCTTCGATCAGGTCTTCAATAATAGTAATTGCCTCGTTGATATTACCTTGCTGGATGTAGATATCTGCGAGAAACTGTACAAACTGTGTATTATCAGGATAATCTTCCCGTGCCCGCATGGTCATATCATACGCTTCATCATAACGATCCTGATTCAGGTAGAGGCTAATGAGAAATTCGTAATCATCTTCTCCCGGTGCATCCAGTCTCTCCATTGCTATTTCATAAGTATCAATAGCCTCAGGAGTATTCCCCATATTGAATTGGGTTGAAGCCAGTACAATGTAGCTTAATGCACTATCCGGCTGAATTGTTGTAGCATTTTCAAGATGTGCTACAGCATAACGATATGGGTTATCTACAGAATTACTGGTACTGTCATCAGTCAGGTAAGCTATGGCTGAATTGTGCTCATCTGCCCAGAAATTTGTGATATAATTATCTATCTCTTCATACTCATCGGGGCGCTCTTCAGCACGGTTCATCCACTCTTTCGCATTCATAAAAGCTTCTCTTGAATTGCTGTAGTCAGATTGTCTATCCCATGCCGGAGATGTATCCTGGGCCCTGAATCCATAAGCAACGCCACGGTAATAGTATGCAAGGCTATTGCTGGAATCAGCTTCTAGGGCTTGGTCAGCAGCAGAAAATACTGTTTCGTAATTTCCAAGAAAAGTGTTTGTTTCCATTTCAGAGACAAGCGGATCTGTAGTTTCGCAACCCCACAAAAAGCCTATCAGAAGTAAAGGCAGCAGTGATAATTTTGTACGTTTCATTTTTATACGGTGTCGGTTAATGTATTTTGATTGATTAACAAAAAGTAACCATAACTAAATCATATCGCAATCTACAAGCATGCAATAATATTTTCGTACAGTTACGATACGCTTATTATATTTAGACTATTAACTAATAATTGTTTCAAATAAAGATTTGATATGAATCATAAAGTTATTCAAACATCTAAAGCGCCGGCAGCAATAGGGCCTTACAGCCAGGCTGTTGTACACAATAATATCGTTTACTGCTCGGGTCAAATCGCACTTGATGCAGAAACCATGGAAATCATTGAAGGAGGAGTAGAAGAGCAAACCCGGCAGGTGATGGAAAATTTAAATGAAGTGCTCCTTGAAACGGGCAGTGGTTTTGGAAAGGTCCTGAAATGCTCCATATTCCTGGACGATATGGACGATTTCAAGATTGTGAATGGGATTTACGCTGAATTCTTTGCTGAAAATCCTCCTGCTCGTGAAACCGTTGCTGTACAAACACTGCCCAAAAATGTGCTGGTCGAGATTAGCTGCGTCGCTTATATTTGATCATCATTGCACTTTTTACTTTTCAAGCGTGAGTGTATACGACCGCTCTGTTACATTGCCGGTTCGATCGTATACACTTACATCTATAACATAATTTTCTTCTGAAAACTGAAAGTCAGGGTTGTAGAAAATCAGGATATCTTTGTCCTTATCGTACTCAATAATTCCCGGTTCACCGTTCACCTCTATCATAGATCGTCTGTAATCTATACCGGAATCCCTGTCTACAGTTGGAACATGAACAACGGTATAGCCTGTAGGATGCGTTTGAAACTTTGCTCTGCCTACCCAGGGTGCGTTTATATCTCGTCTGATTTGAAGTTCTGCAAATTCATTTAATCCAGCTTTAAGTACACCATGTTCAATGGTAGATTCAAGAAATGTATGCCGATCTCTGAATTCATCATATGAATAGAGTCCTATGGAAGAGTCACTCGCGATATCCTCAGGTAAAAGCATTGTAAAATCCATGCTGTGTCTAACAGGAAGCCTGTTGGGTTGAAATCGAATACTTGGGAGGTTTTCATGTATTCTGTATTCCATGCTCAATGAAAGGGTATCATAAAGGCTTTCTTCAGGTACTTCAACCCAGGCCCGGTACATAGATGTATGGATAACCTCTTTTCTGCCTGGTATCAGAGTTTTCAGGCTAACAGATGAGTTGCCCGGTGCGGTGAGCAGGTAGCTGTAATTGTTGATTGGCGAAGATGGTCCGCGTGGCACAGGATTACTATCAAGAATCCGGAAGGAGGGAGCAGAATTAATGTGGCTTGTTCTTGCTGTTTTAAAAATACCCTCATCATTTGATATACGAACAGGATAGGCGGGTACACTTGTGACTCGATCAAATGCAGCCTCACCCTCTGTCATTAGCGTAAACCGGGCTTCTGTCGTATTTCCATAATAATCTGTCGCAACAATTTTCACATTCTGTGTTCCGTGCGTAAGTCCCAGGAGACCTCTGTTGCTAAGGCGTTTATAAATAGGCAACTGATTTCCATTCACGTTGTAGAGGCGCTGAAATCCCTGGCGTGTTTCTGCGAGAATAGGGTAGGACCGGTCTACGAACATCATGGACGCCTCACTGAAGTCGAAATTATTGGCCTGTGAGTGAAAAAGCGTATCTCCATCAGCTATCAGGAACAGTTCATAAACTGCATAGAAGTTGGGTGCACGGTTGGCTCGATCATGAGCATTTACAGAAATACCAATAGGCGTACTAGTGTTTATAGTGCCAAAATAATAAGCTCTGTCTGTTTCTTCTTTCGGTCGTATTATATCGTAAGTTTCAAACTTCAGCGTTTCCGGGTGAAGGGATTCCACTGCGATAGAACTGATCACAGGTGGCAGCGTGTCGTCTATTGATAAATTGGTAAGCAGCGGATTGAATGGTTCAAAGTCTGGTGTGCGTACTTCGAAATGAAGGTGTGGTGGCCCTACTCCCGTAGAACCGGTATAACCAATAACTTCACCTTTCTCGAAAGTGAACCTGTCTGATTTAACAAAATGTTCGAGTTCAAAACTGTAATCTTCTAATCGGATTGAATCTGCATAAGACTGAATATCAGGACGGAAACGCTGCAAATGAGCATATACCGTATAAGATCCGTCAGGATGCCTCAAATAGAGAACTTTTCCATAACCGCTGGGGCTTATTCCAATTCGGTAAAGTTCACCGTCGCGAGCTGCCAGAACTTTATAACCTTCACGCCCCCAGGTTCTGATGTCGAGCCCGGAATGAAGGTGGGCTGAGCGAGTCTCTGCGAATGTAGATGATAGATACCGGCTTGCGTCTGTTGGCCAGGCGTAAGTGACAGAATCACTCAAAAAAGACAAATCCTGAGAGTGAACTGGTGTAATGCTTCCCGTCGAGAGAATAAAAAGCGCGGGCAAAATAAGTAGCAGCCTATGATTTAACATCTACAGTAACAGTTGAAAGGTTTTCACCAAGGGTGGCGGTAACGGAGTCACCTGCTTTAACGGCTGAAACTCCCTTTGGAGTACCTGTGAAAATTAAATCACCGGGTGTTAATGTGAACTGATGCGACAGATATGAAATGATTTCTGATGGGCTGAATATCATCAGTGATGTACTATCATCCTGCCGGACATCGCCATTTACCTGAAGTGATACATTCAGATTGTTGAGATCCTCCTTGCCTGTAAAAGAAACAAAGTTGCCCACCGGTGCAAATGTGTCAAACCCTTTTGCGAGCGTCCAGGGGCGGCCATCTTTTTTTGCCTGGCTCTGAATATCTCTTGCTGTAAAATCAATCCCGATACCAAATGCTTTCACGGACTGCAGCGCATGTTCTTTTGAACAAGATCTGGTGGTTTTACCAATAAGAAGCACAAGTTCGGCTTCGTGGTGAACGTCTGCAGAGACCGGAGGTATGAAAACATGTTCACCTGAGTGGACAATACTGCTTCTGGGCTTCAGGAATACAACCGGATCAGACGTTTGCTCACTTTTCATTTCCTTGATGTGATCTACATAGTTTCGTCCAATGCAGTAAACGGAGCCGTACGATAAATCAGGGATGTCAGGTATTGTGTAATCCATAATACTAAACATAAAAAAAGCCGCACTTATAAGCGCAGCTTTTCAAAATAATTGAGAAAAAGACTCTGGTTAGGCGGGTTCTACTGATACAAACTTTCTGCCATTACCTTTTCTGCGAAAATTAACTTTACCATCAGCGAGCGCAAAGAGAGTATCGTCACCGCCGCGTCCAACATTAATTCCGGGGTGAAATTTTGTTCCCCGCTGTCGTACGATAATATTCCCTGCTCTTACAACTTCGCCGCCGTATTTCTTAACGCCGAGACGTTTCGATTCTGAATCCCGACCGTTTCTTGTAGATCCTTGTCCTTTCTTATGTGCCATGGTTAAACTCCGTTTTTATGAAATTTTCTCAATTTTCAGTTGAGTGATATGCTGGCGGTGCCCGTTTTTCACTCTATATCCTTTTCTGCGTTTCTTCTTAAAGACAATAACTTTGTCGGCTTTAAGATTCTCAACAACTGTTGCAGATACGGATGATCCTTTTACAGTTGGCGTGCCGATTTTAACTTTTCCTTTGTCATCTTTAACAAGGAGAACATCTTCAAGCGTAATGTTTTCATCATCGGTTGCAAGCCTGTTAACAAAGATCGTTTGATCTTCTTCCACTCTGTATTGGTGGCCACCGATTTTTACAATAGCGTACATAACTAAAATCCTTTATATTGCATTTTTTGATAGACGAGAAAGATAGGGTTTTTTAAATTAATTCAAAAACAGTACTACAACCTTTTTGTTGGTACACAACCATCTTTAAATAAAATTTTAGCCCCATGAGTAAAGAGCTCCCAGACCTTCACAGACAAGCATTCAAATATAAAAACTCAAAGAAATTTCAGCATGATGGTGGCAGAGCGTGGATCAAGGATTCTCAGCTCTATAACGCCAGAAAAGGGGTGAATGGCAAACTCCAGACAAAAGATGAGAGCAAAAATCTGAAAGAAACCCCTCAGGCAACTGATAAAGTAAAACCAATTTAAACAATAAGAATATTATTGTTACAGGCTAGCAGATTAGACACCTGGCTATGTTTTGATCTAATCAATGCCTTGGTTCGGCTACTGCCAATAATAACAATTTCATTAACTAGCCAGTCTGGTAGGCACAGATCTGTGTATTCCGCTTTTATTCACGTGGCCAATATATTTACCTATAATTCTCACCTCTTCAAAAACGTCGGGTGTTACAATGATATCTTCGTACTCTTCATTGGCCGGTTCGAGCCGGAGCCCATCTTTTCCATGATAAATCCGCTTCAGGCTTGTTTCTCCATTATAAAGAACAGCGCCAATATCACCATCTTTGACGTCGCTATCCATCAAAAGCACAAAATCCCCATCATAAATGCCCGCATTTTTCATGCTCATTCCGGAAACACGCAGGGCAAACAAGCTATCAATATTGGGAAAAAGCGTTTCAAGCGTGATTTCTCCAAGATCAGATTCAACAGCCTCCTGAAGGTAGCCGGCCGCAATCAAGCCGCGCACAGGGATGCCGCTGCCTTTTTTGTCTCCGATAAGCTCTCCGAATTCAGGATGGATATCATACTCATCATCCTCACCTTTAACCAGATATCCCTTTTTAAGGAGTGCCTGAATGTTTTGGGTTACGCTGTTGGGAGATTTATAGTTAAATTCATCTGATATCTCACGGTAAGTGGGCCACACATCGTGCTCATTCTTGTAGTCCGTGATATAATCAAAAAACTCTTTTTGCTTGCGGGTAAGTTGTGCGTGATCCATTGAATAATTGGTTTATGTATAATATATGTGCAATAAACGAATAAGAATCGATAAATACAACGACGGAGACAACATTATGGCATCTCGGGGTTTACTAATTTTTCTTTTCTGTATTCTGCTGTCAGCAATTTCCTGCTCATCAGATGGCCCTGTTTATGTTA
>Ga0102938_10001297_pt1 | contig 18887 bp, 18 predicted proteins | sample SalPonR2_B_D2_MG_FD_84516 | JGI IMG/M metagenome (GOLD analysis project Ga0102938, IMG submission 84516) | Salt pond soil microbial communities from South San Francisco under conditions of wetland restoration - Salt Pond MetaG R2_B_D2_MG | ecosystem: Environmental > Aquatic > Marine >...
AGCTCTTCGCCGCCGGCGGGATGCGGCGGTTCGTCACGCAGAAGCTCAGCTGGAACAAGCAGAACCGGTTTCCCCACAGCACCTTCTGGTGGGAGGGTCTCGACGGCACCCGCGTGCTCACCCATTTCCCGCCCGTCGACACCTACAACGCCGAGATCACGCCCGAGGAGTTCGACTTCTCGATCACCAACTTCCAGGACCATGCCTGGTCGAACGACTCGCTGATGCCCTTCGGGCACGGCGACGGTGGCGGCGGCCCCACCCGCGAGATGCTCGAACGCGCCCGGCGTCTCGCCGAACTCGACCCGCGGGCGACACTCGAGGTCGGCGAGCCGGCCGACGTCTTCGCCCGGATCGAGCGCGACGCCGAACGTGGTGCCGCCGTCCCCGTGTGGCGGGGCGAGCTGTACTTCGAGACCCATCGCGGCACGCTCACGAGCCAGCTGCGCACGAAGACCGGCAACCGGCGCTGCGAGCGTCTGCTGGTGGAGGCCGAGCTGTGGGCGGCCACGCTCGGACGGAGCGCCGACGTCCACCACCTCTGGACACAGGTGTTGACCCAGCAGTTCCACGACATCCTTCCCGGCTCGTCGATCGCCTGGGCGCACCACGACGCCGAGACCGTCTTCGAGAGGGTCGGCACCGAGCTCGACCACCGGATCGCCGCGGCGCTGGCCGAACTCGCTCCCGCCGGCGGTGTTGCCAACCCGGCCGATGCCGACGTCGATGGCGTCGTGCTGCTCCCGGCCGGCACGGTCCTCGATGCGCCGGGCGACGACGGCACCGGCCATCGGGACGGCGACGGTGCCGTCACCCAGGTGCTGGCCGACGGCCGCGTCGCCGCCCGTGTCGCCGTTCCCGCGCACGGGGTCGCCCCGGCGACGCCGTTGCCGGCCGACGACCGCGTCGTGTTGTCGGACTCGTCGATGGCCAACCGTCATCTCGCCGTGCGTTGGGACGCAGCGGGCAACATCACCTCGATCATCGACCTGCGCCACGCGCGCGAACTCGTCCCCCACGGATCACTGGCAGCGGTGCTCGAACTCGCGGTCGACCATCCGGTCGAGTACGACGCATGGGACCTCGAGTCGTGGACCCGCCGGGCCGCCGTCCCGCTCACCGGCGCGTCACCGGCCGACGGCGGCTCGGTGACCGTGACCGTCGTCGACGAGGGGCCACTCGCCGGCAGCGTCACCGTCACCCGCACGTTCGGGCCCTCGACCGCCGCCGTCACCTATCAGCTGCTCGCCGACTGCCCCACCCTGCTGATCCACGTCGACCTCGACTGGCACCACAGCGAGCATCTCCTGTCGATGGCGTTCCCTCTCGACGTGCGAACCGAAGCCGCATCCTGCGACGTCCAGTTCGGGGTGGTGCGGCGGCCGACTCACCCGTCGAGCCCCTGGGACGCCGCCAAGTTCGAGGTGTGCGCCCACCGGTTCGTCGACGTCTCCGAACCCGACTTCGGTGTCGCTGTGCTCAACACCGGCCGCTACGGCCACTCGGTGTTCGACGGGGCGATCCGGGTCAGCCTCGCACGGGCCGCCCGGTATCCCGACCCGGCCGCCGACCAGGGCCGGCACCGGGTGACGCTCGCCGTACGTCCACACGGACCCGGCCTCGGCGAGGTCCGTGCCGAGGCCGCCCGCCTGAATGCCCCCGTCCGCCACACGCCGGCCGGTGGCAACGCCGGTGCCGGTGGCGGCGATCGTGGTGTGGGCGCCGCCCGCGACCTCCCTGCACCGATCGTGCAGGTCCTCGGCGCCGGCGGCGTCACCGCCCCCGGCGTCGCCGTCGACGCGGTGAAGGCCGCCGACGACGGCAGCGGCGACCTGGTCGTGCGCCTCCACGAGCACCTCGGCAACCGCACGCCCGTGACGGTCGTGACGCCCGGCCGGGTCACCGGCGCCTGGCGTTGCAACCTGCTCGAGGAGCCCGAGCCCGGCCGTTCGGGCGAGGAGGTCGGCGACGGCGCCGTTGCGCTCACGTTGCGACCGTTCCAACTGGTGACCCTCCGCCTGCGCCGGACCACCGCCGACGACGGCCGCACGTTGGGCGCCTGACGCTTCGCGTTCGCCAGGGGTCTGACCCCTGGCGAACACGTTGGGCGCCTGATGCTGTGCGTTCGTGAGGGGTCTGACCCCTGGCGAACGGCCGTCGGGCTAGGCGGGAGCGAGGTGGCGCAGGGCGGCAGCGGCGTAGAGCGTGGTGCCGGTGACCATGGCGGCCTCGTCGAACGTCACCCGGTTGGAGTGGTTGGGTGCCGCCGTCGCCGGGTTGCGGTCGAGCGGTGTGCCGCCCAGGAAGGCCATCGCCCCGGGAACCTGTTGGAGCACGTAGCTGAAGTCCTCGGCGCCCATCACGGGGTTCGGCAGACGGACCGTGTGGTCGGCGCCCGCCACGTCGGCGGCGACCTCGAGCGAGAACTCGGCGAACGCGTCGTCGTTGGTCGTGACGGGGTAGCCGAGCACCACCTCGACGTCGCAGTCGCAGCCGTGCGCCGCGGCGACGCCCTCGGCCACCCGGCGGATGCCGTCGTGGACCTTCGCCCGGGTCCGTTCGCTGGTGGTGCGGATGGTGCCCTCGATCTCGGCGACCTCGGGGATCACGTTGACGGTCGTGCCGGCAGAGATGCGCCCGATCGTGACGACGGCCGGGTCGAACACGTCGACCGACCGGGTCACCATCGTCTGCAGCGCCGTGACGATCTCACAGGCCACGGGGATCGGGTCGAGCGCGCGGTGAGGCTCGCTGGCGTGGCCGCCCTTGCCGGTGACGCGTACCGTCACGGTGTCGGATGCCGCCATCGCCGGGCCACCTCGCGTGCTCACCCAACCCGACGGCAGGGCGGAGGTGATGTGCAGAGCGAACGCCGCGTCGACCGGCGACGCCGAGCCGTCGGAGGCGGGTGGCACGTCGAGGAGACCCTCCTCCAGCATGAAGTGGGCACCGTGGTGGCCCTCCTCGCCCGGCTGGAACATGAACAGCACCCGTCCGGCGATCTCGTCGCGCCGCGAGCTCAGCAGATGAGCCGCACTCGACAGCATCGCCGTGTGCGTGTCGTGGCCGCAGGCATGCATGCACCCGTCGACACGTGAGGCGAACTCGAGGCCGGTGTCCTCCGGCATCGGCAAGGCATCCATGTCGCCACGGAGCAGCATCGTCGGACCCGGCCGGGAACCTTCGAGGAGCGCCACGATCCCGCTGGTCGACTCGTGCACGGTGACGTCGAGCGGCAGTCCCTCGATCGACTCGAGCACCCGGTCGCGGGTGAGGGGCAGGTGATTGCCCAGCTCGGGCCACTCGTGCAACGCCCGCCGCAGCCTCACGGCGTGGTCCTGGAGCTCGCGAGCCTGCTCGCGCACCGATTCGATCTGCGGGTCGGGCTCGGCGGCGTTGCTCATCACCTCACTGTAGGCGTTCCGGTCCTGCCGTCTCTCCGCCCACCGTGGTGCTGCCCACGGCCGTCCGCGACCGGCCCATCAGGAGAATCAGGAGTCCCACGATGACCATGTACGGCGCCAACCCCGAACAGCTGGCCGGCCTCGGTACGACGCTCAACCGCCAGATCGACACGATCATGCAGGTGATGTCCGCAGTCGATGGCGCGCTGGGAGGTACGACCTGGCAGGGTCCGGCCCGCGAACGCTTCGCCGACGAGTGGAACGGCAGCTTCAAGCAGGCGCTGAACTCGCTCAACGATGCCTTCGGTGCGGCCGGCCGCGACTGCATCGCGAGGTCGGAGGAACTGCGGCGCATCATGGGCGCCGGCTGAGGAACGCCACCCCCACCCCGGCGCCCTACGCTGGCCGGGTGGCACACGTGGAGTTCACCGTCGAGCCCTTCGTCGAAGGGCAGCCGGGCCCGCACGTGACGGCGGCGATCGACGTCGCCCGTGCCCACTCCGCTGAGGTGGAGGTCGGCCCGTTCGGTTCGTCGTGCGAGGTCGACGTGTCGGCCGTCGGCGACCTCGTCGGTTCGCTCTCCGACGCCGCCTTCGCCCACGGCGCCTCGCACGTCACGATCCACGTCGCGCGCGAGACGCCGTCGAGTCCCCGGGCGTTCCCGATCCCGCCGGACGGCGAGACGTGAGCGGTGACCGCATCGCCGGTGGCGGTCCGGCCGGTGACACCGCACCGGCCCGGCCCCGCCCGGCGCCGCCCGCCACGCATCCGCTGATCCGTGCCGTGCGGCCCGTGGTGGATGCCGTCGGCGCCACGTTGGTGTCTCCCGACGCCGCCGAGGCGAGCGACGTCCCACTGGTCTGGGACGGCGTCACCGTCGCCGCGGTGCGCCTCCCGCCGCTGCACGGGGCGCTCGACCGGTTGATCGACGCGGTGGAGACCGAGCTCGGAGGCAGACTGCCGACGTTGTCCCGGGAGGACAAGCAGCGAGCGGTCCGGTTGCTCGACGAGCGGGGGGCGTTCATCCTCCGCCGTGCCGTGGAGGACGTGGCCGACGCGATGGGTGTCAGCCGGATCACGGTCTACAACTACCTGAACGCGATCCACAGGTGACACGCAGCCTCCGTCGTATCGACGGGTTCGACGTCGTCGCCTTCGACGCCGACGACACGCTGTGGCGCAGTGAGGACTCCTTCGCCCACGCCGAACACCGCTTCCACGAACTCGTCACCCCGTACGCGCCGCCGGGTGTGGACGTCGACGCCGCACTCCGGGCCACCGAGCACGCCGATCTGTCGATCTCGGGCTACGGGGTCAAGGCGTTCACGCTGTCGATGGTGCGTGCCGCGGTCACCGTGACCGACGGTGCGGTGCCCGCGAACGTGATCGGCGAACTGGTGGAGATCGGCCGGGCGATGCTCACCGAGCAGGTACACCTGCTGCCGCACGTGCCTGAGGTGCTCGCGGCCGTCTCGGCGCACACCCGCGTGATCCTGATCACCAAGGGCGACCTCGTCCACCAGACCCGCAAGGTCACCACGTCGGGCATCGAGCACCACTTCAGCGACATCGAGATCGTGCTCGAGAAGGACCCCGACGTCTACCGCCGGATCCTCGACCGCCTCGGTGTGGCACCCGCACGCTTCTGCATGATCGGCAACTCGGTGCGCAGCGACGTGCTCCCGGTGCTGGCGATCGGGGGACACGCCGTGCACGTGCCCTACCACGTCACCTGGGTCCACGAACGGGTGGACGATCACGACGAGGACGTCGTGGAGCTGGCGTCGCTCGCCGACGTGCCGATGTGGCTGGGGCTGGTCGACTTCACCTCGGACGTCGCCGGCTGAACACAGGGTCGCGGACGATCAGAGACGGCGGAGTTGCACCCGGTCGACGCGGTGGTCGGCCTGCTTGTGCACCACCAGCGACGCCCGGTCGCGGGTCGGGGCGATGTTCTCGCGCAGGTTGAGGCCGTTGATGGCCCGCCAGATGCCGCGAGCGGTCTCGACGGCCTCCTCGTCGGTGAGCCCGGCGTAGTTGCTGAAGAACGAGTCGGGGTCCTGGAACACCGACTCGCGCAACGTGAGGAACCGCTCGACGTACCACTGCTCGATGTCGGACTCGTCGGCGTCGATGTAGATCGAGAAGTCGAAGTAGTCGCTCACGAACTCGGTGGCGTCGGTGCCGGTCTGCAGCACGTTGAGGCCTTCGAGGATCACGATGTCGGGCCGCTTCACCACCACGCATTCGTCGGGCACGATGTCGTAGGTGACGTGGCTGTACACCGGCGCCTCGACGCACTCGGCGCCGCTCTTGATCTCGCGCAGCACCCGCAGCAGCGAGCGCGTGTCGTACGACTCGGGGAACCCCTTGCGGTGCATGATGCCGCGTTCCTCGAGCACGCGGTTGGGGTGCAGGAACCCGTCGGTGGTGATCAGATCGACCTGCGGGTGATCGGGCCACTGGGCGAGCAGGGCCTGCAGGATGCGGGCGAAGGTGCTCTTGCCGACGGCCACCGACCCGGCGATCCCGATCACGTAGGGCACCTTGGGGGCGATCGTGCCGAGGAACGTCGACGACACCTTCTGCAGGTCCTGGGTGGCGCTCACGTACAGGTTGAGCAGACGGCTCAGCGGCAGGTAGATCGTGGCGACCTCGTCCATGTCGATGTGCTCGTTGATGCCGCGCAGCCGAACCAGTTCGGGCTGGCGCAGGGTCATCGGCGTGGCGGCGCGCAGCTCGGCCCAGGCGTCGCGGTCGAAGTCGAGGTACCGGCCGGTCACGGCGGCCGACTCTAGTGAGGCGGCCCCGATGCGGACCGGGTCCGTCCGGTTCGCAGTGTCTACGCTCCGAGCGTGCCACCCGCACGGACCGTCCCCGATCGCCGGAAGCAGACCGGTTCCTGGTACACGCCCGCCGACCTCGTGGACACGATGGTCGCGGCGGTCGTCGACGCCGGATTCGTCGAGCGCCGATCCCGATCCGCCGCGGGGGCCGCCGGGGGTGGACGCCGCCGGCTCCGTGTGCTCGACCCCGCCTGCGGTGACGGTCGCTTCCTCGCCGCGGTCGGCGACCGGCTCGCCGCCACCGGTGCGGAGGCCGACCTGTTCGGCGTCGACGTCGACGCCGCCGCCCTGGCCGAGCTGTCGCGCCGCCATCCGCACGTCCGCGTCACGCAGGCCGACGCGCTCGACCACGCGTGGCCGGCCGAACCGTTCGACCTGGTGATCGGCAACCCGCCGTTCCTCTCCCAGATGGCAGCGGCCACGGCGCGGGGCGGGGCCAGCCGGCACGGAGGAGGGCCCTACGCCGACGCCGCCGTCGAGTTCCTCGCCCTGGCGAGCGAGCTCGTCGATCCCGACGGCGGTCGCCTCGCGTTCGTGCTTCCCCAGTCGGTGCTGTCGGCGCGCGACGCGGCATCGGTGCGGGCGTCGATCGACCGGCGCGCATCGATGGTGTGGTCGTGGTGGACGGGTGAGCGCATCTTCGACGCCCAGGTGTACGCGTGCGCCGTGGCATTCGAGTTCGGCGGTGCCGCGCTCGACACGGGCTCCGGTGTCGCCGACTCGGGAGCTGCGGTCGCCCCCGGGGACGGCACGTGGTCACACGTGGTGGCGGACCCGAGCGGCGTGCCGGCGGTTCCCCCGTCGTCGACCCACGGCGTGCTCGCCGAACGTGCCCGGCTCAACGCCAACTTCCGTGACGAGTACTACGCCATGGTGCCGGCCGTGGATGACCACCCGGCGGGACCGCCGCTCGTCACCAGCGGGCTGATCGATCCCGGGCGGTCGTGGTGGGGCCGGCGATCGGTCACGTTCGCCCGCCGGCGGCTGGAGCGACCGCGCATCGATCTCGAGTCCCTCGATCCGCGGATGCGCCGCTGGGCCGACCAGCGCCTCGTGCCGAAGGTGTTGGTGGCGAACCAGACGAGCATCGTGGAGGCTGTCGCCGACCCTGCCGGCGCCTGGCTCCCTGCCGTTCCCGTGATCGGCGTCTATCCGCCGGGTGGGGGCGACGCGGGGTTGTCGGCGTGGGAGATCGCGGCCGTGCTCACGTCACCGTGGGCGTCGGCGTGGGTGTGGCAGCGCAGCGCCGGCACCGGCCTCTCCGCCGGCGCCGTGCGGTTGGGGCCCGTGCTGCTGGGCGGACTGCCGTGGCCGGCCGGGAGTGTCGAGGCCGCGGTGGAGGCGCTCCGGCTCGGCGACGTGCGCGCGTGCGGACGGGCCGTCCTCGACGCCTACGGCGTGTCGGGCGAGGCCGGCCGGAACCTGTTCGACTGGTGGGAAGCGGCACTGCGGCGCATCGAGGCGCGCCAGCCGTCGGACCAGCCGTGACGCCGGCCGTCGAGCGGCCGATGCGGCAGCCCCGGTGACCCGGCGATCATCCACAGCAGCACCAGACCCACGAGTTCGGTGACGTGGACGATCTCGGACACCGCACTGCGGCCGCTGCCGACCACGTCGGCGATCAGCGCCACCAGCATCGTCGCCACCAGTGCCGCCGTGAACGGCAGCATCCCGAACGCCCGGTGCGGCCGCCACGCCGCGTAGGCGAACCCGATGGCGAGAGCCACGCCGAAGGCACCCAGGTGCCGTGCGTGATGGGTGTCGGTGCCGCCCAGGTCACCCAGCACCAGTGCCGGGACGCTCTGGACGAACATCACCAGCGCCACCCACGCCAGTGCCGGTCGCAGCCATCCGCCGCGTCCGAGCCGTGCCGGCCGGACCCGTGCCGTCACCGTGGCGACGAGATCGGGCATGTCTTCGGCCGAGCGGACGCGGAGGTGACGGGTGAGGTCGTCGAGGGCCCCTGCATGGGCGCGGCACCCGGCACAGTGCGCGAGATGTGCCTCCAGCAGGCGTCGCTCGTCGCCGGTGGCCTCGCCGTCGAGACGCGCCGAGATCCACTCGCGCGCCGTGTCACACGACGTGACCCCGCCGGGGGAGTCGCCGTGGCCGTTGCCGGGTGCACCGTCGTGGGGGTCCAGGGGCGGGTCGATGGTCACATCCAAGGGAGTCGTCGATCGTCGGGATTTGGTTCCCGTGCTGCGACACTGTCCGCATGGACCTGGCCGCGGACCATCTCACGAGGCTGCTGCTCGCGGCGCGTGACGGAGACGGCCACGCGCTCGAACGGTTCATCGCCGAGACCCAGGCCGACGTCTGGCGGCTGTGTCGCTACCTGGGCGACGCCCAGCTGGCCGACGATTTGGCCCAGGAGGCGTACGAGCGGGCGATCGCCTCGGTCCACCGGTACCGCGGCGACGGGCCGGCGCGTGGCTGGCTGCTCACGATCGTCCGGCGCACCTGCGCCGACTCCACCCGCCGGTCCATCCGCCGTCGACGCACCGATCAGGCCGTCCGCCACCAGACCACGGCGGGGTCCCTCGACGGCACGCTCGTGATGCCCGATCCGTCCGGCAGGGTCGATCTCGACGGCGTCCTCGCACATCTCGACGACGACCGCCGCGCCGCATTCGTGCTCACCCAGGTGCTCGGTCTGCACTACGACGAGGCCGCCGACATTCTCGGCTGCCCGGTCGGTACCATCCGTTCGCGTGTGGCGCGGGCCCGAGCCGACCTCGTCGGCATGCTGTCCGACCGCCACGACGAGCCCCGCAACGACGGTCACGCCACCGGCACGGCCGGCACCGGCTGACCGGGAACCATCTCTCACCCACGAGCGACATGAACCAGGTGCACAGATCATCCATCAGCCGAACGGCGCTGGCGGTCGCCGTGACGTCGGCGCTGGCGTTCGCCGCAGCGGCCTGCGGGTCCGGCGGCGACACGTCGTCGCCGCCGCCGGCCGGTGACGACGGCGTGGCGTCCGCCGTCGCCCGGGGCGAGCAGATCGCGCGCAGCCGCGGTTGCGCCGGCTGTCACGGGCAGGACTTCGACGGCGGCGCCGGCCCGTCGTGGGTGGGCCTCGCCGGCTCCGAGGTGACGCTCGCCGACGGTTCGACGATCGTGGCCGACGAGGACTACCTCGTGCGAGCCATCGCCGAGCCCAACGCCGACCTCCTCGAGGGCTACTCGCTGCGGATGCCGGCCAACAATCTCTCCGACGCCGAGATCGACGACGTCGTCGCCTTCATCACCTCGCTGGCCGACGATGGCTGACACCCGATCCGCCCACCGTCGCCCCCGGATCGTGGCGGGTCTCCTGGCCGCAGCGCTCGCGCTGGCCGCCTGCGGCTCGGACGACAACGACTCGGGCCCACCCACCCAGATCATCACCGAGGTCCCCGACGGCCGCGTGCTCGCCGGCGTCGTCCGCGAGCCGGCTCCGGCGGTCGACGCCACGTCGCTCCCGTCGCTCACCTACGACGGCGAGGAGCACGAGTTCCGCGCCGAACCGGGCGGTCTGCAACTCGTCTACTTCGGCTACACCAACTGTCCCGACGTGTGCCCCACCACGATGTTCGACCTCACCGTCGCGATGCGACGCCTGCCCGACGACGTGGCCGAGCGGGTGGAGACGGTGATGGTCACGGTCGACCCCGACCGCGACATGGGGATCCTCACCGACTACGTCCGCAGCTTCGTGCCCGACGCCACGGCGGCGGGCACCACCGACCAGGACCGGTTGGCGGCCGTGGCCGAACCCTTCGGAGCGAGATACGAGGTGGTGGTCACGGACGACGGTGCGATCGAGGTGTCGCACAGCGGATTCCTGTATGCGGTGAACGACCGTGGCGAACTGGTGGTGGCCTGGCCGTTCGGCACCTCCTCGGAGGAGATGGCCGCCGACATCTTCCAGATCCTCGACCGGGAAGGCACAGCATGACCCTCCGAGCCCCCGTCTCACCTGCGGCCCCGCCGACCCACCGGCCGACCGGCCGACTGCGAGGACGGATGGCGGCGTTGGCCCTGGTGCTGCTGGCCCCCGCAGCGGTTGCGGCCTGCAGCAGCGACGACGAGGCATCCGCGCCCGGCGTCGAATCGGGCGACGAGGCGCAAGCCGCCACCTACGAGTACGTGATCCCTGTCGGTGCCGGCGAGGCACTCGACGCCGGCGAGCCACTCGAGATCCTGCCCGCCGAACTGCAGGTGCAGGTGGGCGAGAGCATCCGGATCGTCAACGAGGACGACCGCGGGCACACCGTCGGCCCGTTCTTCGTCGGTGCCAACGAGACGCTGACGCAGCGGTTCTCGTCACCCGGCGAGTTCGTGGGCGTCTGCACCGTCCATCCGAGTGGTGAGATCGTGCTCACCGTGAACGCGTGACGCCGGCACGGCTCGCCCGCGGGATCCTCGCTGGTGCCGTGCTGGCGATCGCACTGGCGTCACCGGCGTCCGCGGATCCTGCCGGACCGACGGACTACCGGTCGGAGATCATCGCCGTCGAGCCACCCGCCCCGCAGATCGAGGCCTCCATCCTCGGCGGCGACTCGTTCCTGCAGCTGCAGGTCGACGCGGGCACCGAGGTGATGGTGGTCGGCTACCGCGGCGAGGACTACGTGTGGTTCCGGCCCGACGGCACCGTGTGGGAGAATCGGAACTCGCCCAGCCGGTACGTCAACGAGGACCGGTTCGGCGGCGGGGAGATCCCGCCGAACGCCACGCCCGACGCCGAACCCGACTGGGAGCGCGTCGCCGACGGAGGTCGGTGGGCGTGGCACGACCACCGCGCCCACTGGATGCAGGAGACCCGACCGCTCGGCCAATCGGCCGGTGACCAGATCCTCGAGGCCGTGATTCCCCTGCGCGTCGACGGCGCCGACGTCGACGTCACCGTGATCAGCACCTGGATGCCTGCCCCGAACCCCGTCCCGGCCTGGTTGGGCGGCCTCGTGGGCGTCGGGCTGGCCGGCGCGGCCTACGCGCTGCGCCGCCGAGGTCTTCCCGCCGTGGCGGCGGCGACACCGCTCGCCGTGGGGGCGCTCGTGGTCGGCATGTGGCAGTACGTGTCGCTCCCGGCCGAGACCGGCCCGCGCGCGCTGTGGTGGGCGCTGCCCGCCATCGCCGTGGTGTGTGCCATGGGCGGCCTGGTCGCCGAGATCCGCGGCCAGCGATTCGCCGCCGATGCGGCGTTGCTGCTGATCGGGTTCGAACTCGCCGTCTGGGGCGTGGTGAAGCGCGACGGTCTGGGTGCGGCCATCGTGCCGACCGACGCACCGGGCTGGCTCGACCGGTTCATCACCGCAGGCGCACTCGTCGGAGGTGTGGGCTTCGCGCTCGTCGCCCTGTGGTCGTTGTTCGTGGCTCCGGCCCACCGGCGCCGAGCGGTCCCGGCCGGTGGCTCGCCGACCTCTGTGACCGGCGTCAGCGGTTCCAGGGTGCCGTCGGGCTGACCGCCCCCGGCCCACCGGTGAGTACCTCCACGCCGTCGTCGGTGACGAGGACGGTGTGCTCGAACTGGGCCGTGCGCTTGCCGTCGGCGGTGACCGCAGTCCAGTCGTCGTCCCAGATGCGGTAGTTCACGGTGCCGAGCGTGATCATCGGCTCGATCGTGAACGTCATCCCGGGACGCATGATCGTGCTGGCGCGCGAGTCGTAGTAGTGCAGGACCTGGATGTCGGTGTGGAACTGCTCGCCGATTCCGTGCCCGACGAACGCCCGCACCACCCCGTAGCGGTACTTCTTGGCGTGGTCCTCGATGGCACTGCCGATGTCGCTCAGCGGCCGTCCGGGCTGGACGGCCTCGATGCCGTGCCACGTGCACTCCTCGGTGACTTCCACGAGCTGACGGCTCTCCGGGTCGACGTCGCCCACGAAGAACGTGGCGTTGGTGTCGCCGTGCACGCCACCGATGTAGCCGGTGACGTCGATGTTGCAGATGTCGCCCTCGACCAGCACCCGGCTGTCGGGGATGCCGTGACAGATCACCTCGTTGACGGAGGTGCAGCACGCCTTCGGATAGCCGTGGTAGTTGATGGTCGACGGATAGGCGCCGCGCTCGACGAACATGTCGTGCACCGCCACGTCGATCTCCTCGGTGGTGACACCCGGAGCGACCATGTCGCCGGCGAGGCGCAACACCTCGGCGGCCACCGCTCCGGCGTGACGCATCCGGTCGATGGTCTCCGGCGACTTGATCCGCGGTTCGTCCCACGGCTCGTACTCGCCGGTGTCGGCGTAGGGCGGCCGGGAGATCGAGGAGGGCACCTCGCGCATCGGCGTGACCACACCGGGCAGCACGCGTCCCTCCAGCTTGCGGTGGCAGCGCTTGTACTTGCGGCCGCTTCCGCACCAGCACGGCTCGTTGGCCTTGGGCAGGCTGGCGGGAGCGGTCACCGTGCTCGACGTGGGGGTGGACATGCCCCCAGGATAGGGGAATCCCGTTCGGGGCCGTCCTGTGCTGCTCGGCGGAACCCGGTGGTGGGGCTCCGGAGGTCCCGGTGCGGATCGTTGTGGCCGCACGTTCGTGTGTCCCTGCGGCACCGCGCCTAGCCTGTCGGACGTGTCCCAGGACGAGGTGTTGGCCCCCAACCTGACGTCGCCGCTCCTCGCGCTGGCGTCGATGGACGCCGACCGGGAACGGATCGAAGCGGCGATGCACGAAGCCGTCGTCACTCCCGACTCCTACCTCAACCAGATCGCCTCTCATCTCATCGTCGCCGGAGGCAAGCGTCTGCGGCCCGTGCTGGCCGTCGCCGGCGCTCAGGTACTCGGTCAGCCCGCGTCGCACGACGTCGTCCGCGGCGGCGTGGCGTGCGAACTGGTGCACCTCGGCTCGCTCTACCACGACGACGTGATGGACGAGGCCGACACCCGACGCGGTGTGGAGACCGTGAACGCCAAGTGGGGCAACCTGCAGGCGATCCTGGCGGGCGACTTCCTGCTCTCGCGGGCCTCGGAGATCGCTGCGTCGCTCGGCACCGAGGTGGCCGGCCTCCTCGCCCGCACGATCGGCTGGCTCTGCGAGGGCCAGATCGAGGAGCTGCGCCACACCTACGACACCACACGCACCGAAGCCAGTTACCTCGCCTCGATCCACGGCAAGACGGCGTCGCTCTACGGCACAGCGGCGCGCATCGGCGCCATCGTCGCCGGCCACGACCGCCCCATCGTCGACGCGCTCACCGAGTACGGCAACGCCTACGGCATGGTCTTCCAGATCGTCGACGACATCCTCGACATCACCGCCACCGACGAGCAACTCGGCAAGCCGGCCGGTCACGACATCGTCGAGGGCGTGTACACCCTTCCCGTGCTGCGCACGCTCGAGCTCGACACTCCTGCCGCCGGGGAGCTGCGCGACCTGCTCGGTGCCCCGCTCGATGCCATGGCACAGGACAAGGCGCTCACGATCGTGCGCTCCAACGCCGGGCCGGCGTCGGCGATCGAGACAGCTCGGGACTACGTGACGCTGGCCGAGAATGCCTGTGACGACGTCCCCGACTCGCCGGCCACCGACGCGCTGCGGGCGGCGCCCCGGGTGTTGCTCGCGTCCGTGTCCGTCGCCGCCTGACCACCGGCACCATCACGGGCCGATCGGGATTGCTTCGTCGCCGGGGCCGGCATCGGGCAGGCTGAGGGAATGCACGTCATCATCGTGGGCGCCGGCGAGGTCGGCTGGTACCTGGCACAGCGCCTCGGAGCCGAGGGCAACGACGTCGTCGTCGTGGAACAGAACGAGAGCGTCGCCGCGGCGATCGGCGCCGAACTCGACGTGCAGGTGGTGGTCGGCAGTGCCACGGTCCCGTCCACGCTGCAGGCGGCGGGAATCGACAGGTGCGACCTGCTGGCGGGGGTCACCCAGAACGACGAGGTGAACCTCCTCGCGTCGTTGCTGGCCAAGGAGTTCGGTGTCGACCAGACGGTCGTGCGGATCCAGACCGAGGAGCTGCGCGGGCCGCTGGGGGCGCGTCTGCTGTCGACGATGCAGGCCGACGTGGTGATCGATCCCGACGCCGACACCGCCGACGAGATCCTCGAACTCGCGCACGTGTCGGGCGCCGACGAGGTGTATCCGATGTCGGGCGGCGAGCTGCTGGTGCTGGGTGCCGTGGTGGGCGGTTCGTCACCGTTCGTCGGCCACGATCTGGCCGAGATCGGTAGGTCGTTCGAACCGAACTGGAAGTTCCTCTTCGGTGCGCTGACCCGCGACGGCGAGACGGTGATCCCCCGGGGTGACCAGGTCATCGAGGCCGGGGACCACGTCCGCGTCCTCACCACTCGGTCGGCCCGACGCGAGATCATGGAGCTGCTCGGGGTCACGAGCCGTCAGGCGCGGCGGGTGATGGTGCTCGGTGGCGGATCGGTGGGTTCCCGGGTGGCCGACCAGCTGCAGGACGAAGGAGCCACGGTGGTGCTGCTCGAACACGACGCGCACCGCGCCAAGCTGCTCAGCGAGCGGCTCCCGCGCGTCACGGTGGTGCAGGGCGACATCACCGACACCGAACTGCTGCTGGAGGAGTCGGTGTCGCGCATGGACCTCGTGATCGCGGCAACCGGCGACGACGCCTCCAACGTGTTGGCCTGCGCCTATGCCGCAGCGGAGGGGGATGCTTTCACCGTGGCGGTGCTCCACCGGCTGGCCCTGCTGCCGCTGGTGCGCCAGTTCGGCATCGACGCCGCCCTCAGCCCGCGCACGGCGTCGGCCAACGCCGTGCTGCGCCACATCCGTGGGGGGACGGCCTCGGTGGCCACCTTCCTCGAGTCCGACGTGGAGGTCAACGAGTTCGAGATCGAGTCGGGCAGCACGGCCGACGGATGTCTCGTGGCCGACCTCCATCTGCCGCACTCGGTGTTGCTCGGTGCGGTCACCCGGCGCGACGGCTCGGCCGAGATCGTGCGCGGCCGGACCCGGCTCGACGCCGGCGACAACGTGGTGGTGTTCTCCCGGCCCGATGCGCTGGCCGCCACGCGCAAGGCGTTCTCCGCGTGACGCTGACAGCGCACTCGGGTGGACGCGTCTCGTGGTTCGGTGAACGCGGCGAGCGGCTGCTGTCGCCGGGCCGGTACTCGTCGCTGGTGGCGAACGTGGTCGGTCTCACACTCGCGGTGGTGGGCGTCGGCATCATCGCGTCGGGCGTCGTCGAACTGGTCGACGGCGGTCCGCACGTGATCGTGCTGGCTCTCGCCGGCCTGGGGGTGTGGGCGGTCGGCTCGGTGGTGTGGCGGGTCACGATCGTGCCGAAGCAGATCAGGGTCCTCGACGTGTTCACCACCGTCACGTTGGCCTGGGTGGCGATGGCCGTGGCGGGAGCGATCCCCTACCTGGTCACCGGGCACTTCGACCGCATCGACGATGCGTTGTTCGAATCGATCTCGGGCTTCACCACCACCGGCGCCTCGGTCACGCCGGACATCGAGGCGACGTCGAAGGGCCTGCTCTTCTGGCGGTCGACGACCCAGTGGATGGGAGGGATGGGCGTGATCGTGCTCGTCGTGGCCGTGCTGCCGACGGTGGGCTCGGGCGGTATGAGCCTGCTGGCGGCCGAGGCGCCGGGCCCCACGGGTGAACGGCTCACACCGCGTGTCCGCGAGACGGCGCGACGTCTGTGGGGGGTGTACGTCGGACTCACGGTCACGCTCGCGGCCGCCTACTTCGCAGCCGGCATGAGCCTCTACGACGCCGTGTCGCACAGTTTCACCACGGTCTCCACCGGTGGCTTCTCGCCGTATCAGGCCTCGATCGGGCACTTCGGCTCGGCGGTGATCGAGTGGATCGCCATCGTGGGGATGCTGCTGGCGGGTGGCAGCTTCACCCTGTACTACCGGGCACTCAAGCGTGATCCGCAGCCGCTGCTGCGCTCCACCGAGTTCCGCGTCTACCTGGGGGTGGTGGCCACCATCGCGTTGTGGGCGTTCGTGGTGTCGGGCAACGACGGGGGGCAGGCGGCAGGATTCCGCGACTCGCTGTTCACGGCGGCGTCCACCGTCACCACCACCGGGTACGTCACCGCCGAGTACGGGCTCTGGAGCCAGACCGCCCAGTTGCTGCTGCTGGTGGCGATGCCCATCGGCGCCATGGCGGGATCCACGGCCGGCGGCGTGAAGATGGTCCGTGTGATGGCCGTCGCCAGCTACGCCCACCGGGAGGCGTTGCGCCATCTCCATCCCCGCCTCGTGCGCCCCGTGCGGGTCGGCAACGGCATCCTCCCCGACGAGGTGGCCGGGCGGGTGGTCGGGTTCATGATGCTGGCACTCGCCATCTTCGGTGGCGGCGCCATCCTGATCTCGGCGACCGGGCCCGACATGATCACGTCGTTCTCGGCGTCGGCGACCGCATTCGGCAACGTCGGCCCCGGCCTGGGTGCGCTCGACCATGCGGGTGACTTCCTGGCGATCCCCCGGCCGGGCCGGTGGATCGCCATGGGGCAGATGTTGCTCGGTCGTCTCGAGATCTACCCGGTGATCCTGGCGCTGTCGGTGGTGACGCTGCGCATCCCCCGGGCATTCCACCGGCGTCGCAGCGTCGACTGAACGGTCGCCACGGCGGGACCGAACGTCACTGGCGGACCGGGACGCGATGCGCGAGGGTGGTCCCGGAGGGGATCGGATGCCCATGACCGTCGACGAACGTGAAGCCGACATCGTCCGGACACTGGTGCGGCTGGCCGACACGGTGGTGGACGGCTACGACGAGCTGGAGTTGTTACGCGACCTGTCGATGTCGAGCGTGCGGATCCTCGACGGTGCCACGGCCGGCGTCGCCCTGGGTACCGGCAATCGGCTGGGTTTCGTGATCGCCACCAGTGAGGCGATGGACGTGATCGAACTGTTCCAGACCCAGCAGCAGGAGGGCCCGTGCATGGACGCGTACCGGTCGGGCAGCGACGTGCACTGCACCGACATCGACGCCACGCGCGCCAAGTGGCCGAACTGGGCACCCCGGGCGCTCGAGCTGGGTTTCCGGTCGGCGGATGCGTTCCCCATGCGGCTGCGCCGGCGCGCCGTCGGAGCGCTGAACGTGTACTCCACCAGCATGCGGAAGCTGGACGAAAGGGACGTGGCGGTCGGGCGGGCACTGGCCGACATGGCGACGATCGGGATGCTGCACCAACGGGCGGTCAGCGAGCACGAACTGGTCGAGTCGCAACTGCAGGGGGCGCTCGACAGCCGGGTCGTGATCGAACAGGCGAAGGGCGTCCTCAGCGCACGCCACGGCATCACGATGGCCGAGGCGTTCGGGCGTCTGCGTACCCGGGCACGCTCGACGAGCACCAAGATCGCCGAGGTCGCCCAGCAGGTCGCGAAGGGGGAACTCGACCTCTGATTCCGTACCGGCGTTCGGCGGCGGCGGTGGCCGCCTCGATCAACGATCCGGGTGACGGCTCACCATGACGGCGCAGCGCGGGAGAGGGCGCTGACCACGGCGTAGGTGCGTTCGGCGCCGCCGGCGTCGGGCCCACGCCGGAGTTCGTTCGCGGCGAGTCGCAGCACCGCTCCCATCACCCGTTCGCTGCGCATGCCCAACCGCAGCGCCGGTCGCAGCACGGCCGGGCGGCCGAGGAAACGAGCGCTCAGGCGACCCACCTTGTAGGAGCGGCCCACCTCGTCGTCGAGCAGTGTGGGATAGCGCTGCAGGGTGGTGGAGTTGCCGGTCGTGAGGGCCTCGTCGAGCACGGTGCCGGCCAGTCGGCCGGTCATCAGGGCCGAGTCGACGCCGTCACCGTTGAACGGGCTGGCCATCCCGGCAGCGTCGCCCGTGAGGAGGAACGTCGGCCCCATCTTCGGTCCGACCGAACCGCCGAGCGGGACGCGGAACCTCGTCGGCGGCTTGAGTCCGGCGCCGGGATCGATCGACCAGCGGTCGGCGATGGAGTGTGCGAACGCGTCGAGCAACTTCAGTGCGTTGACGCCCTTGACGTCGCGGTAGGTCGACAGCAGTGCGACGCCGGCGTTCACGGTGCCGTCGCCGAGCGGGATCACCCACCCGTAGCCGGCGATCGGGGTGCCGTGGACGTCCGGCGGGCCCAGCACCGACTCGATCCACGGCTCGTCGTGGCGGGGGCTCGACCAGTAGCTGCGGGTGGCGATCCCGTACGGCCAGTTGTGGTCACGTGACGTGCCCACGGCCCGCCCGAACGAGGAGTTGGCGCCGTCGGCCACCACGACGAAGCGGGACGTGATCGGACGGACCCCGACGGCTGTGCCGTCTGCGTCGACGACGGACGTCGACGCACCTCGGACGAATCCGCGCTCGACGATCGGAGCGGTTGCCTCGTGGCCCATCAACACCCGCGCACCGGCTTCGGCGGCCGTTCGGCGCAGTGCCTCGTCGAGCCGGTCGCGGCGCACCACGAGCCCGTGGTCGGCGAAGTCCGGGTGCGCAGGCCAGGCGATCGACAGCTCGCGCGAGCCGTGTCGCATGACGATCCCGTCGGTGCGGTGCGACCCCAACGGGCCCAGGCCCGGCTCGTCGATGCCCAGGCGGGCGAGTTCGCCCAACGCACGGGGGGTGAGCGCGTCGCCGCACGCCTTGTGGCGCGGCACCGGCCGCTTCTCGACCAGTGTGACGTCGTGGCCCGCGCGGGCGAGCGAGGTGGCGACCGACGCCCCGGCGGGGCCTCCGCCGACGACGAGGACG